>Ga0210057_1001224_pt1 | contig 39709 bp, 39 predicted proteins | sample CryGeyCG2114_010_2_FD_183968 | JGI IMG/M metagenome (GOLD analysis project Ga0210057, IMG submission 183968) | Groundwater microbial communities from aquifer - Crystal Geyser CG10_big_fil_rev_8/21/14_0.10 (SPAdes) (version 2) | ecosystem: Environmental > Aquatic > Deep subsurface > Groundwater ... | reverse complement strand
AATTTACTTGCTTTAAGTTATGTGGCCGACATGGCGGAGGGCGATACGCAAGATCTTGTTTTCTCTCTTGGATTAGACGATTCGAGCGAATCTCTGATCGGTCAGAACTGTGCATTTAATTTGGTAATAAATACAATTCAAGAAACACAAAATGGCACTATGCGTTTTTATGATCAAGAGGTCCTGCAATCGCAGGTGACCGCAGGAGTCTGGACGATTGGAAGCTAAATTGCAGACTCATATGTATTAGTGATGTATAGTAGATGGACAAAATGCACAAAGAAAAAAAAGTCATTCAAAGTATCTTTATTATTTCCTTTACCTTGGCAATTGTTGGCTTTACTCTAACGCAAAGTTTATTCAGAGATAGCGAGACGTCTGATACAAGCACATTTGTTGTCGGTACTCTAGATATGGAAGTCCTTGGACCGGGAGGTAAGGCTGCTGAGACGATTGAGGTTCTCAACATTGGCTCTAGCGGCGTGGTTAGCGGTGGCAAGACCTGGGTTATTAAAAATGTTGGGACTCTCCCGGGAGAACTAACAATGGGAATTGAAAGTCTCTCAAATAATGAAAATGGTTGTAATGAGCCAGAATCACTTGTCGATTCTAGTTGCGAGAATCCAGGAGCAGGTCAGGGAGAGCTTGGTGCAGTCGTGGCGACACAAGTATTCATTCAAGACGGCAACCATCCTGATCCAATTATTTCTAGTAATCTGTCGAACGCAGCGGCAAATCAGTACTCACTTCAGTGGCACGCCAATGCTGGCACAATAACTATTCCAGCGGGAGGAGTTCTTGAGGTTTCTCTCCAGTGGACGACAGAAGCCCAGAGTTTTGAGAACGAAATCCAGTCAGACAGTGTTATTTTCGACGTAATTTTTGATCTACAACAGGTGCTGATATAGGAGAGTGAACTCATATGTCAAGAAAACCACGCTCAATTGCTGGCTCGTTTTTAACTCTTATTTTTTGGATAGCGCTCACGGTCGGCGTGCTTTTAATTGTTTTCAGAATTCTAGTTTCTATGGGCATGAAACCTCCGGTGCGTTCATATGTAGTTCAGTCTGGCTCAATGGAGCCGAGCATCATGACGGGGGATGTGATTCTGATTCAAGATCAACCAAGCTACGGTATTAGCGATGTGGTCACCTTTCATGATGAAAGGAAGCGAGTGGTAACTCACCGCATTGTTGAGAAAACGGGAGAAGGTGCTCAGGCAGTTTTTTTGACCAAAGGAGACGCCAACCGTTCCATTGATATCGAGCAAATTCCCACTACTGCGATTATAGGCAAAGTTACTATGACTGTTCCAAAACTTGGTTTTGCTGTAAATTTTGCTAAAAGTACTTTGGGAGTTATTTTATTAGTTATCGTGCCGGCGACTATAATTATTTATGACGAGTTGAGTGTTATTTCTTCAAGTTACAGGCGTCGCTAACTTTGTAGAAAAGCGATTAGTTTGTTTCTGATAGATTTTTCAACTTCACTGTTTTCTTGAATTGGCGGTAAAAGGTCTAGGATTGTTTCTGCGTCTTCTCTGCTAATCTCAAAGCGCGTTTCAACCTCACCATCAGGGGAGAATCTCGGCAATTTCTTGCTAAGATAAAAACATTCATTTGTAGTAAATTTAACAATTCCTCTTAGCATCCTCTTGTTATACTACCAACTTATGAAAAATTATATTCTCCAAATCAGTACTGTTATATTCGCCGGGGTGGTTTTCTCAGCTTGCATTAAGTCCCCAGCTGAGACAGAAGTTTTGGCTCCGGAAGTAATGCCTGAAGAGACCCCTGTGGTTATGGAATCAGAGTCACCAGAGATGACTGACTCAGCCGCCATGATTACTCTCGAAACCATCGCTATGCATGACACTCCAGAAGATTGTTGGTTTGCTGTTGAAGGCAAGGTTTATGATGTTTCTCCTTACATTGCCAGCGGCAAGCACCCAGGAGACGAAGCTATATTATTAGGTTGCGGTAAGGATGCTACAGAAATGTTTAACAGTCGTCCAGGAGATGGAACTTCACACTCTGAGAAAGCTCGCTCCTTTTTGCCAACTTTCCAAATTGGCGAGCTTTCCCAATAAATTGATCTAGATTGAGCATTTTTGCCATCTTGCTAGTTTCGGGTTTATTTCTGTAAAGTACAGTAATGTACCAAACAATACACGAATCAGTTGCGGTTGCTGGAGTTTATAAAAAGGCCGAATTTACTCCAAAAAAATTTCTTTGGCAGAAAAAAATATATCCGGTAGATGAACTTACTTTTGTCAGCGACCTCAGGGATGGCAAGACAAAAAAAAGAAGATTCTCTTTAGTTTCTGGTGGGAATAGTTATCATCTTTTATTTGATCGCGATAGAGAAACGTGGATGCTAGAGGAGGTCTGGTGTGATTGACTCTAATAAGACGTTTCTGCACATCGATATAAATTCATACTTTGCCACTATGCTGCAGCAAGAAACGCCAACCCTTCGTGGCAAACCTCTAGCTATTGTTAAAGATGAGGGGCGTACCTGTATTATTGCTGCTTCTAAAGAGGCCAAAAAATTGGGAGTAAAGACTGGAAGTAGGATGAGCGAGGCTTTGACTGTGGCACCAGAAATTATTGCTATTCCCGCCGATTTTGATTTATATTGGTCAGCAACCTGTAAGCTAAAAAAACTTTTTGAGTCATTGTCTCCTGATGTCTCAATGTTTTCTTTAGATGAGGCTTTTTTAGATTACACTCCGCTTCGTCAAATGCATTCATCTCCACAAGAATTTGCCAAGTTAATACAGAGCGGAGTTAAAGATACCCTTGGGTCTTGGGTCACCTGCAGCATTGGCATTAGTCACAACCGATTTCTTGCCAAGATGACGGGTGAGGTTTCTGGGCCTGACTCTATCACCACCATTGATCTAGAAAACAAGGATTTGCTTCTTTCTCAGACGGATTTTAAAGACGTTTGTGGCATTGGACCGAGGTTAGCTCGTAGATTGAAGGGACATGGGGTAGTGGTGCCTTATCAGATAAATTTTATTCCTGACGGGGAGCTAAAAAGATCATTTGGTCCATTCTGGAGTGTCGAGCTGCGACGGATGGGCAGGGGAGAAGAACCACTTTTCTTATCTAGGTTAAAAGAAGCTCCCTCGCACATGAAGAGCGTTGGTCGCTCGATAACTGGTTGGCAGTTGTGCAACAGCGAGTCAGTGATTAAAAGAACTTTATATAATCTTGTCTCGGAAATCATTTATAAAGTCCGCAGTATGAATTTGGCTGGCAGGTTGGTTAGTATCAGTGTTAATGGTGGCGGCAGGAGTTGGAGTAATCACGTTACTCTAAAGCACCATATTTGCCACACTGGCGAGCTTTTCCAGTATGTTTATTATGATTTATACAAAAAATGGAGGCGTCCTTTTCCTGTTATAAAGCTAGCGGTTCGATTGGGGTTACTAGAATCACGGGCGGATTTGTCACAGTCACTTTTGCCGAAGTGGCAAAAGGAGGAGCGAGTATCAGTCGCCTGCGACAAGCTAGTTTCCAGCTATGGCTTGTTTGCTGTTACGTCAGGTTTGCTTGCCCGTGGGCCGATAATTAGGCCAGAAGTAACTGGTTTCTTGGGTGACAAACAGTACCAGTTCATGTAGAAAGACTATATATATGCCAGATAAATTTGCTGCCACATGGGTTTCTCATAGTTCTTTGGGAGACTTCTTGGCCTGTCCGCGCAGTTATTATCTAAAGAATATTTATCGAAACCCCAGCACTGGCCATAAGGTTCAACTAATGTCGCCATCCCTAGCTTTGGGGCAAGTAGTTCATCGAGTTCTAGAATCATTGTCGGTGATCCCAACAGAAAAAAGAATGGCGCAGCCCATCTTGGAGCAGTATGAGCAAGAATGGAAAAGCATTCGTGGCAAAGCCGGCGGCTTTCAAAGTGATTCTCAGGAAGCCATGTTTAAAGAGCGAGGGGCAGAGATGATCCGTCGGGTACTAAAGAATCCTGGTCCAATTAAACAAAAGGCCGTTAAAATCGCAGCTGATCTTCCCCAATACTGGCTTTCAGAAGAAGATGAGATTATCTTGTGTGGAAAAATAGATTGGCTGGAGTATTTTGCAGATGAGGACGCTGTATCTGTTCTAGACTTTAAGACGGGAAAAAATAAAGAGAAACCTGATTCACTGCAGCTACCGATTTATTTGCTTTTGGCAACAAATACGCAAAAACGACAGGTGATAGGAGCAAGCTACTGGTACTTGGCTATATCTGATTCACCAGAGAAACAAGAGCTGCCATCATTAGACGAAGCTTACGAGCGAGTGCTTGGAGAGGCTAAGAAATTGAAGTTAGCCAGACAGCTGGGACGCTTTGTTTGTCCCGAAGGCAAACGAGGCTGTCGCAACTGCACACCCTTCGAGCAAATACTTCAAGGCAAGGCTGAGTTCATAGGCGAAGGAGAGTATGGGCATGATACTTTTATCATTTTGAGGAATGAGGCTGATGAGAAGCAGAGCGAGATTCTGTAGCTAACAACTTGACAGAGCTCAAGAGAACCCGTACGCTAGAGGGAGCAAAAAATAAGGATTTTTCTATGCCTGCCAAATTGATTTTCAAACACGTTCTCGTGGCTTTAACTTTATTCTTCTTAGCAACGTTTTTTGCGCCAGCTGTTCTCGCAGCAGATCCCACAGTAACGCTTTCGCCAGCATCAAGCACTGTTTATCAAGGTCAAACATTTTCAGTAAATGTAGAGCTAGCTGCAGATAGTAATAATCATTCTGAGACAACTTTCACAGTCGCTTTTCCGGCAGCAGTCCTTCGACTTGACTCAATTTCTCAAGGCTCTTTGTATTTTAATCAGGTAGCTAATACAATTGATAACGTCGCTGGAACTGGAACAGCAACTTATAACTTCTTCGGCGGTTCACAAAGCACTTCTGGAACAGTGGCAACGCTGCAATTCACCGCTCTAGCTACTGGAACTGGATCACTAGCTTTTACTGGCACAAATCAAGTTCTAGATAGTGGCAGCATCGCTTTTACGAGTCCTACTTTCACTGGTTCTACATACACAGTTAGCGCTCCACTCACAGAGTCTATTTTGACACTTTCCTCCGACTACACGGACTGGTCACAGGGAGATAGTCAGACAGTCACAATTGCATTAGATACGCAAGGAAATGAAGTTGCTGGTGTCGACATTGATCTCACCTTTAATCCGGCTGTTCTTCAGATTACAAATACTAACTGGGCTGGGTTGTTTCCCAATCAGCAAGGTCTAACTTTTAACAACTCAGCTGGCACTTTGTCAGTCTCTGGAGTGGTGAACCAAGGTTCTCCATACAATGGTCAGGGCACAATATTGACAATTACATTTCAGGCACTCGCTATCGGGACATCAAATATTGATTTTGCTTGGACGAGTGGACTAACTACAGACACTAATATTGTTGATTATAATAATGCCAATATTGATATGCTTTCGAGCGATCCAGCCGCGCTTGCTATCACGGTTTCCTCAGGTGGAACTCTTGATTTCACCTTTGGTCTTCTTGATTTTCTCGGTGACATGACTACAAAGACTGGAACTTTGAAGGTCTCTGGTCCTAATGTCACCACGAATTGGTCTAGCCCAACTCAGTCTGGGGCTATTCCTAACTTACTTGGAACAATCACAGGCCATCCTTTAGGCACATTTGCTTATGGATCAGCTTACGATGTGATCATAACTGTTCCTGGTTATCTAAAAACAAAACAGAATGCTACGCTTAGCTCTGGTACTAATCCAACTATGGCCTTTGGTGACTTGAAACCTGGTGACTCTAATGGCGATGGTGTGAACAACTCTTTCGACCTTTCCTCAGTGTTTGGTCAATGGAACAGTAGTTTTAGTACCAATGCCGACTTCAACGGAGATGGTACGGTTAACACCTTTGATGTGGCGATCCTCTATCAATATTTCAACTTAGTCGATACAATCTAGCGCACAATGCGTCACACTATAGTAGCTTTAATTGCTTTCCTTAGCTTAGCAACGCTGAATCCCGTTTTTGCTGCTGACATGGAATTGGTGATGGAGTCAGAACCAGCCGCAAATGAAACTTTTTCGATAGACGTCAAGCTAGATACAGTTAGCGAAGACACGATCGGCACCGATCTTCTCATTAAATTTGTACCTTCTCAGCTAGAGTTTTCAGAAATCCAGCCAGGAGAGCTTTATGCGAATTATCATGAGGCCCGTCTAGATTTAAAGACAGGAACCATTCGTTATTCTGGAACTGTTGATAAGGATAACCCGTTTTCAGGCTCAGGCACATTTGCCACTTTAGTTTTCAAAAAACTCTACGACACCCAATCTGTGCTTCCTCCTGCAGAATCAGGGGATAAGCCGCTCGTAGGTCTGATTTGGGAAAGAGACGCTACTACTGATACGAATGTTGTCTCAGTGGGTGGCCAAGAAATTTTGTACACAGCTCCATCTGTTAGAGTAGGCGGAAATGTGCTTGGAGTCGCAGCAGTTGGTGAAGGTCCAGAAAGTGATTTTGGCTTGTTGCAGGAGACTGCTACCCAGATGCGCTCGAAATATTTGTTGATTGGGGCGATTGTGGCTGTTATCGTAATTCTTATATTACCGATAATTATCCGTAGAAGGTCGAAAGAAGACGAGGAAACGCAAGAATAAAGGAGAAGGTTATGAAGGGGTTTATAGAATTTATTCGTGAACAAGGTGTAGTGGGCTTGGCTGTTGGTTTCATTCTTGGAGGCGCAGTATCTAGGGTAGTCGCTTCGCTTGTGGCCGATATCATTAATCCAATCATAGGAGTCTTGCTCGGAGCAGCCGGCGATTTGTCTTTGGCCTATTTTGCTATAGGGCCAGTAAAACTTATGTGGGGTAGTTTTGTTTCAGTCTTAATTGACTTTTTAGTGATTGCCATGGTCGTTTATTTTGGCGTCAAAGGCCTTGGTCTTGATAAGCTAGACAAGAAGAAGTAATTTTCTAGGCGGTTTCGTAAATAATCTGACAGAGATCAGGATTTGGTTCGATCCAGGTCTTATTCTTTGGAAGTAGCTTATCGAATGAGGCTGGTCCCCAACTGCCTGCAACGTACTTCTCTGGCATGAACGTTGGTTTTTTAAGTAGCTGTAACAGTGGCTCTACAAACTTCCACGATTCCTCAATACCTGCCGCTTCTGGAAAAAACATTGGATCACTACTAATCGCATCGTAAAGAAGCTTTTCATAGGCTTCAACTAATCCTGAGCCTTGATTGGAGTTGTAACAGAACTGCATCGGCACTGTTTGCAAATCTAATTTAAGGCCAGGCTTTTTGACATTGAAGCGAAAAATAATTCCTTCATTTGGCTGGATTCGCAAAGTTAGGACGTTTGGTGGTTGGGTCCCTCCCAATTCGGAGAACATCTGATTTTTTGGTTCTTTAAAAACTATGGTGATCTCGCTGACGGCTTGGCGCATTCTCTTGCCATGGCGAAGATAGATTGGGACGCCGCGCCAACGCTCAGAATCGACTTCACACTCGATAGCGACCGCTGTTTCTGTGACGGACTGTCCAGAAATATTTGTCTCTTGTTTGTAGCCTGCTACGGGAGAGTCATTAACTGTACCCGACTCATATTGTCCGAAAAAAGCTTGAAGATGACCATTCTTTTCAGTGATGCGAAGGTTTGAGAGCAATTGTCTTCGCTTTGATCTCACTGCTTCCGCCGAGAGATGTTCTGGTTCTTCCATTAGGGTCGTGGCTAGCATCTGGAGAACGTGGTTTTGGAAATAATCTCTAGTAGCGCCAGTCTGGTCATAAAAGGCAGCCCTTTCGCCGATACCCATAGTTTCTGTGGCCGTGATCTGGATATTATCGATATGCTTGGCGTTCCACATTGTTTCGAATAAACCATTAGCAAAGCGAAATGCTAATAAGTTTTGGACAGTTTCTTTGGCGAGGAAATGATCAATGCGATAAATTTGGTCTTCTCTGAAAGCTTGCAGAAGCTCTGTGTTTAGCTTTCTTGAGCTCTCTAAGTCAATACCGAATGGTTTTTCTAAAAGTAGTTTTGTCCAACCACACGAGCTATCTTGTAACTTCTCGAGTCTAATGTTTTTCACCACCTCTGTGTAAAGACTAGGTAGAGTTGCCACATACCAGAGATGATTGCCACATGTTTTTCGGCTGGAGTGGAATTTCTTTATTTCCTTAAATCTCTGTCGATCAGAGACATCTCCCGAAATATAGAAAAGCGATTGGCTAAAAGTTTTCCAGTCCGGGCTGTTCTCGTTTATATCTAGAGTCACTCGCACAAATTCGCGGAAATCTTCTTGCGAAAAGGCTTTTCTAGCGATGCCGATTAAAGTGAAATTTGTATCAAGAATGTGTTTTTTGTAGAGCTCAAAAAAGGCCCTGAGTATTTTCTTTTTCGAGAGGTCGCCTGTTACCCCAATTAGGAAAACAGTTAGTGGCTGGGAGATTGGATGCATAATCAGCTGACTAGTTGTATCGCAAAATGACCGATGCAGCAAGAATCAGCTATAAGAGTGTATTGGGATGGAAGGCCGCCCAGGCGAACCAGAAGCTTTTCAGTGCTGGAATTTCCTCTCCCGACTCTGCTTTTCTGAAAGTAAGAATGCCGTTGTCATTGATAACATTGATTGCTGTATCTCCGACAACATCATTAAATTCTCCAGAGGGGGCGAGCTTGAGTTCGGGGTAAGCTTTTGCCATACCATTAACAACAATCCCGTATACCCAGGCCTTGGGATGAAGGCGATTGTCTAAAGATGTTACTTCAAAATAGGAATCAGATAACTTTTTTGTGTAGTCAATATCGAAGCCAGTGTCTAGAGAAAGAACCTTTGATTCAGGGAAATCTTCTCGTGCTTTCATCCAGGAAAGTGGCAGTAATTTTAGTTGAGCTAGTGTTTCACTTCTTTTTGCAGCCGGACCTGTGATTCCTTGACCAGTGAATTGTTGCCATAAACTACCTTCATAGCGATCATAGAGAATTAAATTAGAGTTAAAAAGCTTTCCTGAAACGCCAAAGGTGGTAGTGATTTCGTCCACTTTGCGCACGAAGGCAATAGCTGAGCCAGACGGTGGACCGAAGGTGACTGCGACGGGTTCAGAGGCGATTTCATCATTTACAACTTCGTGCCAGCTGATGATTTTTTCTGGATAGATTTTACTTTCACCATTCTGGGAAAGGACAAAAACTCGATCATTGTCACCGAGCCAGCCATTCGCTTCGTCAACCGACTCAAACTGTGGATGGTCAATAGATTTAATACAATCTTTTTCCTCACAGCCACTCCCGAGTTTTTCCAAGGGAACGAGCGCAGATTCGGAGCTTAGTTGTAATTGAACATCTCTGATAACTTCTGATGGTTTATCAGCTTCTCCAGTTTTTTCTTGTGGTTTTGCAAACGTTAATATAAGAGCCCCGATAATACTCAGAAAAATGATAAGAAATATGCCTTTTTTCATTGGATGACAGTTTAGCTTGTTTGCAGGTGTTCGGGCAACAGGAGAGCGGTTTTTTAGCGTGGTTTGATGATAAAATTCTTCTAGTCTATTGTTGTTAGGAGTAATTGTAAGAATATTAACAAATATGTTTTGTGAGAGTGACGAGCAAAGAAGAGATTATTTGGATAAAATGCTAGCAGATGCTGTTAAAAGGGCACGGGTTGCGCCTGCTGCAAGTTTAGCTGAAAGAATTGGTTTTAGGATAGCGCAAGAGTTTGAGGGCTCTAAAATTAAAATTAAATATCATGGAATAATGAGCTTAGCTGACGTAGCTGAAGCGACCGTAGGAATGACTAAGGTTGATTTGATGGGCAATAACGTAAATTGTGTTGATAACAGATATATCAATATTATATTCAAAGATGCTAGTTTCATAAATCATTGGTTTGTGGTTTTAAAATGACAGGTTGTAAATCAGTATAAATTCGAGTTTAAAATTGAGAGCCCCCGCTTTACAACTCGCCCCATCATTGAGATCATTGTTCACATGCGCTTGCCCTTCCGCTCTAAACGAGCTTCTATTTTAATCGGATTGTTTTTCATCTTCGTCCTTGGTTTCTCTACCGGCGCATTTACCGCCTTGAAGGGTTGGCTTCCAGAACTACCCTGGCAGAAAGAAGAGGTTCAACAATCACCACACGTGGCTTTTTTACTCGAGACTTTTGATCTCATAAAAACGGAGTACTGGCAGATGACTCTTGATGATCAATTAGCAAATTTGTTCCAGAAGTCAGCAGAAAAAGTACTTGGAGGAACTCTCGATCTTGAGACTAAGGATCGAGCAGGTTTAGAAAAAATGTTGACTCAAGTTCTTAGCGAGAAGACGGAGGAAGAGAGGAACTCTTTAGTTCCTCAGATAGCTGACGTTGTTTTGGTGAATCTCCAGCCTTTGGGCAGAAGTCGCTTGCTTGGGAAAAAACAGACTGAAGAGATCTACAACATGGTCGAAAATAAAGATCCTGAGAGTGATCAGCTGGCTGCCCTTGGTGTAGACGAGACGGCAGATGATTCGTCAGTTGCTTCTGCATACGAAGCCAAGTCAACAGAGGTTAAGTCATCAGCTGCATCTCCTGAAGAGAAGGCCGCGGAAATGGCGAAACTAGATAGAGCTTTTCAGTCGCTTGATACAAAGTCTGAAAGAGAGAGGTACATCACCACTGGGGTTGAGACGACCATTCAGCCAAAAAAGATCGGGGCTGATGTTTATTATCTCCAGCTGCAGTCTTTCTCGGCGACTACCTACGAGGATCTAGTTCAGACTTTTCAAAACACACCGCCAACATCTCAACAGACTAGTCTAATTCTTGACCTAAGAAATAATCCTGGAGGATTTATTGATGGTTTGCCTTATGTTCTAGGAGCTTTTTACGGTGAAGATACGCTTTCTCATCAGATGCTGAAACAGGGAAATAAGAAGGACTTTAAGACAAAAACGCCAAGAATTCCACAGCTGGGCCAATTCAAAAAGATTTTAATTTTTGTAAACGAAGCCACTGGTTCATCTGCAGAAGCAATGACAGCGTCACTAAAAAAATATAATGTTGGCTTAGTCGTAGGGGTGCCAACGCGCGGCTGGGGAACGGTTGAGAGAGTCATGCCTATAAAATCTACTTTCGATGATCAACAGTTTTCCTTATTATTAGTCGAAACTTTGACTTTGCGAGATGATGGCATTCCAATCGAAGGAAGTGGTATCATCCCAGACATCGATGTGCGATCTAAAACTTGGAAAGCAGATTTACTTGGATACTTTAATCAACCCAGCCTTGTCTCGGCCGTTGATCAGCTATGGAAGGCTCAATGAAAAATTTAAATATTGTGAAATATCTTCGCCAATTTGCCATCGGGTTGAGCATGGGCGCAGCTGATCTTGTCCCTGGAGTCTCTGGAGGAACAGTAGCTTTTATAAGTGGTATCTATGAAGATTTGCTAGGTTCTATTGCGACGGTGACCAGTGAAGTTCCGCAGCTGGCTTTAAAAGGTAAGATAAAAGAAGCCTGGGAGAAAATTCCCTTTGGTTTTCTTGTTCCTCTGGCCTTTGGTATGGCTACATCAATTCTTCTTTTGAGCCACACCCTAGAAATGCTTCTTGAGAAACAGCCAGTCTTAATTTGGTCATTTTTCTTTGGCTTGGTTTTATCCTCAATTTTTATCGTAAGAAAAACCGTAAAAAAATGGAATGCGAAATTGTACCTCAGTATGGTTATCGGGGCGATTGCTACGTATATAGTGGTTGGCATGGTTCCGGTTATGACACCAGCAACACCACTGGCATTTTTTCTAAGTGGCATGGTTGCAATTTGTGCCATGATTTTGCCAGGAATTTCTGGCTCATTTTTGTTGGTAATTATGGGCAAGTATGAACAGGTTCTTGCTGCGGTTAATGATCGTGATTTTCTAACAGTTATCTATGTGGGCTTTGGGGCAATCTTTGGTCTTGTTCTATTTTCCCGATTGCTTAAGTTTTTACTGAAAAATTATCATAATGTGACTATTGCCGCGCTGGTTGGGGTGCTTATTGGGTCCCTGAGAAAGGTATGGCCTTGGAAAATAGCTGCTACTCAACAAAACTTAATTCCAGAGTTTTCTATTGAGCTACTTGCCGCCATTTTTCTAATGGTGTTAGGCGCGATTGTAGTGACAGGAATTACTAAGTTGGGCTCACGAGCTCGACAGTCTTAGGAATTGTTCTTCAATTTCTTTTTTCAATTCAGCAATATGAAAGCCAATGCAGACTATTGAGTTTTCTGAATCTTCTTGTTCATTCTCAGTTTTTACATAGGTTGTTCTGGTGCCCACGGTGTTTATGATATTTAATCCTTCATTTTGTAGATTCACCATACCTTTAATTCGAAAAATAGATTTTGGTAATTGGGATATCCAGTCGCCAAATGCTTGTCTTTCCAATTCTCCTTTACTCTCAAGATGAAATGATTCCAATCCATCTTGGGTTAGATGATGACCGTGATCATGCTTAATTTCCAGTAGTTCCTTGAGCTCTTTTGAAGAAACCCCGAACGCTAGCGCTGGGTCGAGAACGCCCTCAGGCGCTTCGATGATTGGAGAGTGGTCATTAAGTTCACGAACATAGCCAACAACGCGTTTTTTTTGCTCAAGTGACGATAGTTCAATTTTATTAAAAACAATTAAGTCGGTGAATTTAGCCTGGTTTTTTGCAGTAATACTAAGATCTTTGTAGCCCTCAAATTGCGTTGTGTCGACAATACTGATAACGCCGTCACGAATGAGTTTGGGATGATTTTGGATCATCAGTGCAATGGCTGAGGGATCTGCCGCCCCTGAGGCTTCGATGATGATTCTGTCTGGTTTGAAATTCTCGGAGATCTCGTTGATGGCTGAAATAAAAGGACCAACTAAGGTGCAACAAATACAACCATTGAGAAGTTCTCGGGTGGCGATATGTTTGCCTTTCATAATTTCGGCATCAATATTTTCTGAGCCTATTTCATTTTTGATAAAAATAACTTGTTTGTCTTTTTTTTGAAGAGCATCAATTAGTTTGGAGATGATGGTGGTTTTTCCAGAACCTAAGAAGCCCGTAAAAATAGTGGTTGGAATCATGTTAGGAAGCATATCATGCTAGCTTTATTTTAAAGTCGCCTTAACAAATCTATTGCGATCAAATTGATCATCAAAAAACTCTAAATTCCAATTATCTAGATATTTTCCCATGGTCTTTTTTGTATGGGTCTCATCAACTTCCAGAAGAATTACTCTATCGGGTTGGAGATGATCAGTCGCCTGAATTAATAATTGGCTGATTAGCTTCAGGCCGTCATCGCCTCCATCGAGGGCGAGATGAGGCTCGTGATCACGAACGCTAGGGTCGAGATTGGGGAGCTTTCCAGAGGGTATATATGGCAGATTAGCGATGACGATATCAAACAGTAAAGCGGGTTTAACTTGGTTTAGGAGGTCGCTTTGCAAAAATGATAGTTGGGGAAGGAGGCCTAAGACCTGATAAGCATTTCTCTTGGCGATAGCAAGGGCTTGTGGTGAAATATCAGTAGCCAGAAATTTGATTCTGTCGATCTCATTTATTAATTTTTGCAAAACTGAAATCGCGATTGAACCGCTTCCAGTGCCTATCTCAGCGATAGAAACTAGATCGGTTGTGGCGCTTAGCTTCTTGTTTATTTCAACCAAAGCTAAGTCTACCAATTCCTCTGTTTCGACTCTGGGAATCAACACATCCGCAGTTACTTGTAGGGCTAGGTTGCAGAATTCAGCTACGCCAGAAATGTATTCCACAGGCCTAGTGTCGCTTGGGGAGACACGGACTGGCGTCTTTGAGTAGCGGGCCAAGTGGGTTTGTTCGCGTGGCGATAGAACTCTATTTTTCATGTTGATATCATACCAAGTGATTTCTTTCTTCTTCAGTCGAGTTTAGCCATGTTAGAATAGGGTCATGACCATCCAAGACAAACTTATCTCCGATATGAAACAGGCAATGAAGAGCCGTGACACAGTCACCCTTTCGGTTATTCGCTTCTTACGTTCTTCCATAAAAAATGCAGAGATCGATGCAGGAGTGCTTGATGAAAAAGCTGTCATTGCCATAATAAAAAAACAAATCAAACAAGCTGATGAAACTATTACTGAACTAGAGAAGGCTAATCGCAGAGAGCTTGTTGAGGAAGAGAAAGCTAAGAAGGCCGTGTTGGAAGCATATGTTCCCGCCCAGCTTGATGAGGCAGCCGTGCGCGCTTTAATCTCAAAGGTTAAGGAAGAAACAGGCGAAACAAATCCGGGCAAGCTCACCGGCTTGGTGCTCCAGCAAAGTGGAGGCTTGGTAGATGGTGGCGTAGTGTCTGCTCTTATTAGATCTGAATTTTCACAATAGATCATGCACCAGAGAACAATTGGAGAAATCCTGGCTGAGGAGAGAACAAAACATCACATCAGCATTCCAAAGCTAGCAGCAAAAACAAGAATACGTCAGTCATATATTGTGGCTTTAGAAGAAAACAGATTTGACGAACTTCCTGCCGCTGTTTTCGTAAAGGGATATATAAAAACATTTGGAAGAGTCTTGGGTTTCGACGATCGTCCGCTTTTAGCACTCTTGAGAAGAGATTTTAAGGAAAGTTCTGAAGGCACCCTGATTCCAAGAGAGTTTATTGCTCCAGCTTTAAAGCGTTTCAGGCAGCCTAGAGCAATCACCACAGCAATAATTTTATTGGTTGTTTTATTTGGGACATTATTTTCTTACGTACTTTTTCAGTGGTTTCAGTTGCAAAGACCACCCGAAATCACCCTAATTTCTCCAGCAGACGCAAGTGTTGTTGGCCCAACAGTGGTTGTCCGGGGCGTAACTGATTTCGATGCAGTTCTAACTGTTAATAGCCAGCCGGTTGCCTTGCAGCCAGATGGTTCGTTCGAGACAGCGGTCCAGTTCGTAACTGAGGGAGTAGTCACTGTCGTAGTTGAAGCGCAAGATAAGCAGGGTAAGAAAAGTACGGAGGTTCGTCAACTCCAGGTGCAGTTTTGAGGTGATGTTGTATAGTGAAGTATAATCTTAAATAAGGAGTAATTATGGAAATTGTCCCAACAGTATTTGCAGTCGTTCTTGTCATTCTCGCCATCGTGCTGAGTGTCGTTGGCGTTCAAATGGTTTTAGTTCTGGCCGAGCTCAAAAGAACCTTACAAAAAGTAAACAATGCCGTCGAAACTGCTGAAACCAAAATATCAGGTCTAATGCAGCCTTTGCAGCAACTAGGTGGAGCTGTGAGCGGTGTCAAAACTGGCTTGAAAGTATTTGAAGCATTTGTTGGCTGGATAAATAAAAATAAAAATGAGTGATCATGAATCTGGCCATTTTTCTACGGGATTTACTCTCGGTTTATTAGCCGGTGCAGCTGGCTATTTTGTCTTTGGTACCAACAAGGGAAAAGAGTTTCGAGTTGAACTATCAAAAAAATGGCAAGAAGCAAAAAAAATAGCTGGTGACGAGTGGCCAAAAGAGGCTGAGACAGTGGGTGATGTTCTAAAAAATATCGTTATGCAGATCTCAAAAGAGGTCGCAGAAGCTAACGATTCTAAGAAACAACCAAAACGCAAAAAAAGATCATCCAAGAAGAAACAATTTAAAGGAATTTAGTATGACTCCAGACGAACTTCGTCTTGCCTATCTTGATTTTATGGAGAGTAAAAAGCACGCTATTGTGCCTTCTGCTTCATTAGTTCCTGAGAATGATCCAACCACACTTTTTACGGGCTCTGGTATGCAGCCGATGATAACTTATCTTCTTGGAGAAAAGCACCCAAAGGGTACGAGAATTGCTGATAGCCAAAGATGCTTCAGGTCGCAAGATATTGAAGAAGTTGGCGATAATCGACATACGACTTATTTTGAGATGCTGGGGAATTGGTCGCTTGGAGATTACTTTAAAAAAGAGCAACTAAGTTGGTTTTTTGAGTTTCTGACAAAGAAGGTTGGCCTCGATCCAAAAAAATTATTTGTTACGGTCTTTCGCGGCAACGACAAACTTGGTATTGGCAAAGACACTGAGTCTGTCAAAATTTGGCAAGAATTGTTCACCAAAGCTGGCTGCACAGCTGATGTGGTCGATTTTTCAGAGCGAGACGGCATGGGAAATGGTCGAATTTTTTATTATGACGAAACAAAAAACTGGTGGTCTCGAGCTGGAGTACCTAACAATATGCCCGCTGGTGAACCTGGTGGTCCAGACAGTGAAACGTTTTACGACTTCGGAGCGGAGCGTAAGCTTCACGAGAATTCTGAGTTTGCCAAGCTTCCTTGTCATGTGAATTGTGACTGTGGTCGCTTTCTTGAGATAGGCAATTCTGTTTTTATGCAGTATCAAAAAATGACTGATGGTTCTTTTGCAGAATTACCACAGAGAAATGTTGATTTCGGTGGAGGCTTGGTCCGCATTGCCGCAGCCCAAAACAATGATCCAGACGTTTTTGCCACTTTGTTTTTCACTCCAATAACTAAAAAGCTTGAAGAATTGACAGGTAAAAAATATGGCGAATCGGAAGAGGTAACTTACGCATTTAGAGTCATTGCTGATCACGTACGAGCAGCAGTCATGCTTGCCAGCGATGGAGTTTTTCCATCAAACAAAGAGCAGGGCTATTTTTCTCGCAGGTTACTTCGCCGCTCGATTAGATATATACACACAATTGATTATGACGAACCATTTTTAGCAGATTTGGTAGAGGTAGTTGCTAAAGCTTATGGCAAAGCATATCCCTCGATTCTAGTTCAGCTAGATAAGATTAAGGCTGGTTTTGTGGCAGAAGAGAAGAAATTTCAAAAAGCTCTAGCCAAAGGTTTAAAACATTTTAATAAATTAGAAGTAGTTGACGGTGAGTCTGCATTTGCGCTTTATGAAACATATGGTTTTCCTTTTGAGCTTACCCAAGAATTAGCTGCCGAGCGTGGAATTTCATTAAAACAAGAGAGCTTTGACGCTGCGAGAGAAACTCACGCAGCTAAGTCGCGAGAAGGTTCGGCGGGGAAATTTAAGGGAGGTTTGCAAGATTCAAGTGAAGTTGCAACCAAATATCATACCGCTACTCATCTACTTCATGCTGCTCTGAGAAAAGTTCTAGGTACTACTGTGCAGCAAAAGGGCTCAAACATAACTGGGGAGCGCCTTCGTTTTGATTTCTCATTTGAGAGAGCCTTGTCAGACGAAGAACAAGAAATTGTTCTAAATCAAGTTCAGGAGTGGATTGATGCGAAGTTGCCCGTCACCAAACAAACAATGGAAAAAGAGGCGGCCATAAAATCTGGTGCGATCGCCTTTTTTAGCCAAAAATATCCTGATCAAGTCAGTGTCTACACTGTTGGTCTCGACCCAGAAAACAATTGGGTATCAAAAGAATTGTGCGGCGGACCACACGTGCAAAATACAGAAGAAATTGGAAAATTAAAAATCATAAAAGAACAGGCGGTCGCCGCCGGTGTTCGCAGAATGTACCTTCAGATACTGTAACTCTAGCCGTAGAGGCAATAATTTGCTTTAATGGAGGGTGCAAAGATCTATGCAATTATCAAATCTTTTCGCAGAAGCGAAGAAAACCGGTGAAAAACAGGTTCTCTGCATCAGTATTACTGATGCTAGTGTCCAGTCATTGTTCGTAAGCGTCAGCGGTAAAGTTGTTCGTGTTCGTTCGCAATCGCCTCGATTGCATTACTCAGATGTTAATTCATTGATTGTTAAAACAGACGAATCGCTGCAGCAGCTTGGTCAGGAATCCGAGTCAGTTAGTGAAGTAGTTTTTGGTCTTGAGCGCAGTTGGATTGATAAGGGTGATATTGCAGAGAAGCACAAACAAACTCTCGAGCGCCTCATGAAGGATCTGTCTCTAAAACCAATTGGATTTGCGGATCACACAGAAGCTCTAGCTCAGCATTTTTTGGTTTCTCAGCCGCAAATTCCAAGAGTCTTGGTTCTTGTAAGTCAATCTTTGGTCACAGTGGCATTGCTAGACCAAGGGACTATGCTCGCAGTTCAGGACATTGGTCATTCAGACGACATTGTTGCTGACATTACTGAGGGGTTGGCGAGATTAAAGCCAGAAAATGGCTATTTACCATCAAAAATAACGGTGGCCTCGTTTTTACTCCCCGATGAAGAAATCTTAGTAGCCCAACAAGATCTTCAGGGTGCTGACTGGCAGCAGCAAGGGTTTTTCTTGCAAGTGCCAGTGGTCGAACATCTGGCTGAGGTTGAAGCCCTTCAATATCTAGCTATTCAGGTGGGCTCAGTGGCTCCTCAACAATCAAAAGATACAAATACAGAAATTGTAGAAAAAGAAGAAACCGCCCTACCTGCCGTGGTTGCTGAAGCTTCAAGCCAAGAATTTGGTTTTGAAGAAGCTGAGGTTGCTACTGAGGACGCTCCTAAGTCATTCGGAATACCAATCGTGGCCAAGCGCTTATGGCAGAATTCGGATAACATCGAGAGCCCAACTGGATATAGTCCAGATGACAGTTTTGATGATGAACCTTTTGCAATCACACTCAAACACAAACCTCATAAGTTCGCCATCATGGGGGTCATAGCTGGTTTGCTGGCCTTAGGAATAATAGCTATTATTGGCATCATATTTTTTAGTACTGCCGTTGTCACCATTACCCCAAAAGTAGTTACAGTCTCAAAAGAGGTTGATATTGCTCTCGATTCTTCAATCTCGGCCACAGATACAAAGGAGAGGGTTATTAAGGCCGAGCAGTACAGCGAGGAGTTTCAAAATGAGAGGTCTGCTGATACAAGTGGAATTTCGTTAGTTGGGGACACTGCCTCTGGTACGGTGACAATTTTTAATAAAACTGAATCAGACAAAACTTTTGAAAAGGGCACCAGTTTAAGCGCCGATACTTATAATTTTGTTACAAACGAACAAGTCACGGTTCCGGCTGCACAGGTGAGTACGAAGGACGGCGGAGCTGGAGAAGTTAAGGATTATGGTCAAAAATCAGTATCAGTATCAGCGGTTGCGATTGGGGCGGACTCGAATTTGTCGAAGGATACCGAACTTACCGTGGCTTCTTTTGCTCCAAGTAGTTACGCAGCTACAGTAGCAGAATCATTCTCTGGTGGAAGCAGTCGAGAGGTTAGGGTTGTATCAGCAACTGATCTTGAAGTATTACTTTCGGAAGCAAAAGCGGAGATTCTTAAGGAAGCTGAGACAGCTTTTTCTAAAGCATCGGGATCGGGCAAATATATTTTGCCTCCTCAACAATTGACAATCACTTCGACAAAATTTGATTTTGAAGAAGGCGACGAAACTAACTCAGTTACTCTAAATCTTGTGGCAGAAGTTCAATCGCTTTCTTACTCGAAAGAGGACTTGATGCCAGTCGTAAAAGACATTCTTCAGTCAGAGATTCCAGAGGGATATGAGCTAGTTGATTCTGATCCACAACTTTTGTCCTCTCCAGCAGAGGATATTGATTTGACAAAGAAAGTTTCTATTACGGTTAATATGAGTGCTAGAGCTCAGGCCATTATCGATCAGCAGGAGGTTTTGAAAATTGCCCAGGGGAAAAAACGCGCGGAGGCCGAGCGCTTGTTGACTGAGAAATTTCAAATTCAATCAGTCATTGCTAAGCTCGAGCCAAATTTAATTAACTCTTTTTGGCAGAATTTACCCAAGTCTTCCGATCGCATGAAGGTAGTCGTCGAGTCCTCACTATGAGCGTCAAAAAACAGCCAGCCCACAAACCAGTTGACCAGCAAAAATTAATTGAACTGTATAGAAAAGCATTGCTAAGCGGCATGTCTTTGGATAAGCTTGAATCAAGCATCGAGCGTCATCTTGATCGTCTTCAGGCAAGTGATTCTGTAGAGTCTGACGAGCAGCGAGCTGCCATTGTTGAGATAAAACAACAACTGCCCTTAGTGGTCAGAATCGGCGCGGCTCTCGTGCCAGTTGTCTTAATTCTTGTCGGGGTTGGCTTGATCGGAAGCGCCGTAGTGCCGATCGCTGGCCATTACATTACTCAGGTACCTCAGCTGCAAGCTGCCCAGCTCACTTCGCCAATCCCAGAGGAAGAAGTGATGGAGCTTACGCCAGTAACGGTTACAGACGTTTCAGAAACTCGTCGCTCGAGTGGTGGCTTTGCGTTTGAACCTGAAATCGTTGATGTCGAACTTGATTACACCAATCTTCAAAATTGGTTCACAGGTGTTGAGTTGCCAACGCTTGCTTCTGGCAAGAATAGTGAGGGTCAGATTGAGTACACGATTGATATTCCCAAGCTAAAAATATTTGGGGCTAAGGTTGTCGCGGGAGGCACTGATCTTACTAAGGGAATCATTGCCTATGAGGGAACGGCTTTGCCAGGAGATTTTGGAGCGCCTGTCCTATTCGGTCACTCCACAAATAGAGCATTTTATAATCCTAGCGAAAAAAACCCCCGCCGATACATGTCAATTTTTAGCTACATAATGACTCTAGAAAACAACGATGAAATTATTATCTCAATGAGTGATGGGATTAAATACACCTATGTGGTTCAGGAAAAAACTGAGGTTAAACCCACTGATGTTCATATATTAACGCAAAAGTACGACGCAAAAAGTCTAAAGCTTGTTACGTGTACTCCAGAAGGAACTTACTTGAGAAGAGGGGTGGTAACAGCCCAATTAGTTTCACAAAGTTAGCATGAATAAACTATCTACTCTTGGAATTGACTACGGCGTAAAGCGAATCGGAGTGGCAGTTAGTTATCACTCATTGGCTGAGCCTTTGAAAATTATTCCGCATGGAAATGCAGTTTTTGCAGATCTGCAACGAATTATTGACGAGCATAGCGTCGGCTACTTAGTCTTTGGAATTTCCGATGGTGAGATGGCAGAAAAAACCCGAATCTTTGCGGAAAAACTTAAATTAATAACGGGTTTACCAATAGCTTTTATTGATGAAGCTTATAGTTCCAAGCAAGTCCATGCAAAAATGAAAATTAAGCGTGGTCCCAGGCGCTCGCAGCAAAAACCAATTGATCACTTCGTTGCCGCTGAGTTGTTACAAGAGTGGCTAGACAGCAAGTTATTGCAGGAAGAGCGATATGCTTAAACTTCTTCTTGTTGATTTTGGGATTCTGATCATAGGTTTGTTTTTGATACTAGTAGCTGCTGAGTTACTTTTGAATTTGAGCAAGCAAATTGCGGCAAGATTTAGGGTTTCGCCTCTGATTGTTTCATTACTTATTGTTGCGTTTGGAACAAATCTTCCAGAATTAGTCGTATCTATTTCGTCGATAAGGCAAGGTGTGCCCGAGTTATCGCTGGGAAATCTCATTGGAAGTAGCGTTGTGAACATTACCTTGGTTTTTGCCGCAGCAACTCTATTTAAGTCGGTAAAACTGGGAACAACTAAGACTCAAAAAAATGCAGCTGTGTTATTTGGTTGTGTTTTAGTGTTTGCTTTCACCCAATTTTTTAATGTTTCTCCAATGATTTCTTCATGGATATTACTTGGAACGACTTTAGTTGCGATTTCGTATCAGTTGCTGCTCGGAATAAATGGACGGAAAGCAGAGGACAAAATTTACATGAAAATTGTTGAAAAACTGAGGAGGAAAGAGAAATCGCCTGCTATTTGGCGGCAGTTTTCGTTTGCAGCACTCTCCATCGCTGGTTTGTGGATGGGTGGCTCACTAACGGTGGCTTCTGTCTCGAGAATCGCAGACACCCTTGAGGTTAGTACTACATTTATTGGATTGACAATTACAGCCATCGCCACCACTCTTCCAGAATTACTAACTGTTTTGACTGCCAGCGCTCATAAAGAAAACAAGGTAGTGATCGGGACGATCATAGGCAGTAATATTTTTAATATCACTTTGTTCCCAGCCATTATTTTTGGGTTTGCCGGAGCTGTTTTTGTGCCTAAGGCTGAAATTGCCTTGCTGTTGTTTGTAACAGCATTGTTTGTTGCGACGATTTTTTACTTCAGGGGGAAAGTAGTAAGCAAGATTGCTGGATTGGGATTATTGGGATTGTTCTTCTTTTTTATATCAACTACCCTTTACTTAAGTTTATGAAGAAATCCCTCCAACTTAAAACTCCCCCAAGTCTTTGGAAAAACCTAGGTCCTTCATTTATTTTGCTTGGCCTCGCACTCGGAAGTGGCGAGTTGATTCTTTGGCCGTATCTAGCCGCAAACTGGGGACTCGGCCTGCTTTGGGGAGCTCTTCTGGGAATTTCATTGCAGTATGTTTTAAATACTGAAGTTATGAGATATAGCTTGGCTTGGAGCGAAAGTGTTTTTGTTGGCTTCAGAAGATTATCAATTCTGATTCCGGTTTGGTATATCGTGTCGACAGCAATTCCGTGGTCGATACCAGGTTTTTCATCGGCGGCTGCAGAAATAGTTCATAGATTACTGCCTTTCCTTCCGACACAAGCTGTCGCAATTTTCTTATTACTGTTAGCGGGGACTGTTCTTTCAGTAGGCAAGTCTTTATATAAAACCATGGTGCGCTTTCAGACAGCCGTAATCTTGATTGGGATGCTGATAATTATTGCGCTGACTTTTATGTTTACGAATATTGCGGATTGGCAAATGGCAGGTTGGGGAATCTTAGGCAATGGCGGCTCTTGGTGGTTTTTCCCAGCTGGAGTTCAAGTCACTGCTTTTTTAGCGGCGTTTGCGTATGCCGGCGCAGGAGGCAACCTGAATTTAGCTCAGTCGTTTTATATTAAAGAGAAAGGCTTCGGCATGGGTGTTTATGCCGAGAAAGTTGGTAGTGTTCTCAGAGGAACGCATAAAGAAACTACATTGAGAGGTCAGACATTTACTCAAAACACAGCCAATACTCGCAGGTGGAAAGAGTGGTGGCGACACGTGACCACGGAGCACTTTCTTATTTTTTGGTTACTAGGATTTGTCACCATAGTTTTACTTTCAGTTCTTTCATACGCCACAGTCTATAGCCATGCAACTGAGTCTGGCTTGTCTTTCCTTTACGCAGAGTCGAAGGTGATCGGAGATAGTGCCGGGAACTTTGTAAGGATTGTTTTCTTGTCACTTGCAGCCATGATGCTGTTCTCAACCCAACTGGGAGTTTTGGAGTCATCGGCCAGAATAATTTCGGAAAACATTGTGCTTCTAACCAAGTGGAAAAAGAACAAGGCCGATGTCACGGCCAGTTTTTCTATTGTTGTCTGGTCGCAAATAGCCATTGGCATTTTGGTTTATGCCCTTGGTTTCACCGAGCCGCGTGTCTTGATTACCTTGTCAGCGATTCTTAATGCTGCCGCCATGATGGTCTCATTCATCCTGATCGGAATATTAAATAAAAAACGCTTGCTGCCTGCCCAGCAACCACATATTTGGCGTACGGCTTTCTTGATACTTGGGGCAGTCTTTTTTGCTCTGCTTTTGGCTTTAACAGTTTTCTCGTGATTTAACTCGCAATTATTTGTAATATACTGCTTCCTGTGAAAAAGATTCTTTCCATCCTGCTCACCCTCGTTGCTCTGGCTATCGTCGTCGCAGCTGGGTTGGCCTTTTATGTTAGACAATCACTGCAGCCAGTTTCTTCAGACTCTAGTGAGGTGAGATTTGTCGTTACTCGTGGACAAGCGATTTCTGCCATTGCCTCAAACTTGGAAGAAGCGGGCCTAATTAATTCAGGGCAAATTTTTTCACTCTATGTTCGTCTTAATAAAATTGACAAAAAAATTCAAGCCGGATCCTTTACGCTTTCGCCTTCTCAATCTTCTTCAGAAATCGCCCAAGCTTTAACTGAAGGAACCGAAGACGTCTGGATTACCTTGCTTGAGGGTTGGAGAGTGGAGGAGATTGCTGAGTATTTAAACAAATCGGATTTAGAAGCCTTCAGCAAAGCTGATTTCTTAGAACTCTCTGCCACTAGTGAGGGCTATCTTTTCCCAGATACCTACCTGGTCCCAAGAGAAATAACTGCTGAGGCACTTTATAATTTATTCACCAGAACTTTTGAAAACAAAGTAGCGGCGGAGTTTGGAGATCTAGATCAAGACGAACTAAAACGCTTAGTCATCTTGGCATCTTTGGTAGAGAGAGAAGCCAGAGAATTTACCCAGATGCGTCATGTGGCGGGAATCCTTGAGAATAGACTTGAGATAGGGATGGCTCTCCAGGTCGATGCCACGCTTCAATACATCAGAGGAGAAGTCGACGGCAAGTGGTGGTCGCCACCTAGATCAGGAGATAAGCAACTCTCGTCACCATACAACACTTATCAGAATCCAGATTTGCCTCCTTATCCAATTGCTAACCCAGGCCTAGATGCTTTAAAGGCAGCTTACGATCCACTCCAAGTTGATGATCTATATTATCTTCACGCTCCAACAGGAGAGATATACTTTGGAGAAACTCTCGAAGAACATAATCAAAACATAAGCAAATACTTGCGATAGCTTTCTGTTTATGCTACAATCCCAGATTCAGCGATAGACAGTCAAGGAGCGGGGTTTTTTTGCAGACAACACAACAACGTCTGACAGTCACACAGTAACTGCCAACAACACGAGATAACAGATGTCGTGTTTTTTTTGTGTGGACACCCGCGCTCTAATTAAAAACAAAGCGCATTAGCTGCGATAGGAAGATGCTTATGTCACAATCACTTCGTCAAAACTGGGGTCTTTCTCATGGCACTTTGCCTGAGCTCGACTTGGTAGGTCTCCAAGTCGCAAGTTACCGACAGTTTCTCGATGAGGGTATTAGTGATAGCATCCAAGAAATTTATGGTGGATCTGGTGTAGAGGACTACACAGGTAAAAACTGGTCACTTTCATTTAACAAACATCACTTTGGTCAACCAAAGTTCTCCATTAAAGAAGCCAAGCAAAAAGGTTTGTCATACGACATGCCACTTTATGCAGAGGCAAAGCTTAGTAACAAAAAAACCGGAGACGTAAACGTTCAGGACGTCTTCTTAGGTGACATCCCAAAGATGACACCAATTGGTACTTTTGTTATTAATGGTATTGAGCGCGCCGTCGTCACTCAGCTAGTGAGATCACCAGGTGTGTTTTTCTCAGGCGCGACTGACGCCACTACTGGTCGCCAGCTTTATCAAGCGGAACTGAGGCCAAAACGAGGATCGTGGCTAGAGTTCTCAGTTGGCAAAAAGAACGTCATTAGTGTCAAGATCGATCGAAGACGCAAGATTCCTGTCACCGTTCTCTTAAGAGCCATTGGTTATAGTTCAAATGAAGAAATTATTGAATTACTTAAAGATGCTATTGATCAAGATGAATTAGGCTTAATTGATACCACTTTTTCAAAAGATTCCACTCGTTCACAATCAGAAGCACTTATCGAAATTTATGAAAAAATGAGACCTGGCGAGCCAGCAGTTTTAGATACCGCTCAAGAATATGTAAAACAAATTTTCTTTGATCGCAGACGATATGATCTCGGCAAAGTCGGTCGATATAAGCTTAATCGAAGACTTAATCTAAAAGTATCCGAAGAAACAATCGTTTTAACTCCAGAAGATGTCGCCAATACAGTTAAATATCTAATTTTGCTCCAAAATGGCAAAGGTAAAACCGATGACATCGATCACTTGAGCAATCGCAGAGTTCGTCAAATCGGTGAATTAGTTCAAGAATCAGCCTTCAGAATTGGTTTAATTCGTTTGGAAAGATCTATCCGTGAGAAAATGTCTTTGACAAAAACTGACGAGACTTTGACTCCAGCAAGTTTAGTGAATGCGCGTCCTTTGATCGCCACTATTTCTGAATTTTTCCGACGTAATAGACTCTCAACAATTCTTGATCAAACAAATCCATTAGCCGAAATCGACAACCTTCGTCGTTTGTCAGTTATGGGTACGGGCGGTGTCACCAGAGAGCGAGCTTCATTCTCAATGAGAGATATTAACGCTTCGCAGTACTCGAGGATTGACCCTGTTCGTTCTCCTGAAGGTCCAAACATTGGTCTAGTTACTTATTTCTCACTTTATGCGAGAGTTAACAACTTTGGCTTCTTAGAAGCCCCATACCAGCCAGTTGTACAGGACGGTAAAAAAATGAAAGTCATTGACGAGATTGTTTATCTTTCTGCAGATGACGAAGAAGATAAAAAGATTACTCACAGAAGTATTGCTATAAGTGATGCAGGAATTATTCAGGATGACTGGGTTCCAATTCGTTTCGCAAATAGCTTTATTGAAGGTCCAGTCGAGGAAGTTGAGTTTATTGACGTCGCCCCTCGCCAGGTTATTGGTACCTCCGCCTCGCTAATTCCATTTATCGCTCATGACGAAGCTAACCGTGCTTTGATGGGTACACATATGCAGTGTCAAGCGGTTCCGCTGATTAAGCCAGACTCTCCAATTGTTGGAACAGGTATGGAGCGAGAAGTAGCCATTGCTATGCGACACACCGTTGTTGCTAACCACAGTGGAACAGTTTCTTATGTTGATGGTAACAAAATTGAAATTACCATAAGTCCAGCAGATCTAAAGCAAGCACAAAAAGCCGCTAAAGATGAATTGTCTGTTATCTTTGGTGACAAAGAAATCTATGATATTTCAAAATTCGTTCGTACTTCACAAAGTACTTGCTACTCACAGAAACCAATCGTAGTTCTTGGCCAAAAAATTAAAAAAGGTGACGTCATCATTGATGGCCCATCTTCCGATCAGGGAGAATTGGCGCTCGGTAGTAACGTTGTCATTGCCTACAGTTCTTTTGACGGCCTAGGTTATGAAGATGCTATCGTTATTTCTGATCGACTCGTCAGAGAAGATGTTTTGACTTCGATCCAGATCAGTGAGTACAAATCAAAGGTCATGGATACCAAACTTGGTCCGGAAGAATTGACCAATGATATTCCAAATGTTTCTGAAATTTTCCTTGGTAATCTAACTGAAGAGGGCATCATTAGAGTTGGCAGTATTGTCAATGCTGGTGATATTCTTGTTGGAAAAATTGCTCCTAAGGGCGAAACTGAGCTTACACCAGAAGAGAGATTGCTCCGCGCAATCTTCGGAGAGAAATCAAGAGAAGTTCGCGATACATCCCAGAGAATGCCACATGGTGAGTCTGGTACAGTTATCGACGTCCAAGTTCTTGACACGGCTTTGGGTGATGAATTAGATCCAGGCACCATTAAAGAAGTCACTGTTAAAGTTGCCCAAATGAGAAAAATCACCGTCGGAGACAAACTCGCCGGTCGACATGGAAATAAGGGAGTTATCTCAAAAATAGTTCCAGCAGCAGACATGCCTCATCTTGAAGATGGCACTACTGTTGATGTCATTATTTCTCCTCTTTCAGTGCTTGCACGTATGAATCTCGGTCAATTGCTCGAGGCGCATGCGGGTTGGGCAGCTAAGGTTCTTGGATACAAGATTGCTGTTCCAGCTTTTGAGCCATTCGAAGAGCAAAAGATTTGGAATGAGTTAGAGAGAGCAGGTTTGCCAGTTTCAGGAAAAGCACAGCTTTATGACGGACGAACCGGAGAAGTATATGGCGAGCCAACTACAGTCGGCATTGGTTACATTTTGAAACTCACTCATATGGTCGAGGACAAGATGCATGCTCGATCTACTGGTCCATACTCGTTGGTCACTCAGCAACCACTTGGCGGTAAAGCCCAAATGGGAGGTCAGAGACTTGGAGAAATGGAAGTCTGGGCACTAGAGGCACATCGCGCAGCTCATACACTTCAAGAGATGCTCACTATTAAGTCAGATGATGTAATTGGTCGTGCTAAAGCATTCGAAGCAATCGTTAAGGGTGAAGAAATTCCAGCCCCAACTGTGCCAGAATCATTCAGAGTTCTCATGAGAGAATTGAATTCTCTTGGTGTAGACGTCGTTCCACACGGAGCTGAAGTCGTTGAAGAAGAAACTTTATTCTCAGCAACGGGAAAAACTAGCGCAGGCGACGATGATGACGAGCTTGATGATGAGCCAAGCGAAGACGACACAACTGATACAGATGATGAATCTGAAGAAGATGAGGAAGTCGAAGAGCCAGATTTGACAGAAGATGTCGAAGACGACACAGAAGACGAGGCGGTATCAGATGACAGTCAGGAGACCGAAGATTAACTTAAGTGAGGCACAAATATGAAAAACATTATTGACTTTACCGCACTTGAAATCAGAATCGCTTCACCAGAAGTGATTAAATCCTGGTCTTTTGGTGAGGTTCGCAAACCAGAAACAATTAACTATCGTTCCCTTAAAGCCGAGAAAGATGGTCTTTTCGATGAGAAGATCTTTGGCCCAATGAAGGATTACGAGTGTTACTGTGGAAAGTACAAGCGAATCCGATATCGAGGTATTATCTGTGATAAATGTGGTGTCGAAGTCACCCAATCCAAGGTTCGTAGAGAGAGAATGGGTCACATTACCCTCGCGGCTCCGGTTGCTCATATTTGGTTTTTCAAAGGCGCCCCTTCAAAATTATCACTACTTCTAGATATTTCCCCAAGAAATATTAACTCAATCATTTACTTCTCAAAGTACATTGTGCTTGGCGTAGATAGTGACGACAAAGTTAAAAACATGGATCAACTCAGTGTTGACTTAGTTACTGCCACTGATGAGCTTAAAGCTACCGCTAAGGAAATGATCGAGAAAGAAGCCGAAGCTTTAACTGTTGGTATTGCCACTCTTAAAGAAAAAGTTTCTAACAAAGAAACTCTCCAACTAAAAGTGACAGAGCTCCAGCTAAAGGCTAAGAACAAAGTCGCAGCTTTGAAGAAACAGCTTGATACCCAGAATGAGCAAACTGAAGAAATTTATAAAGCATTACGAACCATGGTCAAGAAAATTGACAAGGGCACAATTCTTTCTGAAGATGAATATCTTAAGCTCGACGAGTACGGCGTTGCTTCTCACCTCAGGGTAGGTATGGGTGCAGAGAGTCTGCTTGAATTAGTTCATGAGTTAGATCTTGATACCCTAATTGAATTTTTGCGAAAAGAGATGAATGAGACCAAGGGTGCTCGAAGAATTAAGGCCATAAAGCGTCTTCGCGTTGTCGAAGGTTTGCGTAAGGCTCAGATCGATGCCTCTTGGATGTTTATGGCAATCTTGCCAGTGATCCCACCGGATCTTAGACCTATGGTTCAGCTCAGTGGCGGCCGCTTTGCTACCTCCGATCTTAACGACTTATATCGACGTGTTATCAACAGAAATAATCGTTTGAAGCACTTGATTGAACTTGGTGCTCCTGAGATTATTCTTCGTAACGAAAAACGCATGCTTCAGGAAGCTGTCGATTCATTAATTGATGGTACTCAAGCTCGTCAGTCTCGACGAAGAGCCACCAGAAGACCTCTGAAATCACTAAGCGAAATGCTTAAGGGTAAGCAGGGTCGATTCCGTCAGAATCTTCTTGGAAAACGTGTTGACTACTCAGGTAGATCAGTTATCGTTGTTGGTCCAGAATTAAAACTTAACGAGTGCGGTTTGCCAAAAGACATGGCGCTTGAAATCTTCAAGCCTTATGTTTTGCGTGAACTCATTATTCATGGCACAGCACCAAACGTTAAGAGTGCTCGCCAGCTCATCGAGCGACGAGAGCCAGAGGTCTACGATATTCTCGAAGATGTCACCAAGAATCATCCTGTTATTTTGAATCGCGCACCAACGCTACACAAGCTTGGTATGCAGGCATTCTACCCAATCTTAATTGAGGGAAATGCGATTCGATTGCATCCTTGTGTCTGTTCTGGTTACAACGCTGACTTTGATGGAGATCAGATGGCTGTGCACGTACCTTTAACGGTTCAGGCTCAGGCAGAAGCTCGAGATTTGATGATGGCTACCCATAATCTGCTTAAACCAGCTAATGGTGAACCTATCACAATTCCTAACAAAGAAATGGCGATGGGTATTTACTATCTTACCTTGGTTAACGTTGCTCGTGAAAAATTCTCACACATCTTTGCTAGTGTTGAAGAGGCAATGCACGCCCATCAGACCAAAGTGATTACTCAGAGACAGCTCATTACAGTTCGATTCGAACATAATGGCAAACTTGAGAGAGTAGAGACAACCATTGGTAGATTAATGTTCAACGCTCTTTTGCCATCGAGTTTTGAGTACATTAACGAAGAAGTAAACTCTCAACGCATTAAGCAGATCATTACAACTGCGATCGAGAATCATTCACAAGAAGAGGTTTCGACTCTGATTGATGCTATTAAAGATCTAGGTTTTAAAGCTGCAACAGACTCAGGTCTTTCAGTTGCTGTTACTGACTGTGAAATGATTGCTGAAAAAGCAGGGATTATTGTTTCCGCTAATAAGCGTGTTGAGTTAATTCAAGATGCCTATCAAGAAGGTTCAATCTCAGCAGAAGAGCGCAAGCGTATGTCATTCGATGTTTGGTTGGAAACAACCGAAACTGTAGCTGAAAAAACTTGGGATTCTTATGCAGAGACCAATGCAGTCAAAGTGATCATTAATTCCGGAGGAACTCGTGCTTCAAAAGATCAAGTTAAGCAGCTCGCTGCTATGCGTGGTCTCGTAGTCGATCCACTTGGAAACATTGTGGAAATGCCTACGAAGTCTAATTTTAGAGAAGGACTTTCCATCTTTGAATATGTGACTTCAGCTAGAGGTTCTAGAAAAGGTCTCACTGACTCAGCTATCAAAACTGCTGATGCAGGTTACCTCACTCGCCGTCTCTGTGATGTTTCACACGACGTCATCATTCGCATGGAAGATTGTGGAACTGACGAAGGCATTGAGATTATTAATGACGAGAGAAAAGATGTCTTCCCAATTCGTATGTCGGGTAGATATGCTCTTAACGACATCAAAGTCGGCAACAAGGTTTTTGTCAAAGCAGGAGAAATCATCACTCAAGATCTTGGAAAAGAAATTGCAGCTGCTGGAATTGAGAGAGTGTCTGTTAGATCACCTCTTACCTGTCAGGCAGCCAAGGGAATGTGTGCCACTTGCTATGGTTGGGATTTCTCAACTCATGCAACTGTTGCCATCGGTGTTCCAGTCGGAATTGTTGCCGCCCAATCTATCGGAGAGCCTGGTACACAGCTAACTATGCGTGTTAAGCACTCTGGAGGAATTGTCGGTCTTGACGTTACACAAGGTTTGCCACGTGTTGAAGAATTGCTCGAAGCTAGAAACCCAAAGAATCAAGCTTTGATCACTGAGGCAGCTGGTAAGGTTAAGATTAAGACCAAAGATAACGAAACCACAATCACTGTTTCTGGTGATGATTCAGTAGAGTATGTTGTTCCAGCTGGAACTCCACTCGCTGTTGACACCGGAGATCTGGTTCACATTGGTCAGCAACTCACTGCGGGTTCTATTAATCTAAGAGAATACTTACTTCTCAGAGGATTAACACCACTTCAGATGCATGTTGTGAGAGAAGTACAGAGAGTCTATGAGTCTCAAGGTATTCCAATTCATGATAAGCATTTTGAGGTTATTGTTCGCAAGATGAGTGACAAACTTCAGATCGAAGCCACAGGAGACACAAGTTTCTTGACAGGTGAGATCACAGAGCACAGCAAATTTGTTGAGGTTAATGAAGAGACAATCGCCGCCGGTGGAGAGCCAGCGACAGCTAAGGTACTATTCCTTGGTATTACTCGCTCGTCACTTTATACGGATTCATGGTTGTCAGCAGCTTCGTTCCAACACACTAAACACATCTTAACTGATGCAGCTAGTGCTGGCTCGATTGACAATCTTGTTGGGCTAAAAGAGAATGTAATTATCGGTCGATTAATTCCGACCAGCGAGGATAGAGCACGGATCATATAACTTCCTCTGCAGAAGTACCAGGTCTATGGTAAAATCGTTCCTCTGAAACTAAAAAATATATGCCAACAATAAATCAACTTATTAGAAAAGGTGGCCGCAAGAGCAAAGTGCAGCGCATCAAAGCAACAGCTCTTCGACGTAGCTTCAATTCTAATAGCGGTTCTCCAACTAAGACAAACAATCCGCAGAAGCGTGGCGTTTGTACCATAGTTAAGACAATGACTCCAAAGAAGCCTAACTCGGCTCTGAGAAAAGTTGCTCGTGTTCGATTATCTAACAAAATGGAGGTTACGGCCTACATTATGGGAGAAGGTCATTCTTTGGCAGAGCACAGCATCGTTTTAGTTAGAGGTGGAAGAGTTAAAGATCTTCCTGGAGTTAAGTATCATATTGTTCGTGGAGTCTATGACGCTACGGGCGTAGACGGTCGTAAGACCAGTCGAAGTAAATACGGAGTAAAGAGTAGTTAATCTTTCAATATTATGAGATCAAAAAGAGCACAAATCCGCACAGTTGAACCAGACAAGAAGTATGATTCTGTTGTTGTAGCTAGACTTGTTAATTACACCATGAGAGATGGCAAAAGAAGCGTCGCTCAAAAGCAGGTATACCAAGCTTTAGAAACAGCTTCAAAAGAATCAAAACTTAAGCCAGTCGAGTTAATCGAAGCAGTAATCGAGTCTATTTCCCCTCAGATGGAAGTTAGATCTCGTCGTGTTGGTGGAGCCGCTTATCAAGTGCCTATGCCAGTGCGACCTCGAAGAGCAGTTGCCCTTTCACTTCGTTGGTTAGTCTTAGAAGCAAATAAACGTCCAAACAAGCAATATCACACTTTTGCTGAAAAACTTTCAGCTGAGATGATGGATGCTCTTAATAACGAAGGTGGATCTGTAGCTCGCAAGTACGCAGCTCACCGAATGGCAGACGCAAATAAAGCATTCGCCCACTTTAGATGGTAATTTGCCAATGTCAGTTCAACAAAAATCTATTACCGTTCCTTTAGCTCGCATTCGCAACATTGGCATTATTGCCCATATTGACGCGGGGAAAACCACCACTACCGAGAGAATTCTTTACTTCACTGGTAAAACATACAAAATTGGTGAAGTTCATGAGGGTGCTGCCACTATGGATTGGATGGAGCAAGAGCAAGAGCGCGGAATCACCATTGTTTCAGCTGCAACCACAACCTACTGGACTCCATATTTCGAAACCCACTTAGAAAAAGCTCCATATCGCTTCAATATCATTGATACGCCAGGGCACGTTGACTTCACTGCTGAAGTTGAGCGTAGTCTTCGCGTTCTTGATGGCGGTGTCACAGTTCTCGATGCAAGTGAGGGCGTACAGTCGCAGTCCGAAACTGTTTGGCGACAAGCTGATAAATACAATGTCCCTCGTATCTGTTTTGTAAACAAAATGGATAAATTAGGTGCAGATTTTGAGGCAACTATCGAGGATATCAGAGTCAAGTTTGGTGTGAAGCCAGCTCCTATGGTTTTGCCAATGGGCGCTGAGGGCGATTTTAAAGGTGTAATCCAGCTAATTGATCGCAAAGCTTTATTCTGGAAAGACAGTGAAGCTGATACAGATCCAGAAGTTAAAGAAATTCCAGAGGAATTTAAAGAAAAAGCTGAGACAATGCGCGCAGCTTTAGTTGAGCTTATCGCAGAAACAGATGACGCTTTACTAGAAAAATTCTTCCAAGAAGGCGATATCTCTATCAATGAATTAAAGGCTGCTTTACGCAAGGCTGTTATTGAGTATAAATTGGTTCCTGTTTATGCAGGCTCTTCTTTGAAAAATACCGGAGTTCAACCACTTCTTGACGCAGTCGTTGAGTACTTGCCATCTCCAATTGATATCGACCACATCGTTGGTCTTCAACCAAAAACAGACGTTGAGCTGACTCGAAAGCTCATTCCAGAGGAAAAATTGACTATCTTGGCATTTAAAATCCAGACTGATCCTCACGTTGGTAGATTAACCTACTGTCGTATTTATTCTGGTGTTTTGAAGTCAGGAACTTACATTTACAACTCAACTAGAGGTAAAAAAGAACGCGTCGGTCGTTTATTACTCATGCATGCTAATGAGCGAGAAGAGATTTCAGAAGCAAAAGCTGGGGAAATTGTTGCCATCGTTGGTCTTAAAGATACCAAAACTGGTGACACCCTTTGCGAAGAAGATAACCAAATTATTTTGGAAGGAATCACCTTTTCAGCTCCAGTTATTTCACTTGCTATTGAGCCAAAAACAAAGGCAGATCAACAGAAAATGGGTATGGCTTTGGCCAAGCTCGGTGAAGAAGATCCAACTTTCCAAATTAGCTCAGACGCAGATACAGGCCAAACCATCATCGGTGGTATGGGCGAGCTTCATCTTGAGGTAATTGTTGATCGGATGAAGAGAGAATTTAACGTTAGTGCTAATGTTGGCAAACCACAAGTTGCCTACAAAGAAGCCATTACTAAAGAATCACAAGGTGAAGGTAAATACATTAAGCAAAGTGGTGGTCGAGGTCAATATGGCCACGTCCTATTGAAGATTGAGCCACAGGAGCGCGGAGTCGGCTACGAATTTGTTAATAAAATTACTGGCGGAACAGTTCCCCGCGAATACATCGAACCAACCAACAAAGGTATTAAAGAATCTCTTGAGAGAGGTTTCTTAGCTGGATTTGAGATGGTTGATGTTAAGGTCACCCTTTACGATGGTTCATATCATGACGTTGACTCAAGTGAATTGTCATTCAAAATGGCTGGATCTCTTGGAATGAGAGAAGCAGTTAAGGGAGCAGGAATGGTTCTCATGGAACCAATCATGAAACTTGAAGTTTCTACCCCAGAAGAATTTATGGGAGACGTTATCGGTGATTTAGGCTCACGAAGAGCCCAAATTCAAGGTACCACTAGTCGAGGTGCAGCGACCATCATCACCGCACTCGCCCCATTGGCAGAGATGCAGGGCTATGTTACAATCCTCAGGAGTATGACCCAGGGGCGCGCATCAAGTGTAATGCTCCCGAGTCACTACGACATCGTTCCACAGGGAATAACTGAAAAAATTATTGCTGAGCGCAAGAATTAATTTCAGCCACCGTGGCGTAAATATGTACTAACTTGGATAAAAAACACACAGGAGGTTTTTATGGCAGACGCAAAAAAATATGTTCGCAGCAAGCAACATGTAAACATCGGGACCATTGGTCACGTTGATCATGGTAAGACAACTCTTTCAGCTGCAATCACTACAACTTTGGCAAAAAAATATCCTTCCGACATTAATGTCGCTATGGGTTATGGTGACATCGATAATGCACCAGAAGAGGCAGCTCGTGGAGTTACGATTAACATTTCACATATCGAATACGAAACAGAAAAACGACACTATGCTCATATTGATGCCCCAGGTCATGCTGACTACATCAAGAATATGATTACCGGTGCCGCTCAAATGGATGGTGCAATCTTAGTTGTGGCTGCAACTGATGGTCCAATGCCACAGACTCGAGAGCACATTCTTCTTGCCAAGCAGGTTAACGTTCCTAAGATCGTTGTCGCTCTGAACAAGTGCGATATGGTCGATGACGAAGAGCTGCTCGACTTAGTTGAGATGGAAGTTCGTGAGCTTTTGACCAAGTATGGTTTTGATGGCGATGAAACTCCAATTATTCGCTTAAGTGCCCTAAAAGCTCTTGAAGGCGATGATGCACAACAAGAAAAAGTCATGGAACTCATGAAGACCGTTGATTCTTACATCCCTGACCCAGTCAGAGATTTGGATAAAGCTTTCTCTATGCCAATCGAAGACGTCTTCTCAATCAAAGGTCGCGGCACAGTCGTGACTGGAAGAATTGAAACAGGAGTCGTTACCGTCGGTGATGAAATCGAAATCGTCGGAATCAGAGACCCAAAGAAAACCACCGTCACTGGTGTCGAGATGTTTAGAAAAATGCTCGATCGAGGTGAGGCTGGCGATAACGTTGGTATCCTCCTTAGAGGTATCGGCAAGGACGATGTTGAAAGAGGTCAGGTCATGGCTAAGCCAGGAACTGCTACTCCTCATACAGAGTTTGAGGCAGAAGTCTATATCTTAACTAAAGAAGAGGGTGGCCGACATAAGCCATTCTTCACTGGTTATCGTCCACAGTTCTATATTAGAACAACAGACGTAACAGGTGAAATCTCTTTACCAAAGGATGTAGAAATGGTTATCCCAGGAGATAATGCTAAGATGACAGCCAAGCTGATTGTGCCTGTCGCTCTGCACGAGGGTCTTCGATTCGCGATTCGCGAAGGTGGACACACCATTGGTGCAGGGGCAATCACCAAGATTTTGAAATAGAACAATAAACTTGTCAGGCGCTCGAAAAAAAATCGGGCGCCTGCTTGTTAGCGCAGGTGTTCAAAATCTCGAGTAGTGCACTTTACTTCTCGAGATTTTATATGTATAATCGCACCCTACGTTTAGTCGAGTAGTGAAACATGGTAAAACAACAAACAGATAAAACACAAGCTTACAAAATTCGCGTACGACTTAAGTCTTACGACTACAGAGTTATTGACGAAGCAAGTAAAAAGATCCTTGAAACAACGCTTTCTACAGGAGCTCAGGTAATAGGTCCAGTGCCTTTACCAACCCATCACAAGTCATTTACAATTCTTACCTCACCTCACTCCGATAAGAACGCACAAGAGCACTACGAGATTCGCACCCACAAGCGAATGCTAGATATTATGAATCCAACCAGTAAAACTATCGACTCCCTCATGCACTTAGAACTGCCTGCGGGTGTATCGATCCAAATAAAGATGTAAGGAGAAGCTTTGTTGCCTGAAGCTAATCGACAGAAAAAATTGAAGTATGATAAACGATATATTTGTGACCAAAATCGGCATGACACAAGCCTGGACAACGGAAGGTAAGCGTATTGCTGTGACCCGTTGCCGCGTACAGCCAAATATGGTTATCGCAGCCCGACAACTTTCAGAGAATAATTCTGCTTATACAATTGAAGTTGGTTACGGAAAAAAATTACTCAGAACAACAAAAAAACCACTCAGAGCCCAATTAGCAAAGAGTGGTTTTTCAGTAGGCGTAAAGACTATCCGCGGAATTAAAGTCGACTCTACAGAATCAGACAAGATTCCCGCAGCTGGAACAACGCTAGCTGTATCTGATGTGCTCTCTTTGGGTGACGTGGTAAATGTCAGAGGCACCACTAAAGGCCGCGGCTTCGCTGGTGGTATGAAACGCTATGGATATAAAGGTGGACCTAAGACTCATGGACAATCAGACAGAGCAAGAGCTATTGGCTCAATTGGAGCTGGTACAAGCCCAGGAAGAGTTCTTAAGGGTAAGGGTATGCCAGGTCACATGGGAGATGTTGCGGTGACCGTTAAAGGCTTAACTATTGTTCACATTGATACTCAGACACAGGAAGTATGGATCAGTGGTCCAGTCCCTGGTTCAATCAGTTCAGACCTATTAGTTCACAAGCTTGGAAAGACAAAAAAAGTCGAGTTAAACTACGACGCCTCTGGGATTAAATTACCAGTTGAAGAAGTAAAAGAAGAAGCACCTGTTGAAGTTGAAGAAGTAGCTGAAAAAACAGCTGAGGAAACGAAAGAATAATGAACATTCAAAAAGTAACAGCTACTGGCGCAAAATCAAACATCTCCGCAGATGCAGCAGTGTTTGGCGTTCCAGCAAATAAACAGCTGCTTTCTCAGGCAGTTCACATTGCTCGATCTAACCAACGCCAGGGCACAAGTAAAGTTAAGACTAGAGCTAATGTTTCTTTGACAAAACGAAAAGTTTACAAACAAAAAGGTACAGGAAATGCCCGACATGGCGCAAAGTCCGCTCCAATTTTTGTTGGTGGTGGTGTTGCTCATGGGCCAACTGGACTCGCTAACTGGACAAGATCGCTTCCTCCAGCCCTTAAGAGAGCTTCGTTAGCTCAAGCTCTAACTTTACAGATAAAAGATACTTATATTGTTGACGCTCTAGCAGAATTATCTGGCAAAACAAAGCAGGCAGCTGCAATTATTGCCGCAGTTGTTCCAAAGGCAAAGCGTATTCTTGTTGTCCTTTCCAAGCCAACAGCAGAGGCTCTTAGAGCATTAAATAATTTGCCAAAAGTAACAGTTATTCGTGCTTCCCAACTTTCAGTTCTTCCAGCAGCTCAGGCTTCAGTGATTTTATTCACCACGGATTCACTCGCAGTAGTTACCGATCGAATAAAGAATGTTGTCGTCGCAGAGAAGGTTGAAACAAAGAAATCAGCAAAACCTGTAGAGAAGAAGCCAGTAGCTAAGAAAGCTCCAAAAGTTGCTCCAAAAAAGCCAGTCGCTGCAGCAGTTAAGAAAACCAAAAAGGTAGCCAAGAAAGCATAATGCAGTCACGAATACTTAAAAAACCAGTCATCACAGAAAAGTCATATGCTCGGGCTAAGAGTCATAATGTCTATACCTTTGAGGTCGATCCTTCAGCCAGAAAAGATCAGATCAAAGATGCGATTGCGAAACTATTTTCAGTCACTGTGATTGACGTTCGAACTCTTTGTTATCAATCACGAACCAAGCGAGCCGGACGACGTCGTTTGCCTAGCTCAACAGCTAAAACGAAGCGAGCCTTTGTAACACTTAAGTCGGGTGAAACCATCGACCTTTTTGACTTAGGAACACAAGAATAAATAAATCATGTTAATAAAAATTAAAGCCACAAGTGCCGGTAGACGCCATCAATTAGTAATTGATCGCTCTGATCTTCACAAGGGTAAACCAGAAAAATCATTGCTTGCATCAGGTCACAAGAAAAGACAGGGTCGTGGCTTCAAAGGTCATATCACTGTTCGTCATCGTGGTGGTGGTGTCAAGAAAAAAATGCGTATCATTGATTGGAAGAGAGTTCGCAGAGACATTCCAGGAACTGTTCAGCACATTGAGTACGATCCAATGCGTAGTTCACATCTTGCCTTAGTTTATTATCCAGATGGTGGTAAAGCCTACATTATTGCTCCTGACGAGCTTAAAGAGGGCGATATTATTAACGCTGGTGAAAAAGCAGAGATTCGACCAGGTAATGCTTTGCCACTCGAAAACATTCCCGTCGGTATCCCAATTCATAATTTAGAGTTAACACCAGGAAAAGGCGCTCAAATGGCTCGAGGAGCTGGAGTTGCTGCCTTAATTCAGTCCAAGGATGGTGATTATGTGACTGTTCAACTTCCTTCAAAAGAGCTCCGTTTGCTAAAGAAGGAGTGTTTCGCTACAATCGGCCAGGTTGGAAATCAGTTCTGGAAGAACAGAAAAATTGGTAAAGCCGGAAGAAAACGCTTATTGGGAATTAGACCAACAGTTCGTGGAACCGCACAACACCCAGACAGTCACCCACATGGTGGAGGAGAAGGTAGATCCGGAATTGGTTTGAAATATCCAAAAACTCCTTGGGGTAAGCATGCGCTTGGAACAAAAACACGTAATAAGCGTAAGCACAGTAATCGTTATATTGTTCGGGATAGACGAAGTAAGTAAAGAATATTATGTCAAGATCAAGCAAAAAAGGACCATACGTTGATGAGAAGCTACTGAAAAAAGTTCAGAAGCAGAAACAAACTGGAGATAAAACCCCAATTAAAACTTGGGCACGTAACTCAGTTATTGTCCCTGATTTCGTTGGTCACACTTTCGCAGTTCATCAAGGAAAAACTTTTCCTGAGGTATTTGTGAATGAAGCTATGGTTGGACATAAATTAGGAGAATTCTCTCCAACAAGAACCTTTAGAGGACATGGTAGAGTCGTAAAACGATTGTTAACAAAAACTTAATATGATAATCAGAGCATCACAACAGAACACCAGACAAACACCAAGAAAAGTAAGGCTTGTAGCCAATACTGTCAAAGGTATGTCTATAGAAGCAGCTTT
>Ga0210057_1001223_pt1 | contig 39728 bp, 30 predicted proteins | sample CryGeyCG2114_010_2_FD_183968 | JGI IMG/M metagenome (GOLD analysis project Ga0210057, IMG submission 183968) | Groundwater microbial communities from aquifer - Crystal Geyser CG10_big_fil_rev_8/21/14_0.10 (SPAdes) (version 2) | ecosystem: Environmental > Aquatic > Deep subsurface > Groundwater ... | reverse complement strand
CCTCAGCGTGCCCCGCCGTTCTTTCTCCGAAATTAGCCAACTCCTCCGTGCGTTTCTCTGACTCTCTATCCTTCCGACCGTTCGGCCGGTTTTTCTTCTCGCGAAATCCTCCTTTCGAAAAGTGGCGAGAAAGAAAACTAAGGGTTAGAGAAGACAGAAAACGCTTTGTTGTAGTACTTTTGTGAAAGAGCTATGTGGGCATTGGCCCACATAGCTCATTAGGAGCGAAGTGGGAATGTTTGCCTATCTGCTATAAACTTACACCTCTGCCATAAATGACGCAAGTCCCTTGCCCGTCTCTGTGGAAAAAATGTGGAAAACGAGTTGACAAACTCATGTAAATCTCCACGACCGCACCACACGACCAGTGGTAATCTACCCCCTCCAACTCCCCCTGGCCAGGGGGAGGGCCTGAACAACAAAGAGCGGCCAAAAGCCGCTCTTTGTTGTTCTTCCGCGTATAACTGCATAAAATCTACGCCGATCTGCAATTTCGTCCGCGTCCTGTCCGCGCTAATCCGCGTCTTGTCCGCGTCTACTTCTCCATACTCTTCCGGATGGCGGCCCAGTGCTTTTTCATATCGCGCACCATGGCTCGCACTTCATCTTTATCTACGTTTTTGAGATTCTCATACTTCTCACCCACCTTTTCCACGATGGCATCAAAGGTCTCTTTGTTCATCTCCTTCGCCTGCGCAAGACGCTCCATGACCTCCGCCTTAGCTTTCAGACCCCAGCTTCTGATTTTATTTTTAGTCTTTGTATCTTGGCGCCCATAAACAAAAAGCGCTCCGGCCACCGCGGCCGCCGTAGCGGCCAAGGCAATAGCTCCCTTTTGTACTCCGCTTAGTTTTTTACTTGTCGACTTGCTGGCTGTCGTGACTTTTTTTGAGATTGATTTAGACATGGTGATGCAAGTTTTTAGTTTTTAGTTTGTAGTTTGTAGTTTGTAGTAAAACAGAGGTGGTTATTCAGGCTCCTCCTTCTTTGTGGAACGCTTTCTCTTGCGCTCCCGTCTTCTTTTGATAAAGGAGTTAAACAAAGTGGAAAGTATGCGTAACTCAAAACCTCGCTCGCGCACATTCATGCGGGCATCTGTTATATCTTGACGGATGAGCTCCCCTTCTTCTTTCACGAGGTCGGAAAGAGATTTTATGTTACGTAGAATTCCCGCCAAGTAAATGAGAACTGCGAGCACGCAGGCTGTCACCAAAATAACCGAGATGGTGGTCACGAAAAAAAATACGTCAGAGCGGGCTATTGCTTCCTCCATTACCGCAGTATAACAGTATTCAAAAGACAATCTAGTGGAGAACCCCAAACAACAAAAAGCGGCCGAAGCCGCTCTTTATTGTGGGTGCAGTCGCCCGATATCTGAAAACTGATATCTGGCAACTTTTACTTCATAGCCACCTTACGGTAGCAGGTCCAATGATGCTCTTTGTCATTGGCAAGCGCCCAGATGGCTAACTTGATACTGTCTTCGTTGTCGTAATAGTCGAGCTCTTCGCCAAACTTCTTTGCAAACTCATCGAAGGTTGGTCGATGAAACTGAAAGGTGCCGAAGGCGCGCCCATTGTCTCCATATACGTTTGCCCGCAAACTAGATTCGCACATGGCGATATCGAGGGCAAGCTTCTTTGGAACTTCAAACTCATGCGCGTATGTCTCGATAAGAGCCGTCACACACTCTTTTGAATGTTTTTCAGCCTCGTCAGCACACGCCTTTCGCTTCTTTTCCTCAAGTGCTCTCACTTCCTGACTTTTTGTCTCCTTGTCTGGAATGACTACTGCGGCAATATCCGCATGGGTAAGTGTGGGCGTGGTTGTACCTACGCTAAACAACATAAGTGCGCTCACGACCGACTTCTGGATTAAACTGTATAAAATACGAGGTGCTTTAGGTCATGCATCCAGGGATGGCCACAGGACAATAATGTCACCATGTCAAACCCTCACTCTTGCACCATTTTGGGGCGACGAACACCAAAATGGGCATAGCCTTTACTTTCACCCCCGCCGAGCGCTTCAAACGATCTTTGGGAGCTCCTTCTCTTAGGATAAAACCCTAGAAAAGTAAGCGCACCACTACAGGTGCGTGATGTAAAGGATATCAGATTGTAGTCAAAAAGTCAACCACTGCTCACGATTTTAGACTGATTTCCGAATGTCTTATATGGTGTAATGATGGCTACGTAGGGCCGTATACTGTGACTTTTAAGTCTCTTATAACAGTGATACTGTATAACTATCTAGTCAACTGTCTGGGGTTGGGTTTTGGGTCCCCAAATGAAGGTTTGTCTTTCCACTCTCCTGGATGTATACTTGACAGATAATCACAAAACTAATCACTCCATGCAACCACAATACACTGAGAAAACATTCTCTTTGGGTGCTATGAACGGCCTTTCCGAAAAGCAGATCACGGAGCACCTGAAGCTCTACACAGGGTATGTAAAAAATGTAAACAGTCTACTTGAGAAGACAGGAGATCTTAAGAAAAGCGAGGCGGAAAATGCCTATGTTCTAGCCGAACTGCGTCGTCGCCTGGGTTTTGAGTTTAACGGTATGCGTCTACACGAGTACTACTTTGATGGGCTCGGAGGCGATGGCTCACTCAACACCAAAGGCAGTCTCGGCGTGGCCCTCACCGAGCGATATGGCTCTCTCGAAGCATGGCGAGAGCACGTGACCACTCTCGGCAAAATGAGGGGTATCGGCTGGGTAATCACCTATTACGACCCTGTCATCAAAACATTTCACACAGCTTGGGTTGGTGACCACGATATCGGCCACCTGGGTGGCTTACCTATCATCTCCGCGCTAGATGTCTGGGAGCACGCATTTCTGTTAGACTACCTTCCTTCGGAGCGTGGTCAGTATATTGAGGCGTACTTCAACAATCTTCGCTGGTCTGCCTTGGAAGAACGATTTGCTTCTGCGCAATAAAACATGGAGGAAAACAACATTAAACCTATTGATACAAGCTCAGCCCTGAACATACCGACAGCTATTGTTATCGCCGGACTTTTAATAGGAGCGGCCGTGCTATATGTCGGTCGCGACGCAAAGCCAGACGTGACAAAAGCGGAAGGAGTGTCTATAATCACCGAGGCCACGCAATATAAAGAAACTCTAGAGAAAGTACAGCCGGTATCGCCAGACGACTACATCTTTGGCGACCCTGAGGCTCCGGTAAAGCTAATTGAGTACTCGGACATTGAGTGCCCGTTTTGTAAGCGTTTTCATTTTGATACGATGGCCAAGGTGATGGATGAATATGGCACGGATGGCCGGGTGGCTTGGGTGTATCGACACGCCCCCCTAGACTCCCTGCACGCAAACGCGCGCGCGGAATCGGAGGCGACGGAGTGCGCGACCGTAAGTGGCTCTCCAGAAGACCGTAGGAGCAAAAACGACCTTTTCTGGACATACCTGAACACTCTCCTGGAACGCACCCCGTCGAATGACGGCCTCGACCTCACTGAGCTCGACAAAATTGCCGAAGAGATGAACCTTGATATGGTGGCCTTTGCGACATGCCGCGAATCAGGCCAATTCACAGAGAAAGTGCAGTCCCAACTTCAAGACGCCATAGAGTCTGGTCTCGGCACCATCCCCAATACTGGCACTCCTTACTCTATTATCATCGGCCGAGACGGCACTCACTACCTCGTCTCCGGCGCCCAGCCATACGAACAAGTAAAGCCACTCATTGAAAAGGCGTTGAAGTAGACAGGCCACATGGCATAAGGCGTAGGCAACCGTACTGAGCACTTTCAAGTGATACCCGGTACTTTTATGTAAAGTGCCTGGTACATTTTTCTTTCAGTCAACGCCATCCGCACATCTGTTAATTGTCAATTGTTAGTGGTCAATTGTGCGTTTGCTCGATCAGTAATTGAGCAAACGCTTAGCCTTTTCATGGAAGCGAATCTTTTCGTGCGCTTTGGCTTCGATTTGGCGAATACGCTCGCGGGTGACACCAAACTCCTTGCCCACCTCCTCTAAAGTACGCATTACCCCGTCGTCGAGACCATGCCGCATCTCTAATATCTTTCGCTCTTTGGGTGAGAGGTCGTTTAAAATCTCGCGAATCTGGTCACGTAAAATGCGCCGAGACGACTCATTGTCTGGCGACAAAATCTTTTCATCGGCGATAAAGTCCCCGAGCATAGATTTATCTTCTGACGAATCCCCGACGGGGGACTCTAGTGAAATAGTGCTTTGGTCTATCTTCTCAATCTGGTGGACCTTATCCACCTCGAGTCCCATTTCAATAGCAATCTCCTCTGGTAATGGTTCGCGACCAAGATCCTGAGAAAGACGCCTCACCACCTGCTTGTATTTGGCGATAGTCTCTACCATGTGAACCGGAATACGGATGGTGCGTGATTGATCGGCAAGAGCGCGAGTAATAGCTTGGCGAATCCACCAAGTAGCGTAAGTTGAGAACTTGTACCCTTTTGACCAGTCAAATTTTTCAACAGCCTTAAACAGACCCATGTTTCCTTCTTGGATAAGGTCGAGAAGGGTCAGATCACTCGAACGGCCGATATACTTCTTGGCGATAGAGACCACAAGGCGCAGGTTTGCCTTTACCAATAGATCACTAGCCTCTTTTTCTCCGAGAGCGATGCGCTTAGAGAGGTCTCTTTCGTCTGCCGCCGTAATGAGCTTATATTTGCCAATCTCACGCAGATACATCTGTACGGAATCAAGCCCTCCGTCACGCGATCGGCCAGATGATTTGCCCTTGTACACAACCTCTTCTTCGGCAGAGGTGTCTAGTAGACCACCGCCCTCTAAAACATCAATGCCTGACTCATCAAACTTTTCATATAACTCATCTAGAAAGATAACGTCATTCTCTATGTTTGGAAACTCCTTTAAAATTTCATGGTAGGTGATAAATCCTTTGGTGCGCCCTCTATCTATAAGCTGATTTATCTTTTGCCCACGCACCCCTTTTTCACCGGACATTTTTGCTATGGCGGTATTGCGCCCCGGTCGTCCCCCGATTGCGATTCTGCCACCACTCCTAGCCTCTCTGGTTGTTCTGCTCGTGGAAACAGAGGGGATACGACGTGAATCCACCACAGCACTTCCTAAACCAGAAGACGAGCGCGTGGCACCCCCAGATCGCGCTCCCTTAACCGCGTGAGGTAGTACCGACCTTAAAGAAGCTCGTGATTTTTTAGCGGTCTTCTTGTTAGCTGGAGCGGGCTTAGACTTACTACGAAACAGTCTGGTAACAGTCCCCGCAGGCTTTCTCTTTGTCGACCCTCCGGAACGCACGTCGGCACCCTTGTGCCTACCTACTCTCGCCGGAGTGGCCAAGGTGCGAATTGAAACTTTTTGTTTGTTTGATGCTTTTTTCATATAAAATTCTCCCCACACTCCCCCTTTGTAGCTTTTCTCAAATGGTCTTGGAAACAGTTCCTGACTTCTTGCCCGACAATCAAGTTGTCTTTGAACGCAAACCTTGTAAGCGCTTACTCAAATCACCACAGCGTGCGACCATCTTTTCTATGTCATCAGCATTATGTCTCTTTTCCGCCTCGCGCAGACTCGCCAATGCCTCAACCAGCTCTTCTTTTAGAAGAGTCTCCTCGAGCGTGTCTAAAAGCTCGTTGATTTCTTTGATAATATCGGTATGGCCTTCGTAGGCAAGCTCCGCCTCAAATGTTTCGGCTTCTGAAACTGCGCCCAAAACAAGAGCGCCTCGTTCGGGACCGAGAAGATCATCGAACCTCTTCCGAGCTTCACCAACAAAACTCGAATCGGACGCGACTCCACCCTGCCACGCAAGGACTGAGTGTATCCTCTCTGCCACAAGTCGCCATTGTGGCTTTACCTCACCCTGCTCTTCAATTATAGTAGGGGCTTTCCCTAAAGTAACTTGAGAGGCATCTCGAGCCAGTGTGGAGATGTATTTTGTCACTGATGCACCCACTGCCTCAACAGGCAGATGCAAAAACTCAGCAACAACATTTAGGTAGTGCGCCTTATCAAGCGCACTTTCTAGTCGTGCGATATACGGAATAACTTCATGCTCAACCACCCGGCGTTTTTCACTCTCTGAGAGTTCGCGCGTGGACACATGAGCCAAAACCGCATCGATAACGGGCTCTGCATTCGTGACCGCCTCCTGCCACTGCCTGGGATTATCTCGAATGAGATCCGCGGGGTCCTTTGCGTGTGGAAGTATTGCGATACGAATATCAAACCCATCTATAAGTGCCATTTCGATACCGCGACGTGCTGCGTTGAAACCAGCCACGTCCTGATCGAAGGCCATAACCAAAGTATGACACAATCGACCGACTAAACGCAAGTGGGTGGGCGTAAGAGCTGTCCCAGAGACAGCCACGGCGTTAGTCACACCAGCTTGATGTGAAAGCACGAGATCCATTTGTCCTTCCACAAGAATCGCCTTATCGCTTTTACGAATCGGTACCTTAGCGTGATTGTATCCGTATAGGATAGCCGACTTACTGTAGACCGGTGTCTCTGGGGAGTTGATATACTTGGCCGGTTCTTGGGCGCTTGTCTTTGAGTCTCCAGGCAAGAGTCTACCGGAAAATGCCACGACCCGTCCTTGGGCGTCCTCGATTGGAAACATGATGCGGTTACGAAACCTGTCGTACCAACCTCGCTCCGAACGCACCAGAAGTCCCGCCTCTTCTGCCAGCTCCTCCTTACAACCGCGACCTTTTAAGTAGTCGGCCAACTGTCTCCATCCATCCGGCGCATAACCTATTCTAAACTTCTTTGCTGTCTCTTCTGTAATCCCGCGGCCACGCACATATTCGGCAACCTTCGGATACCTCCCTCTTTCCTTCTCGTAGAAAGCGGCCGCAAGTTCCAGGATGGAACGAAGTTGAGACTGAAGGTCACGTTCCTGCTTTGACTCTCGAAACTCCTCTACATCTAAACCAGTTCTTGTGGCTAGAGTGCGCAGGGCATCCTTGAAATCAACCCCTTCAATCTCCTGTATAAAGGTGAAGATGTCTCCGCCTTTATTGCATCCAAAACAGTAAAAACTGCCCCTAGCCGGAGAAATGAAAAAGGATGCCGTTCTCTCTATATGAAAAGGACACCGCGCCTTTAGCGTGGTCCCCCTTTTTTCAACAGGGATGTAAGACTCGACAACCTCAAGGATGCCGACGCGAGATTTAATTTGTTCGACTAGAGAAGACACGGCGCAATTAGGCAGTAGGCAGTAGGCAGTAGGCAGTAGACGCGCATGCATTACTGCAGGAGAGTACTACTTACTACCACCTACTTCCCCACTGCCTGAGTTATGATATTTCTTCGTGCGTGCTCACAATGAGTGGCTTATAGCCGGTACCCGCAGGAATCAACCGACCGATGATGACATTTTCTTTGAGACCGACAAGTCTGTCTACCCCACCCTTAATAGCCGTATCAATAAGAACGCGTGAAGTATTTTGGAATGAAGCGGCCGAAAGGAAGCTTTGAGTGGTAAGGGCGACTTCGGTGATACCCTTGATCATGCGGGCAGACTTAGAAGCCACACCTCCGGCTAACTCGGCACGACTGTTTTCCTGATGCAATCGAGAGGTACTCACCACCTCCCCCGGGACGAGTCTGGTGTCTCCGGGCTCAAGTACGCTGTAGCGAGAAAACATCTGGCGAACAATCACCTCAACGTGTTTACGCGACACCTGCGCCCCTTGAAGAGAGTAAACTTTGTGAATCTCATTTAAGATATAGTCCTCGGCAATCTCCTTACTACCATAAGCGAAAAGTTCTGTCAGGTTCGCGGAGCCATCCGAAAGTAAGTCACCCTTATGCACGCGATCCCCGGGTTTTACGAGCACAGTACGAATGTTTGGCACAGTATATGTGACACTTGCCTGCTTTGCGTCTTTTGTTGTTTCCACATCAGACAATACGGTAATAATCCGTTCATGCGCATCTTCGCGGACCTCAAGGACCTCGCCGCTTGACTGGCTTACAATAGCGGGGCTCTTTGGTGGACGCTTTTCGAAAATCTCTTCTACTCGTGGCAAGCCCATGGTAATGTCACCAGCCTCTTGAGAGATACCTCCTTGGTGAAATGTGCGCATTGTGAGTTGCGTTCCTGGTTCCCCAATAGACTGCGCGGCAATAATCCCTACCGCCTCGCCCAGATTTACCAGACGATTGCGACCAAGATCAAGGCCGTAGCAAGAACGACAAATGCCACGGATTGAGGTGCACGTTAACGGTGACCGGACGCTCACTTCCGAAACCCCACTCTCCTCAATGCTCTTTACCTCCGCCTTCATGAGCAAGGTGCCCTTAATAACCACGGCTTTGCCGGCTGTATCTTTTACATCTCGTGCGAGAATTCTACCTAGAATAGCATTCCCGAGAGTGGCACCGATGCCAACAAGACTGCTTTTTTTCATTACACGACCGACAGTCTCGCCGCAATCTTCTTCGACGATAATGCAGTCTTGAGAAACGTCAACCAAACGTCGCGTCAAGTAGCCGGACTTTGCGGTGTTAAGAGCGGTGTCGGCAAGACCTTTGCGCGAACCGTGAGTAATGATGAAATACTCCAGAGGCGAGAGCCCTTCCTTATAAGAAGGAATGATGGGAAAGTCTAAGGTCCGACCGCGCGTGTTCACAATAAGACCAATCATGCCGGCCATCTGCGAGACCTGCGCCCAGCTACCGCGCGCTCCAGAAAGAATCATGTCTTGAATACTACCGTTTGCGAGAAGTGTTTTCGGAAGGCTCTTTTCAATAGCATCTTTGACGCCACGCCAAATCTCAATAGACATGCGATAACGCTCATTTTCAGAGATAAGTCCTTCGGCAAAGTTATCTTCAACACGGAGTGCTTCTTCGCGGGCAACCGCCACGAGCGCGGCTTTTTCGGGTGGCGAACGAAGATCGTCGAGACCCCATGTAATGCCGGATTTGGTAACATATTTGTAGCCAAACGACTTTATCTTATCAAGCACAGCAGGAGTACCTTCGATACCATAACGACTTATAAGATCCTGGATCATGGTCGATAGTTCCCCACCCGCCACCTCATGGTTGATGTAAGGAAAATCGTTCGGGAGAATACTGTTGAAAAGCAAGCGACCAACCGTGGTTTCAAAGACCTTGCCCTCGAATGTATCGTACTTAGCATGACTACCGGGTAAGACCTTGATCTTGGATCTAAATCCCACCGCTCCGAAATCGTAGGCGGTGATTGCCTGGTTAATCGAGGGGAATATCTTACCTTCTCCAAGCTCGCCATCAATAGCCTTAGTCATCCAATAGCAACCCAGAACAATATCAAGCTTAGGCGTCACGATGGGATCACCGCTACCCGGACGAAGTAAGTTGTTATTTGCGGCCATTAGGTCACGTGCCTCCCCCTGAGCCTCAACCCCCAAGGGTACGTGGACAGCCATCTGGTCGCCATCAAAGTCGGCATTAAAAGCAGAGCAAACCAAAGGGTGAATACGGATAGCGTTTCCCTCTATTAAAACAGGTTGGAAGGCCTGAATACCCAAGCGGTGCAAAGTAGGAGCACGGTTTAAAAGCACATACTTATTCTTGATGACCTCTTCGAGGATAGCCCATACTTCCGCCGCCCCCTCTTCAATGAGTTTACCGGCTCCCCGGATGTTAAAGGCAAGCTCACGTTCTAATATCTTTGCAATGACAAATGGTCGGAAAAGCTCGAGCGCCATGTGTTTTGGTAGCCCGCACTGATGCAGTTTCAAGTCTGGCCCGACCACAATTACAGACCTACCCGAGTAATCGACGCGCTTTCCGAGAAGATTCTGCCGGAAGCGACCCTGCTTGCCCTTGAGCATGTCCGCCAAGGACTTTAGTGGCCTTCGCTGAGCCTGCGCGAGCGCGCCCCCCGAAGACCCGTGACGAATAGAGTTGTCTATGAGGGCGTCAACCGCTTCTTGTAATATGCGTTTCTCGTTTCTTTGAATTACATCGGGTGCGTTAATCTCAATCAAGCGCCGCAATCGGTTGTTTCTATTTATAACACGTCGATAAAGATCGTTTACGTCAGAGGTGGCGTGGCGACCACCATCAAGAGCAACCATGGGACGAATCGCCGGAGGAGTCACGGGGATAACCGTTAAAAACATCCACTCGGGACGAATGCCGGAACGACGCATGGCCTGAACAAGCTGAAGACGCTTCAAGAGCTTAGGCCGCGCCCCGGCGCTCGCTTCCTCGAGAGATTTCCGGATGGTCCCCTCTTCTTTGTCGAGATCCATGCTTTTGAATATCTTATAAACCGCCTCCGCTCCAATAGAAGCCTCAAAAATGAGGCCGTACTTGAGGGAGAACTTGTGATACTGCACCTCATCAAGGACCATGCCTTCGCGAATAGAATCAATCTCCCGACGCACATCCACTAAAGATTGTTTGATCGCCTCTTTGGCTTCGTCACTCGTGGTCGACTTCATTTTGGACTTAAACTCTTGGTCAAGCTCTCGCAAAAGTTTCTTTTTGTCGTCCTCTTGCACCTTCACCACAATATAACCGGCAAAGTAGATTACCTTTTCTATATCAGCCATAGACAGGTCTAAGAGAAGACCTATCTTTGAGGACGGCACACCTCGCAAAAACCAAATATGTGCCACGGGAGAAGATAGCTCTATGTGGCCCATCCTTTCGCGTCGAACAATTGAGCGCGTCACTTCCACGCCACACTTCTCACAGACGATATCCTTATAACGAATCCGTCTGTACTTGCCACAATAACATTCATAATCTTTCTCGGGACCAAAAATCTTCTCACAAAAAAGCCCGTTTCTTTCACTGCGCTGGGTACGGTAGTTAATAGTCTCCGGTTTTGTAACCTCCCCGTGTGACCACTCGCGGATACGATCAGGAGAGGCGAGCTTGAGCGAGATTGCGTTGAAGTTAGAGACAGGGGTGCCGGTCGCATCCCACGTCGTCTCACGCATTCGATTGTTATAAGTTTGGGTTTCCATAAAAATAGTATTTATAAAGTAGGGATTCCTCTGGGGTAATCAATTAAGCGGAGAGCGTCTCGTCTTCTGGTAAATTTTCCAAGCGCACATCAAGCGCAAGTCCCTTTAGTTCACTTAACAGTACATTAAAGGAAGCGGGAATATTTGGCTGACGAATTACTTCCCCTTTTACAATCGCGTCGAAAGTGGCGGCTCGACCCTGAATATCATCCGATTTAATTGTGAGCATTTCCCGCAATGTGTGAGAGGCACCATACCCTTCTAGCGCCCAAACCTCCATTTCTCCAAAACGCTGTCCGCCTCTTTGAGCTTTTCCTCCAAGTGGCTGTTGGGTAATAAGCGAATAGGGGCCGACCGAACGCATGTGAATCTTGTCTTCCACCATGTGCGATAGCTTAAGCATATACATGTATCCAATGGCGATCCCTTGCTCATACGCTTCACCGGTTTGTCCATCAAAAAGCTTTGTTTTCCCGGATTCTGAAAAACCGGCACGCGCAAGCTCCTCTTTTATCTCACTCTCCTGAGGACCGAGGAAAGAAGGAGCGATGGCCTGATAACCAAGAGTGTGCGCCGCGAGCCCTAGGTGCATTTCCAAAATCTGTCCCAAGTTCATGCGCGAAGGCACACCAAGAGGTGTCAAAATAACGTCCACCGGCGTGCCATCGGCCATGTATGGCATATCTTCTTCTGGTAAAATGCGAGACACGATACCCTTGTTTCCGTGTCGGCCGGCCATTTTGTCGCCTACCGAAAGGTTCCGCAACTGAGCCACCTCAATGAATATCTTCTTAATGATGCCGTGTTCCAACTTGTCACCCCGATCGCGTGAAAACACTTTAACGCCGATAACTCTGCCTCGTTTGCCATGGCCCATGCGAAGAGAACTATCCTTAACATCGCGAGATTTTTCTCCAAAAATAGCCCGCAAAAGCCGCTCTTCCGGCGTTAGTTCGGTCTCTCCTTTGGGGGTAATCTTGCCCACTAAAATGTCATTGGGGCCAACTTCGGCACCGATGCGAACAACTCCATCTTCGTCTAAATCCTTCAACTTTCCTTCGCCAACATTTGGAATGTCGTGAGTGGTAATTTCAGGACCAAGCTTGGTATCGCGCACAGCTAGCGAAAACTCCTCAATATGAATAGAGGTAAACTTACTCTGTTTAACTACGCGCTCAGAGATAATGATAGCGTCCTCATAATTGGCGCCGCCCCACGACATGAAGGCCACAAACATGTTCTGACCCAGCGCGATTTGACCATGTGCGGTAGTGGAGGTATCGGCAAGAATGTCACCTTTTTTGACCGCATCGCCAAGATTCACCAATGGCCGATGGTGTGCGGCAGTAAAATCATTTGTACGCGCGAAGCTTATGAGCGCGTGCTCTTCCCTTGCTCCATCTTTTCCTTTCAGCACAATAGAGCGAGCGTCTACTTTTTCTACAAGGCCATCTAAGCCGGCAATCGGGAGGCGGCCCGTCGCCGTGGCCACGCGCCCTTCCATACCGGTAGCGACCAGAGGTACCTCCGGGCGAATACAAGGAGTGGCCTGTTTTTGCATATTTGACCCCATCAGCGCGCGCGAAGCATTGTTATGCTCTATAAAAGGAATCATGGAAGTGGCGATGGAGTAGGCCTGGTTTGTGGCCACGTCTATGTAGTTAACCTCGTCTCGCGCCACCATACCGGGCTCACCGGCAACGCGAGCCTCCACTTCGGCTACTTCAATAGTACCGTCAGCCGAAAGCGGGATACCGGCGTGGGCAATGTTAAAATTCTCTTCGGCAAGAGCATTTATGTACTCAATCTCTTTGGTGACTTTGCCATTCTTTACTTTTGCATACGGAGTTTCTATTATTCCGAAATCATTGATGCGGGCATAGGATGACAGAGTGAGAATAAGGCCGATGTTTGGACCCTCCGGAGTCTGAATTGGGCAAACTCTTCCATAGTGTGAGGTGTGCACGTCGCGCACTTCAAATCCAGCTCGCTCACGAGTAAGACCCCCCGCCCCGAGTGCGGATAGTCGGCGCAAATGTTCTAATTCGGAAAGAACATTTTCTTGGCGCATAAACTGAGAAAGCTGGTTGGTTGTAAAAAACTCCTTAATGCGCGCCTGGAGCGCCCGCGGGTTCACTATTTGAACCGGAAGAGTGGTGGACGTGTCAATCGTAGACATACGGTCCTGAATATGGCGCTTCATTTGTGAAAGTCCTTGGCGCAATTTCAACTGAAGCATCTCCCCCACCAATCGCACTCGGCGCAACCCAAGATGGTCGATATCGTCCGCCTCTGCCTCCGGAGTGGTGTTTAGTGTGATGACATGACGCACAATGGAAACAAGGTCATCAAAATTAAGTGTCTTCTGGGCAAGAGCCTGCGCGTCCATTGGCTTTTCAAATCGTTTATTAAAGTGGAAGCGTCCCACCGGAGAGAGGTCGTACCTCTCGGGTGCGAACATGGCTGTAATAAACTCGCGCGCGGACGCCGGAGTGGCGAGATCGTTGTCGCGTAAACGGCGATATATCTCCACATGAGCATCGTCAGCATTCTTGGCGTGGTCCTTGGCAAAAGAGTTCTCGATATAGGGCACATCACTCGCAAGGTCGACAAAGGCCGCCTTAATATCGGCATCTGTCTTTCCTTGTCCAAGAACACGAAGAAGCGAAGAGATGGGGAATTTTCGTCGACGATCGATGCGTACGTAGATGACACCGTCTGCCTCTGTTTCAATCTCTATCCACGCGCCACGCACCGGTACGACTTTCGCGCCAAAATATCGACGACCCCTAACATCCTCCGCGTTAAAAAATACACCATAACTACGAGCAAGCTGGGGCACCACTACGCGCTCCACACCGTTTACAATAAATGTGCCATGCGAGGTCATCAGCGGAAAGTCAGAAAGAAATATCTCCTGCTCCTTCTCCTCGTTCATCACTTTGTTTACAAGCTTCAAGGTGGCCCGCATCGGCGTTTCGTAGGTGAGTTTTTGCGCTTTCGCGTGAAGCTCATCAAAGCTTGGCGGGTCAAGACGAAAACCGACAAACTTAAGCTCAAATTTCTTGCCTGAGTAGTCTTTAATATTCGCAAACTCTTCAAATACTTCTGTCACTCCTTTTTCCAAGAGTTGCTTATACGAAGCTAACTGCATCTCGATTGGAGGAGGTGTCTCTACCAACGGTTCACGATATTCAGCAAACCGTTTCTGTACAAGCTTGGGTGTAGACATATAAATAGGAATTAGGAAAGGAATTAGGCTCTAAAATAATTACAAACAATCCTCAGACGCAAAAAAACGGAGTCAGCCAATTCTCCGTCTCACGTTTTTCGTGATGCTGTTTAATAAAAGAAAGAGTGCACGAAATACTCTTTGGTTTAAGAGGCTCTCCACAAGAAGCTTTTGCTGCTTGAATGAAGACCCCTATAGTGGCCACCTTCAGACCACTACTATTATCAGACCACTACTATTAAGTGGAACGATTGCAAAACAGCCAAAACTCAATCGTGCAATGTTGATAACCAGTATAGTAAAATAGAGAAAGCTTGTCAACCACTTTTCCACTTGCAATTCTAGAGAGCCAGCCTACTGGCTCCAGTCCCATTTTGGAAAAATGGAGTCTGTCGCCGAATAGACTTTCAAGCTAGTTTTCCCAAAGTGAGTGCGAGACGAAGGTGAAAAAACGGAATAGTAGCTTAGCTACCATGAGTATTTTTCACCGAGTCGCAGCCGCACTTTGGGGAAAATAGTCGGAATGGATATTTGGTGACAGGCCCAAATGGGTCCGAGGATGAGTTATCGTCTCCTGCTTATCTTCCACTCCTCAATCTTTTTGGCATGTCCACTCAAGAGCACTTTTGGGACCTGGTATTTCCTGCCTTGTTTACCCTGACCCGATGGTGGCCATTCAAACAGTTCCGGGCGAGTGTACACCTCGCTCGTTGACACTCTTCTCTCCTCCACCGACGCATCTTTTCCAAGCACGCCAGAAATCTGTCGGGCAACTGCGTCAAGCATAATCATTGACGGCAACTCTCCCCCGGTGAGCACGTAGGGACCGACAGAGATCTCCTTTGCCCGCAAAACCTTTTTCACCCGCGCGTCAATCCCCTCGTAACGGCCACATATCAAAATAATGTCGGTCTGTTTTTTGGCCATTTTTCGCGCCATTGTGTTTGTAAACTGCTCCCCCGCAGGAGCAAGTATGAAGGTTTGGAGTTTTGTGTTTTTGTGATTTGTGTTTTGTTTGGTTTTTGCCTGCCCGACTCGAATGACCGAGTCGTTCGGGCGGGTGTTTTGAGCTTTGTGTTTTGCCACTTCTACGGCTCGCAAAAGTGGCTCTGCCAACATCACCATTCCCGGCCCGCCACCGTACGGCCTCCCGTCTGTCTTGTGCCATTTATCCTTGGCAAAGTCGCGCGGATTATAGAACAGCACTGCTATCTTCCTTGCCTTAATGGCCCGCGCCAAAATCGAGTCGCCCAAATAGGACGTAAACAGCTTCGGAAAGGTGGTGATGATGTGGAAAGTCATGCGGGTAGGCTTCGGGCGCTAAGCTCTAGACATTAGCAGATACAGAATATCATAAGATTGAGGAAAAACGAGCCCCAAGAAAGCCGCCCGAGGGCGGCTTTCTTTCAGTCATTATTACAATTCACAATATGGGCTGTATTCGTCCGCGAGAGTCCGTTCCCTGTCCGCGTTAGTCGGTGGCAGTTGTAGCCTCCCGGGCTACAACTGCAAATCCGCCATTGCCTCATCCACCGTCTTCATGGTAGGCACTGAGGCCCCTCCTTCTGCCGGAGCCAAGCGACCACCATCGGGCTCTTCTATCTTCAAGTTCACTCTCGCGTTGTACTTCATGCCAACGACGCGCAAAAGAGTACGGACAGCCTTGGCGGTGTTGCCACTGCGACCGATAACCTTGCCCATGTCCTCTCGATGCACCTTGAGCGTAAGGAGAACGCCCATTTCGTCTACCGAGCGATTGACGACCACTTCCTCTGAATGGTCCACGATGGCCTTAATAACATACTCTAAAAACTCCTGGTCCTTTTCTGCTGACATACGGATTACTTTCTTATCTGCTACGAATAGGGTCTGTCGCCGAATAGACTTTCGAGCTAGTTTCCCCAAAGTGCGAGCGAGACGAAGGTGAAAAAACGGAATAGTAGCATAGCTACCATGAGTATTTTTCACCGAGTCGCAGTAGCACTTTGGGGAAAATAGTCGGAATGGATATTTGGTGACAGGCCCAAATAGTAATGGCTTGCAGCCGAGCAGTTATACTGCAAGTTTATTATAACTACAAAAAACACAAAACACAAATATCACAAAACTCCAAAGAGCCTAGACATCAGATTCCGGAACTTCAGGGAAATTAGGCTGGAGTTTCGCGCTTAAGTCTGACCTCTATCGACCGGCAGTTAATCTTTCTTCTCTTCTGGGACCTCTTCTGGCAACACCAACTCTGTAGGTATTGTTTCCGGCTCTGTCGTTGTCTCTTCCTCTCTTTCCGTCGAAACCTCTTCTGTAGGTTTCTCCTCTTTCTGCTCCACCACCGGAGCAACTTCTACAATCTTCTGAGGCTTATTGGCGAAGGTGGTCTTATCCCCCTCCATGAGCTTGTGACTAATTAAAATATTCTTGGCAGTGTCTGATGGCTGAGCACCGTGAGTAAGCCAGTGTTTGATGCGTTCGCTCTTAAGCTCGGCTTTGCCAAAACGCGCATTGTAGGAGCCGAGCACCTCCAAGAACTTCCCGCTTTGTGGGCCGTTTTGTTTATCGGTGACAACAAGACGAAATGAGGGATCGTTCGTCCGGCCGACACGCTGAAGTCTGATCATGAGCATAGGTGTATTACTATAGCAAAGACCCCGCCGGTTGTCTATAAAAGCGAATAGTGGTAGTCTATCACTTGGCTTGGACACTCTAACCTCACCACGTGGAGGTGGTTGTGAAAAAGAATGGGGAAAATAACCGACGCCACAATCATGGCATCAAAGAGCATGAAGATGGGGCGACCACCGAGACAATTGGTAATCAGATGCTTCTTCGCCTACCTACAAAGGGGCAACCATCAGAACGAAAGATTGACCTCGGCGCACGGGGGGTTTCGTTGCTGTCAGTTCCTTTCGGGCTGGTATTCCATCTATCCGATGGGACTACCTGGATACGAAAGAAGGGGGTCAATCTCAACGAGCTGGACAAGAAGCTCTCAGACCTGCGCGACAAGCGGGTGGCTGTCTCCGGTATCTCCCAGACACTAGTGGTGCGCATGCCCCTCGAGAAGTAGCGCCACCACTTCTCTTCCCCTTACCGGCCGCTCCCACGAGCGGCCGCTTGCTTTGAGAAAAAAGAGTTTTCTGCTTTAATGACTTATCATATGACTACTCACGAAAAAGCACCGCGACCAGAACTTATCGGCACCATTTCCATAAACTCTAAGGGGGTTGGCTACGTGACCATTCCGGAGCGCCCCGATAATGACATCATCGTCCCGCCCGAGCGACTGGGCAACGCCCTCCACGGCGACACAGTAGCTGTCCGCCTCGGCCCCAAGGACTTCCGCGACCGTGACCAAGGCCAAGTGGTAAGAGTGGAGACTCGGGCTCGTGAGGAGTTTGTTGGCACCCTACAGGTAGAGGGAGAGATCTGGTACCTCGCCCCCGATCTACGGCGCATCCACGTTCGTTTTCATGTGCCGACAGATAAACTAGCTGGCGGAAAAGCCCACGACAAAGTACTCGTGCGCCTGCTTCACTGGCTCCCTTCCGATAACATGCCTGAGGGCGAAGTGATAGAGGTACTCGGTCCTGCCGGCGACAACAACGTCGAGATGAAGGCCATTCTGCGTTCGCAGGGCCTGGCTGACCACTTCCCACCAGAAGTAGAGGCCGAGGCGGCGGCCCTCCCGGATGAGATAAGTGTGGAGGAAATAGCTCGCCGTCGCGACTTTCGCGAGATTCTCACCTTCACCATCGACCCAGACACCGCCCAAGATTTCGATGATGCCCTCTCCTTTATGCGTCTACCGAACGGCAACGTGGAGATTGGCATCCATATCGCCGACGTGTCCCACTTTGTGCGCGAAGGCACGGCCCTAGACCGCGAAGCACAGAAACGAGCCACCTCGATTTATCTCGTCGACCGGGTCATTCCCATGCTCCCCGAACGCCTCTCGAACTCGCTCGCCTCACTCGAGGCAGACAAAGACCGCCTCACCTTCTCATGCGTGGTCACACTCACCCCAGAGGCCGAGACTGTAGACTACTGGCTTGGCCGAGGGGTTATCCACTCCAACAAGCGTTTTACCTACGAGGAGGCCCAAGAGGTGCTAGACCGCAAGGAGGGCCTCTACTACGAGGAGCTCAACTACATGAATGAGCTCGCCAAAAAGCTTTCAGCCAAAAAGTTCGCGGCCGGGGCCATCGCCTTTGAATCCGACGAAATTAAGTTTAAGCTTGACGATCAAGGCCGACCACTCTTTGTCTACAAAAAAGAACGTGGCGACACCCACAAAATGATTGAGGACTACATGTTGCTCGCTAACCGCGTTGTGGCCGAGCACGTCTTCAATTACAAAGAGAACGGAGAGGATAATGTGTTCGTCTACCGCATCCATGACTATCCAAAGATAGAGAAGATGACGGCTCTCCAAGGCCTAGTGCGTCAGTTTGGCTACAAGCTAGACCTAAAAGATGGACAGGTGGAGTCCACTCAGCTCTCACGTCTCCTCGAACGCATTGAAAACACTCGGGAAGAACAGCTTATCGAGACCACCGTCATGCGTTCCATGGCCAAAGCTATTTACTCCACTAAAAACATCGGCCACTACGGCCTCGCTTTTGAATACTACACCCATTTCACCTCCCCTATCCGCCGCTATCCGGATGTCATGGTGCATCGCCTTTTAAGTACATACCTGGATGGTAAGGTGCCCGTTGGTGACAAGGTGCGCGAACGCTTAGAGAGCCTATGTACCCACTGCTCAGGCATGGAACGTCGCGCCATGGAGGCCGAATGGGACTCCATAAAACTAAAACAGGTGGAGTACATGACGGAGCGGATTGGCAAGGTGTTCTCTGGTAAGATTTCCGGAGTAACCGCCTATGGTCTATATTTGCAAGAAGAGGAGTCGGCCGCTGAAGGCATGTTGCGGGTGCGCGACATGGTAGACGACTACTATGAGTACGATGAAAAAAACCTGCGGTTTGTGGGCAAAAAAGGTAAAGTGTACCAACTCGGCGACAAAGTCCAACTTCGCGTCAAAACGGCCGACCTAGAAACTCGCACCATCTCCTACGAGATCGTGGACAAAGAAGCGTAATCAGCCTCACTGCCATCTGCGTTGTATCCTCCCTCTCCTGGCCAGGAGAGGGTAGGGTGAGGTGGGTCGTAAACCTACACCACCATACTTTCATTAGCTTTGAGTTACGAAATGCGCGTTTTTCCCTCCCCTGGCCAGGGGGAGGGGCTTCGTAATTCACAGTCATTAGACCAAGAGGAGGACATCTCGTAACACACAGCCATTAGCTACCGGGCCGCTATCGCCTCCGCCTCTTCAAATTTAATCGAAAGAACACGCGAAGTGGCTTCCTTGCCGAGAGTAATACCATAGAGGACTCCCGCATGCGACATGGTCTCACGATTGTGAGTGATGATGATAAGCTGGGAGCGTTCGGATAGCTTTTTGAGCATCTCGCCGTACTTCTTTGAATTGGCCTCGTCGAGAGCGGCATCGGTCTCGTCAAGCACCAAGAAGGGCGGTGGATTGACCTGCGAGACGGCGAAAAGGAGGGCGAGGGAGGCGAGCGTACGCTCGCCTCCCGAGAGCATCTGCAGACCGCGCAACTTCTTGCGTGGTAGGGCAATGTTTATCTCAATCCCCTCCTCCGTCTTTGCGTCCTCTTCATCTCCACTGTCGGTCTCAACCACGCCTCTTCGGCGCACCGGCGCGCGCACCACTTCGAGCGAGGCAGTACCGCCACCGAAAAGCAGAGCGAAATATTCGCGGAAATGCCGATTGATGGCTTCCACGCCTTCGTGAAAACGTGTCTTCAGCTGGGCACCGAGGTCGTCCATGAGCTTCTCGAGGGAGCGAGCGCTCGCCGTGAGGTCCTCCACTTCTTTGGTGAGAAACTGGTCGCGGGCGGTAAGCTCCTCATACTCTTTAAGCACATCACTCCCCCCGCCGCCAACCTCTTCGATACGAATCTTTAAACGCTCGATATCACGCCGCGCCTTTTCCTGTGCCGCCCGGTCGGCCTCTGGCTCGACTTCGGTGCGTCCCTCACGATATCGCAACGCTTCGCGCCCCAAAAGAGCTGCCGCCTCACCACACTCCCGCTTAAAATCCGCCTCTTCGATGGCCAACTTTTCCTCACGAAGGCGTAGTAGCGAGAGGGCCGACTTCAACTCCTGGATATGACTACCGGCCGCAAAAAGCCGACGGTCGGCTTCGCGTACAGTCTCTGCGTACGAATCTAGAGAAGTCCGGGCTTCTTCGACACGAGCCACAAGCGCCCGCTCCTGGTCTATCGCTTCATGTAATAGTCTAGAGGCATTACGCTCTTGTCCCTCAAGCTCATGCAGGCGCCTCTCTTTTTGCGAGCGAATCTCGTCTAGATGCGCGGTCGAGTTCTGTGGTAACACCTCTTGACCGCAGGTCGGACAACGGTGACCAGCCTGGGGCAGTGTGTCCGTCTGGGCCAGAGCGGCACGGCTGGCCTGCGCCATCCCTTCGAGCCGCCCGAGTGTGCGGGCCACTTCATCTTTCGTATCGCGCACGTGCGCGAGAGTGCTCTCCGCTTCGGCACGCTGAGCGAGGAGCTGTTTGCGTGAAGCGTTGCCCGGAGCGGCCATTTCGGAAAGTTCGGACTGTTCCTTTTCCGCGACTTGAAGCTCCTCACCCTTTAATTTTCTCTCATGTTCATGCTCACCGCGAGCCCTCGCTAAATATCGTTCTTCACTGAAGAAGTATTGCCGATACTGCTCGCAGAGGTCGGCCCTCATCGCCTCCGCTCGCTCTAGCTCACTCACCTGCTTTTTAAGGTACTTGAGGTGCGGAGCAATCTCGCGACGAAGAGAGTCCACCTGTCTCAGGGTCTCCTCCGTCTTCTCGAGCTTCTTCCTTGCCTCCTTGCGCTTGTATTCAAAAACAGCAAGGCCGAGCGCGTCCTCCACTAGCTTAAGTCGCTCGTTTGCATTTACCGCGAGCATGCGGTCGGCCTCACCTTGAGAGATTATAAAGTGGCTCGACACCCCCAACCCCACTGAACTCATCAGCTCCAGCACATCCTTAAGGCGTACTTTGCTTTGATTTAAATAGTAGTCGTTAGTGCCATCGCGATAAACGTGACGAGCAAGCACCACCTCATCGAAAGTAAACGGAAAAGGCCGCCCATCCTCACTGGTGGCCTCGGTTCCCACACTAAGTGTCCCCGGACGGTTATCGAAAGTGATGACTACCGATGCTCGGTTGAGGCGGGCCGATTCGTGTGAACCGTTAAAGATGAAATCCTCACCGCGCTTCCCGCGCAAGGTCGAGAGCGCCTGCTCGCCCAACACCCAGCGAAAGGCCTCGGCCACATTGCTTTTACCAGAGCCATTCGGCCCCACAATTGCGGTAATGGGTGCCGTAAAAGGCAATGCCGTCTTGTGGGCAAAAGACTTAAAGCCGGTAAGCTCTATGCGTTTTAGGTACATGGAAAGGCAGTAGGCAGTAGGCAGCCCAGACGCTTTGGTTGGGGTAAGCGGTAGAGAAGCCAGCCATTACATACAAGTATATCATTTAGAACGGGGAAAGATTTGTGTATAAAAAAATGCGGCATTTGTATTCCGCATTCTCCTACTGTGAGTTACGAAATTGCCCCTCCCCCTGGCCAGGGGGAGGTTGGGAGGGGGTAGGATGCAGAAATACGGCCCAAAATCTACCCCACCCTAGCCCTCCCCTGGCCAAGGGAGGGAATAGGTCCGAATTTCGTAATTCAAAGTGTCCTACTGCCTACTCACTACTCACTACTGCCTGAGCCTACCTCCCCCATCCTCTGGCGGTGAGGCCCCGCTCGGCGGCATCCTGCTCCGCCTCCTGCTTGGAGTGACCGTTGCCTTCGGCCACTTTTTTGTTACCAATAAAAAGACCGACCGTGAACTGTTTTTCGTGGTCAGGCCCTGTCTCTGAGAGCAACTGGTATGAGGGAGTAATGCCATCAAACTCCTGCGCCTTCTCCTGAAAAAAACTTTTTGAGTCTCGCCAGAGCTGTTTTTTGACGATACCTTCGAGCTTGGGAACAAGCTGGGCCAAAATAAACTCTTTTGCGGACTGATATCCTTGGTCGAGGTAAATAGCCCCTATCACAGACTCAAAGGTGTTCGCAAGGATAGACTGCCTGGCCCGACCGGTATCTTTTGCTTCTCCTCTTGAAAGCAAAAGAAAGTTGTCCATATGAAGCTCGCGAGCGGCCTCGCTGATGCTTATCGTATTTACAAGGGCGGCTCGGTATGAAGTAAGCTCGCCCTCTTGCTTGTGGGGATACTCGCTATAAAGATACTCGGTAATGACAAGCTCTAAGACCGCGTCGCCCAGGAACTCCAGGCGCTCGTTGTGGCCAAGGCCAAATGATTGGTTTTCGTTTAAATACGAACGGTGCGTAAAAGCCTGTACAAGGAGGTCTTTGTTCTTAAACGAAGCATTGATGAGGCGCGCAAACTGCGCAAAGTCTGGAAGTTCCATACTGTGTGAGCAGTGGACAGGTGGCAGATAGCATGAATAATGCTCGCTACCAGCTACTAACTGCGAATGTTAGGATTTTAGTCCCCTCTCCTGGCCAGGAGAGGGTTAGGGTGAGGTGGGTTGCGGGAAGCCTACCCCCTCCCAACCTCCCCCTGGCTAGGGGGAGGAGCACTCACGGCAAACCAATTTATGACTGCTGATAAATAAACGTAATCGCTTTAGTGATAATAGGCAAAACGTCGTCGTAAATCTTGAGCGACTCCACCTCGTCAAGTTCGAACCAGCGAGCGTCGTCGAGGCCGGATGAGTCGACGTGGAGCTCGTTCTTCACCTTGGCTTTAAGGAGAAAGTACATCACCTGTCGACGTACCTTGCCAACCTTTGGGTCGTTCGCGATGTACTCGTTCGTGCCTAAAGTTATGCCGTCCGACTCCACCGCAAGCCCCATTTCCTCCTTTGCCTTGCGTACGGCGGCCCCCTCAGGCTCCTCCCCCTCCTGCACGTGACCTTTAGAAAGAGTCCAATAGCCAAAGATGTCGTGAACGAAAGCAAGAGAGACACTCTCCCCTTCTCGCGCGTACACCACTCCACCGGCCACTTTTTCAATAAGCATCTCCTTAAGCTCATTCTCGCTGAAGTCGGACGGCTTATTCTGGCCGGGTTTCTTTTTTTTCTTGGCCACCCTATCCTCCTCTGGCTCTGCCTCCGGTCCGCCCATCTCGCGGTAGACTGTGCCGAGAACACCATTTACAAAGCGCCCCGACGACTCCCCGCCGAACGTCTTGGCGAGCTCAATCGCTTCATTGATTGCCACCCGAGACGGCACCTCTTTTTTACTTGTAAACAAGAGCTCATAAAGACCGATGCGCAAAATGTTGCGATCTACAATGGAAATCTTATCAATAGGCCACTCCGGAGCGGCCTTCATGATAACATCATCAAGTACCGACTGTTTTTCAAGGATTGTTTGAGTGAGTGTTTCTACAAAACTGCGGTCGTTCAATCCCGGGGCAAACTCTGCTATGTTGCGGTCTATAATCTTACCCATCTCGGTCGCGGGTATGTCATTAAAATCGCGCTCAAAAAGAGACTGCATCACGATACTTCTGGAAAGGTGGCGATTGGCCATATATTATAAAGAGCAATTATGGTTTACGAAGTGCAACTTAAGAAGAATAGTACGAATACGCTTTCGCGTCTATTCGTCGTAAGCCATAAGTCGTAAGTCGTCCATCCTATTTTCCCCTCTTCTCCTCCTCTAAGCGCTTGCGCTTCGCCTCCTTCTTTTCCACTTTCTTGAGCACGTTTATCAGCTCGCGGCCATTATAAGTACCGCAAGTAATACAAAGCGTATGGGAACGAATGGGCGTCTTGCATTTCGGACACGCCCCAAGTCCAATAGCCTTGAGCGCGTGATGCGAACGCCTGTTTGCGGTGTGACCCCGCGTATGTCGCATGTGGACTACCATAGTGAATACAGGATACCTCAAATGTAAATAATGAGCAAGTACATAGAGCAAGAGTACCTGATTAACAGACTGACCTACCCTAAAGCACAGAACACAGAACACAAAACTCCAAAAATAATCGAAAAAAAAGAAAAGGCCCGGGATGCTTGCGCGACCCCAGGCCCGAGAGGCGCCGCCACATGGCGAGCGCCTCGGAACGTATCTGAATCAGGTTGTAACCATGGCCGACCGCAGCCTCTTGTAGAGGCCGTTGCCGGCCGCCCAGCCCCGCCGCCCCATCTTCCATACTCCGAAGAGCAGGAGGAAGGGAGTCGGGAAAAGGACGGCCGTGCCGAGACCGAGGATGGCCCAGCCAAGCACGCGCACGAGCATGCGTGGCCGGCCGAGCCAATCGGCAAGGAAGTCGAGCGCCGTGTTCACAACACTCGCCACCGTGCCGAGAGTCTCCCGGGGCCAGTTCCAGATGGCGATCGCGCCGACGACGAACAAAAACTTCTTGTTCGTTGCCAGCTTGAAGGCCTTCCGGGGTAGCCATGTGGCACCGCGGAGCACGGCGTGTTTCCAGCCGTGCTTCATGGTACCTCGAGCCACGGCCTTGCGGGCGCCGTAGCCGGCCTTCGCCAGCTTGCCAGCCCCCGCGACGATGCCACCGATCATAGCGGCCTCTAGGACCGCCCCAGCTACCGTCATCGGCTCAACCGAGTGGCCGAGCTTATACTCCCGCTCCAGCTCCTGGATGGAGCCGAAGAAGAAGTCTTCGGTCGCGGCTACGAGCTCCGTGGAGCGGATGCGGATGACCCCACCGTTGTCCGGCAGCTCGAACCGCCGGAGGTAATGGTGGCCATCCTCGTCGATGCGAATGAGGGTGAGGATGGCTCGCTCCCGAGACGTGTAGGGCCTCGTGAGCCACTCGGAGGCGGGAACGGCGGGCGTCGCGTCCGACGAAGCCGCGAGAGCGGCAACGTCGACAACGACCGTCGTTACCCGCGAGAAACCACGTCCGCCTGCCGCGAGGAGCCTGCTCGGCCACGAAGCGACCGTGGCCATCGGGTCCGACTCGAGACTGCTGGCCTCTCGCGAGAACCAGCGTTCAGTCTTTTCCGGCCACTTCTGGACCTTGCCCGCGAGGGTCTGTAGCGCGTGCGCCAGTTGGCGCTTGCACTCTTCCCACGCGAGAGGATGATCAAGAAAGTGGGCAGGGACCCGCAGCGTGCGGTGGGTATGTCGCTCCGACACCGTCTCGAGCTGCGGCATCTCGCCGAGCTCGTCGTAGAGGCGTCCGATCTCCGGCCACTTCCTTGCCGCTTCGAGTGCGGCTGGGCCGTGGCAGTCGAGGAGGAGCAGGTCCTCCGCCGACGCCGTTGTCACCGTACTGTACGGCACGCCATCGGCCAAGGCCGAAGCGCGCAGGAGCACGGCCGGGGTGGTGATCTGCTCGGCATTCGGGCCGAGCATGAACACCAATGCCCCGAGAACGAGTCCGAGTTGAAACAACTTCCAGACAATGAAGCGCTCTTTAGTCATGCGCCTCACCTCCCTTCAGTCCATCAGTTTCAAGCCGACAGACTATTTTGGATAGGTAGGATAGTTAAAACCTGATTTCAGTTGTAGGGTCCAGTTGATTAGATACGTTCCGAGGCCTTGCCTCGTCTCTCTTGGCTGGCTGCCAAAAGAGGTCTAACCTACGCTAATGTCAATGGTATCATATTATATGGTTCTTGTCAAATATGAAAACAGCTCTGCCTTTTCCTTATTTCCGTCCTCGATGAGCTGTTTTTATCCACAGTATCAGACCACACACTCACCGAACCATGGCTCGTAAAAGCACAAAACACGGAGCACCTGCCCGCAATGCTACGCATAAGCGTTGCAGGCGGGCAAAAACCAAAGGCGCCAAGTCCTGTTTAGTAGCCTTGCTACTAAACAATGGCACGTAGAAAGGTACGGCGGTGGTGCGGGCACGGTCCGTGCTTACGCAAGGCCTCATAATGCGCACTGGTGCCATACCCTTTGTGTCGCTCAAAACCATAGTGAGGAAACTTACGCGCGAGACGCACCATGTGGCGGTCGCGCGTTACCTTGGCGGCGATTGAGGCGAGAGAGATGACTGGATCAAGAGCGTCACCACCAATAATCGTCTGCTGAAAACAATAGACGGCCGGGGCCCGCAGGAGACCGTCGAGTCGCACCTCGCACTTATCGGGGTCGAGCGCGAGCCCCGCAAGCGCCCGAGCGACCCCCCGCCGCACGGCAGAAGTGATGCCGATGCGGTCTATCACCCGCGCCGACACCATGCTCACTCTTGAGCGGACAACCGCTAATTCTGTTATGGTCATGAAGGTGTGCTCCCGTTCGCGCTCCGTCATCCACTTCGAGTCGGCAACTCGACATTCGCCAAACAGAGACGAAACTGTTCTATCGGTTACAATAGGAATAGCAACCACGCCAACCGCCACTGGCCCGGCAATAGGACCGCGCCCCGCCTCATCTACTCCAACTAGCCATTTCTTCATTTTTTAAGTATACTTCATCTGGAAAATCACAGACACAGAAGGAAAAGGAGACGCCGTGGAAAACAAGACCCCAGCCTCAAGTCAGTTGCGCGCGATATACACCCGAAACAGAGCGCTTCTCTATGAGGCGCTCAGGGATCAACGAGCACCAGCCAGCAACATAGTGGCCTATGGCCACATTGTTCGCGAAATGGAGAAGAGGTACTCGAACCTTCCTCACGAGCAGGAGCCTCCAACCAAGACAGCACGGCCTCGTCTCCGTTGAATGAGTGGCTATAACCGCCACCTCTGCCCGGTCCCCGCGACCGGGCTTTCTCTTGCCCGAAAACAGTTATCCCCAGAGACAAAATTGGTCTGCTATAATGGCGACTACGCAGAGCACCAGCCCGAACGACTCGGTCGTTCATGTCGGGCGGACAGAACCCCAAGTACGGTCGCAAAGCACAAAGTCCCAAAGCACAAGACTCCAAAGAATACAGATGCATTTTTTGAAGTTTTGTGTCATTTGTGCTTTGTGTTTTCTAAAATATGTCCTTCGTCCACCTCCACACCCACTCCCACTACTCGCTCCTCGACGGCCTCTCCAAAGTGGACAAGCTCGTCCGCCAAGCTAAGGAGTTTGAAATGCCGGCCCTCGCCATCACCGACCACGGCAACATGTACGGGGCGATCGAGTTTTACATGACAGCCAAAAAAGAGGGGGTGAAGCCAATCCTTGGCCTCGAGGGTTATGTGGCCAATCGCACCCGCTTTGACAAAGTGCCCGGGGTAGACAACAAGCGCTACCACATTACGTTGCTTGCCAAAAACTACACCGGCTACCAAAACCTGCTCGCCCTCGTCACCAAGTCCCACCTCGAGGGCTTTTACTACAAGCCTCGCGTGGACAAAGACCTCCTGCGCGAGCACGCCGAGGGGCTAATCTGCCTATCCGGCTGTCTCGCTAGCGAGCTTGGCCGAGCCGTCAAAGCCCAAGACCGCGAGGAGGCCCTGCGCACCATTGATGAGTACCGCAACATCTTTGGCGACGATAACTACTTTCTCGAAGTCATGCACCACGATAAAAACGAGGGGGTGATGGCCCAGAGGCGGGAGGTGATAGAGCTCGCCCGCAAGCTCTCGCTCCCGCTCGTGGCCACCCAAGACTCCCACTACCTCTGTGCCGACGACCAAAAGGCCCACGACACACTCCTCTCTATCCAGACCGACGCCACCTCGGCCGATGCCAACAAGTTTAACTTCGGCGACGACGACTACTCATTTATAGACACCGCGAAGGCATCCGAACACTTTGGGGATGTCCCCGAGGCGATTGCTAACACCCAGCGCATCGCCGATATGTGCGATGTGGAAATTGAAATCGGCAAATTCATTTTCCCGGAATACCAGATCGAATCCGGCCGCTCTGCCGACGAAGAGTTGGGTGCTCTTGCCATGGCGGGCATTGAAAAGCGCGGCCTCACCGGTCGGGCCGACGTTCTCGAGCGCCTCGACTACGAGCTCGACATCATCAAGGGCAAACAGTACGCCGCCTACTTCCTTGTCGTGGAAGACCTAATCCGCTACGCCGACGAGCATGGCATATACACGAACATCCGCGGTTCAGTGGCCGGAAGCATCACCACCTACCTCCTCGGTATCACCAAAGTGGACCCCATTGCGTATAAGATTCCTTTCGAACGCTTTTTAAACCCGGAGCGCCCCTCCGCGCCGGACATAGACATGGACTTCGCTGACAACCGACGCGAAGAGATGCTCGACTACGCGAAGATCAAGTACGGCGCGGACAAGGTGGCCCAGATCGGTACCTTTGGTACCATGCTGGCTCGCGGCTCGGTGCGCGATGTCGCTCGCGCCCTCGGCTACCCTTACGGCGTGGGCGACCGCATCTCAAAGCTCATCCCCCTTGGTTCCCAGGGCTTCCCCATGACCATTGAGCGCGCCCTCGAGATGGAGCCGGAGTTGAAAAAAATTTACGACACAGAAAAGGACGCCAAGGAGATTCTCGACCTGGCCCGCAAGCTCGAAGGGTGTGTACGCCACGTCTCCGTGCATGCCGCCGGGGTGGTCATCTCGCCTAAGCCGCTCGTCGAGTACACTCCCCTGCAGTACGACCCCAAGGGTGGCAAGATTATCACCCAGTACGACATGTACACCGTGGGCGAAGAGGGCATCGGTCTCACCAAGTTTGACTTTCTCGGCATTCGCAACCTCACTATCCTCGCCACAGCGGTGGCCCTCGTGCAAGAGCATCGCGACATCGCCCTTGATATCGAGGCCATCCCCATTGATGATGCCAAGACCTTTGCTATGCTCGCGCGAGGCGAGACCATGGGGCTCTTCCAACTAAATGGAGACGGTATGACTAAGTGGTTGACGGAGCTCAAGCCCTCAACCATTCATGACATTAACGCCATGGTGGCTCTTTACCGCCCGGGGCCGATGCAGTTTATCCCCGACTACATCAAACGCAAGCATCACCCTGAGCTCATCACTTATATGGATCCGGCTCTTGAGCCAATTTTGAGAGCGAGCTACGGCATCCTTGTTTACCAAGACGACCTGCTTATCATGGCCCACGACCTGGCCGGCTACTCATGGGGCGAGGTAGACAAGTTTAGAAAAGCGGTAGGCAAGAAAATCCCGGCCCTCATGGCGGCCGAAAGAGAGAAGTTCATCAAAGGATGTGTTGCTCATTCGAAATGGCCACAACAAAAAGCAGAGGAGGTGTGGAACTGGCTGGAGCCCTTCGCCGCTTACGGCTTCAATAAAGCGCACTCGGCCTCTTATGGCCTCGTGGCCTATCAAACGAGCTACCTGAAAGCGAACTATCCGGCCGAATATATGACAGCTGTACTCACGGCGGAATCGGGCGACGTAGAGGAGGTGGCCCGCGTCATCGAAGAGTGCAAGAGAATGAAAATCCCCGTCCTCGCCCCCGATATCAACAAAAGCTTCGGCGACTTCACCGTCCTCAAGGCTAGTATAAAAACTGATAAGCGCGAAGCGCGGGATGAAATCAGCACGCGCGAAGCGCGGAAAGGAGGCTCGGAAACGAATGCGGTTCTAAGCACAAGTATAGAAAAAACTGATACGCACGAAGTGCGAGATGAAATACGCTTCGGCCTCTACACCATCAAAAACCTCGGCAAGGAGATCGCCGACGCCATCATCGCTGAACGCACCGCAAACGGGCGCTTTGTCTCGTATGCGGACTTCCTAGACCGCGTGCATCATAAAAACTTAAACAAAAAATCCCTTGAATCGCTTATTAAAGCGGGAGCGCTGGACGAGCTTGGCGAACGCGGAGAACTGCTTTTCAATCTGGACGATGCCCTTGATTACCATCGTGAGGGCATGAAGGAGACCAACCAGTCTTCGCTCTTCGGGCTCATGGAAGACACAAAGAGCGTCCCCACCCTTTCCCTGAAGCCTTGTGAGCCGGCCAAGATGATGGAGCGCCTCGCCTGGGAAAAAGAGCTTCTGGGTCTCTATGTTTCCGGTCACCCTCTCGAGCGCTTTCGCCATAAGTTTACCCGAGCGGAAAAAGATGTCTCCGCCGTCAAAACCGGGACGGAAGGTTCGGTTGTAGTTGTAGGAGGCATGATAGAAAGCGTAAAAGCAATCATCACCAAAAAGAATGACCACATGGCCTTTCTGAAGTTGGCCGACTTCAGTGACTCCATTGAGGTGGTGGTCTTCCCCAAAACGCTCTCCGACTACAAGGAGCTAGTGGTAGCCGAACAGTGTGTGGCCCTGCGCGGCCGACTCTCTTTCCGCAACGGTGAGCCGAGTATCGTGGCCGAGGCGTTCAAATCTCTCGAGGCTGATGTTCGCGGAGAGGAAAAGCGCACTGACGCGGACTAGTTCAGAAAATGTACCAGTGCTTTAAATAAAAGTACCTGGTACATTTTCTGAGCACTTGACGGGCTTTTTTAAGGAGCTATACTCACCATATGGACCTGTTCAAAAAAACAACCGCGACAACAACGACCACCGCGACTACTTAGCGGGAGTTCTTGTTGTGCGCCACAGGAGCTCCCGCGAGGGGCTTTTCTTTTGCAACGTTTGGAGTTTTGTGTTTTGTGCTTTGTGCTTTGTGCTTTGTGTTTTAATACCCTATCGTGCTTTACTACTCATCATACAAAAGCATTATTATGAAAAAAGAAGACTCTGACCATCTAGACCATATCCGCCACACTCTCGCCCACCTCTTGGCTTGGGCAGTGCAAGAACGCGACCCGTCGGTCGAGCTCGCCATCGGGCCCACCGTCGAGCATGGCTTCTACTACGACATGCTTCTCTCGACTCCCCTTTCGGCCGACGACCTGCCCGCCCTCGAAAAGCGCGTGCGTGCGCTAGCGAAGGAAGGCCACACCATGACAGGCCGAGAAGTGTCCTACGAGGAGGCCAGGGAGCTTTTCAAAAGCTCCCCTTTCAAGCTCGAGATGATTGATGAGCTGCATGAAAAGGGCGAGAAGCTGACCGCCTACACTCTGGGAGACCCCACAAGCGCGCACCACTTCACAGACCTCTGCCGTGGCGGACACGTGGAAAACACCAAGGAGATTCCCGCCGATGCTTTTAAGCTCGACAAGCTGGCCGGGGCCTACTGGCGCGGGAGCGAGAAGAACCCCATGCTTACTCGCGTCTACGGGCTCGCCTTCGCCACCAAAGTGGAGCTCGACGAACACCTAGCAATGCTCGAAGAGGCCCAGAAGCGCGACCACCGCAAAATCGGCCGTGAGCAGGACCTCTTTGTGTTTTCAGACTTAGTCGGCTCCGGTATGCCCCTCTTTACGCCACGCGGGGCCACCGTACGTGGCGAGATTGTGCGCTACTCGCGCGAAATGAACGACCGTCTCGGCTTTGGCGAAGTGCACACACCCAACATAAACAAGGGTGAGCTATTCAAAATCTCCGGCCACTACGACAAGTACAAAGACGACATGCTCGCGGTCTCCTCCCAGTATGTGGGCGACGAGATGTTTTTAAAGCCGATGAACTGCCCCCAGCACACCCAGATTTACGACTCTCAACCGCGTAGCTACCGCGACCTCCCGATTCGTTACGCCGACTTTGCCAACCTTTACCGCGACGAACGCCCAGGTGAGCTCTCCGGCCTCGCTCGCCTGCGCTGTTTTGTCCAAGACGACGGCCACATCTTCTGCCGAGAAGACCAGATCGAGGGGGAAATCGGCAACGTCCTCGCGGTCATCAAGGAGGTGCTCGCCACCTACAAAATCGGCTACTGGATGCGCCTCTCTCTCCGTGACCCAGAGCAAAAAGAAAAGTACCTTGGTGGTGACGAAGTGTGGGAACGCTCGGAGCCTATTTTGCGAAAGCTCCTCACCGAGCAGGAAATCGAATTCACGGAAGCCGTCGGCGAGGCCGCCTTCTACGGCCCGAAGATTGACATCATGGCGGTGGACGCCCTCAAACGTGAGTGGCAGGTGTCTACCATCCAGCTCGACTTCAACATGCCCGGGCGCTTCGGCCTTGAGTACACAGACGCGGACGGGGCGAAGAAAACCCCCGTGATGATTCACCGCGCTCTGGTGGGTTCGCCCGAGCGCTTCCTTGGTATTTTAATCGAACACTACGCCGGCGCCTTCCCTACTTGGCTCGCGCCGGTGCAGGTCGCTATATTGCCCATATCCGAGAAGCATCTTGAATACGCCAAGCAGGTGGCGCATTCGCTCAAATCTGCCGACATCCGCGTTGAACTCGACGCCGCTAATGAGTCCCTCGGCAAAAAAATCCGCAATGCCAAGATGCAAAAAATCCCCTACTTCCTCGTCCTCGGCGACAAAGAGATGGGGGCGAATGCGGTCGGCGTGGAATCGCGAGACAAGGGCCAGCTGGGGGCGATGAAATTAGAGCAGTTTGTCGACCAACTCGCGGACGAGATTAGAAATAGAAAATAGCACTAAAAAAATGAACCCACCCAAACAAGGTTCTGTGAATATCTTGATCTCCGTCGTAATTGTCCTACTGCTTATTGGTACTGGTCTCTATTACAAGAACAGCAAAGGAAAGTACCTCCCTGAACAAATTATCGCGACAGAGAACGCGCAAACATACAGAGAGTTGAGTGGAGAACAGGAAAACAACACCGTCCAACCTAAAATAGAAAAAAACATGGATGCCCGTACTCCGGTTTCTGATGAAAAAATCGAGTTAGCTCTTAGAGAATACACGCGCGCGCATCAAGTAGACGTATACTCGACGTGTTATGAAGGTGAATTTGGCCGCAAAGATACGTCGGGTGCCATAATGAATGAGGATTGGAAACCTGTTTATTTTAGCTCTACTTATTTTGACTTCGATAAAGATGGTGTTGATGAAATTATCGTCTCAGGTGAGGCGTGTACCTCTGGTACTGACATTAATCATGTTGATGCTGTGTTCAAGCTGGACAATGACGGTTCTCTCGTAAGCATACCCTTCGAAACAAATCAGGTTGACGAAGCAAATCTCCGAGCGCTAAGCCCAGAATATGTAGGGCAAAGATTGGGAGATATAGGCAATAGTATCATCCATACCTATAGTTACCACAAGCCAGGCGACGTGGGTGATGATGGCACAGGGCGTGTCAGGATTAGCTATGTGTATGGAAATGGGAAGTTTGTATCTCAAGCGGTAATGCAAAATTAATACTCCTGCCTGGGCATACCTCCATGAGTTCCGAAGACTTCTACAAATCCCTCCCCGCCCTCGAAAACTTCGGTGACGTGGCGGACTTTTCGCGGTATGTGCCGGCGCCGAACGAGGTAGTTAAATGTATCTGGCACCCTTAACCTATAGGAGTCGCACACTGTTGCATTTAATTTGTACAAAATGTACACTACTATGATGAAAACCATCTCTACCACAGAGGCGCGTAAAAACTTGAGTGAACTTGTTTACGAGGTACAACGTACCGGCTCCACGGTGGGTATTATGCGTCACGGAAAATTGGAGGCCTACCTGTCCCCGGCCCCGACGTGGAACGAGGAGCTTTCAGATACCACTAATATGGTAACCATGGGAGGCGCTTTTGATTTTCTCCACGAGGAACCGGACAGATACACAGACGCGGACCTTATCGAACGCTATGCATAAGCAACCGCCCATGGGCACTGTAGTCTTGCTCCGTTTCCCTTTCACCGACCTGTCGGGAGCCAAGAGGCGACCGGCAGTGGTTGTCGGCCATGCCCACGGAGGAGACCTGGTGGTCGCGTGCGTGAGTTCTAAATATGAAACATGCGGTCCCTATGATGTTATAACAAAACAAGAAGAAAGCTCCTTTGCTCAAACCGGCCTTCACGCTACTTCTGTAATATGTGTCGATAAATTAGCCACTCTGCAACCTACGATTGCCACCGGTAAACTTGGGGTTGTTTCCAGTAAACACTTTATAGAGATAAAGAAAAAGCTAAAAATGTTGTTCCGACTTTAGACAAGAAAATGTACAGTGTACTTTTTCTAAAAATACCTGATATACTTTCTCTGCATAACTACTGCCCACTGCCTACTCCATACTGCCATGAATCCCGAAGACTTCTACAAATCCATCCCCGCTCTTGAAAAGTTCGCTGATGTAGCGGATTTTTCGAGGTATGTGCCGGCGCCAGACGACTGGTATGTGGTGGTGACCGATATTAAGGGCTCTACTAAAGCGGTGGAGGCGGGAAAGTATAAAGAGGTGAACGCCGTGGGAGCGGCCTCCATCATCGCTGTCTTAAACGTGGCCAAGGAGGTGGACATCCCTTTTGTTTTCGGCGGAGACGGCGCCACCATGCTCATCCCGCCTACCCTTGTCGAAGCCACCAAAGGGGCGCTCGCCGCCGCCCGCGAACTCTCCCTCGACTACTTCGAGCTTGAGCTACGAGTAGGGCTTGTGCCACTTACAAAGATTCCCCCCGAAAGTAAAATCCGCGTAGCCAAGTTTCGGGCTTCGCCCCACTACCATCAAGCCATGTTTGCCGGAAACGGCGTGGTGATAGCCGAGAAACTCATTAAAGACCCGGCTACAAACACCCTGTACGAGGTGCCGGCCGACCACCCAAGCAGTGGGCAGTTTAGAGGTTTTGAGTGCCGTTGGAATGATATCGCCTCCCCGCACGGCGAGACGGTGGCGCTTTTGGTAAAAGTGGTTGCCGGCGACATCAAAGAGCGGGCCGCGCGTTACTGCGATATCCTCGCCGAGATCGAGCGTATCTACGGCAGTGAAGCCGACTACCACCCCATTACCGTCAAACATCTCACCCTTGTTACCCAACCGCCAAAACTAAACACTGAGACCTACATCCGCGCTGGGCGCAAAAGTGGCCGCAAAGGAGATCTTGAGCGCTTTTGGTATCGCACTAAAATTTGGCTCACCGACCTTTATGTCAATCTCGCCATGCGCACTCCTTTCAGTAAAAACGACTTTAATTTGTCCGTTTACAAAAATCTGCTTGTGGCCACCTGCGACTTCCGTAAGTACGACGATGCCCTGCGCATGATTCTTGCCGGTACCCCCGCGCAACGCCGCGAGCTCGAAGAGTATCTAGAAGAGCTCCACCGTGATGGCACGCTCGCTTACGGCACCTTCGCTACCGACCGGGCCCTCATGACCTGTCTCGTCTTCGAGCGCTATGGTAAACAGGTGCACTTCATAGACGGCGCCGATGGTGGCTACACGCGAGCTTCAAAGCCATTTAAGGAAAGACTAAAAAAGCTGTCGGCATAATCTATTTTTGAGGATGCAGTTCCACGGGCAAAAGTTTCGGCCAGCGAACCTCAATCAGACCGTCCAACTGTCTAATGAGGGCGGGAATGTCTGAGAGATTCCACACCTGCTGAAAAGGGACACCGGCCCTTTTCGTTTTTTTCCAGAAAACCGCGGCCTCGCCTTTTCTTTTTAAAATGTCTGTAACTCGGTCTCCCCTGTCTACCATCAAGGCCACTCGCTCCCCCTCCGGCTTTGGGTGGATATAGACATACATCTTATCAACCCCGTCTGCAACCTCTTCAAAGCGCTTAATGCCGTCGGGGACTAGAATAATAATCCAAAGTTTTTTAGAGCCAAAGGCCAGTTTCAATTCCGAATGCCGGCTCGCGTACTCATTCCCTCCGAACGATTCTCGCCAGGCCAAGTCGCCCTCTTTCTGCCAGTGATTTATCTCTCGCACCGAAACATTGTGACGATAGTAGGTCGTCTTGGGATTTTCATTTGGCCTAATCGCTCTAGTAGTGTTGCTTGGCACGGCTTTAACACCATACCTTCTGCGGTAGTACTCCGTGATAGTATCTTTTCCTGACCCGGAAGGGCCGATTAAGACAAGGACTGCCGTGACGCATTTCTACCACTTGCCCGTCAGCAAGACTACCCGCTTACGTGAGAGAAATCTTGCAAACAAAAGCATGACCTTATTCTTCCAATTAGCGACCACGGTCGGCTTTGCCCGTCGCTCTATGGCAGTAAGGGCCTCATCCACCACCTCCTCCGCTGACTGAGTGAGCCACGCTGACGGTTGCTCATGGGGCGCGCCGCCGGCCGCGACATGGAAGTTTGACGCGGTTACACCCGGACAAAGAGCCTGCACATACACCCCACGTCCCTTTTGCTCATACCAAAGCGCCTCAGAAAAGGAAAGAACGAAGGCCTTGCTGGCCGCGTATACAGCCCCCGTCGGATACGGTAGCAGGCCAAGAATCGACGCGACGTTTAAAAGGGCGTCTCCCCTTTCGGCATGTCTAAGGAAAGCATGTGAAAGAGCCACAACAGAGCTTATGTTTAAACTGACAACATTTTCTGCTCTAGTGATCTCCGCCTCGGCAAATGGCTCATACCATCCGGCCCCAGCATTATTGACAAGGAGCGTATAATGCTCGCTTGCGAAGAGAGTGGCAATGCGTTCCACGTCTTCTCCCTTGGTAAGGTCGGCTACTTCGTGACGATGCCCTTCCCCCACCAGAGAAGCGGTAAGCGCTTGGAGTTTCTCCTCGCTCCGCGCGACGGCTGTCACCGTGTAGCCGTCGCGCGCGAGGGCTCGCGCGAACGCCTCCCCGATTCCTCCGCTAGCCCCTGTCACCAAAGCCTTTTTCTTCATTTTGCTAGTATACCCCGACACCAAAATAGATTCAAACACACAACCACGACCCTCTGTCTTCACACAAGAAATCTAAACTCCTTAATTGTTTAGGACTTACGTAGAATGGCGTCTTTGCGAGGTACTCCGAAGCCTGCCTGCGGTAGGCAGGCAATCCAAAATTTGTGAGGCCTGATAATAATCCTGGATTGCTTCGTGTGGGGCGCTCGCGATGACGAAACTGGTTTTTTACATAAGTCCTATTGTTAATAGATTTGGTGTGGGGGTATAACGAGCAAAACTAAAGAGAGCAAACGTCTCTCTAAATCTTTGAGTTACGAAATGTGAGTTTTTCCCTCCCCTGGTCAGGGAAGGAGTTCCTCCCTCTCCTGCCCGAGGAGAGGGTTGGGGTGGGGTGGGAGGGGTGGGGTAGCTTTAGAGCCATACTACCCCCTCCCAACCTCCCCCTGGCCAGGGGGAGGGGCAATTTCGAAATTCACAGTCTAAATAGAACCTGCGGAAATTATCCGCTCGGCGTAGACTGCCACTCTTTTGCCATATGTCTTTTCGTCTCTAATCCAATCGCCACCACAGGTGATGAGCACCAGTTCTTCTTTTCCTTCTGTGCGGAAGATGCGAGCGAGAGGGACGGCATCGTGAGAATAGTGAGCGACTTCGCGAACGACGTAAGAAAAATCCTCGCCGGCGTAGTTCGTAATTATAATAAAGTCACCAATGGCAAGATCGTCCAGATGGTAAAATACAGCCGGTAATGCAAGACTATTGTCTAAATGGCCCGCAAATACTACCGTGCCCGGTTCGCCCGGGGCCGCTCCCCCCTTGTACCAAGCGACATCACGATAAATCCGGCGACCGGAGGGCGTGCCCATATCCCCAGATGCCGTCAGCCCCACTCTTTGCACATTGGTCTCTATTTTCAGAGCTGGAATAGCTAGTCGGACCGGTGTCTCGTCTGCCGGTGGAGGAGGCGGAGGAGTAGGTGGCGCAGGAATCTTTTTCTCAGCTCGGCTCGCCACATCCTCTCCGCCAGCAATCGCCTCTCGTAAAGTAGCGACGAAACCGGTCCGCGGGAGAGTGTATGTAGCTGTCTCTGTGATTACGGCCGCCGCCCCTGGGTTCGCGTTTAAAACAGAGCGTCCGAAAGCCGCCAATGAAATACCGACAATGAGGAAACCTGTGGCGAGGAGTATCTTTTTCATGTTAGCAAAGTAAGCTATGTAAAAACTTAGAGGAAAATGCGTGAGACAGTTCTTCCCACGAAACCCCGCTCAGTGGCGGGGTTTCATTAGGTCGCGTTAGTCATCTTTATGCAGTACGACGAATCGTCCAAAGGTACGAGCCACCCAAGATTCCCGCAAGCAAGGCTAGCAAAATCAAGGGTAACATTTCACGCACCCCTCCGCCGGCTCCCGTATTTGGGATACCGGGCAAATCATCTCCGGTTCCCGCCGCGGCGAGTACGGTTACAGCACATGAGTCACTCTGCCCGGCACTCGTAACTGTTACCAAACTCACCGTCGGTGTCCCGTAGGTCACCGTAAACTGCGCGCCATTCGGGTCGGTGATGATTAAGTCCGCCGAAGACCAGGTGTAGGTTCCATTTCCTCCGGAACCAGTGAGTGTCACCGGTTGGCCAACCAAAGTTGTGATAGCTTTCGGGCTACAAGCAACAGGAACGAAGGCCCCCGGAGCCGGCTCGAAGTCATAAGTGGTAAGCGCGGTCGTGGTTGCTCCTGAAGAGAAGACAGCCTGACCCAGAGTTATATTGTCGACATTGCCGACAAAGTTTGCCCAAGGCGCACCACAACCGGACGCAAGCCTAAGAGCTCCAGTACTGTTTTGACCGTTGTTTATAATCCTAGAGTTTGGCTGAGCCGAAAGATAGGCTCCGATAGATTTTACTCCAACCCCCGCAGTAGCACCCGCTATGCCGTTTGCCGACCACCAACCTCCAGTACGAGCGTTCCACTCCTGCCAGATTCCAGACATCACGCTACCTTGCATGGGCAAACCGGTAAGCGAGCTATTCTGGAAGGCCGGCTCGAAGACAAGCTGGTCGTCCACGATGCCATCGTTGTTGTGGTCAATGTTCAGGATCACGTATGGCGCTTGACTACCCTGTCCCGGAGTCTCAATAAAGGTCGCATACCGAAGGTCGGTAATATTTTCCAGGCGCACTCCATTCCAATTCATCTGACCAAGAGCTTGACGCGAGTTGCCATTTAAGCCAACTCTCTGCTCCAAACTTCCAACACCGAGGGGTGTCGTTCCCGGACCCACTTCAAACGCCTGTGCCCCGGTGAGAGAGGTGGCGCTACAGGCATCGGCCTGGAATAGCCATCCCTGTTGTCCGCCGCTGTTCACGTTGACGGTGGCCGCCTGTGCCGGTAGAGCCGCCGTGAGCGAGAGCAAGCCGCCGACCACAAACGTCGCCACTAGGCCACTCAACCACTGTTTTTGTTTCTGTGTGTTCATAATTCACTATAGTATTTAACTGATAAACTGGTATTATCATCGACCTCAAACTCGGCGCCGTGATACAGTCGAGCTTGCGTAATACTTGTACATGATGACGAAGCGCAACAGGCATACTTACCGTCACTCACACAGCGAACACATACTCCAGAATGGTCAAAGAAAACATCTCGGCCAACAGATGACACAGTAAAGACCGGTTTTAATGCCGGTTTATTGAAGAAAACAAAAAAAGTCCGAGATAAGACTGTAGAAAAAGTAAGCACCCTACAGGGCGAGTCCTCTATTTGAAAGACAAACAAGGAGACGTGTCGTAAAAACGTCACACAAGCACGAAATCATAAAGCTGGACTCTTCGGAGTTTCTTGGGGTATTAAGTGTGGTTGCTCCCTCCCCTGGCCAGGGTGAGACTTGGGACAGGGACCCAAGTCGCAAGACCTTTTCAGAGGTTTTCCGAGTACTCGAAGGAAAAGCTCGA
>Ga0210057_1001222_pt1 | contig 39746 bp, 42 predicted proteins | sample CryGeyCG2114_010_2_FD_183968 | JGI IMG/M metagenome (GOLD analysis project Ga0210057, IMG submission 183968) | Groundwater microbial communities from aquifer - Crystal Geyser CG10_big_fil_rev_8/21/14_0.10 (SPAdes) (version 2) | ecosystem: Environmental > Aquatic > Deep subsurface > Groundwater ... | reverse complement strand
TGTCGGAATTGTTTCCGTTATTTTTTTTATTTTAACGATATTTTTTTTGAATAAAGCTAATGCTTTGTGGAGGATTAAACAATGGTGGCATGCCTTTTCCCAGCCGAAATTTATTCCACCAACCAGACAAATTAATCTACTAAACGAATGGCAAATTATTGAGGGTAGGGTTAACAAGGGAGACGAAGCCAACATTAAGTTGGCCATAATAGAGGCAGATAGATTATTTGATGATTTGCTCAAAAAAATTGGTTATTTTGGAGATGACATGGGAGCGCGACTTAAGCAAATTTCTCGAGAACAAATCCCCAATATTGATGATATATGGAATGCTCACAAGATAAGAAATCAAATCGCTCACCAAGCAAATTATCATGTTTCGCAATCTGATGCGAAAAGAGCGGTGTTGGCATACGAAAAAGCTTTTAAGCAATTAGACGTTTTATAAGCTTACACAAAAGCCACCTCTTGCGAGGTGGCTTTTGTGTGGGATGCGAGTCGCGCGAAATTTAGAAACTTATGCCGCCTAATGCGCCCACTAATAGAAAGAAGCCAATAATAAATAAAAAAGGAATAATGCTGGCAACTATTGTTATGGATCCTAAAATAAAGAAAACATGCTCTAACGGGCTAAATAACATTTTAGAGGCTTTCATTTCTCGATATTTCTTAGTTGCTAAATAAGACATATAACAAATCATAAGAATCACTATAACAGAATAGCTGAATTCCAAGTTTTTTATTATGAATTCCGCAAGTGTTATTAGGTCAGTAAAAATTTTATCTTGATTCTGCGATTGAGATATTTGGAACCAATTAATAGTAACAAAAGATAAAAAAGAAATTAACGCTAAGTAACTATACTAGGTTTGCTGTTTGATTTTAGACATTTTTAATATCTATGTTTGTAGTTATTATAGTGAGGGGATTGATGGATGACTTTAGAACTATTAATTGGGGTGAAGTTGCTAATAGTTTTAATATTAATATATTAGATAATTATTTAAAAGTTAAAGCATAAAAAAGAAGGCATAGGGTTAACCATGCCTTCGATATTGGACTTTCAAGCTACTACAAGAAAAAGTTGGCTATATTTTTCAATTAATATTCCTTTTGGGTGAGATTCATAATTATTGTATTCGTCTTCATAAAGAAGTTTTGTCCCATTAAGAAGGAGCTGGTTGCTTTTTACAATTACTGCTCCTTCTGGGTGAGGGGTGTAACGATAATCTTTATCGCTATAAAGAATTATAATTCCACCTCCATTTTTCTTAGCTGTTTTAACAAGTTTTAAAAACGGTCCTTCTATAGTTTTTTCTATTATTAATTGCATATAAGACTCCTCCTTTTACTGGTTTAAATTGTTAAGATTAACTAAAAACAGAATAACAAGTAAATGTCATTCTGTCAATATGTGCGGGCGCGAAGGGATTCGAACCCTCGATCTTCTCCGTGACAGGGAGACGTGTTAGGCCAGCTACACCACGCGCCCGAATTTTTAGGGTAGCTGGGGTGGGGATCGAACCCACGACCTAGCGCTTATGAAGCGCTCGCTCTGCCACTGAGCCACCCAGCCATATTCTGTTGGTAGCGGGGCTTGGAATTGCACCAAGGCCTGGAGCTTATGAGACTCCCGAGATACTACTTCTCCACCCCGCTATGAATCAGTCTACATTCTACCTTATATAATTGAAAAATTCAATCTTTGTTAAATATTGTATTATTATCCACACAAATGATGATATTTTAGGCTTGTTTTATGTGTATCTATGCGTTATAATAAACACATAGATAATGAAGCAAATTACATTTATATCCGGCCTTATATTAGGCAAGTTATTGGGCTGGAGTTCTTTTTTTATGATAATGTTTGCCTATTCTCCAGAGTCTGGCTTTGATATAATTTTTATTACATATATTAGCTTATTTGTTTCTCTGGTATGCACTATAACGTTGGCAACTTTATTTATTTTGAAAAAAGTTCGAGAAGCAAATTTTGATTACATCGCTGGTCAATCTCTGGCCGAAGGAATATTTGCGACATTGATTATTTGGGGGATATTAACAATTATAAAAATGAACATACTTTTTAGTTGGGCTGGAGCGGTACTTATAGCATTGGCAATTGCAGGACAACTATTTATCATTCAGAAAAAAGAATTATTTAAATTATAAAAAATGGCAAAAAAGGAGACAACCAATAGTTCAAATTATGACGCTAAGTCCATCTATGTTTTAGAAGGGCTTGACCCAGTAAGAAAAAGGCCTGGAATGTATATCGGTTCAACTGGTATTGATGGTTTGCATCATTTAATTTGGGAAGTAGCGGATAACTCTATTGATGAAGCGATGGGTGGTTTTTGTGATCAAATCGAGATTACTCTTATGCCTAATCATCGGGTGTCTGTTAAAGATAATGGCCGAGGTATTCCAATTGATACGCATACACAAACGAAAAAGTCAGCCCTAGAAACAGTTATGACCACGCTTCATGCTGGTGGGAAATTCGGTGGAGACTCTTATAAGGTTTCAGGAGGACTGCACGGCGTAGGGGTTTCTGTTGTAAATGCTTTGTCTCGATATGTAAAGGTAGAGGTTTGTAAGGACGGATGCGTGTATGAACAGGAGTATTCACGTGGGGTGCCAAAGGGGAAAGTAAAAAAAGTTGGTTCGTGTAAACATAATGGTACGACGGTCATTTTTGAACCTGACCCAGAAATTTTTGGTAAGCAAGACAAAAAAACAGAAATGCCAGATTACGATATAAATAAAATTTTATTGCATTTACGTCAGCAGGCTTATTTAACTAAAGGAGTAAAAATTGTCATTTCTGACTTACGCAATTTTGATAAGGATAGAAAAATTTCTAAAAAACCCGAGGAACAAATTGTACAACGATCAGCGCTTGTTCCATCGCATTCATTTTATTTTGAGGGTGGAATAATTTCATACGTAAAATATCTAAATCGTGATTTAACTGCGCGACATAGTAATATTTTTTATGTTACTAAGGAGTTGGAGGGAATTTTAGTTGAAGCGTCATTCCAATATACCGACGAAGTATCTGCTCGTGAAGTAAGCTTTGCAAATAATATTCATACAATAGAAGGTGGTATGCATTTAACTGGATTTCGAACAGCGATGACTAGACAATTAAATGATTATGCTAGAAAAAATAGCTTACTTAAGGAATCAGACGAAAATTTGACAGGTGAAGATATTCGCGATGGTTTAACAGCAATTATTAGTATTAAATTGGGCGAGCCACAATTTGAAGGTCAAACCAAAGCCAAGTTAGGTAATCCCGAAGCAAGAACGGCAACAGAAACTGTGGTTAGCGAAGGACTTCAAACATATTTGGAGGAAAACCCAACTGATGCGAGAGAAATTTTAGCTAAATGTTTAATATCGCAAAAAGCTCGTCAGGCAGCAAAAGCAGCCAGGGATACAATTTTAAGAAAAGGTGTTTTGGATGGCATTACTTTGCCTGGCAAATTGGCTGATTGTTCATCAAAAGACCCATCAAAATCAGAAATATTTATTGTTGAGGGAGATTCGGCCGGTGGATCTGCTAAGCAGGGTAGAGACAGGAATTTTCAAGCTATATTGCCGTTGCGAGGAAAAATTTTGAATATTGAAAAAGCGCATCTTGATAAGGCTTTGGCGTCAAAAGAAGTTAGATCGTTAATCATTGCACTAGGAACGGCTATTGCCGAAGAGTTTGATATTGGCAAGCTAAGATATCACAGAATAGTAATAATGACCGATGCCGATGTTGATGGTGCGCATATTAGAACACTTTTATTAACTTTGTTTTTCCGATATTTTAAAGCAATAATCGATGAGGGATATTTATATATTGCTCAACCACCTTTATATAGAATCAACGCTGGGAAAAAGGCTCAATATGCTTATTCTGAAGAAGATAAGCTAGAAATTATGGAAGAAATGAAAAAAGAAATTGTGGCTAAGAAAAAGTCCAAAGGAAAAGAAGAAAAAGATGAAGATGATGGTGAGGGAGCAGAATCCAGCACTGATAAAAGCTCGGAGCCAGAAACAGCTAGTGTTAAAGGAGTCAATATTCAGCGATACAAAGGTCTTGGAGAAATGAATCCTGATCAGCTATGGGATACAACCATGAATCCAGAGAATCGTGTGCTGAAACAGGTGACAATTGATGACGCTGAAGAAGCTGATAAAATTTTTGATATATTGATGGGAGATGAAGTAGCACCACGAAAGAGATTTATCCAAACCCATGCCAAGCGGGCTAAGAACTTAGACATATAGAATTTTTTAGGCGTGGACATTAAATAATGGAGTCGAGAGTTGACAATTTAGTTGAAAGGGGATAATCTATTAAAAAGGAGCCCCAGTGAGGGGCTTTTTAAAGAGGAAAACAATATGTCAATTATAATAAAATTATCAACGTTTTTGGTAGAGGTTAGACAGGAAATGCGAAAAGTAACATGGCCAAATAGGCAAGAAACTTTTCGATATACTGTGTTAGTCATTAGTGTGTCAATAGGAGTTGCGATTATTTTGGGAGCTTTTGATGCAGTATTTGTAAGACTTTTAAATATATTTATTGGAGCTTAATCTATGGCAAAACAAGTATCGCGAGGTAAAAATTGGTACGTACTTCATACTTATTCAGGTTATGAAGAAGCGGTGGCGAGAAATCTTCGTCAGCGTATTGAATCCATGGGAATGGAAGACAAAATTTTTAATGTATTAGTACCAATTGAAAAAAAGATAAAAATTAGAGGAGGCAAAAGGCAAGTAGTGGAAGAGAAGGTTTACCCAGGATATGTTTTGGTAGAAATGATTGTGACTGATGATTCGTGGTATGTTGTTAGAAATACTCCACGTGTCACAGGATTTGTTGGCTCGGGAACAACCCCAACTCCAGTATCTGATGAAGAAATTCAAGATTTACAAAAGAGAATGGGTGTTGATGAACCAAAATATAAAATTGACGTAATCATGGGCGATGTAGTAAAAATTACGGATGGGCCATTCAAGGATCACGATGGCAAGGTGAATGAAGTTGACGAAGCCAAAGGAAAAGTAAAAGTATTAGTTTCTCTATTTGGTAGAGAGACTCCAGTCGAATTAGACTTTTTGCAAATTAAGAAAATTTAATTATTACAATGGCAAAACCAATAAAAACTATCGTTAAATTACAAATTCCAGCTGGTGCTGCAAATCCTGCACCTCCAATTGGACCAGCACTGGGGCAACATGGCATAAATATTGCCCAATTTTGTCAGCAATTTAATGAAAAAACAAAAGATAAGCATGGCAGTATAATCCCTGCGGAGATTACCATATTTGAAGACAGAACATTCGAATTCAAATTAAAAACTCCGCCAGCTTCTGATTTATTAAGAAAAGCTGCTGGAGTTGAAAAAGGTTCTGGGGAGCCTCAAAAAAATAAAGTTGGCAAGGTTTCTAAAACAGATTTGCGGAAAATAGCTGAAATGAAAATGGAAGACTTAAATGCCAATGACGTTGATCAGGCCGTAAAGATAATTGAAGGAACAGCTAGAAGCATGGGTATAACAATTGAAAGATAACTATTGATTCAACACCCCGCATATATGCGGGGTGTTTGCTTTTTATAAAAAATGATGATAAATTAAGCCATTAAAGAAAGTTCATTAAAAAATAAAATAATGTATATGCTATACAAAGCATCAGTATGGCTTAACCGACAAGGATGGCTAAAATGCCAAATGTGATAAATCAGTATTACAATATCGAATCAGATGTAAATGGGGAACAAATTCTAGCATTTTTGGAAAAAGCTGGTCGTACTTGTTATAAGAGCGAAGGTAAAATGACCACTGATTCCGCAAAGAAGTTTGTAAAAAATATTATTATGGTAGGTAAGCATGAATCAGTAATTGAGCATTTCAATATAAGTGTACGATTGATATGCGATAGAGGCGTTACTCATGAGTTGGTTAGGCATCGTTTAGCTTTTTGTAGTCAAGAGTCAACTCGTTATTGTGACTACGCCAAAAAGGACGAAATTACTGTAATCAGGCCATATTTTTTTCATCGGAAAGTTACGATTCAAAAAAGTATGATATATGGCTTTCGGCAATGGAAATCGCAGAACAGGTTTATAGAGAGTTAAGAGCGTTTGGCGTGTCTCTGCAAGAAGTCAGAACAGTTTTGCCAGATTCTTTGAAAACAGAAATTGTTATTACTGCTAATTTGCGAGAGTGGCGTCATATTTTCTTGATGCGCACTTCTAGTAAGGCTCATCCACAAATGCGCGAAATAATGGTACCGCTTCTTCTAAAATTTCAGAAAATGGTGTCAGTAATTTTTGATGATTTTGAAGTGGACGCCAGCAATAAATGTGCGAACAAAATTGAAAATTATTATAAAAAAGAATAAGGAGGTGATTTCAATGTATGTTAATCCATACAAAGGCAAGTTTATTGCATTTGAAGGGCCAGATGGGTCTGGCCAGTCAACACAAGTTTCTTTTTTAGCAGGATATTTGGAAAAACATGGGATTATGGTAACAACAACGAAAGAGCCTACCGAGGGAGTAGTGGGCCGGAAAATAAGGGCGATCCTTCAAAAAAAGGAGACAATTGACCCTTATGTCTTGCAGGTGTTTTTCGCTAAAGACCGAGAAGAACATTTGCGCGAGGTGATTATTCCTGCGCTGGATAAGGGTGAAGTTGTAATCTCGGATAGGTATTATTTGTCGAGTATTGCTTTTGGCTCTCTAGACTGTGAGTTTGATAAGTTATTTGCGTTAAACGACAAGTTCATTTTGCCTGATGCGACTTTATCGTTGGACGTTTCTCCAAGCGTTTGTGTAGAAAGGATTTCCAAAAGAGGAGAAAAAAAAGAACTTTTTGAAGAAAGCGAAAAATTGAAGCAAGTTTATAACGCTTATAAATTTTTAGCTAAATTAAAAAGTGGAGTGTACTCCATAGACGGTGATATGCCGATAATGGAAGTACACAAAAATATCGCTAAAATTATTCAGTCGCTTAATTGGTGGCCGAATAAGTTAGCAAATAAAAATGGTAAAAAATGCCCCGCGTGATATATCGCGGGGCTTTTAATTTATTAAATTTTTAGGTATGATAAAAAAATGGAATATAAGCCTACAATTGGCATGGAAGTCCATGTCGAGCTTAAAACAAAAAGTAAGATGTTTTGTGCTTGTGCTAATGGTTTTGGGTTGGAAGATGAACCAAACATTGATACATGCCCAGTATGTATGGGTCAGCCGGGGACTTTGCCGGTTGCTAACGAAGAAGCTATAAAAAAGGTAGTTAAATTGGGTTTGGCAATAGGAGGTAAAATCCCCAGTACGGCAAGATTTTCTAGGAAAAATTATTTTTATCCTGATCTACCCAAGGGATATCAAATTACAGCTCAGCCTGATCCCTTTGTTATAGGCGGGCATATTAAGGTTGGCGAAAGAAATATTAAAATAGACCACGTTCATTTAGAAGAAGACACTGGTAAGTTAACGCATCCAACAAATGGAGATCATAGTTTAGTTGATCTGAATCGAGCAGGTGTACCGCTTTTAGAATTGGTTACTGAGCCGGATATGACCTCTGGTATAGAGGCGCGATCTTTTTGTGAAGAATTACAATTAATTTTAAGATACATAGATGCGTCAAATGCTGATATGGAATTGGGACAGATGCGATGCGAAGTTAATGTTTCAATATCAAAAGAAAAAAAATTCGGGACAAAAGTTGAAATTAAAAATTTGAATTCTTTTAAGGTAGTTGAGAAGGCGATAGACTATGAAATTAAAAGGCAGACAGAAGTTTTATATGGTGGTGGAAAAGTGGTCCAGGAAACACGTGGATGGGATGATAATAAAGGCGTGACTTTTTCTCAACGCTCGAAAGAAGAAGCACATGATTATAGATATTTTCCAGAGCCAGATTTACCAGCTCTTAATTTAGAAAACGTTGAGAAAGTTGTGGTCAGTGAAATGCCTGAATTACCAGCGGAAAGACGAAAAAGGTTTGCAACCGAATATTCTTTGCCTAGTGCAGACATTGAACTCTTAGTGATAAATAAAAAAATGGGTGATTATTTTGAGATTGTAATATCCGAACTTAAAGAGTTGGAGGAGGATGAAAATATTAAGGACAAAAAAGGTAAGTTAATCAAATTGACTACAAACTATTTAAGTACCGAACTTCAGAAATTATTTAAGAAAAATAACGGTAATTTTGAAACACTTAATATCACTGCAGAAAATTTTGCGGAGTTTATTGTGTTGACTCACAAAGGTGAAATATCATCTTCGGGTGCACAAACCGTTTTGGCGGAAATGTTTGAAACTGGTGTTGACCCAAGTCATATTATTGAGTCAAAAAATTTGAAACAAATAAGTGATTCTGGTGAATTGGAAGCTATCGCTAAAAGTGTTGTTGAAAATAATCAAGATCCAGTAAATGATTTCAAGGGCGGCAAACAGCAAGCATTACAATTTTTGGTTGGGCAAATGATGAAAGCGTCAAAAGGCAAGGCAAACCCGCAAATAGCCGGAGAAATACTTAAAAAAATTATTGGGGAGTAAAATTAATAATTTAAAAAGGGGCTACTTAGTGTAGCCCCTTTTTTTGGGGTTTCAAATTATTTTCGTTGCTTTTTTGATTTCTTTTATTCGCTTACTAATTGTTCTAAGCAATGTTGTATTTTCCTCGTCATCGTCAGTGACAACAACACTAGAGTTAAATTCTAGTGTAATGAATGACTCCTGTTGCAAGTGATCTAGCTATTTTGGGGAAATAATATAAATTTCATAACCACCTTCATCTTTATGTAGATATATAATTGTTTCTGTTGTTTTCTTCATTTTTTCATCCAGTATTGGCCGATGATTGATGATTCTTTTTAATGCCCCTTGTATTGCTAGCCAAAGTGCTATATAGCTTTTCCATTCTTCTTCTCTCAAAGGATCAATTAGGGTAATCCAATATGCCAATGTGCGGATTTTAGAAAGGTTGCTATACTTGTTAAAATGGTGTTTCATTAGCTTTCTAATTGCTATCTTTTCCAGATGTACATAATGTATCGGCGCCTGAAAAACATCATCTTCATTTAATTTGGTGTGGAAAAACCGATAGACTCCAATAAGTTGCCACAGATCGGAGGGAAATATATGTTTGTATATTTTCGCTCCAGAATAAAGTGACTTTGATTCGGTGGGCTCTATATTTTCATTTTTTGCATAGAGAGTTAAGCATTTGTCTATAGCTGGAAGAGTGGGGTAGATTGGCCAATACTCTTTTGCCCCTTGAAGATCTTTCCTCCAGACATTAATCACATCAACTGGGTATCCCTTGCCGATTGGATGCCTTTGGAAGTGAATCTTTAAAAATTTGTTAACTTGTATGGAATTTACTATCCAGTAAGCCTGTTTACAAAGTCTGTAGGCTCCGCAATCTTCATTTACGCCGATGGGAAGCTTTTGTATTCTTTCAGGATAAGCAGTAAGAGTGCTGTACATTGTTGATCCTCCTTTATTAATGATTGAAAAATAGCTAGTGAATAATCTAGTCTTATCTATACTAAAGCGTTCAAAATAAGGTGTCAAATCTGCTATTTGATTTATTTGGAAATTAGTGTATAATGATTTTAGGCTTTATTTAGTTCTTTTCTACTAATACCTTTAAAAAGGAGGCGCTATGTCCAAAAAAAGAAGGAAGTTGTAAACAAAGAGGAAGTACTGACGAATGATAAACGGTGCGGTGGTTGTGGTGGTCCATTGAATATTCGCAATCAATCAGTCGGGCTGTGCTATGGTTGTCAGCCCTGTGCGTATTTAGACGGCGACTTAGAAGATGAGGGCGCCAAAATTTACTGGTAGTATTTTCATAAATATTAAGTTGTTAGGTGTTTTAATCTATAAGCGGCCCAATTAGGGCCGCATTTTTTTATTCAATAAAACTAGTAATAAGTTTTTCTATTTCCTTTGGTTTAGTCATCCATTTAACATTGGTATCTCTTTTAAACCAAGTTATTTGGCGTTTCGCATAATGACGCGTATTTGATTTGATATATTCGATTGTTTCTTTTTCAGTAAATGGTTTACCTCGTTCATTTAATTTTTTATTTATAAATCTTTCTATTTCTTTATATCCAATACCCGACATCGAAGGGAGTGTCGTTGGGTATCTTTTCAATAATTTTTTAGCTTCGCGAAGCAATCCTTTTTTGAGCATAAGTCCTACGCGCTTATTTATTTTTCTGAATAATTCGTCACGTGGTATATCGATGCCAATTTGTAAAAATTCATATTTTGGTGTTGCTTTTTTTTGTTGGTCGCGGAAGGATTGACCAGTTTTAGTCGCTACCTCTAAGGCGCGTACTAAGCGCCTTTTATTTTTTTTATCAATAGTTTTAGCGGTTTTCGGGTCAATTTTTTTAAGTTCAGTAAAAAGTTCTTTAATATCTTTTTGCTCAAGTCTCATCCTAAGCGACGAATCAGCTTGACCTTTTGGTATGTTAAAGTTATTAACTAACGCGGAAATATAAAGGCCGGTACCTCCACAGATGATTGGTAGCTTCTTTCTGGCTAAGATTTTTTTTATGGATTGATTAGCTAGTTTTTTCCATTGGGCAAGAGAAATAATTTTATTAGGCAATGTAATATCAATTAAATAATGTTTTACACTCTTCATTTCTTTTTTAGTAATTTTCCCGCTAGCGATATCCATTCCTTTGTAAATTTGTCGGGAATCAGCGGAAATTATTTCACCGTTAAATTTTTTCGCTAAATCAACTGCTAAAGTAGACTTGCCTGAAGCAGTGGGGCCTAAGATTACGATAATTTTTGGTTTTGTCATATCTGTAAAGTAATAATTTATTAAGTATATGATATCATAGATTTGTACGATTAATAAATAACAGTATTTATTTGAGTTATTGAATTTCCTTAAAAATAAAAGACTCGCATGATATTTACTACCATACGAGGTGATAATTGTGAATTCTATTCTGGCGAAGCAATTGGTGTGAAAAGATGGTCTGGGACTTCGGAAATAATGCATTTGGCACATACCTCCCTAACCATTGGCCCAGAATATCCACCAACCCATAGACCGTTTTGTAAGACGAACTTGTAGTTGATGATATCCTGTCGCTATTCATACTTCTTGGCAAATCCGACTTCATTTGGAGAGATATGCATTTTAAAGGGCGTAGACTCACCAAATTGGTCAGTCATTCGGCCAGCCAAGTTATCTCTTTCTAGAAATATTATCCCTGGATATATGAACCGGCATAGTCCGCTTCGTATAATCACAGCTGGCTATTCATCATTGCTTCTGACTCCAATATCGAATCGGTGTTGGTTTTGAAAAAAGAACCCCTGAATCAGATAAAACGCCATGTTTTTCTCCTTTTGGTTAGTGTCGATTCTGAAATGAGATTACAAAAACATTACAAAAGAGTCAAATTTTATTGTTAGTTTGAAACAAATTAAAGAATACCGGTGTTAATACCGGCATTCTTCGATTGTGGCTTCGTTGTTTTTATTTCAGCTAGAGATATAATTATAATGTATTAAAGGATTTAATAGCCTAAACATTAATATAAAAGGATATATATTATGAAAAAGATTTATTTATAAAATCTATTATTAAAGATAAAGAACAGAATGAGAATAGAATTTCTGTAATGTCTCGTCATACAAAAGAAGACGGGATAACTCCGGACGAGAGAATCATAGAAGGGGTTTCGTTTGATGAATGGCGAAAAGAATTTGCTCCTCCTGAAAAGCTAGTAGGAGCTTATTACAGGAATGAATTATCATGGGAAGATTTTGAGAAGAAATATTTTGACTTTTTGCGAAGTGCTGAGATAAAGCCGTATGTAGAAGCTTTTGCAAAAAGGTGTACGGAGTAAACTATAACTTTAATATGTATTGAAGACGATGCTGACAAGTACCATTGCCGATTTTTGGTAGAAGAATTACAAAGGTATCAGACTCAATTAAAGATTTTTTATAAATAAGAAATTAAATTTTCTATTTGGAAACAACACATATTTGGTTACGGGAAATTAAAGAAAATGATTCAACGAGTGTCGATTAAACTTTATTTAAGCCCTGTCAGTCATTAAAATCAGGGTTTAAATTTATGCATAAACGACCCAACATATTTTAAAAAACGTTAAAATACTTTTTATGAATAATGGATATAAAGCACTTTTATCCGCAACTTTGTTAGCAAATTTTGGTGACAATCTAATTGGTCCTTTTTATGCGATTTTTGTTGAAAAAATAGGTGGGAGTATTTTGGATATGGGTTATTCTGTAACCGTATTTAGTATTTGCACGGGAATACTTATGATAATAGTCGGGAGGGTCTCAGATAAAATTAATAAAGAGCTTATTACAATAGTTGGATATGCTCTTTATGCGTTGGGAAGTATTTTTATATATTTTTATTTCAAGGCCGTGGCAACTTTTTGTTTTGCAAATCGTATTTGCTTTGGGAACAGCTTGTTTATCAGCACCATTGATTGCTTTATTCGCAAAGTATATTACGAAAGGCAAGGAAGGGTTGCAATGGGGAATTGAAGGAAGTGGTTCTTATATTATTGTTGGCATAGCTGTTTTTATTGGGACTTTTATTGTTCATCAGTGGGGACTCAAAAATTTATTTTTAATAATGTTTGTAATACAAATAATGGTTGTTTTAACTCAAGTAAAGCTATATTTTTCCACGGCCAAAAAATAAAATTTCATTCGAGATTGAGGAAGACGAAGATGGCGATGAGGAATAATGATTAACGGATTTTTGTAATTCATTTTTTTGTGAAAATGATGAATAATTATAACTGTGGATAACTTTTGTTGTTGTTTTTTTATTTCAATGCTTTATAATTAATTTAGTAGAACATTTTTTTAAAAATGAAAAAGGTCGATTAAATTTAATAAAATAGAAAGGAGGGGATTTAAAATGGCAAAGAAGAAAAAAGTCAAGAAAAAGGCTACCAAAAAGAGAAAGACCAAGAAGAAAGCTGCCAAGAGAAAGACAAGGAAAAGGAAAAGGTAAATTATAGCAGGAGTTCAAGAAAAACTTCGAACACAAAAAATTACATAGTAGTTTTTTGTGTTCAATATAGTCAACATAAAATATATACTAGTTTGCAATAACAATTTGTTAATATTTATGTACATAAAATCACTTGCTAGCTATACGTTTTTTTTTGTAGAATCAATATAGACTAATGGAAAAATTTACTCATTATTTGTACATGTTGATAGCGGTTGTAGTGGTTGTTTTTTTAATCAACTCTTTTTCGCCACAAAAGTCTGAGGCTAATGAAATTGCTTTAGATAGCACTTTTTTCACTGATTTATTTGATAGTACGATCGGGTCTTCCTCTTTTAAGCTTTCTAATCTTACCGTGGTGAACCCAACTGGATATTCTTATAATCAAGACGTGTTAATTTCTAGTGCAATCATAACAAGTATCCAACCACATACTGCAACGGTGCCCGATGGTTATACGGATATTGATTTAACTGGCTATACGGTTTATCCAAGCTTGGTCAATGCCCATGACCATATAAATCTAAATTGGATGTCTCATACGCGTAGATTTATAAAAGAAAGTGCTCAAGCGTGGATAAGTGATTTACCCAATCATGCTAGCTATCTTTCGGCTCAGGCAGAAAAAGCACATTTTGATACTTTTTATAAAAATATACTTAGCGCGTATAAGCAAATTTTTTCTGGTGTGACTGCCGTGGATAGTTTTCAGACTACTAATGCTAACAAAGTTTTTATATCTGTTAGGCAACCTAATGCCTATTATACTCATTCGGTGTATTTCAATAATCATGATCCAAGTGGTTGGGATTTAGCTCTAGCAATTGCAACCGTGAGAGATTATTACTATGGTGATGCAGTCGCAACTGGTGGGGTTGGGGCAAGCCCGTGGTTCATACATGTAGAAGAAGGAGTTGACGCAGTGACTAAACAGGAGCTAGATGCACTTAAGGACGGAGATGTCCTTAAGCCTAACACAGTCTTAGTGCATGCTCTGGGTTTTGATGATCAGGACGCTTTAGATGTTGCGTCGGCTGGGGCGAGCATAGTATGGGTTCCGTATAGCGTTTGGTTTATTACTGATGCGGTGGCAGACATTAGAACTTGGTTAGATGATGGTATTAATGTTGCCATGGGGACAGACAGTCAAAGTAGTGGTTCGGTAAATATGTTAAATGAGCTAAGGTTTGCTAAAGATATTGTGCCTAGTTTAACTTATCAAGAGATAATGACTATGGCTACAATTAACGGAGCAAAGGCAATGCAGGTCAATAACACTATTGGCACTATTGAAGTGGGCAAAGATGCGGATATGTTAATAGCACGAACCAGTTTTAGTGATCCGTATGAATCATTTGTAAAGTTAGCATCCGAGGATATTGTTTTGTTACTTCGTAACGGGCGTCCACTTTATGGTGACAGTAGCGCTCTTATGAGTCCATTCTATTCACATTTAAATAAGTCTGAAACAGTTACTGTAAATGGGGTGTCAAAATTTATTGTAGGGTATCCAACTACATTAATAAATAATATTAATACTCATTTAGGCTATAATAAGAATTTTGAATACATGCCGTATGACAAAGATGTCTCAATTCCGGCGCTTAGTACTCCAGTAATTACATCGCCAAATGGTGGGAGTGATTATTCTACAACTCAACCTACGATAACTTTGTCTGGCACGGTCGATAGCAATGCAAATAATGTGTTAATTAATTGGTCGGAAACCCCGATTGCGCTTTCTGGCGGACAAACTACTTGGTCGCAAGATATAGCGTTAAGCGCGGGAGTTAATTATTTTGAAGTTAGGGCGGAGAAAGACGATACTGGATCAGGCATATATAGTAATTTTGATAAGCTAGTGATTACATATCTTCCTTTGCCAAGCGTGCCTAGTGCTCCAACTGTTAGTGCTGATAGTTATTCGCAGATAAGTATTAGTTGGCCCAGTGTTTCAGATGCAACTAGTTATTATATTTATCGTAGCGATTCTCCGTCTGGAACCTACTCTAATATTGGTTTTTCCTCCGAGGCAAGTTTTACTGATACTGGGCTAAGTGCAGGCACGACATATAATTATAAAATATCGGCCGTTAATAGTAATGGTGAATCAAGTCAGAGCACCTCTGCAAGTGCAAAAACTACAATTTTGGCTGGTAAAAGAATTGTCCAGAGTAGTGACTCTGGCGGATCGGTTATATCGCCCTTGCCACCAACTAATTTAAGTGCAGTAGCTGGCGCGGGGCAAGTAAAATTAATTTGGGATGCTAGCAGTACAGTTGATCAATTCTATATATTTAGACGTGATGGAGAAGAGTATCCATATTTAGCTTCGGTTACTAGTACTTTAAGTGTCGCTAGCTCAACTAGTACCAGTTTAGCTAAGATGGAATATATTGATTCCGGGTTAGAGAATGGGACGTCTTATTCTTATTTATTGTCTTCGGTAGATGCTTTGGGCAATATGTCGGATCCAACCGACGCAGTTAGCGCGACTCCCACTGCACCGTTAATCCCAGTTATTATTAAAATAAATAATGGCCAAGCTAATACAACCAATACAAAACTGTCATTATCAATTGAAGCTAAGAATGCTAGCAATATGTTGCTCTCCGAAGATAAATTGTTTACCAATGCTACAACTTGGGCACCTTATGTTACTTCGACTTCGTGGATTACGGAGGCAAGTGAGGGCCTAAAAACAATTTATGTAAAATTTAAAAATAAGCTCGGTGAAATTTCTAAAATAATTTCTGACGATATATTCTTTGGGGAAATTATTGTTGAAAAGCCAAAAGTTATTCCTAAGGTTACAGAGATATCTGTCGCAGTCTCCGAAGGTGATTTAGTGAAAACGCCGGATCATTACAATGTCTATGTAGCCAAATATATTAACGATAAAAGATTCAGGCGTGTGATAGCTAATCCCAATGTTTTTAATAGCTACAAACATTTTTCTTGGAAAAAAATTAAAATGGTCCCGAGCAATGAAATTAATTATTTTGAAACTTCTGATTTGGTTCGGGCGATAGATGATCCGCGAGTATATCTATTAGTAGATGAAGACGGAGATAATTTTACTAAACAGTGGGTGAATATGACCTATGAGCAATTTATCACAAGTGGTTATGACCCAGATGCTATTTTCGTAATTAACATTAAGGAAAGAGATGTCTATACGACTGGGGAAGATATTTTGTATGTAGAGCCACTTATTATTAAAAATGAACCAACTGCAACCATTACAAAAGATACTAATGCTTCTTCAACTGATAATCTAGGAACGGCCCTTGTGCCATTGAGTAATATATTGTTAGATAATTATGCGTCAATCTTTGTTAGTGCTATCTCAATTCTTATCCTTGGGCTCTCAGCGCTTTGGTTGTCTAGTTCAACTAAATAGATAAAGGATTTATTGTGTAAAAGGTCGTAAAAGATAAAGAAATGGGGGTGTGATAATTGAAAAGTGTGATGTAAAAGGTTTAGCCATGGGGCTTGGTCTTGCTTGGGGTCTTTATATGATTTGCCTAGGCTGGGTTGCAATAACTGGTTGGGGTTCCGTGTTGGTTGATAATATGTCTTCTTTATACATTGGTTTTAAGCCAGGTTTTGTAGGAGGCATAATAGGTGGTATTTGGGGGTTTATAGATGGAGCTATTGGTGGGGTTTTGATCGCCTATTTTTACAATATGTTTGCTAATAGAAGTTAATCCCTAAAGGAGTGTGTGGAAATGGCATAATGTAATGTCTACTTTTTTTGGTACGAAAATATGCCTAAATAAACTTTAAGGGTATTTTTAAGCTCATTAATTTGTGAGGCTTTTTTGTTATATGAATGCCTTGACAGATAAGAACTATTCTGCTATGATACTAGCAGGTCAGTTTTTTGTATTGCATTTGTTCTTATAAAAAAGGAGATTAGGTATGGAGAGTTTAGTTTAGCTTTATCATTCAATTTTTTGGACTGGGTCAGTGTCGATATTGGTCGGGTCTATCATATTGCCATTTTTTAATTGGATCTATCATTATAGTCGATCTTGGAAAGTACCTAAGCGGGTGCTTGCTGATACTGGCTTCTCTAATCGGTGCAGGAACTATGATAGGCAACATTGATTCAAGGGCAGTTACAACAAATAGAATTATTGGGGAAAATATATTGAAATTAGTAGGCTGTCGTCTAAAAACATTTTATGCAAGGACGAGAAAGGTAATATCACATGGCTGGTATTTAAAGAAAAGTGACTAAAATATTTGGGGCTTTGCGTGTTTACCGCAAACCCTTTTTTTATTTAAAAACGTGTTACTTAACATGTTAAGTAACACGGATTCTTTAGTTGATTTATGGTAGATATTGTTTTATATTGCAAATTAAGGAGAGCGAGGCACTTTTAAAACTAAATAAGCTTACGATAGGAGGGTCGTTATGGTTTGGGTCTTACTTTGTATCGTTGCATTGCTTATAGATTCGTGATATAATTTTTTTTCAACAATTCTTTTGGAGGGGCAAAAGTGTTCAAGATAGACTTAGAAAAGAAAAGGTGGACATATTTTCAGTTCAAGGTCATCCAACTGATAATACTGATAGTTTTTGGAATAATAATGTTTGTTGGCATTTCGTTGTTGCAACAGTATTTGAATAACTAGGTGTTATTTCCCTTCCAGCCTCCACGAATAGGCTGATGTAATTTTTACATTGCTAAATGTACCCGGCGCCAAAATTTTGGTGCCTTTTTTTATTTTAACGGTTTTAAGAGTTGACGTTCGGGCGATAGAATAATCTTTATCTGACACGTTTTGCTCTATCAAGACTTTAATAGTTTTGCCAACTAGTTTATTGTTTTGTTCTAAGGCGGTTTTAGTTAAGATATTATTTATTTTTTTTTTCTTAATTTTTTCTCTGTTCTGAGAACATTATTTTGGAGTTTAGAAGCGACTGTACCTGGTCGCGGAGAATATTGAGAAATATAAGCCAAGTCGTATTTAATTTTTTTAAATAAGGCGCATGATTTTTCAAAGTCGGCTTTGGTTTCTCCTGGGAAGCCAACAATTATATCGGTGGACAGGCAAATATCTGGGATATTTTTTTTAATTTTTTTCGCTAATTTAATGTATTCTGCAATTTTGTATGGTCGCCTCATTAATTTCAAAATTTTGTCTGAACCAGATTGAACAGGCAGGTGAATGTATTTTGCAAAATGTTTAGAATTTTTTAAAAAAGTAATTAAATTTTCGGAAAAATCTTTAGGATGATTGGAGATAAAACGAACCCAATAGTCGCCCGATATAGCGTCTATTTTTTTAACTAAGTCTATAAAACTAGGTTTATAACTATTTACATTTTGCCCAAGCAGGGTTATGTTTTTATAACCCTGCCTTATTAAATCTTTTACTTCAGCAACTATTTCTTTTTGTGAGCGGGAAGTTTCTCGATCACGAGTATAGGGGACGGCGCAATAAGAACAAAAATTATCGCAACCTGTCATTATGGGAATTTGTGCCGAGGTATAGGAAAATTGCGCTGGTTTAATAGTTAGATAATTTTTTAAATTTAGTGTGTTGGGTATAATTCTTTGATTCGTGGATTCATTTAGCAATTCCGGTAATTTTATCATGTCTTTGATGTCAAAGATGATATCGAAGCGATTGGCAAATTGTTTTTTGTCTGCCTGCAAGACACAACCGGTTAGCGCAATTTTTCGATTAGGATTCTTAATTTTTTGTCGTTTCCAGACAACTAATTTTCCGTGAACTCTATCAATAGCGGTTTGGCGAACCGAACACGCCACCAATATAATTAAGTCGGCGATTTTTTCGTCTTTAGTCTCTGAATAGCCGATAGAATTTAGGACTGTTCTTAGCCTTTCTGCGTCGGAAATATTCATCTGGCACCCTAAAATAAAAAGATGATAATTTGACATTTATTAGGATTTATATTACGATAAAATAATAAGCGAATTGCTATTTAAAAATATAGGAAATATTAACTTTTGGCAAGGGAGAATTGCAGTGAATATATCAAAAAATGTTGTAGAGGCGTCGGACCAAATCAGAAATCTAAAACATAAAAAAAAGAGAACTCCCCAAAAAATGTTTATTATCAAGGTAGGCAAGCGGAGAATCGGGGCAAGATTAATAATAGCCACGAATATCGGGACAACTTTGGGTGATGGACTGATGTGGTTTAATTGGAATGATGGGAAGCATTCTGAATCAATACCGATTAATGACTTAAAACAGATAAATTTAATCGACTCTGCGGAAGTGGCACAGAGATTTAATATTGTGGCCACTGGAGTTGTGGATTTAATGAGACAATACGCTAAGTTAATTAAATCCAAGAAAAATTAAAAAAGAATTAATATTTTTAACCCCGTCTATTATAGGCGGGGTTTTATTTATTTGAGTTTGTTGTAGCTATCTAAGGAAGAAACCTACAATTGATGATAGAGCCGGTCGTATTATCGAAGAATACATGCGGGAAATGATAGAACTACTTGGTGGTGGCGAATAATTTACATCACTTGGCGGTGGGTTGTAGTCGCCACTTGGCACCTGTGACGGATAATCACTTGAGGGTGGCGCCACAAATGTATTTGGAGGCGTTTGGAGATTCGTTGGTGGCTCATTATTTGACATAGGCACATAATTGCTTCTTGGCTTATTAATAAATTCATTTTGTTCATATTCCTTAGTCGGTTTATCAAATTCAGTTGGAGGATTGAAATTTGGCGATGGTTGAAAACCTTGTTGTCCATCATCCGGTCTTGGATATATTGGTTCTTTTGATGCTGGATAGGGCGAACCGTCAGTTGGTTGGTATGTTTGACTTGGCATATCATTAATATCTTGTGGGTGAAAATCTGGAGGCATGGGTTCTTTGTAGTTTTGCATCATTTGTTGACGAATTTTCTCTCCTTGCTGTATATAATCATTTGCTTTGGTAGAATCATTTTTAATCCGTTGCCCTTCTAATCGGTACTTTTCTTCAAGTTTTGGAGAGATATTTTTATTTTCTTGTTGTAATTGATTCTGTAATTTGGATTTGATAAAGGCATCGAAATTAAAATTTGGATCATTGGGTTGGCCTATTGATAAGTAGTTAAAGTCTATAAATGGGGTCAGCCCATTGTTTGTGTTTAGCTGTGGATTCATTCCGTCACTGAGGTCTTGCTTTTGTTCATCCGTGAATGAAGGTTGGTTTTGATCATTTGGTTTTTGGAACTCTTTCTGAAAGTTTTTTTGCATTACATCTTTCCTGACTTCGATCTCCTTGCTAATCCTTATAGCACCGATTGCTTGCTGGAGCCCACTGGTTGTTAGTCCGAAAGCTTCGCCGATTTTTCCTGAGTCAAGAGCGATTTTAGCGTTTGCTAGTCTTTCTTTACTTGCTTGGAGGAAAAAATTTGCTGGTGTGTTTTGTATAAATAATTGGTCAGAGTTTTGCACAGCTTGTTCTGATTCGGTTATTTGTTGCTCTAGTTTAAGTATTTGTGTACGAACGCTAGCTTCGGAAACGTTATTAGCCAGAACTATTTTTTGTTGTTTTTCCATTTTCCTAAATATATCGGGATTTCGTCTTTCAATCTCTTGCCTTATATCGTCCTCCTCTTGCATTTTTGACTTTAATATTTCCAGCCGTTGGGCATCTTCCATGCTGCCAATTTTTTTACTTAAGTTCATTATTTGTTCTTGCATGATGCCTTGTAAAATTTCTGCTGGAGGTCCGAATTCTTTAAGCATTTGAATATGAGAGGGATCGTCGCCAGCCATTTTGGCAAATATCATTTGTCTTTCTGCCTCATTTTTGGCTTGAGATACTTCATTTTGCATCTCATCTTTAGCTTTGTCTTCCATCAGTCCCCAAAAGTCTTTTTTGTCTTCAGGGATTAAATTGTCCATTTCTTTGAACATCTCAAATTGTCTAACATCGTGAAAATCTTTTAATTTATCAAAAAATATTGCTTGTTTTTCTGGTGTATCAGCTTCACGGATATTATCTATTAATGAAGCCATGGTTTTATTTTTAATTTCAATAATTTTTTCAATTATATCGGGTGGTAAATTGTTTTCTAGTTCTTTCATTATCCGAACATTTTTCATGTCTCCATTCTCAAACCTTTTTAGCATTATGTCTTTTTGTTTTTGCGCTTCAAAATCACCTAACTTATCAAAGTCTCTCATCTTTTCTCCTATGCTATCGATAGTCGCAGATCTGGCTTGCCCCATCATATTGCGCATGTTCTCTGGCATTTCCTCTTTCGCTTGCAATGTATGTAATATTTCTAGTTGGCGTCCTTTGTCGCCGCCCATATTTCTCGTGTAATCACCAAATTGTGTTCGTATTTGTTCTGGGCCGTTCTGCATGTCACGCTCAAATCGTTGGAAGACAACATTTTGCGCCTGTCTCATGGCTTCCTTTGAAGCTTCTGGCATCTTATCTTCAATAGCTTTTAAAACTTCAAGATTTTTAAAGTTTTTAAATTCACTTCCTTTTTGTTTATCCATTATGTTCTCTATGCGATCTTTTAGCACATCTGGTGAAGCAATTTTAGTGGCGGAACTTGCAAATTTATCAATAGCATTTTCTTTGACTTCATTAAGCTTCTTGAAAACTGAATTTGGTGCAACTTTTTCAATCTTGTCCATCAATTTTTGTTGTTTTATGTTCGAGTCAATCATTTTATCCAGCAAGGCATCCATTTTTTTGTCTGAGCCAGCGTTTGTTTTTAGGTCATCAATTTGTTTCTTTGCTGAATTAATTTCTTTGTGGTAGTTGTCCAGCGCTTGTTTTATCGCTTCAGGCTCATCAGTTTTTTCGGCTACTTGTTTTGCTTCAATTAGTTTTTCATTCGCGAACTTAATATCAAGCTCCGCGTCTTTAATCGGGTCGAGCGTCACTAATTTCTGAACTCCACGCCAAGCATTTTTAAAAAAATATAAACGACTAGTTGGCAAAATCTTAGCTTCTTTTACACCCAAGTCTTCGGCTTGGATGTTTTCGTCGGCTTCAATACGCAAGTTTGTTTCTGCCGAATTGCTAATAGCGTTTTGGCTGTCTGTGTCTTTGGCTGATGAAACAAATGACGTGCTAGTTAGGCCGAGTATAAAAATAACCATCAAAAAAATATTGATGGCCGATGTCTGTCTTCTGATGAATTGGTTGTTCATTTTTTTTGAGAGAAAATGTCTTTTGTGTAAAATAATTTCCTCCACATATTATTTTTTTTGTTTTATTTCATCTTGGACTAGTTTAATAAACTCATCAATTGTTATTGAGCCCATGTCTCCTTTTTCTCTGTGCCTAACTGCAATTGATTTGGCGTTTATTTCTTTGTCTCCAACGATTATTAAATATGGAATTTTTTGAAGTTGGCCTGCGCGGATTCTTTTGCCAAGCGTCTCGTTGCCTTTGGTCGCTTCAACTAATATATTAGACTCAGTTAATTCATTTGTTATTTTTTTAGCATAATCTTCATGCTTATCGCTGACTGGGATTATTTGCACTTGAATTGGTGAGAGCCATATCGGAAAATGTCCTGAAGTTTGCTCAACTAAAAAAGCAAAAAATCTGTCAAAAGAACCCATAATGGCGCGATGAATAATAAAGGGTCTTTCTTTTTCGCCTTTTTCATTAATAAAGTTTAAGTCGAATTTTGTCGGCATATAAAAATCAACTTGGGCGGTTGCTATTGTATCTTTTTTGCCCATAACATTTTTTATTTGAACGTCTATCTTAGGGCCATAAAATGCTGCTTCGCCAGAGATTTCATCAAATTTTTCTCCTGATTTTTCTAAGGCTTTTCTTGCATAATTAGCTGATTTTTCCCAGAGCGCTTTATTAGTGATATCACCATATTTTTCTTTGTCATTAAAATTAGGGAGCGATAGACGAAACCAATAGTTCTTAATATGGAAATCGTTATAAACTTTTTTAAACATATCCAATACTTTAGAAATTTCTTTTTCTACATCTTGTTTACTACAATAGATGTGAGCATCATTTTGAGAGAATGATCGAGTCCGAATAAGACCAGTTAACGCACCAGAGCGTTCATGACGATGAATGGGTGAGAAGTCTGCGTAGCGTATTGGTAGGTCGTTATAACTACGATTTGTTGATGCGTACATTATGTGATGATGTGGGCAATTCATGGGTTTTAAATAATACTTTTCGTTTTCAATTTCAATCGGTGCATACATGTCGTCTTTGTAGTGAGATAAATGTCCCGATTTTTTGTACAAATTTTCATTAGCTAAAACTGGGGTGTAAACAAAATCATACCCATTTGCTTTTTCGGTCTCGTACATATAATCTTCAAGTTTTTTTCTGATAAAAGCACCTTTTGGTAGCCATAGTGGTAGGCCCTTGCCAATTTCTTCTGAAAACATAAATAGCCCCAGCTCTTTGCCGATCTTTCTGTGGTCTCTTTTTTCGGCCTCGGCTTGTTGGGCGATATAACCTTTCAGCTCTTCTTTATTTTGAAAAGCTACCCCGTAGATGCGCTGGAGCATTTTATTTTTTTCGTCTCCTCGCCAATAAGCACCAGCGATTGATATTAATTTGAATGACCTTGGGTTAATCTTCCCAGTTGAGGCGATATGAGGCCCACGACACAAATCAACAAATTTATCGGTCTTATAAAAAGATACCGATTTTTCTCCTTCAGATTTTATTTGTTCTAATAATTCTGCCTTGTAATTTTGTCCGACTTTTTTTGCTGTTTCAATGGCATCATCAATTTTTACTTCAATTTTTTCAAATGGAATATTTTTTTTAATCAGGGCAAGCATTTTTTCTTCAATTAATGGCAGATCTTCTGGGATTAAAGTTCTTGGTAAATCAAAATCATAATAGAAGCCATCTTCTATAGTAGGGCCAATAGCGAATTTAGCGTCGGGAAACATTTCTTCAATCACCGAAGCCATAATATGCGCCAGTGAATGACGTTTGATTTCTAGTTCGTTCGGTTCAATCTTTTTGGACATTACTTATTAATTTACCATTATATTCGCGATTATTCAAATAATAAATTCTCTGGCGTTATCTGCTAAAAGTTTTGGGACTCCGTCTTTATCGGATAACTTGCCTGATAAAATAACTATCTTTTCTTCTTGCCACAAAGTTGGAATGTGCTCGAGCATCGTGGGGAATATTAATGCTTCAATTTTTCCAGAATCGTCTTCTATCTCAACAAATAGCATGGGCTTGCCAGTTTTAGTAATCACTTTATGAACATTGGTTATAATACCACCAATACTAACATTTTTAATATTATTGTCGGTTGCGTCTTTAATCGATTTTGTATCTTTTCTTAATCTTTCTAGATATTCGTAAATAGGGTGCTCTGAAATATAAAGTCCTAGAAGTTGTTTTTCCCAAGATAGCTTTTCTCGTTTTTCTGCTGGTTCTTGTTTTTTAAGCCTTAGAAATGATGTTTTTTTGTGTTCTTCACCTCCAAATAAACTAAATTGCCCATTCTGGTGATTGTTTTTCATTTCACGCGCATAGCTTAAAATATCTTCTAAATTACCAAGAAGCTGATTCCTCTCGCCGAGTGTTTCCATCGCTCCGCACTTAATTAATGATTCTAGCGATTTTTTGTTTAGATCCTTATGGCGTACACGTTCGATAAAGTCGTCAATTGTTGGAAAAGGTCCGCTTTCTTGGCGAGCTTCAACGATTGCTTTTATAATGTTGTGTCCAACATTTTTTATAGCATTAAGTCCAAACCTGATTTTATTTTCTCCAACCACTGTGAAATTCGCCAAGCTTTCGTTTATGTCTGGAGCTAAGACTTCAATTTGCATTTGTTTTGCCTCGTCTATTAGAAACGCTAATCGTTCAATGTCGTCTTGTTCGGATACCATAAGAGCAGCCATAAATTCAGTAGGGTAGTGTGCTTTAAGATATGCCGTTTGATAGCCAATCATAGCATAACAAGCGGCGTGTGATTTGTTGAAGCCGTACTGTGCAAATGGTTCAATAGTTTCCCAAATTCTTCTGGCGGTTTGTTCTGAAATTTTATTGGCGACCATTCCTTCGATAATTTTTATTTTTTGTTCATCCAATAACGTTTTAATTTTTTTCCCAATTGCTTTTCTCAATGTGTCTGCTTGAGACAAGGTAAACCCAGCCAAATCTCTGGCAATAGCCATTAATTGTTCTTGGTAAACTGAAATACCGTAGGTGTTTTTTAAAATTGGTTCTAACTTAGGGTGCAAATATTCAATTTTTCTTTTTCCGTGTTTTCTGGCAACAAATTCTGGGATTAGTTCCATTGGTCCTGGCCTATAAAGCGCAATCATGGCAATTATATCTTCGAAAACATTTGGTTCAAGTTCTTTGAGGTATCGTTTCATTCCTCCAGATTCAAGCTGAAATATCCCAGTGGTTCGTGCGTCTTGAAATAACCTGAAAGTAGCTTTGTCGTCTAAGGGTAAATCTTCCAAAACTATTATTACTCCTTTTGTTCGTTTAATAATCTTAAGAGTATTTTCAATTATGGTTAGGTTGCGTAAGCCCAAAAAATCTATCTTAAGTAATCCTAATGATTCAATCGCATGCATTTCGTATTGGCTGATAATTATGTTGTCATTTTGGTTTGGGTGTTGGAGAGGAGTGATTTTTGACAGTGGATCTTTAGTTATTACAACTCCGCAGGCATGAGTTGAAGCGTGTCTGACAACTCCTTCCAGTTTTGAGGCTGTATCAACTAAATTTTTTGTATCTTCATCTTTAGTATATGCTTCGCGAAATTCCAAGCTTTGCTCAAGAGCAAGTTTTAGGGTCATCCCTGGTACAGCTGGAATCATTTTAGCCGTTTGATCACAGAAGTTGTAAGACAGTCCCATCGCACGACCAGTATCTCTAATAGCAGCACGTGCGGCCATTGTTCCGAAAGTAATAATTTGAGCTACATGGTCTTTGCCATATTTTTCGCGGACATAATTAATTACTTCGTCTCTGCGAGTGTCGGCAAAGTCCATATCAATATCTGGCAGTGATATTCTTTCTGGGTTTAGAAATCTTTCAAATAGTAAGTCATATTTTAATGGATCAATTTCTGTAATGTTAAGCAAATATGAAACAATACTTCCTGCAGCCGAGCCCCTGCCTGGGCCAACAACAATTTTATTTTCTTTGGACCACTTAACGAAGTCATAAACAATTAAAAAATATGAAGCATAGCCAGTTTTTTTGATGATGCTCAACTCATATTCAATCCGGTCAATAACAGCTTTAATCGCTTTGCCATATTTTTTCGGGAGATTTTGGTAGCAAAGATCTTTTAGGTATTTGTTAGGTGTTGTGCCGTTTGGTACTTCAAAATGAGGCAACTGAATATTGTCGAGTGTTAAATTAAGGTTACATTCTGATGCAATTCGTTGAGTGTTTTCTATCGCTTCTGGCGTATCTTTAAAATATTCCATCATGTCGCTGGCTGGTCGCAATGAAAAATCATCATGTTTCATTGTTAGTCGCTCTTCATTATTTATGTTGGCACCAGTTTGAACTAGCATTAAAATATCTTGGGCGTTGGCATCTTCTGGTTTCAAGTAATGTACGTCATGAGTCGCGACTAATGGCAATCTAAATTTTTTGGCAGTTTTAATAAGTAATGAATTAACTTTTGCTTGTTCGGGAATCCCTGGGTGATGTTCTAGTTCAACAAAAAAATTATCTTTACCAAAAATATCTTCGTATTCTTTGGCTACTCTACCAATTTCATTTATATCTCCTGTATTGAGGGCGGTACGCGCTAGTTCTCCACCAAGACAGGCGGACGAACCAATAAGTCCTTTAGAATGCTTTGCGAGGAGTTCTTTGTCTATACGTGGTTTGTAATAAAAGCCATCTAACCATGACGCAGTTACAAGTTGAACAAGATTTTGATAGCCTGTTTGATTTTTTGCTAAAAGGATTAAGTGAAATCTTTTATCGTCTATACGAGGCCTCTTGTTAGCAATTCCGTTTGGGGCAATATAAGACTCGACACCGAGTATTGGTTTGACGCCCGCAGCTTTTGCTTTAGTGTAGAATTCTATTGCACCATACATTGTGCCGTGATCTGTGAGAGCCAGTGAATCCATCTCTCGCTCTTTCGCTAGCTCAACAAGGTCATCAATCTTTGCGAGCCCATCAAGAAGGCTATAATGAGAATGGACATGTAAATGTGTAAATTTAGTATTCTTTTTTTCAGCCATTTAGTTGGTGCTTAATAATTGTTTTTATGTATATAATAGTATCATGCAATTACCAACAATTAAAGAAGAGCAAAAATTATTCAATTTGGGATACGAGATTGTTGCCGGTGTCGATGAGGTTGGCAGGGGATGCATCGCTGGCCCAGTAGTGGCAGGAGTGGTTGCCATTAAAAATAAAAAAGAGTTCTTAGAATCTTTTGAAGATCTAAAAAATTGTAGAGATTCTAAAACTTTATCGGTCTTGGCGCGAGAAAAAATTAGCGGCCAAATTAAAGAAGCGACGTATTTGTCTTCGGCAGTTGGAATTGTTTCGGAAAAAGTTATCGATGCTGAGGGAATTCTAGTGGCAACTAAGCTAGCTATGAAAAAAGCAGTTGAAAATTTGGCGCGAGAACCAGAATTTATATTATTAGATGGAAATTTTACTATAGAAGATTTATCTATTGCTCAAAAAGCTATAATACGAGGAGATTCTAAAGTTTTTTTAATATCAGCAGCTTCAATAATTGCGAAAGTGGCGCGAGATGAACTAATGGTAAAATATAATGAAAAATATGCTGGGTATGATTTTAATGTCCATAAAGGTTATGGAACAAAGAACCATTATAAGGCGATCTTAGAGCGTGGTGCTAGCCCGATTCATCGCTTGTCATTTAATTTGCATTTACGAAAGTAACAAAATTTTTGGTAATTTTAGAGTTAATCTATAGAATGTATTATAGATAAAAGTTGACTTAGAGTGATTTTACCTGCTATAATCATAAGACTAATTAATGGGGGAATAAAAAACATGCCAGTACCAAAACAACGCCACACAAAGTCTCGAAGAAATAAGCGCCGATCACATCACTCTCTAAAGGCGGTTAAATTGGCAGTATGCTCAAAATGTAAGGAGCCGGTTTTGCCACATCAAGTTTGCGTAAATTGCGGTAGTTATAAAGGACGAGAAGTGATGAAGGTTGAGTCAAAGATTGCCAAAAAAGGCAAAAAGGAACAGCATAAGCATGATCACGATCATGACCACAACTACGAGCATCACGAGTAAGGTAATAAATATTCTTTAATAAAATTATTTACAAATGGCATCAAGACACCTCTGTCGTTCAATCGCCATGCAGTCCCTATACGAATGGGATTTTTATGGTCGCCAAAGCGCAAAGTTGGATGGGATAGTTGATCACAATTTACGAGAATTTGGCCCTGGGTTAGAGGGCGCAGCTTTTGTTAGCGATTTAGTAAAAGGTGTAATTAAATATTTACAAAAAATCGATAATGTTATTGAAAAAGCAGCACCCGAATGGCCATTAGAACAAATTAGCGCAGTTGATAGAAATGTTTTAAGGCTTGGTCTTTATGAACTTTTGTTTGGACCACGCAATGAAGTTCCGCCAAAAGTAGCGATTAATGAAGCTATTGAATTAGCCAAAACATTTGGTGGAGAGAATTCAGGAAAGTTTATTAATGGTGTTTTGGGTACGGTTTATCGAGAAATTGGTGAACCAGGAAAAGAACAATAATTTTTATCGTGAGTGATCTCTCAATATTAGAAAAAAAAATAGAAGTAAAATTCAAAAACAAAGATCTGCTAAAGCAGGCCTTAACTCATCGTTCTTATTTAAATGAAAATACTGAAACAGGTATGTCAGACAATGAACGATTAGAGTTTTTAGGCGATGCTGTTTTAGAATTAATTGTTACGGATCATCTTTACAAAACATATAAAAATCCTGAAGGAGAATTAACGAGTTGGAGGGCTTCGTTGGTAAATGCGGATAGACTCTCGGCCATAACTAAAGAGATTGATTTAAATGGTTTTTTAATGCTTAGTCGGGGAGAGTCTAAAGACACGGGTAAAGCTAGGGATGTAATTTTAGCCAATGCTATTGAAGCAATTATTGGGGCAATTTATTTGGACCAAGGGCTGGATGTAGTTTCTAAATTCATTGAAAAATTCATAATAGTTCATTTGCTAGAAATTATTGAAAAAAAATTATACATCGATTCAAAGAGTCTGTTCCAAGAAAAAGCTCAAGAATTTTTTTCAACAACCCCACACTACGAGGTGATATCAGAAAAAGGGCCCGACCACAAGAAGCGATTTGTAGTAGGGGTGTATATAGAAGCTGAGTTGATTTCAAAAGGTGAAGGTTCTAGTAAACAAGAAGCACAGCAAGTGGCAGCTGAAAAAGCCTTAGAGGCAAAAGGGTGGAAATAAGTTCATTAATATTATTATAAATGGAGGGCGTAAGATGTATAAGGGCGCAAGGCCATATGAGTTTGCGACAGCTTTTAAGCTGGCGAAGGAAAAATTCGGGAAAGTCAGGATTACAATAAAAGAAGGCACCTTACAGTTTGTGTGTCCAACTCATGGGCAAGACTTGGTGCTTAATCTTGATTATCAAGAGCCTGATTATGGGGTGTATCACTTGGCTTGTCCTGAAAGAAAATGTTTGAAATCATTTTCTTTTACAATTTTAGCTCAAGACATAATACATTAAAATAAGACTTAAGGTAATAGTCGGTTCTTCGTGAAGCAGCTTTTCCATTGACATTTGCAAATAAATTAATATAATAGAGTTAATATGCTAAAAATTAGATTGACCAGAGTAGGCAAGAAAAACAGCCCGGCTTTCCGGGTGATTTTGGTTGAAAGCGCCAGAGCTTCCAAGACGGGGAAAGACATAGAACTTTTAGGTTATTACGAACCTAGACATAAAAAAACTGAATTAAAGAAAGAACGAATATTATTTTGGCTTTCTAGAGGGGCTCAATCTTCTCCGACCGTTCATAATTTACTTGTAAAAAATGGCGTAATTGATGCCAAAAAAGTGAAATCTTTTAGGCCAAAGAAAAAAGATAAAGACGCCAAACCGAAAGAAGAGCCAGTCGCTAAGGCAGAATAATCAATTTGACAAATAGATAGATAAATGTAAATAATTATAGTAGTTTGGTAACCTGATATTCAGGTACGGGGTCGCAAACTATTAGCAATAATAAAGAAATTCAGATATGTCACAGAAACCAGTTGATCAAGAATTCGTAGAATTCATTGTTAAAAATTTAGTAGATAATCCTGATGATGTCGTTACCGATCGAAAGGTTGACGAGATGGGTGTATTAATCACTTTGAAAGTCAAACCAGAAGATATGGGTAAAGTTATCGGACGGGAAGGTTCAACTGCTCGAGCTATCCGAACTTTGCTTCGCGTTATTGGCGCCAAGCATAATGCACGGGTAAACTTCAAAATTGAAGAACCAGAAGGCAGTGTTCGAGCTCAGCGTGCCGAAGAGGCGACTAAAGCAGTTGACGATGTAGTAGACGACTTGAAATTTTAATTAAATTTTCACAAAAAATCCGCCACAGATTTTTCTTGGCGGTTTTTTGTTTTTAAGAGTAATATAATAAATAGCGACTTCAGGGATAATTTAAAAAATGAAATTCGACATAATAACAATTTTTCCAAAAATACTTGATTCATATATAAATGAATCTATTTTGGGACGAGCACAAAAAAAGAAATTTATTAAAATTAAGACTCATGATTTGCGAAAATGGGCAGACGGAAAACATAAAAAAGTTGATGATAAGCCTTACGGCGGAGGGCCAGGTATGCTTTTTAAGGTTGAGCCAATATATAAAGCGGTACAATCTTTAGTTAAAAATAAACTCGGGAAAACCGGGCAGTCATCAAGAAGAAAAACGAAAATTATTTTAATGTCTGCAAAAGGCAAAACATTTAATCAACAAATTGCTAAGCAGTTAGTAAAATATGAACGGTTAGTATTTATTTGCGGGCGTTATGAGGGGGTGGATGAACGAGTGGCTAAGCATATTGCCCATATGGAACTTTCTGTAGGCAATTATGTCTTGGCGGGCGGTGAGCTACCTGCTATAATGGTGGTAGAAGCAGTATCGCGATTAATTTCAGGGGTATTAGGGAAAATGGAAAGTCTGGGAGAAGAAAGCTTTGATAATAAAATTTCTAGCTCCAACGGTTTAATTGAAAATTCATTAGTAGAGTACCCGCAATATACTCGTCCGGAAATATTTAGTTCGAATAAAAAAACAAAATGGCGCGTGCCTAAAATATTAATTTCTGGAAATCACAAAAAAATTAAAGAATGGCGAGACAGCAAACGATAAGTAGCATTTTATAAAAGAGACGTTATATTAAAAATGATTTATATAGGAGCCGATCATGCAGGCTACAATTTAAAAGAACAAATTAAAGAATGGCTAACCAGCCAGGATTTAAAGTTTGAAGATATCGGGGCGGAGGAACTCAACCCTACCGATGATTATCCTGATTTTGCTAAAGCAGTAGCAGATAAAGTAACAAAAAATCCTGAGGCTAAAGGAATTTTGGCGTGTGGAACTGCGGAGGGAATGTGTATCGCTGCCAATAAAGAAAAAGGAATCAGAGCAATTATTGGTTATGATGAATTTGTTACGCGTGCGTCTCGTGAACACAATAACGCGAATGTAATTTGTTTTGGCGGTCGTAGTCAAGATCCAGAAGAAGTTAAGAAGTTGCTTAAAATATGGTTTGAGACACAATATTCTGGAGAAGAGCGACATGATAGAAGACTAGCGAAAATTGAAGATTTAGAATAATGAATTTATAAATTTTTCAGTGGTAAGCAAATAATATGGAAATCATCCCAGCAATTTTAGCCAAAGATTTTTTAGAGGTTCAACAAAAAATTAAACAAGTTGAGCCTTTTTGTGCTTGGGCACAAATTGATGTAGTTGATGGAATTTTTGCCTCTAACAAAACTTGGGACAACCCCGCTGAATTAAGTAATGTTACGACTTCCTTAAATCTAGAAGTTCATTTAATGGTAAGTGATTTAGCAAGCGAAGTAGATAAGTGGACAAAAAGTCAAGTTAAAAGAATCTTTTTTCATTTTGAAAAATCAGCCAATGAAGGAATACTCAATAATTTGAAAGAAGTCGAAATTTTGCTTGAAAAAGTTCATAAATCGGGCAAAGAAGTGGGCATTGCATTAAATCCAGCAACCGATTGGAAAGAAATAGTTAATCTTTTGCCAAAGCTAGACGCAGTTTTATTTTTATCCGTTAATCCAGGTTTTTATGGTTCACCATTTTTGCCAGAAGTTATCCACAAGGCTCAAGAATTTCATTTGAGTTATCTATATGTTATAATTGCAATAGATGGAGGCATAAATAATGAAACCATTCATTTAGCAAAAGATGCAGGAATAAATAGAGCATGCGTCGGCTCGTTTATTTTTAAAAGTAGTGATATTGAAAAAACCATTGCTGATTTATCAAAATAATAATTTAAGATATTAATAAATTAAATATAAATAATGAAAAAAAATAAAGCATTTACATTAATTGAATTATTAGTAGTAATTTTTATAATTGCCTTGTTGGCTTCTATCGTATCGGTGCAAGTTAGCAAAGCGCGTTCTAAAGCGAGAGACACAAAGCGGAAAGCCGATATTAAAACATTACAAACGGCCTTGGAGTTATATTATGATGCGACTGGATCTTATCCTATAGCTAATGACACCAACGACGCGTCAATTAGTGGCAGTGTCTTAACTTCCAATGATCTAGCTAGATATGTAAGTGCGGAGATAGTAGACCCAAGTCCACATGCTAGTGTTAGCTATGACGATTATCAATATTATACTGGCATAGCAACATCTCCAAGCGATTACGCGATATTAGCGTGTTTTGAAAATACCAGCATTGTAGATAATTGTTGCTATGTAGGAACTGCTGATGCTAGTCCGTATACAGATTGGTATATAGCAGGATATGACACTTGTCCGTCTGGGTATTAAAAATAATAAAAATGGACTTAAAAAAACTTGAACAAACAGCTAATTTGATTCGGCAAGATATAATCGGAATGTTATTGGAAGCAAAGTCCGGCCACTCGGCCGGACCTTTGGGTATGGCCGATGTTTTTACTGCAATTTATTTCGGTGATGTAATAAAACATGACCCAAAAAAGCCTGAATGGGAAGAGAGAGACAGAATAGTACTTTCAAATGGTCATATTTGCCCTGTACTTTATGCTACTTTGGCTCATGCAGGATATTTTCCAGTTGAAGAGTTGAAAACGTTGCGGAAATTAGGGACTCGTCTTCAGGGTCACCCTCATTACGGGGTATTGCCAGGCATTGAATCAACTTCTGGGCCACTAGCACAAGGTTTATCGCAAGCGGTTGGCATGGGAATTGCTTTTAAAATGGACAAGAAAAAAAATCAGGTAATTTGTTTAACTGGTGATGGGGAGCAAGATGAAGGCCAAATATGGGAGGCTGTGATGCTGGCGGGAAAATTAAAAATGGATAATTTAACACAAATTATTGATAGAAATAATATTCAAATAGATGGTTTTACGGAAGATGTTATGCCGTTGGAATCGCTTGAAGACAAGTATGAAGCATTTGGTTGGCATGTAATAGAAGTTAATGGGCACAATATCGAGAAAATAATTGATGCGATAAATATGTCTAAGGCAATTTTTGAAAAACCAGTCGTTATAATTGCCCATACAATTCCTGGAAAGGGAGTTGAATTTATGGAGTTCGATTTTAAGTGGCACGGCATGCCTCCGAATAAAGAGCAGGCAGATATTGCGCTTAAGCAACTACGTACGCTAGGCGGGAAAATTACAAGTGAGCATGAATAAATAAGTAATCAACATGTTAAATAAAGACGCAAAATTAGTAGATAATTTATTGGATGAGCAAGTTATAGTGCAAAAGCCAACCCGTGATGGCTTTGGCGAAGGTTCTGTTTTGGCAGGCAAAGAAAATGAAAATGTGGTTATGCTTTGCGCTGATCTTACCGATTCTACACGAGCCGGAATGTTTAAAAAAGAATTTTCTGATAGATTCGTACAAATTGGCATAGCCGAACAAAATATGATGGGTGTGGCGGTGGGTATGGCTATGGCTGGTAAAGTCCCTTTTTTATCGACTTATGGTGTATTTTGTCCAGGTAGAAATTGGGATCAAATAAGAGTTAATGCTTGTTATAATAATGCCAATGTAAAATTTACTGGTGCTCATACTGGTGTTTCAGTGGGGCCGGATGGCGCAACGCATCAGGCGCTCGAAGATATTGCTATCACTAGGTGTATACCTAATATAACTGTAATTGCACCTTGCGATTATCACGAAACCAGAAAGGCCACTTTAGCGTCAGCAAAAATAAACGGACCTGTCTATTTAAGATTTGCCCGTGAAGCTACACCAGTTTTTACAACAAATGATACACCATTTGAAATTGGCAAAGCCCTTGTTCTAAGAGAAGGTAAGGACGCAGTGATTATTGGCTGTGGTTCTCTCCTCTATAAAGCTTTAATAGTCGCTGAAGAATTGGCGAAAGAGGGGCTTGAAATAATGGTAGTAAATATCGCAACAATAAAACCAATTGATACGGAAACAATTATTGAATCAGCCAAAAAATGCGGAGCGGTTGTTTCGGTGGAAGATCATCAAGTCATGGGTGGGCTTGGGTCTGCAGTGGCTGAAGTTTTGACAAAAAATTATCCTGTGCCACAAGAGTTCATTGGCATGCAGGATACTTTTGGTGAGTCGGGCCAGCCAGATGAATTACTTGAAAAATATGGCATGGGTAAAGAAGCGATAAAAATTGCGGTTAAAAAAGTTATAGGGAGAAAAAAATAATATTTTAAATGGAAACGGGGATTATTAAACACTAATTTTTTCGAAGAACTCTCTTGTTGTAAAATATTATGAAGTTATTAATTAATAGTTGCAATAGAAATAAAACAAAAACTACTCGGCTCAATAAAGCTTTCACCTTAATTGAACTATTGGTAGTAATTTTTATTATCGCACTACTGGCCTCAATTGTTGCGGTTCAGGTGAATAAGGCGCGGAGTAAAGCTAGAGATGCAAAAAGAAAAGCAGATGTAAAAACAATTGCGACGGTCTTGGAATTATATTATGATGAATATAATACTTATGCGGTAACTGGTGGTTGGAATGATATAGGAGGTGGATGGTTTAATTCGGAAGATGGCGTTGCATATACAACATCTATAGCACACGCTTTAGAAAATGCAGGTATGATTTCAAGTGCGCCAATTGATCCTTCAGGTAATGAGATATTCCCTAGAGAGTCCTTCCACTGAAGATATCAACAATGCTAGTACGTTTGAAAATTACTGTTTCCCTGGCGCTGATCCAGCTAGGCTGTATACAACGCAGTACGGAATGAATTACATAGTGCGTTAGATGAAAGAATAATAAAAAATAAATGGAAAATAAAATTGATTTTTTAGGTATCGGAGATATTGTTACAGACGCTTTTATACAGCTTAAGGATGCTGAAATTGAAAGTGATGGTTTTACTCATGAGAAAAAAATATGTATGAATTTCGGTGATAAAATATCTTATCAAGATGTAACAGTTATAGCGGGAGTAGGCAACAGCGCTAACGCAGCGGTTTGCACATCGCGACTTGGGTTAAATAGTGCGCTTTATTCGGACGTTGGTGATGATTATCAGGGGAATGAATGTGTAAAGGCGATGGAGAGTGACAATGTAGCCACACAATTTATTAAAGTTCACGAAGGTAGAAAAACTAATTATCATTACGTTTTGGTTTTTAAGGGTGAGAGAACTATATTAATTAAACATGAAAACTTTGACTATGTTTTACCGGAAATTGGCAGTCCTAAGTGGGTTTATCTTTCTTCTCTTGGCGCCCATTCTTTACCTTTTCATAAAACTTTAGAAAATTATTTTATTGCTCATCCAGAAATTAATGTAGTTTTTCAACCAGGTAGTTATCAGATGAAGTTCAATAAAGAAGATTTGGCTGGGATTTACAAACAACTAAAAATATTTTTCTGCAATAAAGAGGAGGCCCAAAGAATTTTAAAGATTCAGGAGATAGATATTAAAAAATTGCTTTCTGCTATTTCTGAACTCGGTCCAAAAATAGTCGTTATTACCGATGGAGTCGATGGTGCCTATGCTTATGATGGAAAAGATTTCTGGCATATGCCAATATACCCCGATCCAAAGCCACCTATTGATAGGACAGGGGCTGGTGATTCGTTTTCAGCAACTTTTACCACAGCCATTGCACTAGGGATGTCTATTGAAGATGCGTTGCGTTGGGGGCCAATCAATTCTATGTCGGTTGTTCAGCAGGTTGGAGCACGAGCTGGGTTACTAACTCGCGCGCAGATTGAGGATTATTTAGCCAAAGCACCTGAATATTATAAACTACAAAAAATATGACACCATTTGAAATATACAAAAAAGCACACGAAAATAAATATGCGATTGGGCAATTTAACGTTTCTACGTTAGAGGCGGTAAAAGCGGTAGTCAGAGTTGCCAAGGAATTAAATGCGTCAGTTATTATTGGCACATCGGAAAACGAGGCAAAATATTTGGGAATGAAAAATATTGCTGATATTATCGAAAATGCTCGTCAAGAAATGGGTCTACCAATAGTTTTAAATTTAGATCACGGCAAGTCGCTAGAAAAAGTTAAAGAAGCCATAGGGGTCGGTTATAACGCAGTTCACTTTGACGGGTCGGCTTTGCCACTTGAAGAAAACATTGCCATAACTAAGGAAATAGTCGAGTATGCGCATAGTAAAAATATTTTGGTTGAAGGTGAAATTGGGCATTTGCAAGGTTCATCGTCGGTTATTAAAGAAACTATTGATATTAAAGAAGGCGATTTAACTAGTCCAGAGCAGGTGGCAAATTTTGTAAAAGTTACGGGCATAGATAGCTTAGGCACCGCTTTAGGAAATTTTCATGGAATGTATAGTAAAGAAGTAGGAGGTGAAGAAAAAATTGATTTGGAAAGATTAAAAAAAATTAGGCAGGCAACCGAAACTTTTTTAGTCCTGCATGGTGGCTCGGGTATTAACAGAGAACAAGTGAAAGAAGCAATTCAAATTGGTATTGTAAAAATTAATGTAAACACAGAGCTTCGTGTGGCCTTTAGACGTGGCTTAGAAAAAGCACTTAAAGAAAAGCCAGAAGAGGTTGTTCCTTATAGGCTTTTTCCAATTTTGATTGACGAAATTGGAAGTGTGGTCAAGGAAGATATTTCTTTTTTTGGCAGTGAAGGTAAATTAATATAAATTAAATAATAATTTTATGGCAAAAATATTTGTGACAAGACAAATCCCAACCCAAGGTATAGATTTATTAAAAAATGCGGGGCATGAAGTTGTGGTGAGCTCCAAGGATGGCGTTTTAACGAGGGAAGAATTACTGGCCCAAGTAAAAGGCGTGGATGCGATTTTACCTCTTTTAACAGACAAAATGGATAGTGAAGTTATGGACTTGGCAGGAAAGCAACTTAAAGTTATAGCAAATTACGCAGTTGGTTATGACAATATTGATGTTAAGTCAGCCACAGAAAGAAACATAATTGTTACCAATACGCCTAATGTTTTAACAGAGTCAGTCGCGGAACACGCTATTGCGTTAATTTTATCGTTGGCGCATAGAATTGTTGAGGCGGATCAGTTTATGCGTGACGGAAAATATGTTGGTTGGGAGCCGATGCTTTTTTTGGGCAATGATTTAGTTGGGAAAACTTTGGGGTTAGTTGGCTTTGGTAGAATTGGCGCTGAAGTGGCCAAGAGACTCTATGACGGATTCAATATGAAAATTGTTTATTATGATACGCGCCGAAACGAAGATTTGGAAAAACAATTTAATATGCAATTTATGGAACTAAATGATTTGTTAAAAACAGCAGATTTCGTTTCGGTCCATGTGCCGTTATTGCCAACGACAAAACATTTATTGGGTGCAGAACAATTTAAATTAATGAAAAAAACTGCTTACTTAATAAATACCTCTCGTGGGCCGGTTATTGATGAAACAGCGTTAGTTGAAGCACTAAAAAATAAAACAATTAGAGGGGTTGGCTTGGACGTTTATGAAGCTGAGCCGAAAATGGCGGAGGGGCTTGCGGAATTACCGAATACTGTTTTAACTCCTCATACTGCTTCGGCGACAGAAGAAACTCGAGGAGCCATGAGCGAGTTAGCAGCAAAAAATATTATAGCAGTGCTTGGTGGTCAACCAGCCATTACGCAGGTCGTACTCAAGTACCTAATTAATCCTTGAATTAATTCAAGGATTAATTAGGTTGGATTACAGTACAAAATCACTCATTAATGAAAAGAAACTATAACTCAAGATCATTTACTTTGATAGAGCTTTTAGTAGTATTTTTATTATCGCGCTACTCGCATCTATCGTAGCCGTGCAAGTGAATAAGGCAAGAATTAAAGCACGGGATATTAAAAGATTATCTGACATGAAAACAATTTAAACTGCGCTGGAATTATATTATGATGAAGTAGGAAGTTACCCACCCACGGCGAATGGAAACCCAAATGGGCTTATTGCATTAGTAGTCCCAGATATGAATATTTCATTTCAGTCAGTTTTGAATGATTTGGTTACATATGGGTACTTGCCACAAATACCAACGGATCCTAATCCAAAAGGAATTAATCAAGGATATTGCGCAGCGTGGAGTGTGAACGGGTATCTTTACGGCTCTGGCGTTTGGTTAGCTCCGGTAGATACAACGGTATATCCTAACTGTGCCGAGGATCGCGCTAATAATTCTGCTTATGCCTTGGAATTTTGTCTGGAAAATATTCCAACTAATTTACCGGGCGCTCCTCTTAATCCCACTAACACAAGTTGTAATGAGGGGAGATATCGCTATCTGAGTTGCCTAAAATAAATAAAAATATTATAGTATCAGATATATGAAAATAAGACACGAAAAATCTAAATGTATTGGTTGTGGAAGCTGTGCTGCGGTTTGCCCAGATTTTTTTGAGATGGAGGAAGGAGAAGTTTTTTTGGCAACTTTAAAAAAACATACTATTAATAGTGCTGGAGAAGAAGAATTAATAATTGAATCAGTTGACCCTTCGGTTCAGGAGGCGATTGATGTTTGCCCTGTCCAAATCATTCATTTAGAAAATGGGGATTGACTAAATGGGTCTTAATTTGATATATTGTTTATACTAAGATTTAAGCCTCTAGAAGGGGCTTTATTAGATAAATATGTCAACAGAATTAAAAGCAAAAAATAGAGATTTAAATTCAAAGCTCAACGCATTGCGAAGAGATGGTTTTGTGCCAGCAATTTTATATGGGCACGATGTTAAAAATGCTCCATTATCGGTGAGTGCCAAAGAGTTTGAAGAAGTACTTAAACAAGCTGGAGAATCAACTTTGGTTGATTTGACGATTGAAGATAAAAAACCAGTAAAAATTTTGATTCACGATGTCACAAGAGACCCTGTAAGTAGTGATCCAATTCACATTGATTTTTATCAGGTAAATATGAAAGAAAAGATTAAAACACAAATTGCTTTGGTATTTGTGGGTGAGTCTTTAGCTGTAAAAGAGATGGGCGGAGTTTTGGTAAAAAATGCACACGAAGT
>Ga0210057_1001221_pt1 | contig 39769 bp, 41 predicted proteins | sample CryGeyCG2114_010_2_FD_183968 | JGI IMG/M metagenome (GOLD analysis project Ga0210057, IMG submission 183968) | Groundwater microbial communities from aquifer - Crystal Geyser CG10_big_fil_rev_8/21/14_0.10 (SPAdes) (version 2) | ecosystem: Environmental > Aquatic > Deep subsurface > Groundwater ... | reverse complement strand
AACCACCCTGTTGAACTGATTATTTGTACCCCCTAATAGTTGTTGGCTACTATTGCTAATTACGGTCTGCCCGACAGACCAGTTCGTAAATTAAGTTGGCGCTAAAGCCCCGTCTGGCCAACTTATTCATTAAAAGATGCTTCTCTTTCTCAGTAGTCAAATTGTTTTTTAGCAAGTGTTTGGACACCAAAGTTTCAACCAAGCGCCGGTCAATGGGGCTGTCAGAAAATGGTAAACCGATTTCTTCTGACCATTCGGCCGACTCTCGTAAATTGAGGGTTTGCTCAATGACGGCCGGCGTAATGCCTCGCTCTTTCAACTCTTGCTTTAACAAATATTTACCCCGCGGGCTCAAACGGTCACGCGAACGCACCCAGTCTTTGGCGAAACGCGCGTCATCAATAATTTTCACCTTCGTCAACTGCTCCACCACCGAATTAATTTTATTCGGCTCAATTTGCGCTTTCTGCAGTCTTTTTACTACCTCCATGCTTGAGCGAGGGCGATATTTAATAAAATTCAACGCTATGGAAAGAGCTTTGCTTTCTGATGACTGCCTCAATTGACTAGGAGGCAGGGTTTTGAATTGACTCTTTGACGGGCTCTTTTTTGGCCTGAGCGAAGTCAAGTACCTTCTTTTGAATTTCACTGGCTAATTTTTGGTTTTCTTTTAGGAGTTTACGGGCCTGCTCTTTGCCTTGCCCGAGTTGTTGGTCGCCGTAGGTGTACCATGAGCCCGCTTTATGCACCACGCCCGCAGTAATGCCGACGTCTATTAAGTCACCTTCTATAGAGATGCCTTCATTATAGATAAGGTCAAACTCGGCTATTTTAAACGGTGGAGCAATTTTATTTTTGACTACTTTGACTTTAATGCGGTTACCAATAACTTCATCTCCTTGTTTGAGCTGTTCAATGCGTCTAATGTCTAACCGTAAGCTGGCGTAAAATTTGAGCGCGTTACCGCCGGAAGTGGTTTCAGGATTGCCAAACATCACCCCAATTTTCATGCGTATTTGGTTAATAAAGATAACCGTTGTTTTAGACTTGCTAACCGCGGAGGTTAGTTTACGCAAGGCTTGACTCATTAGACGGGCCTGTACACCAACCATAGCGTCGCCCATCTCGCCTTCTATTTCGGCGCGGGGTACTAAGGCGGCTACGGAGTCAACGACCACAATGTCAACCGCGTTAGAGCGCACCAAGGTTTCAACAATTTCTAAGGCTTGCTCACCCGAGTCTGGTTGAGAGACAAGCATGTTGTCTAAATCTACCCCGAGCATTTTAGCGTATTCGGGGTCTAGAGCGTGTTCAGCATCAACAAAAGCGGCCACTCCGCCGGTTTTTTGCACTTGGGCAATCATATGCGTAGCAATAGTCGTTTTACCCGATGATTCAGGCCCGTAAATTTCCATAACCCGACCCCTTGGAATGCCCCCGCCCAGCGCCAAGTCTAGAGAGACAATATTGGTGGGAATGAGCTGAATATTATGATTTTGACCGTTACCCATAGTCATAATGGCACCTGTGCCAAACTGTTTTTCAATGCTTGATAGAGCCATTTTCAAAGCTTCCGCTTTGCCCGATGCTTCTTTAGTGTATTGCGCCTGCTCCGGTTTTGAATTTTTCTTTCTGCCAGCCATAGGTTTATTAGTTAATTATTTTCTTGTGTAATCATTATAACAAAACCGAACATTAACCAAACATTATCTGTGTGGACAACTGCTTAATATTGACTTAATCCTTTTTAAAGAGTATTTTTTGACTGGACAGAAAGGATGCACAGATGAATCTCGATCTCGACTCGGAAATGAGATGGTTACTCAAACACAAAGCCAGTAGCTGGCATCGGAACACGAACGGGGTGAGCATTGACTCTTTCGGCGACTTCTTGGTTGAAGACGTTACCCTCGCCGAAGCCAAGTTGTTGAAGAAGTCTCTTGAAGGATTACGGGTGGTCACGATTAATATAGCCCCCAAGAGTAGCGAGCTCAAGTGTGACGGCGTGGTGCTTTTTGGCTTCTTGGGTGTTATTTACGACAACGGGCGTTATTATTTCACCCTCAACAAAGTTACGAGCAAGCTCTGGTCTGCTGAAAACAAAAGATGGAGACATCAAAGCCTCTACTTGGATCCCGAAGAGCCAATTGAAGATGAACTACGCGCGCAGATTGTGGCCATGGCCAATTCGGAAAATGGCCGGCTGTGGCTTGATTGCGACCCCGCAGACATTCCCGACGATCTTGATTAGCTCAAACTTTAAACCTCCGGCACCCGCCGGTGGTTTTTTATCTGAGAATAACTTCTAGGGGTTTGAGCAACTAATATTACTGATTGGGGGGTAATAATTAGAAGACCATAGTAAATAGTTAATTAGTGATTTTATGTCATTAGAGCTTCTTCTGGTTTTAAAGCAATCAATATTAGCTATTTGAGGTCATGGTACACCCAATGACTAGGAGACAACAATTTTATTGTTGGCTCCGTAATGAGGAGACTTGCAAAGCAAGGCTCCGGATTTCAGAGCCCGACCTCAAATAGCTAATATTGGTTGCGCGGTCCCTCCGGGAATTTGGGCAAGACATAAAATCGCTAATTAACTATTTAACGCCCAAGGCTCCGGATATTTGAGCCGACCACCAATTAGTAATATTAGTTGCTTAGTACTCCGCCACCACCCGCATTACCTCAATCTTTTCTGCTCCACTTTTATTGATCGCTTTTAATTGAATAATATTTTCCCCACGAGTCAGCTCAACCACATGGTTGAAGTCACCTTGAGAATCAACCAGCACCACTTCGCCGTTAACTGTCAGTTGGGCCCCTAAACTGGTCTTGCCCGTAATGGCTACCTGTTTGTCGGCCACCAAAATAGCGGATACAGGTGAGGAATCGGCGCTCAGAGGCTCCGCGATTTCTAATAAAGGCACGGCGGCGAATTTGTTTACTTGAACGGTTAGATAGCCCCCGACTACTAAAACCATGAAAGCGGCGAAGGTGTATGACAGAACTTTGGGCGTGACAAACCACTTGGGCAGAATAAAAGATTTATTAGGATTCAAGCCACTCTTTGCTTTCTGACACTTGTGCGTTAATAAATTTTTTTCTTTTTGGTAATCGGCTAAAATACTTTTTTGCGACAACCCTAAAAAGCCGGCGTACTTCAATAAATACCCTCGACCGTAAACTTCAGACGGCAACTGCTCCCAAGCGTCTGACTCTAAAGCCAATAAGAAACGAGCGCGAATATGGGTAAACTCTTCGGCCTGCTCAACAGAACACTTTTTGCGCACTCGGGCACGCTTTAATTTGTCCCCAATTGTTTGGCTGGCTGAATGAATGCGTTTTGTTTTGAATCCGGCGGCTGACATCTAATTATATGGCTGAATATTGTTACTACTGTTGTCTTCTTGACTGACTGCACCAGAAGTAGCCCCACCCCCCCTTTCGCCATAAACCTCCCGCGGTCTGGCTCCATCGCCCGGCCCAATTACTCCCTGATCTTCTAGTATATCAAGAAGTCGGGCGGCGCGGGCGTAACCGATTCGCAGGCGCCTTTGCAGTAACGAGGCGGAGGCTTTGTGCGCTTCTTTTACAATGGCGACGGCGTCGTTGTACAGCTCATCTTCGTCCACTCCGCCGCCCGCGCCGCCACCGGCTTGACCGGCTACGGCTCCAACTGTAGCGGTGGTAGCCACAATTTCATCGTTATACTGCGCCATACCCTGCGTGCGCACATGGGCAATAACATTGTTGATATCTTTGTCTGAAGCGAAAGCGCCCTGCACCCGACGTGGTTTGCCTGAATCGGCGGAGACAAAAAGCATGTCTCCTAATCCTAACAACTTCTCCGCTCCGCCCATATCTAAAATAGTGCGAGAATCGGCTTGGGTAGCGGTGGCGAAAGCGATGCGAGTGGTAATGTTCGCCTTAATTAGACCTGTAATAACATCAACGGATGGCCGTTGTGTAGCCACCAGTAAATGAATGCCTGTGGCGCGAGCCATTTGGGCCAAACGCACAATAGTCGCTTCCACCTCACGGGCGGCGACACTCATTAAGTCCGCCAACTCATCTATAATGATGACAATTTTAGGCATTCTCTGCTGACCTGAAGGCAAAGATTCATTAAAGGATTGAATATTGCGACTGCCCGTTTCGGAGAAAAGTCGGTAACGGCGATCCATTTCGGAGACCGCCCATTTGAGCGCGGAAACTGTTTTGTCAGATTCTGTAATGACGGGAGTTAATAAATGAGGCAAATGGTTATAACCCGTCAATTCAACCCGCTTGGGGTCAACCATAATAAAACGTAAATCTTCAGGTGTATTTCTAAACAACAAAGATAATATAACTGTGTTAATAGCCACACTTTTACCCGAACCGGTGGAGCCGGCCACTAAAAGGTGGGGCATATTCTCAATACTAACGACGGATGGCGATCCGGCCACATCTCGACCCAAAGCGACAGCCAAACTCGTTTTATCTTGCGAGAAATCTTTTGTCTCTAAAATTTCTCTAATAGTCACCTTGGCACGCACCATGTTTGGCACCTCAATGCCCACCGCCGCTTTACCCGGAATAGGTGCTTCAATACGAATAGATTTGGCGGCTAACGAAAGGGCCAAATCGTTCGCTCGGGCGGTAATTTGATTGAGCTTCACACCTTCGGAAGGTTTGCAGGTGTATTGGGTAACAGTGGGGCCGACGTTGACTTCGCCCATAGAGACGTTGATACCGAAATCCTTCAAGGTTTTTTGAATTTTTTCCACATTTTTAGCGATGTCACCACTCTCCGCCACCACGTCAGAATTTTCTAAAAGTTCAGTGGAAGGTAGTTGATAGCCCAAAGAAGACGCGGAAGTCAAAGCGGATGGTTGATTCAAGGGCTGTGGTGGAGCCACGACGGGGGTTGGCGATTGAGCATTCGTCTTGTTGCGCCCAAAACCGATACGTCTAATGGTCTCAAAGACGGGTGCTTTGCCCAGTTGGTTAATTTGTACATCTTCGCCCCCCTCTTGTTTCGCCTTGAGCCCAAACAGCTGAGCCAGAGAAACATTAGACAGCAGAATTAAAGAGATAATAGTCATGCCAATTAAAATGAGCAGACCGACGAAAGAGCCGACCGCCTGCGCCAAGTTTTGGCTGAGCCAGTAACCGACTAATCCTCCTCCACTACTCGCTTCGGCCAGCGCTTGCGCGTCACCCGGCCAAACTTGATGCAGTAGAGCGGGGAAAAAGATGGTTAAAAAGATAGCTCCCAAAAAACCGGTTAGGCGAACCCCGCTGTTTTTGGGTTTGAAGAATTCGTAAGCAGCCCCAATAAATAAAATTGGCAGAATAAAAGCCGACAGACCAAAAATGCCTCTTAAGAAATCGTTGATGAGCAAACCAAAACTGCCTGCTCGGCCAATGAGGCTTAACAAGAAAAAAACGGCAATTAAAGCCAGAGAGATGGCGGTGATTTCTTTAGCCGCCTGTTCGTGAATGTCAAAGCTGAAAATTGGCTTGTCTTCGTCGAACAGTTTCTCCCAAAAACTTTTTGGTTGCTTCTTCTTTTTTTTCGGTCCTGGCTTCCTCCTTCTTCCCATTACCAATATTATACCCACAAAGGGGCTTGATTGAAACAGCTAATTTCTTGACAAAAAGGCCGTTTCCGCTATAGTTTGTCCCAAGAAACCAAAGAGAAGGTTTCTATGAGTGAGAACGCGGTGCAGACAATTAAGTTGCAGAGCAAGGAATTGCTTCAACTGTTGCGCACAACTCTGAAAGAAAGCCTTTTTGCCACTGACGCACCCGTTAATGTGGTGATATCCACTTACAATATGATGGATGGATTCCACGTTAAGCACACGTTGGTTGTCCCCTCGGAGAACCCCCAGCTAAACTTGGTTTTGTGCTGTGGCTATGACGGTATTATGGCCAACTCCTTGGGTCTGTTGGGTGAACTGCAATTGCAGACTAGCTATTTGACTACCCGCAATCCGGCAGTCTTGGATACACTCAGACAGTGGAATCAACAAAAAGCGAGCACCAGTCAAGGAGACACGGAAGCACAGATCACTCAGTTGCCCGCGGGGAGACATTTGTTGATCGTTTACGTCGGTTTAAGCGCCATGCCCCAGATGTTGCAGTACATTCAAGCCTCACGTCAAGCCCATCCGGACATGTTGATTGTCGCCGTTTGTTGCTATTGTGATCAACACCGCAAAGAACAGGCGTTGACCGAAGTGGTAGATTTTCTGGCTTTTACCCCTGAATGTGGAGGATTCATTATGATGGGCCAGATTGCCAAATTGATAGCGGAAGAGTGGTAAACATTTCACGCGCGCCCAAGGGCGCGCTTTTTTCTTGACACAACTATCTACAATCGTTAGAGTGAGCGTGACCTAGAGGAGAGTGGACATAATCGGAATCATTCTGCCACGTCAGTTGTGCCCGATCAAATCTGTTTGAAATATGTCAAAACCAGTCTTTGTATCACCGCCAAAACTAATTCCACACCGATCCACCGTCGGTGTCATATCACCGTCCCGTTCTTTATCTATAATTGACCAGAGTATCCAAAAGATTAGTCGAGAAACACTGGCCAGCTGCGGTTTTAATGTTATAGTCGATCCTCTAAACTATGAGGTTTATGAATTCGATTCACCCTCTATTAGCAGTAAGCTGACTCTTATACATCGATTAACTAAAGACCCTTCAATCAATGTCCTGCTCACTTCTATTGGAGGATTTAATAGTAATTCAATTATTGAGCATTTGGATTATGATTTAATCAAGGCTAATCCAAAGATCTGGTGCGGTTTCTCAGACATTACAGCCATATTAAATGCGATTACTGTCCGCACGCGTCTGATCACCTATTACGGTCCGCACTTCAGCACCTTCGGGATGGTAAAAAATAACGACTACACTATAGATTCATTTTTAAAAATTACCACCACAGACAAACCACAAGCTATTAAGCCATCAAAATTATGGAGTGATGACGAGTGGTATCTTGATCAAGACAGAAGAGTTCTTAAAAAAAATTCCGGCCATGTCATTTTACAGCCAGGTCAGGCCAAAGGATTATTATTCGGCGGACACCTTAGCACCTACGGATTGTTAAGAGGAACAAAATGGTACCCACAAGAAAAAAACACTATATTATTTGTTGAAACCGATCAAGATTCACCTGAATATACCCCTAACGAGTTCGACCGCGAACTAGAGGCCATCCTCCAAACACAAAAGCATAAGCTCTCCGGTTTAATTATCGGACGCTTTATTGAGAAGAGTACCGTTACTTTGCAAGTTTTACGTCGCATCATCGAAAGCAAAGACGAGTTAAGAAACATTCCGATTATTGCCAACATTGATTTTGGCCACACCTCACCAATTACCACTCTGCCAATTGGAGGCACAATGGTAATAGACACTCAAAAAAATCCTTCTATGAAAATTCTCTGCCATTGACGTCGCCCTCTTTTTAAGTCTATATTTAATCTGAAGGAGATCGCAATGTCCGCTCTAGCTCAAAACTTGCGCGTTGATGACGATACTAAGATTATGCGCATCAATATGCGCCTAGCAGGAGTTGAACGCTCCGAAGGTGTCGAGGTTCCATGGTTGCGTTTCAGAAATAAACTTGTTCAAATGGCAACCAAGGTCCACTCCGAAGTCAAAGACGGCACTCGACAACCCCGAAGACAACTTCATGAAGATTGGGTTAGTCCCGCCACCTTGTACGGTGAGCTTAATGAAGCCGGCGCTGACTTCGACCGGACAATTGTTTACAGAGGACATGAGAAACCACCGTTTGATACCGTCGATGCAGCCACAGTCCTGTCTTTCACACCGAATATCGCCGCCGCTTACGCCCTAGACTGGATTGTTGTTAATGTAAAGCATTTCCGCAGCATCTACCTATTCGTTGATGAAGATGGTGTGTTGGTTGACACTATGATACCCACTAATTTGCACGACAATGGTACCACCGACCTATATCTCAGTGATTTACGCCTCGTCCCGTCCATTCATTTTCCAAGCGGAAGTTGGCCTTGGCCACTACCCGTTGTTTACCCCGAACTTTTCGAAGATCTGGTTCATGATAAGGGTTTAATCTTGAATGCCAGCACCGAAGTTAGCTCCCAAACACTGGCTGGTAACCTTTTCAAGAAACATGCCGAACTTTTCGAAACTCTCATGAGCATGCCCATTCGTTGGTAATCTCGTTTCTACCTTTGACCGCTCCTATTGGAGCGGTTTTTGTTGACCGAATAAATTTTTTCAGGCATTATGTAGAGAAATTATAACATTAAATATGGGAAGAACATTAATCAAAGAGGCACTAGCCAATCCTGGTAAGAAGGTTGAAATTAAAGGATGGGTACAAAATATTCGCAATCAAGGAAGCATTGCTTTTCTTGAGTTGCGCGATCGTACTGGGTTAATGCAGGCAGTTATATTAAAAGATAATTCCGCTTTTAAAAACGTCTCCGATTTATCAAATGAGTCGGTAGTAGCCGTCACCGGACAAACTAAAGAAGAGAAGCAGGCACCAGGCGGAGTGGAGTTGGCCGTTGAAAGCATTGAACTGCTTTCCCACGCTGACCCTGAACTGCCTATTCCTATCAATGAAAAAGGCACGGGAGAAACTAATCGCCAATCACGCCTAGACTGGCGTTGGTTAGATCTTCGAAAGCCACGCAATTTGCTAATCTTCCAAGTCTGGACTGAAATGGAAAGAGCTTTCCGCGATCATTTAATCAAACGAGAATTTATTCTAATCCATTCTCCTAAGTTCATGAGCACCGCTTCAGAATCAGGGGCTGAACTCTTTGAAGTTAAATATTTCAAACGAAAAGCCTTTCTCGCTCAATCCCCCCAATTCTATAAGCAAATGGCTCAAGCCGCCGGTTTTGAAGGAATTTTCGAAGTAGGTCCGGTCTTCCGAGCCAATCCTTCATTCACCTCCCGCCACGACACAGAATTTACCGGCTACGACGTGGAGTTTTCTTTTATTGACTCCCATCAAGATGTAATGCAACTCGAGGCAGAGCTCTTAAAAGATATCGTGGAAGCCATTAATAAAAAGTATGGCAAACAAATTGAAACAGTTTTTGAGCGAACTTTGAAAGTTCCTAAATTGCCTTTCCCTCAAATGACTCTCCAAGAAGCGAAGCGAGTTTTGGCAGAAAAGAAAGTGCCAAGCGATCAAGATGACGATTTGAACCCCGAAGAAGAAAGGGCTTTATCGAAGTATATTTTAGAAAAAGAAGGGCATGAGTTCGTCTTTGTTACAGATTATCCTATCTCAATTAGGCCTTTTTATCACATGAGACATGAAGATGATCCTAAAAAGACAAAAAGCTTTGACTTATTGTGGAACGGTCTAGAAATTACCACGGGCGCCCAGAGAGAGCACCGTTATGAAATCCTTAAAAAACAGGCAGCGGAAAAAGGGTTGGGTGAGGAATCCCTAACTCACTATCTGAACTTCTTCAAATACGGCTGTCCGCCACATGGTGGTTTCGGATTAGGCCCAAGTAGAATGTTGATGAAAGTCCTTGATGTTGATAACGTTCGAGAAGTCACCTATTTATATAGAGGTGTAAAACGCCTGACTCCTTAGTTCTTAGTATTGACACTTCCGGTGTAGTTTGATAAGAATTAATCAGTACTGCACCTGAATAACACGCAAAGAGAGGTAGCGATGGTCACTCACCTAATCGCCGACATTTTGAAGCTGGAACCGTTTAGCGAGATTGTTATTGGCGGATGGATAAGCGGTGTCAGGAAACACAGACTGGACACATTTATTGATTTGCGGGACGCCACCGGAACCATTCAGGTGGTGGTGCCCAACCACCTGCTATCCTCAGCTACCACCTTGAATAAGGAGTCTGCTATCAGAGTTTACGGCAACACCAAACTGGCTCCGAAAAGTTCCTCTATAGAGGTTTTCGCCAATCAAGTCGACGTAATCGCCAGTTGTCCGAGTGACTTTGAGCTCAACCACGGAAGCAACTTACTTGACCCAAGCTTAGCTGATTTTAATCTCGATTTCAGGCATCTTAATTTGCGGCATCCGCAATTGCGAGGCGCCTTGATGTTTCGACATCATTTCATTGGCGAAGCGCAAAACTGGTTCCGCACTAATGGATTTATAGATATCTCCGCCCCAATCCTTACCCCGGTACCCCTTTATGACGATTCGACGGCCATTAAAGTCAATGTGAAAGGTGATGATGTTTTTCTCACCCAGTGCGTTGGCTTCTATTTGGAAGCAGCGGCCATGGCTTTTGGTCGAGTTTTCAACATCGGGCCAAGCTTCAGAGGAGAAGAGAGTCACAGCCCGCGCCATCTGACAGAATATTGGCACGTTAAGGCCGAAATGACTTGGTGTAGAATCGATAAAATCATGATAGCCGCCGAGCAGCTAGTGGCACACTTGGCCCTTAGCTGTGCGGATATTGGCTCAAAAGTAGTGCCCCTTTGGAATGAGACTTACGGCGGGCACCATATCAATCCTCCGTTTGAGAGAATCACTTATCGCGAAGCAATAGCCCGATTAAATAAGCGAGGGTTTAACATTGTCTTCGGGAGCGGCCTGGGACAAAAAGAGGAAGAAGAGCTAGCAAAAGACTTCAGCCAACCTTTCTGGATTGTAGGTAATTCGCGCCTTGTTGAGCCTTTCCCGTATATCATTGACCCCAGTGATTCCGAAATAACCATGACAGCCGATTTGATTGCACCTGATGGTTACGGAGAACTGCTTGGTACCGCCGAAAAGATCTGTGACCAGCAGACACTGACCGAACGCATGATTGAAAAAGGTAAGGAAGATGACCAGCGCTATGATTGGGTCCGGCAGCTCCGTGATTTTGGCTGCGCCCCACATGGTGGTTTTGGAATGGGCCTCGAAAGAACAATCCGTTGGCTCATTCACCTGCCTCACGTTCGTGATGCGATTCCGTTCCCGCGCCTGTTCCGAAGGCGCATCTACCCGTAGCGGGTAAGAAGGAGAGAACGATGAACAGAACCCTGATTGGGAGCGCACAAAACTCCCCAGACGATCGAACGATTATGCTTCAAGGTTTTGTTGAAACTATCCGCAACCACAAGAACATGATTTTCTTCATTTTGCGAGACCGTACAGGTAAGTGCCAGGTAGCTATTCATAAGCCCTCACTGCCTGAATTGGCCGCTACTTGCGAAGGATTGACTCGGGAATCGAGCATTACCGTTACTGGCACGCGCCAAAACAATGCCCAGGTCAAACTCGGTGGCTTTGAGATCGTACCCGAAACCATCACCGTTCTGAACCGGGCACAAGCTATGTTGCCGATTGACATCACGGCTGACCCGCCTTCATTGGAAGTTCGCATGGATCACCGTGATCTTGATCTTCGACGACCCGAGAATCTGTTACTGATGCAAGTTCAAACTTCGGCTGAAATGGCCATGCGTGCATTTTGGGGCTTGAATGGTTTTATTGAAATCCACACCCCCAAGCTGATGGGAACCGCCAGTGAATCTGGAGCTGAGCTTTTCTCTCTTGAATACTTTGGACGCACGGCCTATCTGGCCCAATCCCCCCAGTTTTACAAGCAGATGGCTATGGCTGCTGGGCTTGATCGCATTTTTGAAATCGGTCCGGTTTTTCGGGCGAATCCTTCGATGACTTCTCGACACGACACTGAATTTACCTCTGTTGATGTCGAAGTATCTTGGGTCAATTCACACCACGACGTCATGGATATTGAAGAGGAATGGCTGAAATACGTTTTGGCTCAGCTCAAGCATAAGCACAGTGACGAAATCAGGGAAGTTTTCGGACAAGAAGTTGTCTTCCCCATTAAGCCTTTTCCCCGCATTTCCATGGCTGAAGCACATGAATACCTTAAGTCTGCTGGGCATGTGTTTGAAGATCCAACCAAGCAAGACTTGGACCCTGCTGGTGAACGCCTAATTGGGCAGATGGCTCAAGACCGTTACGACAGCGAGTTTGTCTTTATTGTAGATTACCCGGTTGACGTGCGGCCGTTTTACCACATGAGAGACGAGGCGACCGGACTCACCAAAAGCTTCGACCTACTCTGGAAGGGGCTGGAGGTTACGACCGGCGCTCAGCGCGAGCACCGCCCCGATATTCTTTTTCAGCAGGCTAAGGAAAAAGGCTTGAGTCGCGAAGGGTTGCAGTTTTACCTCAACTTTTTTGAGTCAGGCTGTCCTCCGCATGGTGGCTATGGATTTGGCCTCACTCGCATGTTAATGGTTCTCCTCGGTGTCAAGAACGTCCGAGAAGTAACCTTTCTTTACCGGGGTATGAATCGTCTTCACCCTTGATCGCTAACCGTTCCCAGCCGGGAACGGTTTTTTTAATCCAGTAGAAAACCCGGGACGTAGCGGTGACGGAATCTGGTGTTTGATAAAAAAACACCCCCGATAAAGGGAGTGTTAAATCAAAATGTTCCATTGCGCTGGCACTGCCACAACCAAGCTGTTGCCGGCCAGTCAATGCGTCTTCCCAGATTCTCAATCTGTGCCATCAGTAGGGCTAGTGAAACCAAACTCAGAATGGTAATAATGATGGCGGCGAGGTAGTGTGAACCGCCACCATCGCCACCGATGCTGTATGTTCATCATGAACTCCTTCCGCCTTTTCAGACCGACTGCTCTTTCTCAGACCAATTCTCCCATCTTCGCTCAAGCAGAAAGAAATCTTCCAGCGTAAAGTAATCCTTTAGCTTAAGCAATTCAATTACGCCGAGCAAGTCAGCGTAACCGGCACCGCGGTGAGCGTCCCAAAAGAGAAAGTTCATAGCGTCAAAACGTTGTTGGAAATCCATATCGGCCAGTTCACAGGCCTGTAACATCTGTTGCTGGCTAATTCTCTGTATGTGACCACTCTCATCTTTCATCGCCAATTGATACAGCAACCAAACCAGAAAATTGCATCTGGGCGTAAAGAAAGAAAATGGCGGGTCTGTCATATAGCCGTTGTCGTGCCGATCAGGACAGACCCACGCTAGCCAGCTTGACCATTCATCAAACTCAAACGCACCAGAACATAACAATTCGCAGATCAACTGGTAACGCCCGTGCAGGGTGAAATGTTGGAATTTGCCCGCGAGCTGTAGCAGACCGGGGATATCGAATTTGTCTTCTTCGGCATCTTCTTCATCGGCCTCTTCATAGTCCTCCTGAATGAGGTCGGCCAATACTTCTTCCGTCACCTCATCTTGCGTAACCAGCATGCTAATGAAGCCATGTGAGTCGAAATAATCAGGTTCATCATGTGGCAAGCATCGCCAAAATGCCTCCACCCACTCTTGCACAGTCATCTTAATCCTTTCTGTGCGCCCTTATTGGCGCTTCTTTGTTTATACAACAAAATACCCATAAGTCAAGGCACATCTTTACATTTTGGCTTAGACAGTCTATTTTAAGGTCGGAGAAGCGACATGATACAGAAGGATCCGCGCACTGAGCGCTTACAGCATTTGGTCATGATTCACGCCGATAGACGCAACGACGAGACCTCCCTTTCGCCACGTGGCGTACTGCAGGCGGGCGAACTGCTGTCAATTGCTTTAGCCAAACTTGAGATTAAGTTTAGCTGGCCGGAACCTGAGAAAACGACCAAGCCCGCTGTGGGCATTCTCTGCGCCACTACACCCGAACACTTAGAAACCGCCGTCTTACTTCGAAGTGTGCTCTACTATTGTCACTTTTACAGTCTGGGCGACAGTTGGGGTCGTGGCAAGTATTACCAGTGGGGCGTCGAAGAGACCTTAGCCGAGTTGGAAAACCTTGAAATAGCCTTCTTAATTGGTTGGCACTCGCTAGAATTTTGGAAGAATATCTTACCTCATCTTGGCCTCAATGTACCGGTGATTCGGGCTGACGGGCAGACTGATCTAGATGAATATCGTGGGGGCAAAATGTTGCACTGCGATTTGGTCAACCAGACCGCCACGTTGTATCAGCCGACACTTTGCCAGAATTGGGAATAGCAGACAGAGCCGTTGCTCTGTCTTTTTTTGGGCTTAAAAAAGCCGCGCCGTCAGGCGCGGGTGAGAAAAACGGGCTGGCAAAACTACTTATCCTGCAGATGCTGGTTGATGAACGTGGCAATTGCCTGGCGCATTTCTTCATCAACCGATACTGAGAGGTTCGGGTCGCCGTCATGACCGAAGCCAGGGTGCGGGATATTAAGAAATGAGCCTGTATGGATCCATGGTGGATCCCAACGAATAAAAGCGCCCTGTCGACCAGTTGTACCTCCGACCTGAGCAACCAACCAGTTGGCGTGTTGAATGTCTTTTGATTTAGTAAAGTGTGACTGGAGGCCAAACATCACCTTTAGCTTCTCCAAATCTATGACGATCACACCCTTGACTTGCGCCTCCGCACTCCAAACTATCTGCCATTCAATCTGCCAATTATGCCCGTCATCTACCAGAATCCAACGAATGATGAGAGTGGCAGCACTTGCTCGCCAGATAAGGAAATCTTGACCACTTTCAGACGGCCCCGAACTGATCTTTGAGCCGTGACCGTGCCACCAGTTGGGGTAGTATAGATTAATGATAGGCTGCACCGGATGGGGGAAGCTGGGAATAATACACGAGCTGTCTAAGGGCCGAACTCTCATTGCAATCTCCTTTCGTATAAGCAGTTTCACCCTAACAAATATTGGTTGAAATGTAAAAAAACGACCCCGAGTTGAGGTCGTTACAGACAAAAGAGCAATCAGACTAGAGCCAATCTGTAAAGATTAGACCTGAGACAAGATCTCGTCGACTTCAGCGGCAATCGCCGCTTCAATTTCGGCATCCAAATCTTCCTCATCAAGACATTCCTGTGACAAGCCCCGGTCAACAATCTTGGTAACCACCGGAAGCTGCTCCAAGCTCTGGCGCGAGTGGAAAAACATGGCCATCGCCTCCGACTTGCTGGAAGCGTTATATCTGGCATAGCGGTATTCCCATTCGTGAACGCAGTAATAAATGACGTCATAAACGTGCTTGGGCAGATGTCGGTCACAGGGCAAGTCAATGTGCTGTAACCAATCCTTACCCAAGCGGCCTTGGACCTTCTTCTGACCATTGCCGTTTTTGGTTTGACCGTTCGTCGAAGCCACCGGGGCAGCTTTTTGCGTGAAGCGTCGCGCCATATGGCACCTCCTATCTAAGCTAGATAACCAGAAAGATTACTCTTTGTCAATAAAAAAGAGACCGAATATTCGGTCTCTGTGCAGAATATGCAATTCATTCGCCTTGCAGACGAATCAAACGGTGGTGGCTGACGATGCGTTCAACCGCCAAAGGAATGCGGAAAGTGTGGACAACCTGCTCGGCCTGACGGCGCATTTCGACGTCAGTGTAGCTGTAAATCTCCATGGCGGCCACCATCACTTCCAGCATCAACATGGGCAGGGCCATTTTCCCACCCTTGTCATGGCAAGCCACGCAATGCGGATGGAGCTGATTGATAACCAACGAAGCTGTCTCTTCATTAACATAGAATAAACGCTTCTCACCTGGTAGTTTGCGCAATTCAACCTGCACTCCGGGCTGGTTTTGATCTTTATAACGGGTGTACCCATCTTCCGTTACCATGGAAGTGTGAATATACCCCTCTTTGTGACGCGGGCGAGACTTGGTCGGTGTCTCAGGTGTTTCGCCTTGACCAGTCGTCTTTTTGCCACCGCGCGTACCTTTGGTGGGCGTCTTCTCAGCGTTGCTGGAGCGACCCTTGGTGTCTTTGGGTAACTTTTCAGAGCCAACATGGCCTTCCGAAACAGTGGTGGCGGGCAACCACGTCAAAGGGCCCTTGGCAAAGCTTTCACGCAATTCGCCCGTGTCAATAAGCTCCAAAAACCAGCGCTGACCCGTCACTACCGCTTGGCGGTAATCGTCATCCGTCTTGTCCGCCTTCAACTGTTGCAACAAATCTCGACCGGCTCGGTCGGCCCAATCTTCCAAAAACAGAATCAAGGATTCCGCCGCCCCGTCAACCACAATACCCGTTCGGCTGGCCAGCCAGGTGCAGTTGGGAGCAATAACTTCGCCACTGAAATGGGGGCTAGTCAAGATAGAGAAAGCGCCCTCACCTTTCAAATAACCACGCAACTCTTTCGCTCCACCACCGCTCAAAGCTTCAGCCAGAGGAATGCGAAAATGCCGTGAAGAGCCACAGCGCAACTGCAATCGTCGCTCGGCGGGCAGCTCTTTGTCGCTAACGTGCAACTTAATAACCACCGCCCCACAGTCTTCTTCTGCACTGCACAGAGCGAAATCTTCCACATGGCGACCGGCAAAAACCTGCGGATCAACAACGAAGTCTTGCAACTGTGTTTTGTTGTCACGGTCAACGAAAGTGACAAACACACTGCATCCGACTTCCACCATTTTGGAACTATAACGGGTCTTAATGTCTCTAATCAAGGCTTCAATATCAAAACGGGAAAACAGACGCTTGTCTTTGAACTTTTTGTCGGAAACCCGCGTGCGCCACTTGCGATTCTTGGCGGTCAAGCTTTCTTCTTCCCACGGAATAACAATTTCGCCGTGGTTGTTGACCTTCAACTGACACATATGGTGGGTAGTGTAACCCTCCCAATGCCGATCACGTACCTGCGCGGGCGCGGAAGTGATTTCGTATTCGTCAGCCTTGCCATAAAAAGCAAACCAGCCAATACCCTTCTCGCCAATGGTGCTGTCGTCGCCCGCCTTGATGGAATTGGCCACGCGACTCAAGCGGTTGTCAAAATCGGCACGCGACAGGCCCGTGCCGTCGTCTTGAATCAAAGCCTGCCCCTGCCCGGAGATGTTGATAGATAATCGGACAAAAGAAGGATTAGAGTCAAGTGCGTTTTGAACACCCTCCATAAAAGCCTCATGCAGGCTCGGGTATTGCTCCGCAATCAGGCGAATAACCCCGTGGGGGCTGAAAACAACCTTTGACTGTCCGGTTGTGGTGAACATGTCGTGATCCTTTCTCATCGACATTCCTTCAGCATCTCTCGATAATCCATAGTGGTATCGAGGTCTGCCAAAGCGGTCAGGGCAACGATGGTGTCAAACAACACACTCTTACCGTTACCTGTTCTGGCCGCTTCTCGTAGCTGTCTCAACTCCTTATCGGAGCCGTGCTCTGCCAACAGCTTGGCGTAAGCCAAAGTGTGAGGCAGTATAGCCAGTAAAGTCTCCACCACCGACTGTGGTTTGTTGAAAACAGAAACCGTTTGGACGGCAGACTGAACTTCGGCTACCGCCATCCGTTCCGGTTCTGACGCCGGTTCCGGTTCCAGCTCCAGTTCTTGTTCTGGTTCCTCATCCGGTTCAGGTTCCTCTTCTTCCACTTTCGTTTCCACCGGCGACGTTTCCTGCAGGGCGGGTAGCTTGTCTGACAGCTTCTTCAAAAAAGGAATGAGGTCATTAGTCGGTGCACTACAATCACGAAACCAGCCGGCCAATCTGTATGCGGAAATGTTCAAAGAAGAGTAATACTCAACCAGTTGTTTAATGGAAAGCTGACCACTGGCCAAAAGCCGAGCAGCCGGCCGAATTGATTCATGAATGTCATTCCAATGAGCCTTATTTTCAGGCCAAATACCTGTGCTGATAAGCAAATGCTCCAACTGGAACATGGTAGAAAAAGCGGGCACGCTTAACCCCCAACACCAAACCAAAACCGCCCCTTCCTGCACTTGCAGTTTGCGGGCGAGAGTAGCAACATCTATCTTGCCATCAGCTAAGGCTAAAACCAAAGCTTCCTGCAAAGTGGTCGGTTCAACCGGTTGACCTTGTTGTCTCTTCAACCAAATCTCAACCTGTAAAGTACTCAAGCCACGCAAGGCTTTGAGATAACCACCAGCCAGCCATCGGTCAACTGTAATACGTTCTATTCCGCAGTAGATAGCCAACGTCTCCTTGAGATCATCCGTACCACTCTCTTTCAAGAAGGATTGGATTTTCTTCAAGGCGTTTCGCCCTCTGACTTTGGAGTCGTACTTCTTAAACACGTACCTACTTGCCTTCATGACTCTCCCTCACTTTTCAGTTGTTCAAGAGCTACTAGCCAGTTATTTTTATCAGATAAAAGCGCAAATGTCAATTAAAAAACACCCCCGAGTGGGAGTGTTAGGAAACGACAGACAAACCTTCTGACTCAACCGGGCTCAAACCCAGGCGTGCCTGTTGCGCCGTGATATCTTCATCAGCGCAACGACTCAACGCTTCGTCAGGCACCTGAGCCTGCTCCACCCCTTCAGCCACCAATCCTTCTTTCTTGGCTTGCAGTTTGGTGTAAAGGTTGGATGGCTTTTGCATAAGATCGCCAAATACTGCTTTGGATGTCTTGGCGAGCTTCTTAAGCTTGTTCGCCAGGTTGTCCAATGGTGTTACAATAAACCCTTTTAACCTGTCAACCAGCGGTTGACACGACTGTTGAAAAAAGTCCAAAACAGCAAATAAGGCGACCCCAAAAACGCATACTATGGCTATCGAAGTAGTAAGTGCCACAAAACCTACCAAAAACACACCAAGAAACACAGAGATACCGCCCCAAATGCCCAGCGGTTGAATAAAAGGATCAGCCGGATTCATCCAAATGATGTGAAATCCGTTCCCCAAAGACGCCAACAATACCGTACCAATCAGCCCACCAAAAAACTTCTTCGGCTGGGCAAGAGGGTAAACCAACCAGCACAACAGGGTCAACCAACCCTGCTTCAGTTTTTGCTTGACGGCCCGACGAAGGCGCCGAGCCTTGACGCCTAGATGAAGCAACATCTTGTGTCTCCTCTCCTTTTTTTCAGGTTCTTCGTTTAACAGCGACCTGACTCTACTTCATTATTGTCCAAAAGTCAATAACCTGTTAATCTGTTATCTATGTTAAAAGTCGGTATTGTCGGATTACCCAACGCGGGTAAATCCACCCTATTCAACGCGCTCGTCAAAGGCCACCAAGCAGAGGCGGCTAATTTTCCTTTTACCACCATTGAGCCCAACGTCGGCGTGGTGGAAGTGCCCGACGAGCGTCTAGCTGAACTGGCCGCTTTGGTTCACCCAGCTAAAATTACCCCCGCCGCCTTTGAGTTTGTAGATATCGCCGGGCTGGTTGAAGGCGCCCATAAAGGAGAAGGATTAGGCAACAAATTCTTATCTCACATCAAAGAGGCGAACGCCATCGCGCTAGTTTTACGCACTTTTATCGACCCCGACGTGACGCACGTGTACGGATCCGTTGACCCCGTGCGCGACTACGAAACTTTGATGTTAGAGCTCGTTATGAGCGATCTCTCTGCTGTTTCGGCGGCGTTTGAGCGCGCCGAACGGGCGGCGCACGACGGGAAAAAAGAGACGCAAGCACGGCTGTACATTGTCACCAAAATCAAAGAGCATTTAGAGCAAAATAAACCCGTCAGCGAAGCGACCGACCTGATGACAGACGAGCACACTCTGCCCGTCATTAAAGAGCTCCAACTAATTACGGCCAAACCGCGCCTCGTCGTTTTTAATATTTCGGAAACTGACGCGCCCGACCCAAAGAATAATGCTCAACTAACCGAATTTATTAATAAAGGATTAACTGTTTCTCAAGATTTCAACCCCGCTCATATTATTTACATCTCTTCAAAATTAGAGGCGGAGCTATTGAATATGAACGAAGAGGAACAGCGAGAGTTTTTGGCCGAATATAATTTGGTTGAGCCGGGCTTAAACCGGTTAATCAGCACCGCTTATCAGGCTTTGGGGTTGCAATCCTTCTTGACCGCCGGACCTGAAGAGGTGCGCGCCTGGACAATTGCGGTTGGCACCAAAGCGCCCGAAGCGGCCGGCGTCATTCACACCGACTTTACCAAAAAATTCATTAGAGCCGAGACTATTGCCTATGCCGACTATATTACGGCGGGCGGTGAGACGGAGGCGAAAGCAGCAGGCAAAATGCGCGCCGAAGGTCGCGACTACGTCGTGCAAGACGGCGACGTGATGCACTTTAGAATCGCGCAGTAATTGAATGTATACTGAAATTAATGCGTAAAGAAGATCAAATCGGCCGTCCGACCAGTGACCCGTCAAGCGCCGTCAAGCCAACCCCCATTAAACAACCGCGACCCAAATGGCATTGGGTTTTGTTGGTGGCAATCGTTCTTCTTATTATTGTCGTGCTAGTGAAACGATCTGATAGGCAAGATAACCAAATCAAACCATTCGGTCAGCAGGATTCAGAGGCGGTAAAAGCGGGGCGCTTGCTCAGCAATAATAACTGCACAGGTACCGGCCCCGGCCAATTAACTAAACCGGCCATGAATGAATCCGATTTTACCCACATCATACCGTACGGCTTAATGGTGGGCGGGCACGTCACCCCCATAGATCACCAGTACTACAGCCCCGCCAGCATGCAATCGCCGCGGGACGCTTACCCCGTGTACGCCGTGGGCGATGCGACCCTTGTTTATATAGAGCACCGCACTAATAACCCGGGCGATAATCAGTATTTAATTGAAAACGAAACGAACGAATACCGACTCATTTTCAGCCAAAGCTGTACCTTCTTGTACTACTACGATTTAGTGACCAGTTTAGAGCCAGCCATTGCGGAAGAATTTGCCAAGGCTTCACGGGGTCGCAATACGGCGCCCGTCTCTATTCCGGTAGTAGCGGGCCAACAAATTGGGCGTATCGGCGGGCAGACACTTGACTTCGCCGTCTGGGACACCGAAAAACCTCTATCAGGATTCGCCCGACCAGAACATTACGCCTCCGAACCGTGGAAAATTTATACCGCTGACCCTCTAAATTACATGTCTGAAGAGTTGAAATCCTTAATGTTAGCGCGCTCACCCCGCACCACCGAGCCAATTAGTGGCAAAATTGATTGGGATATTAAAGGCAAACTGCGAGGCACCTGGTTTCGCGAGGGCAAGGATTTCTCGCCCGAAAACCAAAATATTCAGAATTTTTGGGAATCAGATCTCTCTTTCTCGCCCGATCTTTACGATCATTCCCGCTTTATCATCTCCATTGGCAATTTCGGCTCCCGCGGTGAGCGAAATAGTCAATCTGCCCAACAATTCTACGCCAAAGGCAACATTCCCGACCCCGCCGACGTGACTGTCGCTAGTGGGCTGGTCAAGTATGAGTTGGTTGACGGTGAATACATGACGGGCAACACAGTGTGGAACCGCACTTCACTAGCCCGCAACATTACGATACGAGAGGCTTCATTTGGCGCCTTCGGGTCCGCCATCGGCACCGTTTTAGTACAAATGCTAGACGATGAGAGAATTAAGTTTGAAGTTTTTCGCGACAAAAGCCCTAATCAAGTAGAAGGATTCGACGGGCAGGCTATTATTTATACTCGGTAGACTAAGATGAGCCCACCTATTGATATTGACTAAAGTAATACATTTTGTTAAAGTAATGCTATGAATAAACTCATTACTATTACAAGTAAGGGGCAGACCACCCTGCCCGCTAAAGTCAGGGCCAAAATTGGTCTTAGTAAAGCCGGGGGCGTCTTAGAGTTGAATTTTAACGAACGAACGGGGGAGATTACTATCACCAAACCTGTTTCGATAACCGAACTCAGTCAGCGCATCAGTCGACACCTCAAAAAAGTCACTAAGCCCTTACAAAACGTTGACGAATACTATCAGGCTAACCGTAAAACTTCGTAATGGCTCGGCTTAGTGGTTCGCTCGACGCTAACGCCATCCTTCGTTTGGTACTGAATGATATTCCCGCTCAGCATAAAGCGGTTGTCAAATTGTTAGACAAACACGACGGGCAGTTCGCCGTAGCCGACGTGGCCATTATTGAAGTGGTTTTTGTGTTGAATCGCTATTATAACTTACCTCGTTCGGTGGTCTGTGAGGCAATTGACGGTTTAATTGGCCTGCCTCAGCTTAACTGCAACCGGGCGTTAATAAAAAAAGCCTTGCCCCTATACAAAAAGCACCCCAAACTCTCTTTTGAGGATTGTTGCTTGGCTGTCTACGCCGACTTAAACGATGCCTCACCTCTTTTCACTTTTGACCAAAAGCTGGCCAAACAAGTTGACGTGGTTAAGCTGATCTCTTAATTCTTTCTTAATCCAGCTTCTGTTATAGTTAACTAACAATGAACAAAAAAACAATCTATATTATTTTGGCGGTGGTAGCGGTCGGTTTAATTTGGTCCGCCGTCAGTGCGTGGACCACTCGTAAAGCAGTAGAGCAAATTGTAGAAACCCAAACGGGCGGAGACGTTGATTATAACGCCGATGGCACGGTCAATTACACCTCAGATGATGGCACGTTCAGTACCGTCAACAAACTGCCCGACCAATGGCCGAAAGACGCGGAACAATACCCCGGCGCAACTATAATTTACTCCGGCTACTTCAACGCCAATGAAGAGAATAGTCAAGCGGGCGCCAGCGCCACTTTGCAGACAAAAGACAAAGCCGAAGACGTGATGAATTTTTACAAATCCAACCTTGAGAAAGAAGGATGGGCCCTAGAGAGCGAAGCCAACGTTAACGGTGGTTACATTCTTTCAGCCACCAAAGAAGAGAGAACTTATAGTATTTCTATTTCGCCCAGCGACGAAGAGACCACTATTATTGTCGGCATCAGCGAATAGATTCTAACGCCACTAAACGTTCTTCATGATTTGGTAAAACCGCCTGCAAATCTTCATGAATGTTGATGAAGTTGTAGTTTGCCTCTTCTTGAAAGTAGTTGAAATTTGCCTGCAAAGCGCTGGTTTCTATTTTTAGACCGGAAATATCTGTTTTCATATCATTAATGTCTGCTTTCATATCGCTAATGTCTGTTTTGATGTTTGCCACGTCTGTTTGCAAAATAGATATATCTTCTCGCATGGCCGTCTGTCCAATGGCTAGTAGTGCAACCATTTCGCGCGTTACATTGACGGATTGAACCAAGTTTTGCACGGTTGTACTTAAACTTTGCACGGTCAAACTGAGGTCTTGCACGGTAGTACTTAAACTGTCTACCTTTGCGTTCAACTTCTTCATGTTTGATTCCAACCGACCCACCGACAACTCCAAACGATCTACCGATAACTCTAGCCTATCTGTAGATTGGCCGACTCCTTGCAAAGTATATTTTTTGGCACTCTTCATGTTTACCTATTGTAGCCAAACGAAAATTAAAAAACGATTAACAAAAATCCATATACAAAAAAACAGCCAAACGCAGTCTTTTTAGTGCGACTTTATTTGGCTGTTTACGCCGTCTCAACTTACGGCGAAGGTGTGAATACACGCCTCCGGAACGCGTCCAAGACTAATCTTGGGCGCGAGGTCGGAAGCAAGGATTCGCTTGGCTGCCAATCCTTGAAAGAAGAGTGACCGGAATGAACACGGATCAGTCGAGCCCTCTTTTTAAGGGTTCGGGTGCTTTTTGGGTCATGTCGCGATCGCAGAACACACCAATTCTACGAACAGTGCCAGTAAAGGTAGTGTCCCTTCTGCTGGTCTACCAATCACTTTCCTAGAGCCGGTATGGCTAACCGGTTAGTCTGGTGAAAGTCAGATTTGCACACTTGCCGATAAGACAGCGAATTAACCGCTGATCATACTTCGGCACGACCTAACCCCGGCTTACGGCCAAGCTCCTAGCTTGGCCGAAAATTCGGGAATCCTGTTGTCGACTCAACAGGCAAGTTCGGGTCTACGACCCTCCTACTGGCGCCTTCGGGCTCGCCTTTGGTGATTGGTTCGCTGGTGCGGGGATGTTGGCCCCAGGGGTACACCGCGTTCGCCTATCACTGGTTGCGTAGTAACAACCAGACCATTCTTGGTCAGCGAGAATTACGGATTGCCCACAATGCCACTCTCCAGAAACTGATTGACAGCTCGGAGCATGGCAGAGTGTCCGCCACAACCACAGTACATGTACTGCGCACCGTCCCCGTCACAGCAACCAAACTGAGCGAGCAAAGCAATTTTGCCCTCCCAGTTACAGTCGCACATGACAAAGCGCAGTCTGTCGTGCGGTAGCGTGGCGGCCAAAGCAATCGCCCCTTCCGAACCACCCGCTCCGACGTAAACAACGACGAAGTCAGGCAATTCTTCTTGGGCGCCAATCACCTTGGCGTAGAGGTTTCGAATAGCTTGTTCACGAGCTGCCTCGTTTGCAAGCATATCCTGCTTCTCCACCTCAGTGGTGGCCTCCGCCAAGCACCGAGGGACTCCATCAGGTACCGGCTCTGAACCGGTTGCCCAACGTTGACCCTTGGGGTGTTGGCAGATGATCGCCCTGTGCCCGTTTCTTTCCACCGGCCCGTTCGCAAACGTACCGGCGTCACCTACAGTGTTGTAGGTGAGAAACAGTGCTACGGCCAACCTTGTTCACCTCCTTCCTTGCCCTAGTTGGGACTTGTTTGTTCAATTTCTGGTATTTCAGCCGATAATCTAGGGGGATTATCAGCAGAAAGCCAAGCCCAAAAGCAATTGCTCTTAGGCGGAACCCGAGGCGTCAGTGCCTCAGCCTCTAATGGATTAACGTCCTGCCATTAGTCAGCCCTGTTTTTGCCGTAAAAACAGAGAAAAACCTCAGTGCCGAAGGCGCCCTACCGGTAACGTCCGGCGCCCGTGGGAGTCAACAACTCCCGACGCGAGCGTCCTTTGCAGTCCCGGTTGGAGGCCAGCACGGCCTCCACCTTCCGCCTCTCGGCGGGGGGCAGCGATTCAAGATCGCTGCGGGCGGCGGCGGCCATACGGCCCGCCGCCTCGGCGATGGTGAAGCGGGTGCTCGTCATGGGGCCCTCCTCAGGGCTTGCGTTTTTTTGTTAATATGCGTTGTCACTTTTTTCTTTTTCGTAACGCAATATTTATACCACAAAGCGCTTTGTTTGTCAAGTACTTCAAACATATACTTCACTTTTGTTAGCGTTTTTCAGGTTGCCACGCCCTTTTTTGTTTGTTACAGTTTGTTGACACACTTTGACACTAACCCCGCCCAGCGCATATATTCAGACACCCCAGCGCCATTACTTATATCACAATTTGCCCATACCCCTTGACAAAGTTAAAGATATATGTTAGAGTACATGCGTTCGTGAAAACGGACAACGTATAAATCAAACGACAGCTCTACCCCCTAGGGGGTAGAGCAGAAAGGATGAGGGCACATGATCCCTCGAGGAGTATTGGAGATTACCTGGCTCTCGGCTTCGGCCGAGTCGCACGGGGAGGTCTCCGTACGTCCCGAGGGCAACCTCGGGACCTGACGAACAGCCGGCAAAATGCCCGCTCGTCGGCCCAAAACACCCGCGGATTAGATGAATCCGGGTAATTGGGTCCGTAGGTTCAGAGGAGAGTGTCATGAGCCACTAAACACCCCGCCGTAAGGCGGAAAAAAGGTGAAGGGTCGCCCGCGCAAGCGGGGCCCTAGTGGTCAACAGATACTCATCGCCCTGGACAACTGAATGAGGCACTAAGAGAATTAGGAGGCGGCCCAGCGGGCCGCCTCTTTCTTTTATTTAACCACTTTACGACCAATTTGTGCTCCCTGCCAAGCTAGCTGGTAAACCAAGATCATATTACGAGCTATATTTTTGTCTTCAATTAATATTCCAAAAGGATTGGACTTGTTCAAAGAGAAAAATTTAATACCCCAAGGCAAAATCGAGATAGAAACATCAAGGGGCAGCTCTTTTCTGGGAATGTAAATAGATTCTCTCAACTCGGTCTTGTTTGTTTTTGAATCTAAAGTCTCATTCTCATGCGTATAAATTAACCTTGTACGCTCTCCTCTGGTTACTCTGTCTTCCAAGCTCTCTTTCCGTCTTTTAGGAAATAAACTCTCTAGAATATCTATCGGAACAATCCCATAAATTTCATCTCCTTTTTTGACCCCCTCAGGTCCCGTGTACCGATCCAACGCCACCAATCCGTCTTCCCCTTCAAAATAGCGCACAGTTGGCTTATCTTTCTTCTTGTTATGAATAGCCGCCAACTGGTTCATGTTCTGCGCAAGCTCCCGCTCACGCAACTCAATATCTTTCTTCTGCTCTTCTAAAATATTATTCAACTCATGCGGATCTTCCGCCACAAAGAGCGTTTTCTTCCCCTTCTTCACTTGCGACGCCAAACCAAAGCCCATCAACTTCTCTAAAATAACATAGGTCGTAGCCCTGTTCACACCCGATTTTTTAGCAATATTCTGCACCGAATCTTCCGCCAACTCTAACAAGGCTAAATATACTTTGGCCTCTTTCTCCGCCAGGCCAATCTTTTTAAGTAGTGTTTCCATAAAATTATTGTAACAAAAAGGATTACAAAAAAAATCCGCCGTCGCTTCAGATATTTATATTCTGAAACTATGGCGGGATGGCAGATGTTTTCTCAGCCTTAGCTGAGCGGTCAGACAAATCAAGGAGCAGATTCGGTTTGAGTCAAGGGGCTTAAGTCAACCAAGCGGTCGCCAAGGTTATACATCATAAGAGTGAATTTGTTTTGGTCAGAGTCAACACAGGCCGCCCAAACAATACCCACAACTAGACAGAGTCCGGCCAAAAAAAGCAAGATAAGAGAGACAATCAACTTCAGCATCTCTAGCATCTCTCATCAACCTTTCTCACGGCCTTCTCCTTCCCTCAACTGATGCTCTGGGCATACTTTAGCGAAAAAGAAGGATTCTGACAAGACACAAAAAAAAGGGGGTGACCAGATCTTGATGTTTCCCTTTCGGTTGGGGCGTCGTCAAGCGCAACTCAACCGGCTTCTTGGACTTCTTATCTTTCGGCTTCATGCAAGTCTCCGGATTGCAGAGCCCGACCGCAAATAGCTAATATTGGTTGCGCATTCTCTCTGGGAATTTGCGCTAGACACAAAAAGAAGAGGCAGGTGTGGTAGTGAAGGGTTAAAGTTTGAACTATTACCCTGTGACGTACCGCCCTGCCGTCTTCTCGTGGTGCCGTTCACAAAACAAGTTGTGATACAGCATATTTCATGAAATTGAACTATTGTACTACTTTTTCGCTCCCTTGTCAATAAACTACACCAGACGACATCTGCCAACCCGCTCCTAGAGCCACTATGCAATTTACAAAAAAGCCACTCAAACGAGTGGCTCGCGGGCTTTAGATGATACCAGCTAAATAACGTTACTGATTTCCTGATAGATGTCTCCCATGGCTTCTTGGGCGCCACAGGCCAGACAGATAATGACTTGAGAGAAAACCATCGGCTTCTTCAATTCTACCCCTTCAGGGCGAACTGTCAGTAATTTGTTCTTGATGCAGGTGCAACCGACTCCCACTATGTGGGCGTGAGGCACAGACTTCCTCAACTCGGTCACCAATTGCAGGTTTTGCTCAAAATGACCCCGACTCATGTAAACAATAAACAGCTGGCCGGGCAGAACACTGGCATCCAAGAAGGATTCCACCGAACTGCTCGCCTGCAAACTGTCAACGCCAAAGATGTTCTGACTAATCTGCTCACACAAATTAGGTGAGGCGAGTAAGTGAGCCTGTGAAATTAGCGCTCCGCTCGGGTAGCGCCAGTCAAAGGCAAAAAACCTGTTTTTGTTATCGGTCGGAATGCGACCGTGGCCAATTGCCTTGTCAAAGCCAATTTTGTCTTTGGTAAAGAGGGCCACCCGCATCGGTTGGGGCACATAGGCCAACAGCTTCTGTAGCTGGGTTCTCTGCCAAGCATTCAGCCCATCTTCCAAACCAACCAACGCTTGATCAAGACACCCAAAGTCTAACATTTGTTCACTCCGTTCTAGCTGGACCACACTCCAGACTCGGACAAATTCTAACAACAACCCCTTGCAAAGTCAATGTATGACTAGCTACCCTTCAGGTTTAAGTTCTGATAAACTGGTCGTGATGAATGAAAAAAAATCAGAGGCGGAGCTTTTGGCCGCCCGTTTACAAAAATTAGAGAAACTAAAAAAACAGAAGGTTAATCCTTACCCATCTTCGGCTGTACCCCATACTCCATTGGCAGAGGTTTTGGCGCACGCTAAAAGACACTGTCAGGTGCCTGAATCTGAAGATAAAGAATTATTCGCCGTAGCTGGCCGTTTGCGGGCCATTCGCGGTCAGGGCAAAATTGTCTTCTTAGACTTAGCCGACGTAGACACGCGTCTGCAAATTGTCGCCAAAGCAGACGTACTGGGCCAAGAACAAGAATTAATTTCCCTTTTAGATATTGGAGATTTTATTTGGGTGGAGGGAAACACCTTCTGCACCAAGCGGGGTGAACACTCGCTTTTAGCTCGTAGTTTACAACTATTAACTAAATCCATTCGGCCCCTGCCCGACAAGTGGAGCGGTTTAAAAGATCAAGAGACCAGACAGCGTCAGAGGTATGTTGATTTAATTATGAATCCGGAAGTGCGCCAGCTGTTCAAATTGCGTAGTCAATTCGCTCAAAACTTTCGCACAGCCTTAGTTGAAGAGAACTTTTTAGAGCTAGAAACACCTGTTTTGGAGCACGTTCCGGGTGGCGCCGACGCGGAGCCGTTCTCTACCCACCACAATACTTTAGATATTGATTTATACTTACGCATCTCTTTGGAGTTACACTTAAAAAGAACTATGGTAGGCGGTTTAGAGCGAGTTTTTGAAATGGGGCGGGTTTTTCGCAACGAAGGCATGAGCCCCCAACACTTGCAAGAGTTCACTATGCTGGAATTTTATTGGGCTTGTAACGACTACAACACTCTAATGGAGCTGGTAGAAAAAATGTACGCCCAAGTGATGAAAAAAACTTTCGGCACAACTGTTATTAAACGCTCAAGCAAACCCGACTTAGATTTCACCCCGCCTTGGCCTCGCACTAGCTATGTGGAAGCGGTCAAAAAACATGCGGGCATTGACGTCATTAAAGCCTCCGACTCCGCCATTTCTGAAGCGCTCGTCAAACTGAAAATTAAGCCGGCCACCGGTCGGGCCCGCCAAATAGATCAGCTGTACAAAAAAACCACCCGTCCACACTTAAGTGAGGTACAGTTTTTAATTGATCCTCCTTTAATTCTTTCACCTTTGGCCAAACCGCATCCTGAAAACGACCAGCTGGCCGAGAGATTCTGGGTTTTAATTGACGGAGCAGAAGTGGGTAATGGATTTTCTGAGTTGAACGACCCGCAAGACCAGGCCGAGCGTTTCGCCGAACAAGAAAAAATGCGACTGGAAGGTGACGAAGAGGCCCAAAGAATGGATCACGACTACATTCGCGCCTTAGAGTACGGCATGCCTCCATCCGCTGGTTTTGGCGTCGGCTTAGACCGATTATTCTCTATAGTTGCCGACCAAGACTCTATTCGCGATGTTGTTTTGTTCCCCACTATGCGCCCTGAATAAAAAATGAGGTAAAATAAATTTATGCGCCAACCTAAAAGAGCCCAAATTGCCAACTACTTTGTTTACTTAGGTGTTTTGGCTATGCTCTGGTCTTTAATCACTATCACTTCAGGCACCTACATTGTTATTATCAACTCTGTCATTGGAGGCGTCTTACTCATCTACATCGCCTCCCAGTTGCGCCTGAAAAGAGCTTGGGCCAGAGACATTTTACTTGTTTTTACACTGTTAATGACCCTAATGGCCATCTTTACCCTCTTGGGCGGTTTCAGTCTGCTTTGGGTGGTTATCGGTGCTGTCAGTCTATTCTTGCTCTGGGGCTTGAAAGATCTTTAGTTGGAAATAAAGAAATAGCTCTGCTAAACTAGTCTTGTTATATGTTAGACATTGTTTACATTCGCCAAAATAAAGACTTAGTCAAAGCGGGAATCGCCAAGAAACAGATGGATTCCTCTTTGGTAGATGAAGTACTTCGCCTCGACGAAATGCGCCGAGAAATTTTGGTTAAATTGCAAGAGAAGCAATCTAAACAGAATAAACTCTCTGACGACATTGCCAAAGAACACGGCGGGAAAAAAATTGAACTCATTAACGAAGCCGGCCCCTTGGCAGAAGAAATCAAAAATCTTAAACCCGAATTAGAGAAGGTAGAAGAAGATTATTTCAATGTTCTGCTCCAAATTCCCAATATTCCAAACAAAGACGTGCCCGAGGGTAAAGACGACAAAGATAATGTGGAATTGCGAGTGGAGGGCAAAAAACCCGAGTTCAAATTCAAACCTAAATCACACGAAGAGTTAATGGAGCATTTAGATTTAGTTGATTTCAACCAAGCGGCCAAAGTGTCGGGCAGTAAATTCTATTATTTGAAAGGTGAAGCCGTCATTTTAGAAATGGCAATTTTGCGTTATGCCTTAGACAAATTAATAAATAAAGGATTCACCCCCATGATGCCTCCGGACTTGGTGCGATACGAGGCTATGGTGGGTGCAGGGCATTTTCCGCCCGAAGATGACGCTTACAAAATTCCCGCCGATAAACTTTATTTAGCCGGCACAGGCGAAGTTGGCTTGGTTAATTATCACGCCGGCCAAGCTCTGAGTGAAGAACAGCTCCCTAAAAGATACGCTGGTTACTCCGCCTGTTTTCGGCGAGAGGCGGGAGCGCACGGCAAGAAGGGGTCGGGTTTGTACCGCATCCATCAGTTTCACAAAATTGAAATGGTCTGTTTTGTGCGCCCCGAAGATAGTGCTAAAGAGCATGAATTATTACAATCTATTTCAGAAGAGATGTTGCAAGAGCTGGGTCTTTTCTACCGTGTTGTTTTGAACTGCGGGGGAGATTTGGGCATGCCACAGGCGAAAAAGTGGGACATAGAGTGCTACATTCCATCTGACGACAGCTTTGGCGAAACCCATTCTTGCTCCAACGACACAGATTATCAGGCCCGTCGCTTAAATATTAAAATCAAACGCAGTCACAAGGGGGAAACAGAAACAGCTAAAGAGGCTAAATATGTGCACACCCTCAACAACACTGCTTTCGCTTCTCCGCGCATTTTGATTCCTCTAATTGAGCAGAATCAAAATAAAGATGGGTCAATTAGTATTCCCAAGGTTTTGCATAAATATACGGGCTTTAAAGAAATTCGGTTGGCAGAATAGTTAATTAGCCTTTTTGTATCTAGCACAAATTCCCAAAGAAAGAGAGGCAACTCAATAATAGCTATTATTGAGTTGCCCATAAAACCTGAAAAGTTCAAACGACACAAAAAGACTAATTAACTACTTTGCCTATGCTAAACTTAAAGCATGAGCGAAACATGTACTAATTTAACCGCCAAGCTAGCTTCTTTAACGCCAGTTAGACCTCTTTGCATGAAGCGCACCAGAGCATGCTTGGTACAGGAGATTTATTAGAAAAAGCGCGCCCGGAGGGCGCGCTTTAGTTGGCTGTGATTGGTGGTCAGTTTTGTCTGGTCAACCGCTACTCCAAACGAATATCGTAGCGATAGACTCGCCCGACCTCCCAAGTCGGTGGGACCTGCAGGTACAAGACCTGCTCCGCCACCACCTGCCCGTCCGTCGCGGGCACGGAGGCGTTAGCAATGGCCATCAAGCGAGCAGTGAAGGTGTACTCCACCGCCCGAATGTCCGAGAACAGTGGCGCGGGCAGGGTGAACGACCCCGCCCCGGCGGTGGTGACCTGCAGACGACGCGGGGCCTCGACGTTTCTCTGCAAGGTGACTGCGTACATCTGGCCTTCCGGGCCGCGCGGAATATCCACGCGCACCCGAATCTCCAGCTTATACGGTCCGGGCTGGTTAAGCCCGTCGCGCAAGGGGTCGTGCCCCGCGCCACAGCCAGCCAGCGCCAGCGCGCCGGCGAGCGCGAACACGAACCGCGCCTTGGTGCGACCAAACATTAAACTGCCGTGGGCAGTCATCTCTCTCTCCTTCCTAAATCCTCAATACAGCGTTGGCTGAAACTCTAACAGATTACAAGCCCCCTGTCAACCCTCTGACCCTTTATTTAAGTGTCATATTTTGTTAGCATGAAACCCGTTACAATAAACATATGGCTCACTTTTTAGACAAGCTATTTGGCGACCCTAACGCAAAGAACCTCAAAAGGTTGGAGCTTGTGGTGAAACAAATAAACGTTTTAGAGCCCGATTTGGAAAAACTAACCGATGAGAAGCTGAAAGAGCGGGCTAAAAAACTTAGGCAAAGAGTTTTAAAAGAGCTGAATTACGACCTGAAAGCAGGATTGCCCGAGTTAACTCAAGAATTGCACCAAAAAGAAGAGCGGGTTTTGGACTCCGTCAAAATTGAGGCCTTCGCCCTAACACGTGAAGTGGCCAAAAGAGTACTGGGCGAACGCCCCTTTGACGTTCAGCTTATAGCCGGCTTGGTGCTACACGAGGGCAAAGTGGCGGAACAGAAAACGGGTGAGGGCAAAACATTATCGGCTACCCTACCCATCTTTCTCAACGCCCTGACAGGCCGAGGTGCACACGTCATTACAGTCAACGACTATTTAGCTAAACGAGACGCCGGCTGGATGGGTCAAGTTTACGACTTCTTGGGTCTATCTGTCGGTTGTTTAGCCCACCAAGCGAGCTTTAAATATTCGCGAGTTGCTTTAGAGCAAGAGAACGAGGGAGAAGCACCAACAAACGAAAATCCAGATGACGAGAATAATCCTACTCTAAATTTAGTCCCTATCTCTCGCCATGAGGCCTACCGCTTAGACATCACTTACGGCACGAACTCCGAGTTCGGTTTTGACTATTTGCGTGACAACATGGCGCCCGCCAAAAAGTTCTTACGACAGAAAGACTTGGTCTACGCCATTATTGATGAAGTGGATTCCATTTTAATTGACGAAGCGCGTACTCCTTTAATTATCTCCGCGCCAGCCGAAGAGAGCACCGACTACTACTCCCAGTTTGCTCAGCTGGTGCCCCGCCTGACCGTTGAAGACTACTTGGTGGATGAGAAAGAACGCGCGGTCAGATTGCAAGAGAGTGGCATGAAGAAAATGCAGGAATGGCTGAAAGTGGACAGTCTGTACGAAGATGAAAACGTGCTCTTGGTACACCATTTAGAAGAGGCGCTGAAAGCGGAGTTTCTCTTCAAACGCGATAAAGATTACGTGGTACGCGAAGACGAAGTGGTTATTGTGGACGAATTCACGGGTCGCTTAATGCCCGGCCGTCGTTATTCAGAAGGATTACACCAAGCCATAGAAGCGAAAGAAGGTGTTTTGGTGCAGAGAGAGTCAGACACCTTGGCTACAATTTCTATTCAGAACTATTTTCGGCTGTACCATAAAATGTCGGGTATGACGGGCACGGCCAAGACAGAAGAGGAGGAGTTCCTCAAAATTTACAATATGGAAGTAGTGGCCGTGCCCACCAACCGCGAAGTAATTAGATCTGACCAGAGCGATAAAATTTATTTAAATGAAGAGGCCAAATTTCGGGCCATTATTGAAGAGGTGCAAGCCCGCCGAGAAAAAGGTCAGCCGGTGTTGATTGGCACTATTTCAGTTGAAAAGAATGAGCTGTTCTCTAAACTGCTTAGCAAAGCGAATATTTCGCATGAAGTTTTAAACGCCAAAAACCACCAAAAAGAGGCGGGCATTATTTCTAATGCCGGCCGGCCCAAGGCGGTCACTTTAGCGACCAACATGGCCGGCCGAGGTACGAACATTGTTTTGGGTGGCTCTCCGCCCGAAAAAGCGGACAAAAATAAATTTGCGCAATGGGAAGATTTACGCTCTCAGGCTCTGGAAGCGGGAGGCTTACTGGTTATCGGAACAGAACGGCACGAGTCTCGTCGCATTGATAACCAGATGCGCGGTCGTTCGGGTCGTCAGGGCGAGCCGGGCGAATCCATCTTCTATGTTTCTATGGATGACGATTTGATGCGCATTTTTGGGGGCGAAAAACTGAAAGGCTTAATGGAGAGAACGAACATGCCCGAAGATGTGCCCATTCAGAACAGTCTCATCTCCCGCTCCATTGAGCAGGCCCAAAAAAGAGTGGAAGGTCACAACTTTGATATCCGGCGTCATGTGCTCAAATACGACGATGTGATGAATAAACACCGCGAATCTTTGTATAAAAGACGTAAGCTGGTCATGCTGGCAGGTGGCGATGACGGCAACCAGGCAGACGATCCTCTCATGCTTGAGCTGGCCGGTCGGGTCAAAAACATGATTCATAATGTCGCAGATAATATTACCCGCCAATACACTATCGGCGATTACACCGAGTGGAATTTAGATGAACTAACGAAAGAGATCGCCCAGTTAGCCCCTTTAGACAAAAACGATTTAGAGAAGTTGAGAGAGGCCATCGCCAAACAAGATAGCGCGGAAGAAGCCTCCAAGCTGGTGGCCGAAGGATTAGTCAACCGCTATGCCAAACTGGAAGAAGAGCATGGAGAAGATCAGCGCCGACTGGAGCGAGCGGTAATGTTGCGCACCATTGACACTTTGTGGGTAGAACATTTGAACGTCATGAACGATTTACGTCAAGGAGTCGGCTTGCAAGCGGTGGCGCAAAAAGATCCGTTAGTGGTTTACCAACAAGAAGGATACGAACGTTTTCAACTATTAATTAAATCTATTGACTACGAAGCGACCAAACGACTACTTCATTTACGCAAAGTCACCCAAACCGCCACTCCACCTACCCAACAAGATAGGAAATTAATTTTGCAGGGTGCTTCAGAAGAAGATACTTCGGGTTCAGCCGGTTTAAAGACAATCAATTTATCTGCCGAGCAACAGGCGCAGGTACAGACGCAGGCGGCCGCGGCGGCCGCCACCGGGCAAAACCCCGCGCCCTCTTCCAACAGAAATGAGGTCAATGTTTCTGTGCGTAAAGTTTCTGAGAGGTTAGCCGCCGAAGGCCAAAGAGGAGCAGAAGCAAAAACGACTAACGAGAAAGGGGCAAAAGTGGGCCGAAATGACCCCTGCCCTTGTGGTTCGGGCAAAAAATACAAAAAGTGTCACGGTAAATAAGAGTTTCACACAAAGAAACCAAAACTGACTGCTCAGCCACATCGCCACTCCAACCAGAGTGGCGTTTTTTGACTATCCTTAATTGCCGTTAATGGGTTGACAGGAGCCGTTATTTGTGATATAGTTTTGCACGGTTCGTTCGCACAAGCGCGTAAGATCGCGCAAGGTTGTTTTGGTGCCAAGGAGGCACATGATGTTGAAAATCGCTCGTTCGCGTATCTTCGGTTTTTTCTCGGTCGTTCTGGCGGTCGCGCTCGGCACGGCCCTGAACGGCTGCGGCGGGGGCCTCGCCACGCCGAACACGGACGAGAGCGTTGACGGGGGTGGCCGGGTGGCCATCGCCGTCAGCCTCGAGACGATGGGTCTCGCCAATCTGGCTCAGTCGAGCCGGGGCGGCGGTGACCCGCTCGTTCTCCGCACCGTCCTCGGGCGCCCCGACAACGGGGATCTTCCGGGCACCGCGCCGTTCATCGACGGCGTGGCCACGGTCACCTACGAGAACCTGCGCTCGGGGGTGTGGACCCTTCGGGTTTGCACAATCTCTCAGGGCGAAGACGTTCTCTTCGCCAACAGCGACCAGCCGAGCGGTGACGTTCAACCCGGTGGCGTGGTCAACCTGACCCCGCTACTGGTGCCGCCCCCGCCCGGGGACTTGACCGTCACGCCGCGGCTGCGGCTGACGCCTGCGGCAGGCACCATGATCGATATGATCATGCCGTCGCCCGTCTGGGAATTCCAGGCGTACGACGTGCGTGGGCCGGTCTCGATTGACTTCCGCATGATCGCGTCGGCGCACCCCGAGTGGGGATACGCGGCCGGCGAGATCGAGATCGTGAACACCGAGCTGTCCGGCATTGAACAGCCGGCCAACTACGAAGCCGACAAGGTTCACCTACGTTCGTACAACGTGGGCGGTGAAGAGGTCGTCTACGGCATGGTCGTCGAACCGAACGTCGGGGTTCGGTTCCGGGTCAGCCTCTATTCGGTCTACTCCACCGGCCACCCGGCCGAAGAGTACGACCAGATGAAGGTAGAGCTGTGGGAGCACGACGACGACGTGCCCCCCGATAACTTGCTGGAGGACAACACCTACTACCTCCAGCACTGACGACCACCAAGCTGGACTTCGCCGCCACCCCATCAGGGGTGGCGGTTTTTTAATTATTTAAAATAGTAATGACTTACCCACGCAAAAGGACAGATTTTGTCAACGCGCCACTACCAACGCTTGTAACAAATAGCCATCCGTTCTTTTTCTACACAGCGATATCGGTGATTGTTCTGCAAAAACAGTTGAAAAGCCTTCTTCACTGAAGCGCTAGCGAACTGCTCCACCCCTATAGATCGGTCTTTTTGTTGCATCTGTGCCAAATTTAAAGGTAAAGAGACACTCGGCACCCACGGTAAATCATCTAAAATAAGAAATCCTTTTTTTGTCAATAAGCGATCTGCCAAAGCAATTCCCGCTACCGTTTCGGTAAACATATGCGAGGCGTCAATAAAGATGAAATTAAACCGCTCTCCCATCTCAGCTAGTTTGCCAAACTCCCAAATATAGTCTTCACAGTAAATGGGCTTGACGTTAGTTAAATTAAATTGAGCCAGCAGATTCTCAATGTTCGGTTCGTAATGGTGAACGTGCAAACGATCAAACGTCAACAGAGTGCCGGGTGTGGCCGACCCAATAACCACAGAAGAAACGCCGTGTGAAAACCCCGCCTCCAAACACTTGTCTAACCTGTATTTTTTGACAATAGAAAAAATAATCTTTCTTTTAGCGAGAGGAATAGACGCTCGGTTATCAGGCAGAGATAATAAATGACTCGGATATTCTATTTGAGACATAATAATTCAATCTTAACAGACTGACTTGACTAAGTGCATCAATTACAGTAGTTTTTATTCAATCTGCCTACACAACGAAAGGAGCACGCATGAAGACCGCAATTTTGAGCCTGCTATTGGTGGCGGTTAACCCCAACCTGAACAATTCGCAACCTGTTCCAACAGATAACGAGCAGGTTAGTTCAATTATTATACTGACTGACGAAAGTCAAAGTCGCTTGCAAGTTAAATTCTTTTTGACCCCCGAGCAACAATCGGATCTTTTCAATCGCCAATGCACCTTTGGTGAATTCACCGGTCAGTGGCGTATTTCATACGAAAGCACCGATGGCCAAGCTTCCCAATTAGGTTTTTTCCCCTTTGGACACACTTTAGACGTCATTGAGTCAACACCACAATCCCCCTTTAAGCAATCCTTCTTATTTAGTGAGAGTCTGACCTTTGCCAATCTGCCCCTCAACGAAGTCAATTTACAGATTATTGTTTACGACCACGCCCAAACCCCCCTTTTGAGTAGCAGTTTTGCCGTCACGCTGGCATTTGACGCTAATTTGGTCGTACAAGCCCCTTTAATGAGCCCAGAAAGCTCTTTGAGTGTTCAGTTACGGTTAGACCCCACAGCCCAACCCACCGTTGACTGGGGGCAAACAGAGCTGTTTGTCAACTTGATAGACCCACTGGAGCGCCATAAGAGCAGATTGATGCATAAAGGATTCTGGACCAAAGAGGGTAACCGACAGATCGGTCAGGCAGAGTTTGATTCCGTTCAGCCCGGCATGTGGTCAATTGTGGTCATAATTTGCCGGCAAAAAGAGTTAGTCGGCTACGCCATCCGGCAATATTTGGTCAAACCGAATCAGAGAGCGGTGGTGGAGTTCACCAAACTCGATCTTTCTTCTGAAACTAGACCGATGCCCAAGCCCTACTTGGGGCCCAGTCTGAATCCGCCGTCAGCTCGCCCGCCTCGTGTCAAACAGGGCAAACCGCCCCTGTTAGCCTAGGAGAATGCCCATGAAAAGCCCCTACGACAAAAACCGAAGCTTTGAGACGAAGGTTTTGATCTTCTGCCTCATCGCTTTCCCCTCTTTAATAGCCCTTGCTCTTTTTATGCAGGCACACCCACAGTAAAGCCGTTCTGCCCGCACTCACTCCACCCACCTTAATTCCGCCTTCTATTAACCAACTCAGTGGTTAGAGGGCGGTTTTTTTGTCAATAATCATTGACAAACACCTACTTTTATGCTACAATACGCGCTGACAGTAAGAGTATTCGTCATTCTCCATCAGATTTTATCTACTCAAGTATATGATATTTCGGAGTAAGCTATGAGATCTGATGGAGGATGAAGAATCATCTGATGACCGCCGCAAGGCGTCGGGTTTAATTGCCCCGCCGTGAGGCGGAAAGGATTTTTAAGATGAAAGTTTGGCTCCTTGTTGCGATGTTCATCTTCGCCGACGTCGCCATTGTGGCGGCAGCGCGGCGACGCATTCAGAAAAGACCGGAAACGGTCTGGCAGGATCTGTTCGCTTTCCGGGCGACAAACGCCGGGTGGAGCCCGGCGGACATCAGCGCACAAGTGGCAAAAATGGAGAGCGACGGCGTCATCGCCGCCGCAATCCACGAGTACAATCTCGTGGATCACGAGCCCACTTGGGCGGTCCACCAGATCGCCCGGGGCTACACCATCCACCACGGCGGTCAGGAGGTGTACATCGCCACCTGCATAGGAGAACTCCTAGCAATCTTGGAGTTCAACCACGGACCCGTGGCCGACAAAGGCCCCTGGCCCGGATGGGTAGACCGGAAGCTGCTGACTGAGCAGCTCCGCGCAATCCGATGATTTCGGAGGTCTCGGGCAGTTAGTGCCCGGACCTCCCACCAAATATCCGCTAAACTGGTAACGACCGGTTGAGCAGATATCAGGTGAAGTACCTGAGAGGGGGCTAATAACCCCAGAAAGGAGTGCGCATGCATTCCACTTACGGTCGTGTCGCCCAGCGCGTGGCGAACACGCTGCTGGCCGCGCTGGTGCTGATCATGTGGATCGGCACAGGGCTGACGATGTCGGGCTGTGGGGCCGGTGCCGGCGCGGTGCCGGTGATCAACGCCCCTACCACGGGACGGATCGCCGTGCAGGTCAGCGATGACCTGCGCGCCTGGTGCGAAGCCAGGCAGGTGACGAGCCTGATCGTCACTTTCATCGTCGAGAAGGGCAGTGAAGGTGGCGAGAAGATCCGCGAGATCTTCGGCTACCTGCCCCTCGACGAAGTTGTCGACGCTGGGGAGTACGAAGCCGGCCCGTACAGCCTGACCGTGTTGATGGTCGGGCAGGTCGGCGACGGCGATACCGGTCAGAACCTGGTTTTGCCGGCCTTCATCCGCCAAGTGGTGGTGACGGCGGGCGAGTCACTGACCGTTCGTCTGGAGTAACGAACGGCGACGCCCTCGGGCGTCGCCGGCAGGAAAAACTGGCCGCCCCCGAAAGGGGGCGGTTTTTTTGTGAGGCGAAAATTTGGCAGATGTTCTATGTTAAAATAAAGCTGTAACAGTAATACTAATCATGCCACCCGAATCAACCCTCACCTCTGAACCAACGGAGCAAGAGCCTCCTTTGCAAAAACCCGACTGGGAACCGAACTATCCGATACCTCGGGCAGAAGTTCTTTTTAATGAAGTGGCGAATGATGACGACCATGAAAGACAAAGAAGCTCCTCTTTGCGCTTGATTGTAAAAAAGGTTAAGGCAGACATTGAAAATAAATATAATCGCAAAAACAGAGATGTGGAAGGGAGTGACTTCGGCCATGAAGTGTTAGAGTATTTCCAAATGTTTGGGCACCGACCAGAAATTGACGTCACTAAAAATCCTTTTGACGTAGATGAAGCCATATTAGAGCTTCACGAATATATTGAATCCTTCCCTAAAAAACAGCGAGCAGAAGCCCGAGCTAAGGCTGAGTCCGAACTAATTATCGGTTTTGCGGGCGTGGCAGGTGAAGTGGTGACGGCCAACGCGCTCTCTTACTTGGCCGGCCATGAAACAAGCGGGG
>Ga0210057_1001220_pt1 | contig 39785 bp, 35 predicted proteins | sample CryGeyCG2114_010_2_FD_183968 | JGI IMG/M metagenome (GOLD analysis project Ga0210057, IMG submission 183968) | Groundwater microbial communities from aquifer - Crystal Geyser CG10_big_fil_rev_8/21/14_0.10 (SPAdes) (version 2) | ecosystem: Environmental > Aquatic > Deep subsurface > Groundwater ... | reverse complement strand
TACCTCCAACATTGGAACCCGAACTATCCAGGAAGCCTTGATGAAACAGGGAAAAGACCATATCGAGGAGGCACCCAGCTTGTCTACCTATGCCATCTCACCAAAAGGGCGAAGCATTGTTTCCATCGGCAATCAGTTTTTTGTAAAAGAACCAGGAGCCTCGTCATGGCAGCCCATGCCTATCCTTGAGTATTTTGCTGGGCAAAAGATTATTGAAAAAGGGGCTGACGGTAAAGAAGTGGAGTCAACGGGTCCCACCTTTAAGGTTGGCACGCATGCGATCTCGCCAAAAGGGGTAGAGGTTATTAGCGAAGGCGAAGCTTTGTATGTTCGCACATCAACTACTGCAAAAGATTGGAAAAAGATGCGCTTGGTTGACTACTTTGTTGACCAGATAGTGATTAATGCGCTACCTGATACGCCAGAGGAACAGCTTCCCACCAAAAAGTTGTATACGCATACATTTACTCCCAAAGAGGAAGAGGTTATTACGTATAAAGATCGTCTATGGATCCGCAAAGGCGACAAGCCTGAATGGGAAACAAAAACACTGGCAGATTATATTGTCGGAGCAAAAACGAAAGAAGGGCGCGCAGTGCCTTCGGCCTACTGGAATGAGCACGTATTTACCAATGATGGAAAAGAAGTGGTGATTGTCGGCAGTGAAGCGTACACCAAAGATAAAGACGTATGGAGTGTTACCAAACTGTCTGACTATTTCGGTAAAGACTTTCCGCTTGAGGAAGAGGTAAAAAAGGTACAAAAAGTTGAAGACGAGGTTGCGGATAAACAGTTTGCCGTTATTAAGCCACGGGTTTTGGATGAATTGTTGAAGTTTATGCGTCCTGAATTGGTCAACCGTTTTGACGAAGTCATTATTTTTGAACCGCTTAAGTTTGTCCACATGCTTGAAATTGTTAAACTTCAGTTGAAGAGCCTTGCGAAGCTGTTGGAAGAGCAGAGTATTGGACTTTTTGTAACCGAAGTTGCCGAAAAAGAAATCGTGAAATCAGGGTTTGACCCGGTATTCGGCGCACGACCGTTGCGACGCACCATCCAACGAATAGTAGAAAATCCGATTTCTGAAATGATTATTGCCGAAAAAGTGCACGAAGGAAATGTGATCGTGGTTGATTTTGATGGCGATCAGTTGACGTTCACTATTGATACCTCAGGAGCCTATGCTCCCCAAATGAAAGAGCAGAAAAAGACGTTTACCTGTGGCACGTGTAAGCGTGAGTTTACCACGGTGGTTATGCCCGACCGAAGCACACCGGTATGTCCCTATTGTGGAGCAGCACAACTACAACAGAAAACAGACAGTCAGAAGCCGAATGAACCAGCGCCTGAGGAAAAAACAGAAGAGAAGTCGGAAGAAAAACCTGACGATAAATTGGTAAAGCCACAGGTGCCTCCGCAACCACACCTAGCGCCGTTGTAATCCTAGTTTTTAGGAACAGGATCAAGCCCTCCGCGAGACCATGGATTGCAGCGCACAATACGTTTCCCTCCCAGCATAAGTCCGCGCAGCACACCAAACCGTTCTACCGCCTTATACGTGTAGTGGGAGCAGGTGGGCTCAAAGCGGCAGGCGTTCCACGGCAGACCTACGGCTCGCAACAGGCTACCCAAAAACGGTGAAATACGCTGGGAATAAAAAGTGATACCGGTAAGCATAAGGTTACGTGTATTTTTCATGAAAAAATCGATCTTTGGGGACGGTATATTGTTGTTGTATAAAGGTAACGAGCGATTCTACTACAATGGGACGCCCGCACAGATACCAATCTGCCTGTGCTGCAACTTCCGGCGTAATGCTCGAGGTTATGCATTCCTGCATATGACCATTGAAATAGTGTGGTTCATCCATACGTTCACGAGATAAGCAGATGTGATAGGAAAAGTTGGGGTGTTTGGCATTAATCTCGCTCCAGAGTGAGGTAAAGTACACATCCTTTTTTCTGCGCAGCCCCCAGAACAGGTATAAGTCAGGCACGGGTTGCTGCTGGGCAATATGCAGTATCATGGATTTAAGTGGCGCAATGCCGGTTCCGGTTGCGAGCAGTATTTTAGGACGATGATTTTCTTTTAAGGTAAACACACCGATGGGTGCACGAAAATTAACAACACCTCCTTCTTTTAGTTGCAGTAAATATCGGGAACCTGGGCCCATGGGAGTAACGTCTACCATAGTTTCAATACGGGTACTCTCCGAGGGTGCGGAAGAAATGGAATACTGCCTAAATCCATCTGGTATTTGAAGCAGTATGTATTGCCCGGGGGTGAAGCTGATCAATGGTGGGTCTTTGAGGGTAAATACGAAACGGTAGATGAATGGCGCAACTTCTTCTTTAGCTTTTACCGTTGCTGCACATTGATAAAGCATAGACAGAAGTATAGCATGATATACTTTAATATCGTATGAGTACCAAGCCTGTTTCTGTGTCGGCATGTATGGCGGTTCATAATGAGGAAGAGCGTATTGGCCCTACCCTTGAGCGGGTAATTGACTGGGTAGATGAAGTAGTGGTTATTGACGGGGAATCAACTGACAAGACCGTTAAAATAGCCCAGAGCTTCGGGAAAAAAGTACGCATATATCACGAAAAGAACGCCCCTAACTTCATAGAAAACAAGCAAAGGGCCATTGAACGAGCACAATCAGCTTGGACCCTTGAGCTTGACGCCGATGAGTTGGTAACCGATGAGCTGCAAGATGAGATTATGGAAGCGGTGACCACTGACAAGGCAGGATTTCGTATTCCCCGCCTTAATCATTTTTTAGGTAAACCACTCAAAAAAGGAGGTCAATATCCTGACTTGAAGTTTCGCCTGTACCGGACTGGTTTTGCACGATTTCCCCTCCGGTCGGTGCATGACGAGGCAGCGTTGACCACCGAACATGCAGGCATGCCAATCGGAGAACTGTCTTGCCCGCTACTGCATTATCCGTATGCGTCCATTGCTGTGTATATGCGAAAAACCGTCCAGTACGCTCAGTTTGAAGCAGATGTGCTGTACGACAGGGGAATTCGTCCCAGTACAGGACTGTGGACACAGTACTATATCGGCAAGCCGCTGTATTGGTTTGTGTTGACGTACCTGCGCCACCGTGGGTATGTTGACGGGTTCCCCGGTTTTGCGTTTTCGTTATTTTCGTCAATTCGTTATTTGTTTGAATACGCAGCACTGTATGAACGTAGCACTCGTACATGATTATTTAGTGGAATACGGAGGTGCGGAACGCGTGCTTGAGACGCTGCATGATATGTATCCGACTGCCCCAGTGTATGTAGCTGCATGCAATGCAAAGGGTATGGGTGTGCATTGGAGTCGATTACAGCATTGGGACATACGGGTGTCATGGTTTGGGCATATCCCCATTATGAATCGTTTTATCTCCCCGTTTCGTTTTTTGGCCCCCCATATCTGGGAAAGCTTTGATTTTTCTGGCTATGACCTGGTGATCTCCTCTTCGGGTTGGTTCATGTGCAAGGGAATATTGACCCGTCCGGAAACCCTGCATGTGTCATACATTCACCACCAAAATAAGTTTCTTACCTATTATGAAACGCCCAATGATTGGAAAAAGAATAGCCTTAAGCGGGTGTATGCCCACGTAGTGGGTCCATCGCTGCGTACGTGGGACTATATCGGCAGCCAGCGGCCGGATGTATTAATAGCAAATTCACACGAAACGCAAAAACGGATAGAGAAATATTATCGTCGTGACTCGCTTGTTATATACCCGCCGGTTGACGAGCCTGCTGTCAGTCTTGAAGAGAAGCTAGCCAGTACGAAAGGTTATTACATTACTGTAAGCCGTCTTACCCCACCCAAACATATTGAGATACTCATTCAAGCCGCAAACAAACTGGCGTTACCCTTCTATATCGTGGGAAGAGGTGCCGACGAGGAACGGCTTAAGGCGCTGAGCGGCCCAACGATTACATTTATGGGGCAAGTATCGGACACTGAGCGAAATAAGCTATTGTTGGGCGCAAAAGCATTTTTGTTTGCTTCAAAAGACGATGAGTTTGGCATGGCGCCGGTAGAGGCCATGATGTATGGTGTTCCGGTTATTGCCTATAACAGCGGTGGAGTTCCTGAGAGTGTTATTGACGGAAAAACGGGATTATTGGTGAGCGAACTGAGCAGTGAAGCATTTGTGTCGGCCATCACCCAGTTTGAGAAGAACCCCTATGCGCCGTATGTGAAAGAAGCCTACCACCGTGCACGGAGCTTTTCGGTTAGTAAATTCAAGTCTCATTTTGTACAATTGGTGAACCATGCTGTCGCTGAAAAACATCACCATTCGCCTGCGCAATAAACCCATTGTAACCAATCTTTCACTGCAGATTAAACCAGGGGAACTGGTTGTTTTGATGGGTCCCAATGGATCAGGAAAGTCTACCCTGGCTCATACGATCATGGGTAATCCGTTGTACGAATTGGTGCAGGGAAGCAGTATTAAGATTGATGGACATGAAGTAAGCAATGCAAAACCAGAAGAGCGTGCGCAAGCCGGATTATTCTTAGGATTTCAAACCCCCATCGCCATTCCTGGTGTGAGTTTGGTGCGCTTGCTTCGCGAGCTGGTGCCGCAGGCAACGGCTGACACCAAGGCGTTTATGGTGCGATTGCGCACATATGCTAAAGAATTGGCGTTTTCGGAGGGGTTGCTGATGCGCGGACTTAACGACGGATTTTCGGGAGGCGAACAGAAAAAAATTGAACTGGTGCAGGCACTGTTTCTAGCAAAACACTACGCGATATTCGATGAGATTGATACCGGGCTTGATGTTGACGCTCTCAAGGCAGTGGCCAAGGGCATTGCGCTGCTTAAAAAGCAGGGCATCGGATGTCTTGTTATTACCCATTACTTGCGCCTTGCCGAGCTTATACCGGTTGATCGCGTGTATATTATGAAAGCGGGCAAGCTCATACATGAAGGAAAACGTGATGTTATTACTGAGATTGAAAACAACGGTTATGCGTCTTTTACCTAACTAATGGGAGCAGATAGCCACATCTCACAGTGGGATATGCGATCAGACAGCGCCTACGCCTTTAAGGCAAAGCCGGGTTTGAGCGAGAGGGTTATTCGTGAGCTGTCTGCCTACAAGCAGGAACCGTCGTGGATGCTTGAACGGCGCCTGGCGGCCTACTCTATATTTCAGAAAAAGTCTTTGCCTGCCTGGGGTGGCGACCTTTCCAGAATTGATTTTGAAAGCATTCATTACTATGTTCGTCCCGAGGCCAAAAAAGCCAATTCATGGAATGAACTTCCTGCCGACATCAAAAAAACCTACGATTATTTGGGTATTCCTGAGGCAGAAAAGAAGTATCTGTCCGGTGTTTCCGCTCAGTACGAGTCCGAGGTGTTATATAAGTCAATCCACAGTGAGCTTTCAAAACTCGGTGTTGTTTTTTTGGACACTGACAGCGGCTTACGCGAGTATCCTGAGCTGTTTAAAGCATATTTCGGTACGCTTATCCCTGCTGCCGATAACAAATTTGCGGCACTCAATACGGCGTTTTGGTCTGGTGGCAGTTTTGTATATATTCCCAAAGGAGTAACGATTCCCATGCCGCTTCAGGCCTATTTCCGCATTAACACGCAAAACATGGGCCAGTTTGAACGCACGCTTATTATTGCCGAGGAGGCATCATCGGTTCATTATATAGAGGGTTGCAGTGCTCCTACATACACAACCTCGTCGCTTCACAGCGCGGTGGTTGAAATTTTTGTAAAGGAGGAAGCCAAGGTACGCTACACCACCGTGCAAAATTGGAGCCCGAATGTATATAACCTAGTAACCAAGAGGGCACGGGTTGAAAAGCAGGCCACTATGCAATGGATTGACGGTAATTTAGGATGCTTAGCAGGAGATACAAAGGTGTATGAAAAAAATAAGGGACTCATGAATGTAGTAGATATAAGAGCAGGAGATAAACTCTATGGTCTTGACCCTAAAACATATTGTATTAAAGCATTTCCAGTGAAGGCAACTCGTGTTACTGGAACGAGATCAGTCTATGAATTGGTTACACAAAATTTTCGTTCAATTAAAGCAACTGATAATCATCCCTTTCTCGTTTTATCTAAAGAACGGTACGCATCATCCTATATCATGCATTGGAAAGAGTTGAAAAATATACATATTGGTGACTATGTTGCTGTAGCTCAGTCCTTACCAGACGAAGGGAAGCCGTATAGTATTGAGTACCGACACCAATATAAAAACTTAAAACACCACCCCATCTTGCCCCAGGAGACTAATAATGATTTCATGTGGCTTCTGGGTTTATATCTTGGAGATGGGTTTGTTGATCGAAATAGAGCAGGACACCCAAATAGAGTCTATCTAGCGATTCCGCCAAAAGATAAATCAAGAAAACGACTGATACAAGTGATCGATAAACTATTTCATATTCCCTATAGCGAGAAGGGTATTTCAGTCACTATCAACTCGGTCGTTATCGCATCATTACTGATGAAGCTTGATTTTGATGGTACTGCAAAAGACAAGCATATTCCCCAATGGATATGGACCTTGCCCATTGAGCAGCGATTAGCTTTTATTGAAGGATATTTAGATGCCGATGGATACATACGAAATCATAAAACAATACAAGGGAGAGAATATGGCCAGATTACTTTTTCGAGCAGTAATAAAGCATTATTATTGCAGTGTAAATATCTTTTAATATCCTGCGGACTTGATCCATTAAAAATTTCGACATACGTGAAAGAGAGAAAGCTTTATAAAGGAAAATTAAAGACATATATTTCTCATTTTCTTGTTTTGAAAGCCAAAAAAAGTTTAGACATTATTAAAAATAAATATATTCAACAACCAATAGGCACATTTGTTCAGGTAAAAGCTGTTATCCCACAAGAAAAAGAAAAAGTATATGATCTTGAGGTAGAAGGAGCGGAAAATTTTATTGCAAACGGAATCATCGTACACAATAGTAAATTAACCATGAAGTACCCCTCATGTTACCTCATGGGAGAGGGAGCGCGCGGTGAGGTGCTGTCCATTGCCTATGCGGGAGCGCTCCAGCATCAGGATGCCGGTGCCAAAATGATGCATTTTGCCCCTTACACCACCTCGCGCATTGTGTCAAAGTCAATTGCCAAAGACGCCGGACGAACCTCATACCGCGGTTTGGTGTATATAAAACGGGGAGCCCACCATACCAAAACAAAAGTGGTGTGCGACGCGCTCTTGCTGGATGCCCAGTCACGGTCCGACACGTATCCAACCATGAAGATCGATGAACAACACACCCAAGTTGAGCATGAAGCGGTGGTATCCAAAATTGGCGATGAGCAGCTGTTTTATCTCATGTCGCGGGGCGTGACCAAGGAGCGCGCCGAGGCATTAATCGTGAACGGCTTTTTGGATTCAGTGGTGCGCGAACTTCCCCTTGAGTATGCCGTTGAGCTCAACCGCTTAATTGCGCTGGAAATGGAGGGGAGTATCGGATGATTCGCTGTATCAATAACCCCAAAGGCAACACATTGACACTGATCTCAAAAAAACATGAAACTGCCTGTGTCGTACTGAACCTCGTTGGCGATAGCGCAGAGCGTGACATAGAAATTCATATGAAACCTTCAGAAGATTCTCGATTGTTTGTAGTGATATTGGTGCAGCTTAATGGTAACAGCAGCTATACCATTCGTAGCTTTCAGCGTCATACTAGTAAACAGAGTACCTCTGACTTGCTCTGTAAATCACTGGTAAGGGATACGTCATTTTTTCATTTTGAAGGTACTATCACCATTGATACAACCGGCGCACACAGCCATGCGTATCAAAAGAATGACAATCTTATATTAAGTAGTGAAGGGCGGGTGGTATCGGAGCCTAAGCTGGAAATTGAGGCGCATGAGGTGTTTTGTACCCATGGTTCAACCACCGGATACCTATCAGAAGATGAACAATACTATCTGTCTACGCGGGGCGTGTCGCAGCAACAGGTCGAAGATCTGATCGCTGCGGGTTTTTTGCGTTCGGGCATACAAAAATTATTAGAAGCGGGCATTACCCTTTCTGAGGTAGAATCTCTCTATGGACGAGCAGGACTTGTATAAAGAAATCATACTTGACCATTACCATCATCCTCGAAAATCGGGGAAACTGGCTGCGTATACTCATTCCTCTCATATTGATAACCCTTTGTGTGGTGACACGATAGATACCTATTTACGAGTTACAGATGGCGTGGTGGTGGACGCCTCGTTTATCGCAAGTGGGTGCGCCATTTCTATCGCTTCCGCCAGCATCTTATTTGAATCGTTGTTAGGGAAAACCATAGCACAGATACAGCGTATAACCACAGAAGACATCTTGGCATCGCTACACACGCATCAGTTAACGCCAGCTCGGCTGAAATGCGCCCTTTTGCCCCTTGAGGCAGTACATCGTGCGCTGATAATAAAAAAATAGACTTTGCTTTTCCCTACCCATTATGTATAATTCCTGTCTATGGCAGACAAAAAAGTAAAGGCAGCAGCCCCAAAAAAAGTAGTCGTAAAAGCTCCCAAAGCACCAAAGAAAAAAGAGGTTAAAGCAGTAAAGCCGGTCGGTGATAACATGCCGAGCCTTGAGGAGCTTTCAAAAGAATTTGTAATTAACCGATTTGCCCTTAAGAGCGGTGATACCGGCTCTCCTGAGGTTCAGGTAGCCATTCTTACCTTTAAGGTCGTTAAGCTGCAAAGTCATTTGACCGAAAACCCCAAAGACAACCATTCGCGCCGTGGACTCCTTAAGATTGTTTCTAAGCGCCGCAGAATAATGAACTATCTTAAGGATAAAGACGAGGCGCGATTTGGTATGGTCGAAGACAAAATCAAAACATTTCAACAGCACTACAGCGCGTAAGAAAAATGCAAACAGCACATGAAATCCCACACAAAAATTATTGAATCTTCGACCGGCAAAACCCTCACTTTTCGTTGGGGTGGCTTTGCACAGCAGGCAACCTCTGCAGTCATGACCCAATATGGTGAAACAACCATACTGACGACCGTGGTTATCGGCAAAGAAAATAATGAGCTTGATTATTTCCCCTTAAGCATTGAATATTTAGAGAAACTGTATGCCGGTGGACGCATTAAAGGCTCACGTTGGGTAAAACGTGAAGGTAGACCAACTGATAGCGCTGTTCTGGTTGGTCGTCTGATTGACCGCTCTGTTCGTCCATTATTTGACGAAGGGTTTCGTCGTGATGTACAAATTATTAATACCCTTCTTTCAGTTGATGGCGTAACGTCACCCGAAATTGTTGCCGCGCTTTCAACTGCGTGTGCACTTTCACTGTGCCCCATTCCTTGGAAGGGTCCTATTGCAACAACCAAAATAGGATTGCTTATTACTGATGACAAAAAAGAGGGCCACTTAATTGTTAACCCCACACCCGAAGAAGAGCAACTTTCACACCTTGAATTGGTGGTATCGAGCACCAAAGATGAGGTAGTTATGATTGAGAGCCGCGCTGAAGAAGTATCCAATGACATTATGGTCAAAGGTATTGAGCGGGCAAAAAAAGAAAATGCCGTCTTGATTTCATTATTTGAAGAAATCCGAACAGAAGAAAAGATTACGGCAGTCGAGTTGCCCAAAAATGAAAATGACGCAATTGCAGCAAAAATAGTAAAGAAATACGAAACGGAATTGAAGGCAAAGCTTGAAAAAATGGCTGACAAGGAAAATGTGGATTCAAGCGGGGACGAGTTATTCACTAAAATCATGGAAGAGTTTGAGCTTGACGAAAAAGGTTTTAAGAAAATACTGCCCATAGTCTTTAAGAAAATAACCAAAATATTAGTGTTTAAAGAGGGTCGACGTGCTGATGGACGCAAATTTGATGAAATCCGGCCACTGGAAGCAGAGGTTGGTGTGTTGCCCCGAATACACGGATCAGCCCTGTTCCGTCGCGGAGCAACACAGGTATTATCGGTTGCAACACTCGGACCGTTGTCACAGCGCCAATGGGTTGAAAATCCAGAGGGTGAATTTATTAAAAACTATATTCACCACTACTACATGCCTCCGTACTCAGTTGGAGAAACAGGAAGAATGGGTTCGCCATCACGGCGTGAAATTGGACATGGTGCATTAGCCGAAAAAGCTATTGAACCATTGCTTCCGGTAGAAGACGACTTTCCCTACACGACATGGGTCGTATCTGAAGTATTGTCTTCAAACGGATCAACCTCTATGGCTTCGACCTGTGGATCAAGCCTAGCGTTAATGGATGCAGGTGTACCTATAAAAGCAGCTGTTGGCGGCATAGCTATTGGTATAGTACGTGAATCGCAAGAGAAGTATCAGCTATTAACCGATATTATCGGTATTGAAGACTTTTTTGGAGAAATGGACTTCAAGGTGGCGGGAACCAGAAAAGGCATTACCGCCATACAGCTTGATGTTAAAAAAGTAGGTTTAACCAGCGCCATGATTGCAGAAACTATTGAGCGGGCAGGGAAAGCACGCATGACGGTGCTTGACGTGATGGACAAGGCTATAGCAAAACCACGATCAACAGTTTCAAAATATGCACCCCGCATTGTTATTTTGACTCCTCCCGAGGATAAAATCGGTGAAATTATCGGACCCGGAGGAAAAAACATTAAACGGATTATTGCCGAAACCGGCGCAGAAGTTGATATTGATGAGCGGGGTAAAGTTTCTATCTCGAGTCCCGACGCCGATTCCATAGAGCGAGCGGTTGCCATGGTACAGGAAGCATACAAAGTATACGCACTCGGTGAAGAATATCCAGGGACGGTTGTGAAAGTGTTGCCGTTTGGTGGCGTGGTGCAGATCGCTTCAGGCAAAGAAGGTTTGCTGCACGTATCTCAAATGGGCATGGGTTTTGTAAAAGACGCTAATGAAGTATTAAAGGAAGGCCAGGAGCTGCGAGTAAAGATCTCTGAAATAGACGACCGCGGCCGTATGAAGTTTGCGTTGGTGAAGTAATACAACATGTATACTATGTCGTCAAAATGATTAATTATTACATTTGCACCAGCAGTTAACTAACGTGTGCGCCCTACGGGGCGCTTTTTTTTATAAGTACCACTTAAATCATGAGCGCAGACAATGGAGTAGTGAAAGACATATGTTTTAATAGAGGAATTGAAAGGAGCGCATACCCCGAGTATGCGCCTTTTTTAGATACCGTCGTACAGGTAGGAAATGTATTAGATCAGATAGGTTTGCCCAGAAAAGACTGGTTTGTTACAGCGGGAGGCAGTGTTACATTACGACAGCTGGACCAAAAAATTATTGACAGGAAACCTACCGATGCCGATATTATTATTTGGCATTCGGACCCTAAGGACGGCTACGAAAAATTGCAACAAATTTACGCAGCGCTTCACGCGAGTACCGGTTTTGGAGGCATTGAATTCCTAACCGACCCGAGAGAACATCATGGGTATAGATTTACCAACCCGATTGTCCAGACTGATTTTAATGAGTTTCCGGTGGATTTTTTAACAACGATGATTACTGTTTTTCCTCAATGTGCTACGGTTCCTTTATTAGCAAATAGAGCATATTCATATCCTACGAACCAGCGGGTGCTTTTTGACTATACGGATCATGTTATTGTCGACGGCCAGAAGGTTCACGTTGCACACCCAGCTTTTACCGGTTTCTATAAAGTAACTATGAACAGAAATGGGAATGGATTATGCGCATATGGAGGGCAGACACAAGTGGGAGTACCAAAACAGGACACTCATGATTTATGTCGACTGTACCAACTCGGACTTCTTGATCCCCATTATCCTGGCTCAGCAGAAGTGTGGAATGCGCTGACTTACGACAATCCTATACTGAAAGAAGAAATAGTAGCAAAGTTAGAGGAAAAACTACACCGATGAGCTTTTTCCCCAAAGAAGTAGCATTTGCACACAAAAAGCTGGGTAACCTTGTTGATGGCTCAAAAACAAGTATTTTTGAACACGGCCTAAGAGTAGGATGCAAGCTCAAGCTGGTTTTGGACAAAAGCAGTATCTCTGCGCAAAAAAAGCAAGCAATTATTATTGCGGGTTTGTTTCACGACCTGTTAGAGGACACGGATGCAACAGAAAAAGAGATAGTACAGTTAACCAATAAAGACGTACTTCGATTAGTTAAAGAGATGACGATAGACTTTAAAGATAAAACAATTAAAGAGGCTATAGCCCCTTTGTATTTTGTTTCAGAAGAATGCTCGATAATTAAACTGGTAGATATTTTAGACAATACATCTAAAAGTATTTTTGTGGTTTCGGCAAATGGTATTGGCTGGTACAGAGATTTTTATATACCGTTACTACAAGAATATTCTTTGTTAATTGGATATTGGGAAAAAAACAGCAAGGTGTATAAAATTTTTTTTACCGAACTAGCAAACGAAGTTGAAGTAAAAATAAACGAATTACAAAATTTTTTGCAGATCTATTCAAAACATTCGGCATAAGTCTTGTTTTTTTATTTTTCCTTGTTACCATTACCTATGGGTGTAGATAATTCTATACATCATTATTCGGAACCCCAATCTTCGCAGGAACAAATACGGTCTCTTTTGTGTCGCATAGATTCTATTTATAACTATATTGCTACTGGAGGACAAATGAGTACGGGTTTTGTTTCCAACTATGAAGATATCGTAAATACCATGTTTGGCCTCACTGATGAGCAACGAGATGCCGTTGCCGCCAGACTAGGAATTATTGATGCAACCATGAATAAACATCTCATTAACGCATTTGCCGGAATGATGTTTCCTGAACGGGGATCGAGAACCATAGAGCAGCATGGTGAATATTTAGGGCGATTACAAGACCGTCTTGTTGGCCATTTTGGAAGCTATGGAGTAAACGCTGTACCTACAGGCTCTTTTTCTTCAAGAGGATTTCCCTCTACCCCTTTTTCAGATTTAGATGTATTAATATCACCGGTAGAAGGCGAGGAGGCATCATTTTTGGAAGCGATTGATAGTCTTGCCGACCAAGGAGTATATGGGTTTTCTGGCAGAGGCAATGGTTCATTAGGAGGAGGCGAAATGGTTATAGAAGCCGGAAATGCTGGATATGGTTTAATTTGCGCAATGACTCCTGAAGGGTGTAGCGTTGAGGTTTTGGTTATTGGAAAAAATTCTCTCCCTGAGGTGGCTCGAGCTGGAGGGCTCGTTCCACGAGTGCAGCCAACACAGAGACCTCAGTTCGTGGTACGTAACTTAAGCGCTCCCCACGAAGCAATTGATATGCCCGTCCTTGATCAAGAACGCAATTTTAGGTGTTGGCCAGAAGTAGTACAGTCTGATGGATCACATAAGCGAGGATTAAGTTTTTTAGAAAATTTACTTATTGCATCAAATATAAAAGAAGGAGTTCATATCGATGGAAGCATCATTGGCGCACGACAGGATGCATTGAAAACAGCAGCAGGCTTAATGCAAATTTATAATGGACGTTCGATGAATGGAGAGTTGGGTGAGGGCTTTCTAAAGGCGCTTAGTTATGCAGGGCCACCTCAATTCACTGAAGAACGCCGCCGCGAGTTATTGGGAGATTTCTATACGGCACAAGCATTAGTGGCTAAAGGTTTATAATACTAGGAACGGTATTTGCATTTCCTGTGGAGTGAGTCCGCCATGATGTCCATGATACGTAAGCTTAAATTCGCCGTTCTCACCGTACCACCAAACGGCGTTTTTATTATAGGGAAGTAGCGTAATTGAACCTACCTTTGCCTTGAACTCATCTGATGCTGAGCCAAAGAAGCCTTGTTCAATTAAGGTCCGTGTTGCAACAACTTCAACGCGACCTTTTAATAGGGGAGTGAGGTGATCTATTACGGTTGCTGTATGCTGATCAGAAATACGCAAAAACATATCGCGAGGAGACCCGATGGGAGCAATGGGTTTTTTATTATGCTTTTCTAGATATGGCTTGATGTGTTTCTGGTAGGTTGGTAATTGGTCGATATAGATGCAGGTTGCAGGATCAACCGAGGCCATGCCATGATCAGCGGTGAGTAAAATAGTGAGGTCTTCAATATTGGCAATTTTTTTATATAACAAATCCTCAAGCATCGTGAAGGTGTTATGTATTTCTGCAAGTTGAAAGGGTGAATCAGGACCACCAAGATGGGCAGCGCCATCAATAAAGTCGTAGTAGTAGAAAAAGTACTGTTTCCCGCTGGTGTTGTTGATATTATCTGCCAATTCGGTAAGTCCGCGGGCAAATGATGAATAGGGGTGGATAATGGCGCCGTCAAATACCACATCGGAGTATTCCGACGGGGTATACATATTATATTGATGAATATGAGAGGTAATACCTTTCTCTTTTAGTCTTTGGTATATCGTTTGTCGGGGAAACAGATCTGACGGTTTTACACCCAGTGCGTTAAGCGTTCCGCGTCCTTTTGAACCGTCGGCTACGCTAAACAAAAGCGGGTTAATAAGCTGTTGAATTTTTGGTTCCCAATAGGTCCATTCATAAATGCCGCTTTCTCCGCTGGTTAATCCCGTATGAATATTGGTGACATGTGCAGCGGTGGTGGAGGGAAACTGGCTCGTTAATTTTGACACAGTGCCCTGCTTAACAAATCGTGAGAGGAAGGGATATCTGTTTTTATACTTTTCAAAAAACACCCACCCAAAGCTGTCAATGAATAGCAGCAGCACTTTATTTGATCTTGTTTTCTTTCCTAAGGTGTCCAGTGGCAGTGTTCGGTTTTGCGTGCCGGTTAGCAAGTACTCAATCGTTCCAGGAATATTTGAAAAACAGTATGAATCATACAGCGGGCGCATAAATTGTTCATGATAGGTTGCTTGTGAAACGGCTTTTATGGAGCGGTTATTGATCATGATAATTACGGTGTATTATACAACAGCAGGTGATTTGTATATAATCTTCCTACTATGGGAAGAAAGAAGGCGATACGTATACCAATCGTGGGAGGAAAACTAAAATCGGGCACGATCTACAGCATTTTTGCGCTCCTGCTGATACTAGCCTTTGTGCTGCTAGCCATATCCTTTAATCAGAAGGCCGAAGGCCTTTCGTGGGCACGCGTTTGGATGATGAACCAGTTCGGAGCGTTTGCCTTTATCTTTCCGGTTTTTTTCTTGATGGGTGGGGCGCTTTCCATACAGCCTAAAAAAGTAAAATTGGTAAAGCCGCGCTGGATGGCAGGGATAATATTGCTGTTTATATCATTGTTGGGATTGTTTGGAACGGGTGAAGTTGGCATCGTGCTGCAAGTAACGGTTGCCGATTTTATTTCATCACTGGGTGCCAGTGTGTTATATCTGACACTGTTTCTTATCAGTATGCTTATCATCTTCGAGCTTTCATTGCAGGATTTTATTATGTTGGTTGCAAAGATCACCGACGCAATCGTAAAAACTTTGCAGGCTATTTTTGCCATTGTACCCAATAAGTCCCACTCCGCTGAAACTTCGCGGGACAGGATGGAAGATGAGTTTGTTGGAAATAAGCCACTTGCTAAACCAATGTCCCCTTCGGGGATTTCGCCTTCGGCTCAACCCACCAAAGCGACAGCTGCTGCCCAGACTGAATTTGCCGATAATAAATTCCATTCGGCCGCAACCGGCATATCAAAAGACTGGAAGTTTCCTCCCTTGTCGCTGCTGGACGATCCCAGTAATGTCCAGGCAGATCGGGGAGACGTCAAACAAAATTCCGACTCGATTGAGGAAGCGCTGGACAGTTTTGGCGTACGGGCGAGGGTCGTAGACATCAGCTATGGTCCAGCTGTTACCCAATATGCACTGCAGATTGCCAAAGGCGTTAAGCTCAATAAGATTACCTCGCTTTCCAATAATCTTGCGTTGGCGCTCGCTGCTCCCAATGGGCAAATTCGTATTGAGGCTCCGATTCCCGGAAAATCATTGGTGGGTATTGAGGTACCGAATTTGCGCTCACAAACGGTTTCGCTCAAGGAAATGCTGCGTACTCAACATTTTGTTGACCGGGCAAAGCTACTGCGTGTGCCGATGGGCTATGATGTGTCGGGTAACCCCATTACCGTTGATATCGATACCATGCCCCATATTCTGGTTGCGGGAACAACCGGCTCAGGTAAGTCGGTATGTTTGTCTGCATGGATCTGTTCCATTTTGTTCCGTACCACACCTGATGAAGTAAAGCTGTTGCTGATAGATCCCAAGCGGGTAACGTTTTCTCCGTTTGATGGTATTCCCCATCTTATGACCAATATTATTCATGACACCAAAGATACGTTATCGGCACTGAAATGGGCGGTTGGAGAAATGGAGGACCGCTACCAATTGTTATCCAATATGCGCGCCCGCGATATCTACTCGTACAACGCGCGGGCAGTGCGTCCGGAGGAGCGCATGCCTATGGTGTTAATTGTTATTGATGAGTTGGCCGACCTGATGATGGCCGCCTCTAAAGAAGTTGAAAGCCTGATTACCCGCATAGCACAAAAAGCCCGAGCTGTGGGCATATACTTGGTGTTGGCTACGCAACGGCCATCGGTTGATGTTATCACCGGCCTTATGAAGGCAAATATTCCTGCACGTGTATCATTTAACGTATCCAGTATGATCGACTCCCGAGTTATTATTGATATGCCCGGCGCTGAAAAGTTGTTGGGTAAGGGTGATATGTTGTATCTATCACCTTCAAGCTCAAAGCCCACCCGTATTCAGGGCCCGTTTGTGACAGAAAAGGAAATCAACAACTTGGTTGAATTTTTTAAGAAAACCGTGCCGGTGGTTCACTATACGACGGAAATTACCGAAAATTCGGTAAAAGAAACCATGACTCCATCGGGCATGATGGTGCTGAAAAGTGAAAACAATGACCCATTGTTTATGCGGGCCGTTGAATTGGTGTGCCAACATCGTAAAGCTTCAACCTCTTTCCTGCAGCGCTATTTATCCGTAGGATACGGGCGTGCCGCGCGACTCATGGACAAGTTGGAAAGCTCGGGAGCGATTGGCCCCGGCAGTGGAGCAAAGCCCCGCGAAATACGCATAACGTCCCCCGAAGAACTCAATAAAGCATGAGGCCGCTTAATGAAGTGCTCAAACAACAGCGTGAAGTGCGTGCCATAACCCGGGAGGAGCTGCATAAACAAACGAACATATCTATGCACCACATTGAAGCCATTGAGGAGGGTAAGTGGGATGTATTTCCCTCATTTGGGTACTTATCAAGTATTATTCGGCGCTATGCACGCGCCGTGGGCATGGTGGAGGAGCGGGCTCTATCGTTGCTGCGCCGCGATTGCGCAGATAAGCAAAATAAATTTATCCGTACCAGTGGTTATATGCATCGCACCCTTACCTCAATTCCTATTGCGGTTATTGGTGTGATTGCTGTCATCCTATTGTTTGCCTACATTGAACTGCGCACCATTTTTGTCAAACCCCGCCTTGAGCTGCAGCCGACACCCTCACGCATTACCCGAAGTGAGCCACTGGTGATTAAAGGATCAACTGATCGGGGCGTGCTGTTGTATCTGAATAAAGAGCGGATTTATCAAAATGAAAAAGGCGCCTTCACTCAGGAACTGTATCTGCGTCCGGGCAGGCAAGAGCTTGAGTTTTTAGCAATCGGTGAAAATGGACAGGAAACACGGCGCACAATCACAGTTGATGTACGATTGTAACTTTGATACAGTACTTATATCATGACGGTTGACTCATTAGAAATATTACTTACGGCAACACTCGTTATTAGCAGTATTCTGCTTACCATTGTCGGGGTCCAACTCATTATAGTGCTGCGCACTATATCAAAAATCACGTCACGCATTGAGTTTGTATCAAAAGAGGCGGAAAAGCTTACCGTCGGTATATCTCGTTCAATGAACAGCATGCAGGGAGCATTCCAAAGCATTGGGCTGGTGGGCGGATTAATTAGGCAATTTATGCAGAAGCGCTCAACCGAAGACCATGAGTAATAACGACAACACTAACCAGAGTCAGGGATTTATCAGCGGGTTATTTACCGGAGCGGTGGTCGGCGGAGCACTGGCCTATTTAGCTATTACCCCCTCAGGCCGGCGAATCGTTAAACAACTGTTAACCATAGCCGAGGATTTAGCCGAGTATGGTGATGAATATATGGGTATGGCAAGGGGGTCTACACAGCAGTCTAAAAAGGAATCTGGTCACAAAAATGTTCGTTCTGTTTTGAAGAAGCTCGAACGGGAATCATAATAGTGTTGACAAGTGAGGCTGGCTCTTATACAATTGACTTCCAACCAAAACGGTCAAAAGCGTACGTTCTGTGCGCTTTATTTTGTTTCATAGAAGGATCAAGCACATGGCTATATCAAAAAAACGAAATTTTTTTTCAAAAAACGCGAACGAAGCGGCTATTGAACTCGACCTTCTTTCTTTTCAAAAGGAATCATACCAACGCTTTATAGAAAAAGACTTTGAAAAAATCCTAACTGAGTTTTTTCCCATAGAGGACTACACCAAAAAAAATTGGTTGTTAACGCTTGATAAAGTTGAGTATCAATCTCCTAAGATTAGCGTTGATGAGGCGTTTGATAAACAACTTTCATACAGTTTCCCAGTATATCTTCATTTAGAGCTGCAAAATCGCCAAAGCGGAAAAACAAAATCCCAGAAATTATATTTCTGTGATCTTCCCATGATGACCGAGCGCGGTACGTTTATCATTAACGGTATTGAGCGCTGCGTGATTGGCCAGCTGGTTCGTTCTCCCGGTGTGTATTACACCGCTGAAATTGACCGTTCAAGCGGTACCACCACGTATAACGCTGAGATTCGTCCGTATATCGGTGCATGGCTCGACTTTTTTATTGGTAAAGGTAAGCACATCGAAGCAAAGATCAACAAGCGCCGCAAATTCCCCGTCACCTTACTGCTTAAAGTGTTTGGTATGACTGCACAAGACATCCGTTCTGCCTTCGGCGATCTTGACGAAGCTGCATACCGCGAATATATTGAAGGAACACTGAATCGCGATCGCACCAACTCACAGGAAGAGGCAATTCTTGAACTGTATAAAAAGATAAAACCCGGTGAAACGCTGGTGCTTGATAATGCGCGTGAAGCGTTTGAAAATTTATTCTTTAACGCCCGTCGCTATTCACTGGCCGCAGTAGGACGCTACAAAATGAACAAAAAGCTGGGACTTAGGATTTCTGACAAGCAATCACTGTTAACTAAAGATGACCTTATTGCTATTATCAAATACTTAATTTCGGTAGCTCAGACGAAAAAGGGCTTTGATAATATCGACCATTTGGGCAACCGCCGTGTGCGCCGTGTTGGCGAGCTCGTGGGTATGTATGGCGTGCGGGTCGGTATGATGCGGGTTGAGCGCGATACCAAGGGTCGTATGAGCCTCATCTCAGCAGAAAACGAAGCATCTCCTTCACAAATGATTAATCCTCGCCCGCTTATCTCGGCCCTTAATTCTTTCTTGAAAACCAGCCAACTTTCAACCATTCTCGACCAAACCAACATTCTTTCAGAAATCGACAACTTGCGCCGCTTAACCGTAGGCGGCCCCGGTGGTATCACCAAAAATCGCGCATCGTTCTCCATTCGTGATATTTCTCCTTCACAGTACGGACGCATCTGTCCTATTCGAAGCCCTGAGGGACCCAATATCGGTGTGGTTACCTATTTGGCGCTCTACGCACGTGTCAATGAATTTGGATTTATTGAAGCTCCGTATCGCCGCGTGGTACAGAACAAAGGAAAAATGCAGGTAACGGATGAAATTTTGTACCTGCCTCCTGATGACGAGGAAAATCACTATATTACCCAGTCAGCTGTTAACCAGGACGACAAAGGGTACATTACCGATGCGCGCGTTCCGGCACGGTATAAGGGTGAATTTATTGAAATCAATGTTCAAAAGGTTGAATATATAGATGTATCGCCACGACAGGTAGTTGGTTTGTCTGCCTCAATTATTCCATTCCTGCAAAACAACGACGCGAGCCGTGCATTAATGGGTACGCACATGCAATGTCAGGCCGTGCCGCTCGTCAAAATTGAGGCTCCGCTCGTGGGAACTGGTATGGAGCGCGCTATTGCTCTGGGCGGTAAGCGAACTATTATTGCTCCTGAAGACGGCGACGTTAAATACGTTGACGGAGAAAAGTTGGTATATAAAGGAAAGAGCGGTAAAGAATATAAATATCACATTCAAAAATTTGTTCGTACTAATAAAGACGTATCATTCAGCCAGCGCCCATTAGTAAGTAATAAAGAATCGGTAAAGAAAAATGAAGTGCTGATTGACGGACCAAACAGCGATAAGGGTGAAATTGCAATCGGACAAAACCTCATGGTTGCCTATATGGCATTTGACGGACTGGGCTACGAAGACGCTATTGTAGTATCTGAGCGCGTTGTCAAGGAAGATTTACTTACCTCTATCACCATGGAGGAGTTTAGAGCTGACGTGGTAAGCACCAAGTTGGGACCGGAGGAAATAACGCGCGATATTCCCAATGTTCGTGAAGACCTGCTGTCAAACCTTGATAAAAACGGTATTGTCATCGTTGGTTCTAAGGTAAAAGGCGGAGATGTTCTGGTTGGTAAAGTGGCTCCAAAAGGGGAAAAAGAACTTACTGCAGAAGAGCGCTTGTTAAAGGCAATCTTCGGAGAAAAAGCAAAAGAAGTACAAGACACGTCGCTGACTGTTCCGTATGGTAAGAGTGGTACTGTCGTTCATATCCGCGAGCTTGAAGAGAAAAGAGGCGCATCGCTTGAACCAGGCGTATTGAAGCGCGTGATAGTACAAACCGCAGAGCTGCGCAAAATTATGGTGGGTGACAAGCTTGCCGGACGCCACGGTAACAAGGGTGTTGTGTCCCGTATCGTACCCGTCGAGGATATGCCGTACATGGAAGATGGTACGCCGATTGACGTCATCATCTCACCACTTTCAGTGATTTCCCGTATGAATTTGGGCCAGCTGTTTGAAACCTATATCGGTATGGCGGCAAAGAAACTGGGTTACAAGGTAGCCGTGCCGGTGTTTGATGAAATTGAAGAGGATATATTAGTAGCGGAAATGAAAAAAGCAGGGCTTCCGGCAGACGGTAAATTTACCCTGTATGACGGCAAAAGCGGTGAAGCGTACAAGAACAAGATTGTGGTGGGCTACGAGTACATCCTGAAGCTTGCCCATATGGTAAAGGATAAGCTTCATGCCCGCTCAACCGGTCCTTACTCCTTGGTAAGCCAGCAGCCATTGGGTGGTAAAGCCCAAATGGGAGGCCAGCGTTTTGGAGAAATGGAAGTATGGGCACTTGAGTCACATCGTGCCGCTCATGCCCTGCAGGAAATGCTCACTATTAAGAGTGATGACATCAAGGGCCGCAACATGGCCTTTGAAGCGATCATTAAGGGCCTTGAGATTCCTGAGCCCAGCACACCAGAATCATTTAACGTGTTGCTCAAAGAATTGAATGCTTTAGGATTAGAAGTCGAGAAATTACATTAATTATATCAATATACCCACATGGAAGACGAAGAATTGAAACCACAGCCGACACAAGAAGTAGAAGATACCGAAGCAGACGAGCTAGAAGCACCGGTATTATCGGCTGAGGCATTGCAGGAAGCAGCAAAAGAGGCACAAAAAGAGGAAAAAAATCTGCCTAAAGATTTTTTTAAGGCCTTGCGCCTTATTTTAGCTTCTCCCGAGGGCATTATTCGTATGTCTCACGGTGAAGTCACCAAAGCTGAAACCATTAACTATCGTACCTTTAAAGCAGAAAAAGACGGTTTGTTTGACGAGCGTATTTTTGGACCGACCAAAGATTATGAGTGTTATTGTGGAAAATACCGCCGTATCCGCTACAAAGGCATTGTGTGTGATCGTTGTGGCGTTGAAGTAACTTCCTCAAGCGTTCGTCGTGATCGCATGGGCCACGTGGTACTGGCTGCTCCGGTTGCCCATATCTGGTTTTTTAAATCCACCAGTTCACCCCTTGCTCAGGTATTGGGTATTTCTTCGTCAGGCCTTGAGCGAATCGTATACTTTGCACTGTACTTAATCAAGCAGGTTCATACCGATAAGCGTCCAAAAGCAGAACAGCGTGTTGCGGAACGACTGAAGGAATCAATCGATATGCTGCAAAAATGGTATGTCAATGAGCAGGAAATTCTCAAAAAACTGGAAGAGAAAGAAACTACATCATTAAAGAAAAAAGTAAGCAATACCGACCAGCAACATATAGCCGGATCTGAGATTGAACATAAATATAAACAGCGCAAGATTGCCCTTTCCAAGGATTTTGGCGAAAAAAAAGCTATTCAGGAAAACTACTACGACAAACTTACTAAATTAGTACACACCATCAAACCGATGAATGTCCTTGAAGAGGATGATTATTTGGCTATGCGCGACATGGAAATTGATGACCTGGTTGAGGTTGGTATGGGTGCGGAAGTTATTTTGGAAGTCTTAAGCAGCACTGATTTTATAAAACTCATTGCCGCACTTAACAAAAAACTTGAAAAAGCAAAAGGCGAGCGCCGAACCAAGATTTTGAAGCGCATCCGCGTGATTGAATCGTTCATGAAACAGAAAATCGATCCAAAATCAATGGTATTAACCGTATTGCCGGTACTGCCTCCTGATTTGCGTCCTATGGTACAGCTGACCGGAGGAAAATTTGCAACCTCAGACTTAAACGATTTTTATCGCCGCGTCATTAACCGCAACAATCGTTTGAAACACCTTATTGAATTGGGTGCCCCTAACATCATTTTGCGCAACGAAAAGCGCATGCTGCAGGAATCAGTCGACTCATTAATCGACCTTACCAAGAGCACCGGACGAGCCTCAACCGGAAGCCGTTCGGTGGGAACCAAGAAAAAGAAATCCCTATCTGATATCTTGAAGGGAAAACAGGGACGGTTCCGACAGAACCTACTGGGTAAACGCGTTGATTATTCAGGTCGTTCGGTTATCGTGGTGGGTCCTGAGTTGCATCTTAATCAGTGCGGACTTCCTAAAGAAATGGCGCTTGAGCTGTTTAAACCCTTTATTCTGAAAGAGATCATTATGCAAGGGTACGCCACCAACATTAAGAGCGCGAAGAATTTTTTTGAAGAAAAAAATAGCACGGTGTATGAGATTCTTGAAAAAGTAACGAAAGACTATCCGATTCTCCTTAACCGCGCACCAACCCTGCACAAGCTGGGTATCTTGGCATTCTATCCGGTATTAACCGATGATATTGCCATTCGATTGCATCCGTGCGTCTGTGCCGGATTTAACGCAGACTTTGATGGTGACGCCATGGGCGTATTTGTGCCTCTGTCTGAGGAAGCAAAGCGCGAAGCTATTGAATATATGTTGCCCAGCCGAAACGTATTAAAGCCGGCTGATGGATCACTTATTGCCGTTCCTAACAAAGAAATGGTACTGGGTTTGTACTTCTTAACCAGCATTGATCAAGCGCGTTTCAAAGCAGAGCTTGAAAAGCCGAAGCACTACTGCGCCAGCAGCCAGGAGGCGTTAATGGCCTATGATCATGGCGTCATTGATGTACGTGAACCGCTTGGGGTCCTGTATGAAGGAAAAATGCTTATCACCACCGTAGGACGCTTAATGCTTAACGCAAAGCTTCCTGAGGGCGTGCCGTTTGTGAATCACGAAATGAAACTAAAAGACGTTAAAGATTTGGTTAAGCAATCATACGAAGTGCTTGACGGAAGCGGCGTAGCGACGCTTGTGGACAGCCTAAAGAGTTTGGGATTCTGGGCTGCAACGCAGTTTGGCGGTGCATCATTCTCAGTACTTGACGCGGTTATTCACGGCAACAAAGATAAGATTGTAAGTGAGGCCGAAGGACAGGCTGCCGAAATTGAAGGTAACTACGCTCAGGGACTGTTAACGAGAGGTGAAAAACAGGAGCTTTCCATTAATTTGTGGATTGAAACCACTGAAAAACTGGCTGACTTAACATGGGACGACTATGAAGAAGAAAACCCGGTTAAGATTATTATTAAGTCAGGCGGTGCCCGCGCGTCCCGAGAGCAGCTGAAGCAGATTTCAGGTATTAAAGGACTCGTGTATGACCCAATGGGTAAGATTGTCGAAATGCCTACGAAATCAAATTACCGTGAGGGATTAACCATCTTTGAATACTTTACCTCAACCCGTGGAGCACGCAAAGGTTTGGCCGACTCTGCTCTTAAAACGGCAGACGCCGGATACCTTACCCGCCGTTTGGTGGACGTTGCCCACGACATGATCATCAAAGAGGATGATTGTGGAACTGAAGAAGGAATTGAGATAGAAACAAAAGGTATTCGCGGAGGTAAGTTTACCGAACGTATTGTGGGACGCTTTGCAGCGGCTGATATCAAAAAAGGAAACACGATATTGGTAAAGCGAAACGAACTTATTACGGAAGAAGCGGCACAAAAAATAGTGAGCGAGGGAATAACCAAGATATTGATGCGTTCGCCACTCGTATGTCGCACCACCAGAGGTGTTTGTGTCCGTTGTTACGGCATGGACTTGGGTAGAAACCGAGTCGTTGAATTTGGTGTACCGGTTGGTGTCGTTGCCGCTCAATCAGTGGGCGAGCCAGGAACACAGCTCACGATGCGGGTACGTCACTTTGGAGGTATCGTTATCTCCGACGTTACCCAAGGTTTGCCACGCGTGGAGGAACTGTTTGAAACCCGTACGCCTAAGGTTATATCACCCATTGCTGAGCTTGACGGTAAAGTCCAAGTTAAGGAAGATGCGGAGCATGATGCGTACCTAGTGCGCATTACCTCAACCAACAGTGATGATTCACGTGAATACCTTATTCCTCTGTCGCAGAAACTGCATGTTAAAGACGGGCAATTGGTTGGCCGTGGAACACAGTTAAGCGAGGGCTATTTGAGACTGAAAGAAGTGCTTGAAATTAAAGGTATGCGCGCTGCCCAGGTGTACTTACTCAACGAAGTACAGGCCGTCTATGAGTCGCAGGGTATTGGTATTAACGATAAGCATTTTGAAGTGCTGATTCGCAAAATGAGCGACAAGATTATTGTCGAAGATGAAGGCGACAGTAACTTCCTGGTTGGAGAATTGGTAAACAAAGACCAGTTTGTTGAAGAGAACAAGCGCTTGGTTGCCAAGGGTGGAAAGCCGGCAACGGGTAAGGCAACTATTATGGGTGTAACTCGAGCCGCAGTACAAACCGACTCATGGTTGTCTGCTGCTTCATTCCAGAATACGACCACGGTTTTGACCAATGCAGCAATCCGCGGCAAGGTTGACTATTTGTACGGTCTTAAGGAAAATGTTATAATCGGAAGACTTATCCCGGTAACCCAGGATTTGTTGGAAAAGTATTACGTATAAAAAAGATGCCAACCATTAATCAACTGGTTAAAAAAGGACGAGGGACGCGAGCTTATAAAACAAAAACGCTCGCGCTTAAGTCTATGTTTAACCATAACACTGGGCGCTATACGACCCGTTTTTCTCCCTTGAAAAAGGGAGTCTGCGTTATTGTGCGTACCATGACGCCAAAAAAGCCTAATTCGGCTTTGCGTAAGGTTGCCCGTGTTCGTCTGTCAAACAAAATGGAAGTTACGGCCTATATTCCGGGTATTGGCCACAATTTGGCAGAACACTCTATCGTATTGGTCCGCGGCGGCCGCGTTAAGGACTTGCCTGGTGTTAAGTACCATATTGTACGCGGTGTATACGATACTGCCGGCGTTGAAACCCGTAAGACATCAAAGTCAAAGTATGGTGTAAAAAAACAAGTTGTTAAGAGCGGAAAATAACCTATGCCACGACGCGCGTATGCTAAACGAAAAGCACAACCTGACGCCCAGTATCAGAGCCTGGCTGTTGCTAAATTAATTAACTTAATCATGGAAAGCGGAAAAAAAATGCTTGCTGAGCGCATTGTGTATGACATGATGGCTGAAATCGAAAAAGAGAAAAAAATGGCCCCTATGGAGGTACTTGATACTGCCATTGCCAATATTGGCCCCCGTTTTATTGTACGACCTCGTCGTGTGGGAGGTGCCTCATATATGGTTCCCCGCGAAGTAACACCCCATCACCGATTATTTTTGGCTATGCGCTGGCTCGTTGATGCGGCACGTGAGCGCAGCAATAAAGAGTACAAAACATTTTCAGCAAAATTAAAGGCAGAGGTTCTCGACGGATACGACAAAAAAGGTGCTGCATTCGACAAAAAGATGCAGTCGGAAAAACTCGCAGAGGCAAACAAAGTGTTTGCACACTTTAATTGGTAAGAGGGGTATATGGCGGTCCAAAATATTGTTACTACTCAAAACCGAAACGTCGCCCTCGATAAGATCCGTAATATCGGTATCATTGCTCACATTGATGCCGGCAAAACAACTACCACTGAGCGCATTCTTTTTTATACCAACCGCAGCTATAAAATCGGAGATATCGATGAGGGTACGACTCAGATGGACTGGATGGCGCAGGAGCGTGAACGGGGCATCACGATCGTTTCTGCTGCAACCACCACGTTCTGGCGGCAGGTACGCATCAATTTAATTGACACACCCGGACACGTTGATTTTACCGCGGAAGTAGAGCGCAGTTTGCGCGTACTGGACGGCGCAGTGGTTATTTTTGATGCTGAAGAGGGTGTGCAATCCCAGTCCGAAACCGTATGGCGCCAGGCAGATAAGTATAAAGTTCCTCGTCTTTGTTTCATTAATAAAATGGACAAGTTAGGAGCAGATTTTGAAGGTACCATGCAGCAGATAGTGACTCGTTTGGGTGTTGCCGCAGTCCCGATTACGATTCCCATTGGTAAAGAATCCGACTTTAAAGGTGTCATTAATCTTACTACTATGAAAGCTCTGTATTGGGATCAGGATCCCGAGGGAACGAAGTTTACAGAAAAAGAAATTCCGGAAGACTACAAAGATATAGCCGTCAAGGCACGGGCACAACTCGTTGAAAAAGTTAGCGAGCATGATGACGCGCTTCTTGAAAAGTTTTTACATGATCAGGAAATTACCCAGGACGAGTTGATGCAGGGTATTCGTAGAGCAACCATTGCGTATAAAATTGTGCCAATCTATTGTGGAACCAGCTTGCGCAATAAAGGCGTACAGCCGGTGCTTGACGGAGTCGTTGATTTTTTACCCTCTCCTATGGACTTGGGTGAAGTCGAGGGAGTTAATCCTCAAACGAATGCAATTGAAAAGCGAAAACTGGTAGAAGAAGAAAAGCTCTGTATGCTGGCGTTTAAGATACAGCTTGATACGCATGTGGGAACTATTACCTATGCCCGTATTTATTCAGGCGTACTTACTTCTGGTTCGTATGTCTACAATGCCCGTCAAAATGTGCGTGAGCGCATTTCACGGTTGCTGCTTATGCATGCCAATCAGCGTGAAGAAATTGAAAAAGCCTATGCTGGAGAAATCGTGGCATTGGTAGGCCCTAAAAAGACCAAAACCGGTGACACATTAAGCGATGAAAATGCACCAATCGTACTTGAATCAATTAAATTTCCGGATCCGGTTATTTCACTGGCTATTGAACCAAAAACCAAATCCGATCAGGAAAAAATGGGTACTACGGTTCAGAAATTTTTGGATGAGGATCCTACCTTGCACGTAAAGTTCGACCGCGAAACCGGCCAAACCGTGTTGTCGGGTATGGGTGAACTGCATCTTGAAATTATCGTTGACCGCATGATGCGTGAGTACAAAATGGATGTAAACGTTGGTCAACCCCAGGTTGCCTATCGCGAAACCGTACTTAAAGAAGCAGAAGCCGAGGGTAAGTATATTCATCAGTCGGGTGGACGCGGACAGTATGGTCACTGTCTTATTCGTATTAAACCGCTTCCTCGTGGTGAAGGGTATAAATTTATTAATGGCATTAGAGGTGCATCTATTCCTCAGGAATTTATCGGCTCGGTTGACAAGGGTATTCGTGAAGCCATGGACAAAGGTGTACTGGCGGGCTATCCCTTAGTCGATCTTGAAGTAACCCTATATGACGGTTCATACCATGATGTAGACTCCTCAGATATCGCCTTTAAGATTGCCGGTTCTATGGCTTTAAAAAATGCAGTACGCAAAGCAGGATTGGTATTGATTGAACCAATCATGAAAATGGAGGTTACGGTTCCTGAGGTAAATATGGGTACCGTTATTGGAGACTTGTCCAGTAAGCGGGCAAAGATTTTGGGTTCAGCTAAGCGCGGTGACTCGGTTATTGTCGATTCCTACGCACCGCTTGCTGAGTTGTCTGGATACGCAACCCGTATTCGTTCACTGACTCAAGGTCGTGGTATTGCCTATGTAGAACCTTCTCACTATGAAGAAGTACCTAAAAGTATCCAGGAAAAAATCGTCACCGCCCGCGGTGGTGGTACTACAGCAGCGTAACTCGATCGCCAATTTTGATTATATTCTTTTCTATCCATCCTGAGTTCACTTCAACCATCCAATCAAATTCTTTGGTGGGTTCGACAATGGCAACGGTACCGTTGTTGTTTCTAGGCGCTGGAATATGCTCCTTGAGTGCAATGACTGTACCGTCATTAATATAAATAAAATCTAAATCAAAAAGCATATCCTTCATCCAGAACGTCCAGGTGCCGGATACCGGAAAGGTAAACAGCATTCCCTCGTTTTCTGGCATACTTGGTCTGCCTGATAACCCCTGCTCGCGTTTTTTATACGTATCGGCAAACGTAACTCGAAGACGGGCATTGCCAATGGTAAGCGTTTGGATTGAGGGAGTAGGCTTTTCTTTTGCCCGCATCACTGTTAGAATGATGACAGTACCGGCAATTAACAGTACGACGGCAATACTAACTATACTACGCATGTCTATGCATTCTACCCCAACTATTGACAAAAAAACGTGGAATTCGTTGGTCCATCACCCCATGCAGTCATGGGAATGGGGTGAGGTTAAAAAACGCGTCGGGACGCCCATTGTTCGTTATGCCTACGTAGAGGATGAAAATCCTACGGCATTTTTAATGACCATGCACCCGGTACCGCTATTGGGTGTCATGGCCTACTGCGGACGTAGTGCGTGGCCTACAAACAAACAAGCGCAGGGGATATATACCTACCTACGGGAAAAGGGTTGCATGATGGCAAAATTCGAGCCAGCACTGGTGACTGAGGAGGCCGGAAAGTACCAGATACCGCTACTTAATCGCAGTTTTACTATAGACCATATACGATATACCCAATCCCGATCCACCATTTTTGCGCCCCATACGTTCACGCTTAATCTGGCGTTTACTAAAGAGGAATTGTTGAGCCACATGAAATCAAAGACCCGGTATAACATTGGACTGGCAACGCGCAAAGGGGTTGTGGTACGCGATACGACCGAAGAGCCCAAAAGCCTGGAGGAATTTTTTGATTTATACCGCCAAACCAGTACACGCCAGCGCTACTTTGGGCGCAACCGCGATTACATGAAAACACTGTGGGACGAGTTGGGCGGAACCATGGCGCGCATATACACGGCGTATTATCAGGGCATGCCGTTGTCATCCTATATGATTTTTTATTTTAAACAGGGAGCCTATTACGTGTACGGAGGATCGAGCGCGCAACACAAAGAAGTTATGGCTTCCAATCTGCTTATGTGGGAGGCGATTTTGGACGCGAAGAAGCGCGGATGTACGGAGTTTGATATGTGGGGCGCACTCCCTTTGCAGCACAATCCCCACAATCCCTGGGCAGGCTTTCATCGCTTTAAAGAAGGATTTGGCGGCAGGCATCGTACGTTTATTCCTGCGCTTGATATGGTGCTTGATCCGTTTAAGTATTGGTTGTTTGATGTGGGTTGGCCTATAAGAAATGCTTTACTGGGGATAACGTCCCGTCTATAATGAGGCGTATGTACGAGCCTAAGTATCGGTTAACAAACTCCATATTAATATCGATTGGAAAGATTGAAGCGGCCAAAGAAACTATTGAAAGCGCGCCGCTTTTACCTATGTGGGAGCGCCGTTTTCGCGAGAGCGCTATGGTTCGCGCAGCCCATCATGGAACCCATATTGAAGGAAACCAACTGGCATTTGAAGAAGCTCGGCAGGTGCTTCTGAGCCAGGATTTGCACGCAGCCCGCAGCCGAGATGTTCAGGAAGTGCTTAATTACCGTGCGGTACTTGATTATATTGGCGAGGAGTGGGGGAGTGGAAAAAAAGAGATGAATGAGGCCATGCTTAAAAAATTGCACAAACTGGTCGTGTTTAAAATGTTACCCGACGAGCTTTCTGGCAATTTCCGTACTAAAAAAGTGGTGATTAAAGACAGTTCAACGGGCGAGATAACCTTTACGCCTCCGGATCCTGCCGACATTCCGTTTATGATTTCCGAATTTGTGAAATGGCTGCAGCAGGCCGAGCGCAGCGAGGTACATCCGGTGCTTAAGGCAGGTATTGCGCATCATGAATTTGTCCGTATTCATCCCTATTTAGACGGAAACGGTCGCGTGGCCCGGGCATTATCAACGCTCATTTTGTATGTGGAGCAGTACGATATCCGTCGATTTTTTTCACTGGAGGAACAGTATGATAATGACCCACTGTCATACTACCACAGTCTGCAAAAGGCGAACGAAGGCGACCTTACGCCGTGGCTTGAGTACTTTTGCCAAAAATTAACCGAGGAGCTGGAGCTTCTTAAGGGTAAAATAAAGCGGCTTTCGCTTGATTCAAAAATTAAGAATAAGCTGGGGGGCAAGCAAGTATTTTTAAATGAACGCCAGGCAAAAATTATGGAATTTATGCAGGAGGCGGGCTATGTGCAGAATCAGGCGTTTGATACCATGTTTCCTGAATACTCAGAAGACACTATTTTGCGTGACTTAAACGATTTAATTGAAAAGAGAATTGTGAAAAAAATAGGAAAAACCAAAGGCGCAAAGTATGTGTTGGCGAAAAGTTAATTGATTCTATCAAAATAGATTTGGAAAATACTACTAGAAAGTTTTTTTCTATGATATTTTCATATATTATTTTCTGTATTTTCTTGATACTGTTCGTAGCTAATATTAAAAACAAGATTTTCGCCTTTGTTAATGGTCATTGGGCATCTAACAGGTCTATAATATTCAACGGTTGGTAAAAGTTTTTGAAGCGAATGCCTAGGTAGGTTGGGATCGCTTCCATTATAGTAGGGGATAGTAATACCACTACAACTAAGCTCCTTAAATCCAAACTTAGTAGGTTTTAGTGCTAACGGCATATAGCCCGCTTGATGAATGTAGGTTCCCGAAAAAATATTTTTATTCACTGCCGTAATTGTATGCGTAATATTAGGCAAATTTTCCTTAATAAACTCTCTAACTTTATAACTTAACACGCTAGAAGTTGTCATAGGACACCAAGGAAGTGAATATAGTCTGATTTCATCTAATGTTCTGCTGGGATTTATACCGACTTGATGCAAAAATTCCGTTTTGTAAAGTCGATCGCCCACGTATTCCACTAATGAAATCGCATAAGGGAATCTCTCTCCCTTGACAAAAAAACCAAATGCATAGTCGAAATCATGTCGGTTATGTATATAGTGAAAACACTCAGTAAAATCTACTGCTAATTCTTTTTCTACAAGCTTGAATTCAACCTCCATGGCCAACGATTTATCAATTCCTTGTTTATTAATTGGTACTGCAAATGTTCTCTTATTATCAAACCAGTAACGCGTTTTTCCCTTAAAAATTCCCTGTGGCGTTAAAAGTTCGTTTACTGGAATAATACCTCTAAAAGATTGATATCTTTTTTCAATAACCAATAGTTCCTCATTAACTATTTTCTTGATTGAACTTTTATTCGAAAGCAGATCTCGAGGATCGTAAAGGGTCGATGCGGCTAAGGTCTGGATTTCAACGTCAAAACTGTCAAAATTTTTTGTCCTCCGTAAATCGTTAATGAGAGACTGTGCTATTGGCCTAATAAGTTCAATGTTTTTATTTTTCTTAACCGTTCTAAAAAATACATCATAGTTGATTGTTTCGAATTGTAAGATTGGTTCGTATTTTGGTTCAAAAATAAAGTTGAGTATACTACCTAACAAATCTTCATTAGAATAATTTATGAAAAGACTAGCGGAATTTAAAAGATTTTTTTTATCAGTATCGTGGAGTAGGATAGTATAGACATCACCCGCCGGTTGAACAAACGATGTTGTCTCAAAAATGAATTGAGTTTTAGCGGCAGCCATAATGCACTCTTCCATTCTATGCAAAAAAATTCTAAAGTTGTTTATCTTAATTAACTCTCCTAATGCTCTCCCTTTAATCCAGATTTCTGGCTTAGAAACTGAGGTAAAATTGTCGACAACAAAAAAGAATTTTCCATTTTTGTATCTCAATTTAGCTTTTGATATTTTTAGGTCACTAAGGTCAATTTGAATTTCAAACTGAGTTTGCAGATGCTTCTTACATATCTGGTTGAGTATCGAAAAAGTACTAGAATAAGTTAATCCATGACTATGCTTCAACAAAATCAATTTCTGCATTTCATGGTTAACTTTGGGATGATAAATTGTAACTACTCTTTTCATAAATGTGAATGATTATTCAATAAGTAAAGGTAGCTTAAAAACCATTGCGATTTTGCTAACTCACCAATCGTAGGTTCGTCAATTTCAGCGAGAGTCATTACCCAGTCTGTTACAAGCATTAGCATCGTTTCAGTGCTTTCTTTTTCAAAAATTTTTTCCTTAACTTCAGTTTTTATTAAACCGGTTGCTAAAAGCATTTGGGCATAGTCAATATCACCAATAAGCGCTACGAGTTCTTCCTGTGCTTCTTTTGTAGAATCCGATGAATGAATTAGGTTTTTTAAAACTCTTTGGACATATTGAGTCCTGTCGAGGTATTTAGTTCTTATTGCTTTCTTAATTTGTATAACTTTATCTACGGCATTATTTCCAGAGATGATATATACGATTGAAGGACCGACCGTTAAGGCTTGAGCAACATCTTCCTGCCAATTATCAGTAAATTTACTTGGTTCTCTTAAAACCCTAAAGGCTTGATAAATTGTTTCCCGTTTTAGAGAAACGGAAAAGCAAAAATCTATTAAAAGTTGTTGGACATTTAGTTCTTGTTCAAACTCATCCATTAGGCCACGAGCAACCCCATCTGGCTTTATCATTGCAACAGTAAACTTATCATGCTCTGTTGAAAGAAATTCCTGATCAATATAGTTTTTAACCAATTCATTTTTCATATTTACCAATTAACTTTTTTAGAGTTAAGCAAAAATTTTTCACAATATCATACTTAAGCTTTATCAATTTCATTCCACGGTCTCTGATTTGTTTTTTTTCTGACAAATCAAGCATAAAAATATGCTCTAGGTTTCTAGCAATTAAACTAATATCGGATATGTCTGTGATGAAGCCATCCACACCATCATCAACTTGGCAGGGAAGACCGTCCCTATCTGATACAAGCACTATTGCTTGACCATATACTCTTATTTCAGCTGGGATAAATGCACCTGGCTCATTTTCTGACAATACAGCGCAAATTTCACTGTTTTTCCACTGCGACAGCATCCTTGGAAGTTTATAGCTAAAAATGGGAATAAAAGTTAAATTTGAAATATTTTTAGAGAGTATTCTTAGTTGTCGCAGGACTTTATCTTTAGGGTCAAAGAAAGAGCACTGCAATACAAAGTGAACAGGCAATCTTTGTAATTGCTTAATTGATTTTAGAAAGATATCAAAACCTTTATATTTTGTTCCCCTTCCAAAAGAAATAATCAGGGGCTTATCTGTTGGAATTTTATGATCCTCTAATGTCTTCTGAATCTTCTTTTCTGAATAGTGAGGAACCTCTTCATGGACAATGCCGTTAAGTAACGGGATCAGTTTTTTTTCCTCTGTGCCATAATCCAGTTTCAAATGTTTTTTCATGTACTCATTCAGATAGGTTATATAGAGACCCCTAGTTGTGTTAACCGCTTTCACTACCTCCATTTCCCATTTGATTCTATCGAGATTATAGTTCCCTCGTTCATGAATTAGCGATGTGCTGTGGGGTACCCAGGCACCAATAATTTTTTTTTATAGTTCCAATTTTGTTTTTTTACTATTTGAGGAGTCCACGCGAATGGAGTATCGAGTGCCAAAATAATTACTTGATCATATTTATTTTTTCGAATTACATCAGAAATGTATTGTGCGGCAGCACTAGAAGCTACATACCAGCTATTGATATCCCCATACTGGTAAGTGCCATCTGAATAATTGACTACAAATTTAACCTCACCGCCTGTCCTTTCACAGATATTTTTGTTCTTATCAAGTAATTTCTGATTATAAGTATAGCTGTCAGTTTTATACTTTCCGGTTATTGCGAAGCACGTGAGGTTGATTTCTTTGTTTACTTGAATAAATTTTTCTACACCGCGCAAGTAGCCACTGGCAGCGGTTCCTACGCCTGCGTATCGACAAGAAATTCCATCGTGAGAACAAATAAACAAGCAAACTTTTTTCATATTGTCCCTTTAAGAATTTTTTCTAGTAATGAGACAGTATGGAAAAAAACGATGTTAGAATTTTGACTTGCATCTATTGTTAATAATTTAGACTTAGGCTCTATTTCTCGAAAATACTCGAAGTAATAAGTAATAGCTATTGTCAGCGATGATTCAGTCGACCAAGCCAAACCGCTCCTTTTAGGTAATTTTTTTCGTTCAATTGAGATTCTTGGGGATATGTTAAAGAATAAATAATAATCAGCTGGACGTATATCACCGTTGAGTTTTAATGCACTAAGAGACGAAAATTTTTTTTTAAAATTGTTTCTTTTTTTTTGTTTCATTAGCACATAATCCCAATTAATCGACGAAACATAACTACGATCCATGATTACTGGCAAATTGGATTTTGCAGCTATTTTGTACTTTTGCCGATCGTTCTCCAAAACCATTTCAACATCATAATCTTCTAATGGATTAAACGATACTATTATTTCAGGAATAAAATTAAATGACCATGGCATTCTATTCTGAAGCTCTGTAAAAATTGATGTTTTACCCCCTCCTGGTATGCCTTCCAGGACAATCAATTGTTGCTTTTCCATATTTATACATATTTTCTATTTATTTTTAGCGTATAACGTCGTATTATATACCACTAAGCGCATGAATAAAATTGTTGTTGTTCCATCAATTAGAGAGCAAAGCTACAATCGATGGATTTCTGAGTGGAGAGAGATTCTAACTAAAAATAATGTTAAGGTTATTTTAGTGGAAGACAACCCAAAAAGAACATTTATCCCCAATTACAAAAATATTGAGCACTATTCATGGGAAGAAATTGATCGAGAACTAGGTGAAAAGAAATGGATAATTCCTCGAAGAACTGCGGCTATCCGATCATTTGGTTTTTATAAAGCTTTTCAAACAAATCCTGACTATGTAGTAACACTTGATGACGACTGTTATACAACACCTCAAAGCGAGTACTATTTCCAGACACATGAAAAATATTTATTTGGTGGATTACACAAAAAACACTGGATACAACACTCCCAGGGCTTAAGAGTTAGAGGTGTTCCGGAGTACCTCAAACCGCAATATAACGTTTTAAACATGGGGCTTTGGGCTAACGTTCCTGATTTAGATGGTGAAACCCAAAAAATAAATCCGAATTACAGAATAGTTGAGCAATCATTTAACTTTATTGTGCCGGCTGGGTTATACGCACCAATTTCTAGTATGAATCTTGCGGTTAGAACAGAAGTGATACCAGCGTTTTACTTTTTGTTAATGGGTCCGAGCTATCCTTTTGATCGATTTGATGATATATGGGCAGGAATCTTTTTAATAAAAATTGCTCACCATTTGGGATATAGTGTTTCAGGAGGCGAGCCTTTTATTTGGCATGATCGTGCCAGCAATGCGGACGTAAATATTAAAAAAGAAGGATCTGGTAAGAAAGTAAATGAATTTTTGTGGAAGGATATTAATAAAATCAAGCTAACAAAAACTTCTTATAAAGCTTGTTATAAAGAGCTTGCTAGCAAATTACCTCGATATGACGAATATTGGAATAAACAATCTATAGCAATGAAAACATGGTTATCACTTTTCGAGTAATTCCTTGTTGAAATAGCCTGATTTTTTTGAAACTAACTTTTTTAGTTTCTCCATCGTTTGTTCTATCGTTTTGTTAACCTCGGGGCTTATTTCATGACGAAATTCGTTATATTCATCTTGGTCAAGCACATCCCATGTATAATCCGGATATATTCTTAAATCAAGCAATAAATCGTCATATGAAATAGTATTATTTCCAACTGTAATTGGCGTCGTTATGTTAACATACCAATGTTGGAATTCTCCTTGTATATTATAGACAGTAATAATATTAAACCACTCATGAAAAAAATGCGTAATAAACGTTTGGATCTGAAATTCTTTCTTTTTCCCAATAGAATAAGTTATTTCAAAAGGGACAACGTTCTTTGTTATAATATATTCACGATTTTCAACAATAATCTCTGACTTCCATGTTTTGTATTGTTGATGTTTATGGTCATAAGAAATAATTTTAGTCATATGAGATCTTTATACTTTGTAACAACTAATGATAACAAATTTAGATTTTTTTCTTCTTGTTTTACTGTTAAGGGTTGGAGTCTGGTTCAGAAGAAAGTAAAAATCCCTGAAATACAAGCATATTCTACTCGAATCATTGCAGCAAGATCAGCAGAATTTGCTGCAGATCAACTTAATCTGCCGGTTGTTAAAGAAGATGTTGGTTTGTTTATTGAATCTTTAGGAGGATTTCCGGGACCTTTCCTAAAACAGATCGAAAAGTGGTTGTCTATTGATGATTTTCAGAAACTACTTGCTAATAATGACAGAAATCCAGCTTACTGGGAATATTCGGTAGCATTTGCTCTTCCTGGAAAAGAAGCTAAAGTATTTACTACCAAACACCAAGGGACAATGGCATACAAAGCAAAAGGTATAAGTGGCTGTATAAGTGACAAATTATTTGTACCGAAAAATGAACGTCGAACTATTGCCGAGATGCTTGATAATAACGCTTATCACAAGGAGTCTAGCCACTATTTTTCATTGCAGAGTTACCTACTAACCTTGAAGAAGCGCTCATTCCGATAGTAGAGGCAGAGAAAGAAGTAAATACAATTCCCCAGCGGTTAGAATCTATAAAAGAGGCCTACATGACACAATTGGAGACTGCATACTCTCAAAATCCAATCTTGCTGCGTGGCTGGGACTTGAACCACAAGGACTTAGAACATAACGCTGTCGTCATTTACCAACCCCGCTTCGGTAAGAAATTGAGAGGGAAGATAATACTGGGTTCGGCCGTACACCATGCGGCGCTTTACGAAGGTTAAGTATAGCCGCTCCTGGGCGCGGGTAATAGCTACATACAACAGGCGCCGCTCCTCCTCTAGGCTTTTATCGTTGGTAAGCGAACGGGTATGGGGCAAGTTTCCGTCTTCAAGTCCCACCACAAATACTGCCCGAAATTCAAGGCCTTTGGCCGCGTGAATGCTCATAAGACTTACAGCGCGTGCCTCAGTTTTTGAATCCTCCTGTTCATACCCCGATTCAACCAGTGCAATGGTATCCAAAAAATTTTGCACGCTCGCAAAGCTGTGCGCAACCGACACCAACTCTTTAATGTTTTCAAGCCTGGAGGCGTCGGCGTCATCATCCGGATCCAGCAGTTCCAAGTAGGGTGTTTTATCCAGAATAGTTTGCAGCAGCGCGCCGGGAGCAAGCTGCGCATCAATGGTTGCCAGTTTTTCCCCAATGGCGAGTGAACGCCGTTTACCCAGTTTGTCAATGCGCTCATGCGACAACTTGTCTTTGGGATTGACGACGAGGCGCAGGCAGGCCAATACATCTTTGATTTCTTTGCGTTCGTAAAAGCGAACTCCTCCGTAAATTTTATAGCTTATGCCCGCACGAATAAGCATTTCCTCAAATATGCGCGATTGTGCGTTCACTCGGTATAAAATGGCAATTTCACTGGGGCGATATCCTTCCTCTTCAATAAGTTGCCGCAGTGTACTTACGACAAACACAGACTCTTCTTCATCATGTTCAAGCCCCACCACCTGAACCTCTTCACCCTGTGACTTATCGGTCCACAGTTTCAAAATGGGGTGGCCGGTATTGTTGGATATCACGTTGTAGGCAGCGGTTAAAATGGGCTGCGTACTGCGGTAGTTGCGCTCCAGCGAAAAGGTTTTGCTCTCGGGAAAATCCTCCTTAAATTTTTCAAGATTGGTAAAATCAGCGCCACGCCATGAGTAAATGCTCTGCGAAAAATCCCCCACCACGGTAATGTTACGGGTACTTTTTCCGATATCAGAGGCAATCATGTATTGGGCGTGGTTGGTATCTTGATATTCATCGATAAGCACATATGGATAGTTTTGCTGCACTGATGACAATATGGTTGGTTTTTCTTGGAATATGCGGGCGGTTTGCGCAAGCAAGTCATCAAAGTCGAAAGCGTTAAGCTCCTCCATTTTTTTTTCGTAGGCCATGTAGAGGGCTGCAAGGTGTTCCTGAAAAAAGTCTGATGCGGCGTCACGTTGCATCTGGGGCGTTTCCAACATATTTTTGGCGTTTGATACAAAGTTAAGCAGGCTCGCCGGAGACACGCGCAGCGATGATGGTTTTTCTTTAATGAGCTCTTTAGCAAGGCTGTCTTGGTCACCCGTGTCAAGAATGGCGAAGTTGCGGTCGCGTTTTCCCAGCGGGCCGTATTTGCGCAGCAACACCACACAAAATGAATGAAACGTACGCGCGGTAATGTACTGGGGTGTAAGTGAGGGATCGATTTTGTGCATAATGCGTTCCTTCATTTCCGCCGCCGCCTTGTTGGTAAAGGTAAGCATAAGGAGTTCATGGGGCTTGCTGGTTTTGGACTCAAGCATATACATGGCTTTGTACGTTAAGACGCGCGTTTTACCCGAACCGGCTCCGGCCATAATAATGGAAGGGCCGTGTGTGTGGATAACGGCATCTAATTGTTCTTTATTGAGCTCGGTCGCAAATCGGTTATGCATGGGCTATAATCTTATAATGTTCACACCATGGAAAACAACATAATCGTAGGCAATCTTAAAGCTTTTTTAAATCATGAAGAGCTTTCGCACTGGATTACGACCTTTGTACGGCACGCTCCCTCATACAATCTGCATAACAAAACCGTTATTGTGTGCCCGCCCGATTCTCATTTGCAACTGTTTTACGACACACTTATACCTGCCAACTTGGGAGATACGGTCTCAATAGGAGCGCAGGATGTATCGGCATTGACTGAAGGGGCACATACCGGCGAGATTATGGCTCAAACCTTGTCGCAATGGGCACGGTATGCCCTTATTGGCCACCACGAGCGTCGTGTGGAAGGGGACACGCCCCAATCTATACAGGAAAAGATTACCCAGGCACTGGCTGCCTCACTCAAGCCCATTGTGTGTTTGGAGCAAATGGAACGCTATGAAGGAAAAATATGGGCATATGCCTATGAACCGGCTGCAGCTATTGGGACCGGTGCTGCGCAATCTCCCCAGGAGGCGCAGACGGCACTTGTGGCCATAAAACAAGGTGACCCTGATGGATTATGTTTATATGGCGGCAGCGTTGACGTTAATAACATTCACGCGTATATGGAGGTGGGTTTCAATGGGGTATTAATAGGTAAAAAATCAATCGACCCAGTTCATTTTTTGAAACTTATAGAGGCGGTTT
>Ga0210057_1001219_pt1 | contig 39788 bp, 38 predicted proteins | sample CryGeyCG2114_010_2_FD_183968 | JGI IMG/M metagenome (GOLD analysis project Ga0210057, IMG submission 183968) | Groundwater microbial communities from aquifer - Crystal Geyser CG10_big_fil_rev_8/21/14_0.10 (SPAdes) (version 2) | ecosystem: Environmental > Aquatic > Deep subsurface > Groundwater ... | reverse complement strand
ACCTGGGAGCATCTTCAATCCTTGGGTCTAACTGAAGCCCGGCTTCTGCGCTTGGCGGTCTTCACCGCTGTAGATATTCGTGCGACGAATCCAGAGGCTTGGAATGATTGGAAAGCAAAACTTTTGGCGAATCTGGTTCAAAAAGTTCGTTCGGGCGGAACTCAAACTTTTTTTCAGGTGAAAAAAAGTCTAAAAAAGAGAGGTCTTCAGGAAGATCTGTGGACGCGGATTGACCCGCAGCTCTTTGATGTTATCCCAGCAGCTGTTCTCACCAAAGACCTACAGATGGTCTTGCAAAAAAAATTGGGATGGAAGGTCTATCGAGACCGACAGAACAAAATCTGGATTCGTTATTTCCAACATCAAGACCAAGCAGGGCTTTTGAGTCAGCTGGTTGAAAAGATCACTGGCCTTGGTTGTTCGATCCAGCATGCCCTGATTCACACTGTTCCCAACTTCGGAGTCTATGATTGGTTTCAAATTCAATCAAACAGAGACATCAGTCGTTTGCAGTTGTGGTTAGGCGCAAAAGAGGTGGGGCCAGCCACTCGGACCAAGAATAAGGCCGAATTTATGAGCATCAAAATGATCAGCCAAAGTCCCGAAGAATGGATCCTGTCTTTCCGAGGTGTGGATCAAAAAGGTCTGCTTCTCGCCGCCACTCAAAAATTGAAACTTGCCGGCGCTGATATTTTATCGGCTCGAGTTCACACATGGGGACGCCAGGTCGAGGATCTCTTTCACATCGCTCCGATGAAAATCACACCCGAAGAGCTTCTGACGAGAATTCGCGGAGCTTAATCAGTCCTGTCTGATTTTTGAAAACAATCGAACAAATAACAGTATCGACCGCTGTCGGCCATAACAAGTTTCAGGGAATCGAAACAGGAAGTAAGAATTTCTAATTCTTCGATGGGCCCGCAGGCTCGACTTTGGTTCTTCCCGCCATGGTGCCGGTGTGGTTGCGCCAGTTGAAAGAAGGGTCGAGTTTCATTTTGTTTTGCCAAGCATCCCATTTTTTTTTGGGGTGGCGATGGATGACGTTGCCGTTTTCGTCAAAAATATCGGGATCTTTTCCGAATAAAAAATCAAGAACTGGTTTGAAAACTCCCATGATGCCTCCCAAGGATGAAACCAGTCTAACCAAGTGTTCATCCTCGAGCAAGACTTTGAAAGCAGAGCAGCATCGTCAATGGGCTTTTTTCGCTGCCCGACGGGGGGAAAGAAAGAATGCAGACGGGGCATTTCTATTTAAGAAGACCGGGGGTTGGCGCAGACGTCAATGATATCCAGACCGCGATCCTCGCTGAGGTGGCGGCCACCTTTAAAATGTTTGTAGCAGGCTTTAGCCGCGCGCTCATAGGCCTCTTCGTAGGAGGCCGCGACTTGTTGGTACTCAAAGACCTGTCCTTGCATACGAAATTTAAAATTATAAGGTTTTTCAGACTCAGGGTGAGAGCTCCAGCCAATGGCTTGAGATCCCATCAAGGGGCCTAAAACAATCGCCAGCAGCAGCGTTTTTTTGCAAAAGTCCTGGATGATCTGAATCTGTTTCATGACTGTGCTCATTGTGTTCATATATCCCCCTTGAGTATCTACAGATCTATAGAGCAAAAGTGCGGCCACAACAGTGATCTAAATCCCAAAATGAGGCTTAATATCTTATTGAAATCAGGGGCTTATTTGCGAATCAAAATGAGATGATATCAGCTCAATTGTAGGGCCTCTGGCAAATGGGAGGTGTTATAAAAACTCAGTCGGCTGTCTAAACATCAAACACTCAAGCTTTGTCTTTTACGCCAGGCAAGTCTGCGGTATATTTGAGTTTGTTCAAGGATGAAAGGCGAGGTGAAAATGCTTTTGAAGCGATGGATTTTGTTTTCGATCATAGGTCTTTCGAGCGTGGTGGTCCGTGCGCAGACCCTGGTTGTCGTGGACATTGATGACACTCTCAAGGTCGCTCACGTGTTGAATGCTGCCGACTCGATTGCAAACTCAGGGAAAATTAAAAATCAGTTTTTGGGCATGGCGAAGCTTCTTCGTATGTTCAAAGAAGACAACTCAGAGATGGCTATCGCGTATGTCAGCAATGCTCCCGAGAGTTTGATGCATAACTCTCATCGCCGTTTCATTGAAATCAACGGATTTCCAGATGATGGTTTTTTGTTGCTTCGAGAAAATGTGTTTGATGGAAGTTTTAAGGTGCGAGTGATTCGTCAATTGGTGAATGAGATCATGCCCGCAAAGGTCATTCTGATTGGAGATAACGCCGAAAAGGACACCTTGATTTATGAGCAAATTCAAAAAGACTTCCCGCAAATCCCAATCTTGACCCTGATTCACAGGGTCTACTCGGTAAAAAACAAAAAAGACACCGGCAAACCTCTGCAGAAGGATCAAATGGGTTATGTGACGTCGGTGGATTTGGCGGTGATTTTTTCTCGGCTAAATATGATTTCAAGAGACCATTTTCAGCAATTTCTCAATGAGGAGATTCCTCGGATTGTGGCAGAGCCTGATCATTTGGAAGAAGGTGAGATTGCTTTTCCAAAGTGGATGGATTGCCGAGATCAGATGGTGCGAAGATTTAAAATGCCTGGACAGAAAGATCTGTTCGCTCAATATCAAAGTCGTCTGAAAAAAAGATGCACCCGATAAAGTACCTGCTGCCCGAGGTCTATGGTGCTTTTTTGCCAAACCAACTGCTGAATGCGGTGATTGAAGAAAAAAAGGCGACCTGCAATGCCTGCGCGATGGCGCCACAGAAAGAAAAAGGAAAGATCACCTATCAGGACCACCTGAAGTGTTGCACTTATGAGCCCTATCTTCCGAATTTTTTGGTGGGAGCGATGTTTAAAAGTCAGAGCACATCGGCCTCGGCGAGAGCGGCGCTGAAGAAAAAAATCCACGATCGAGAGTTCAGCCTTCCCGTGGGTTTGGTGGCAGCGGTCCCGTTTCAGGTCGAGTTCAATCAGCGCAAACCCAATGATTTTGGAAATCGCGAAGATTGGCTCTGTCCTTATTACGATCGAAATCAACAGCAGTGTGGGGTTTGGAAATACCGTGGAGCCGTGTGCACTTCGTTTTACTGTAAATCCAGCTATGGCCAAAAAGGGCTCAATTTCTGGGATCACATGAGCAATTATTTGACCTATGTTGAGATGGCGTTGATGGAAGATGTTTTGGTGGATCTTGGTTTTTCTCCGCGCCAGATCAGTGATTGTTTGGTTTATCTGAATGTGAAAGAGGCGACACCTGAACAGATGCAGCAAAAAAAAATGTCTGTGAGTGCATCAAAGAAGCTCTGGGGTGTTTTTTACGAAGACCAGGAAAGCTTTTTTGAAAAAACCTATGAAATGGTCCAAGATTTCGATAGAAAAAGGTTTCGTGAAGCGATGGGGGATATGGGAGCGGTGCTTGAAAAGAACCTGGTTCAGCAGCTAGGCAAGATTCAAGAGAAATGAAAAAGAAGGTTTGTTATGGCCACTGAAAACAGAGTCAAAGCCCGAAGCGACCAGGCTGCCAAAGATTTTCAGAATTTAAATTCCTGGGAAGATCGTTATAAAAAAATTATTTCCATGGGAAAATCTTTGCCAGACCTTCCAGATACGTTGAGAACCGAAGAATCCAAGGTCAAAGGTTGTCAAAGCCAAGTATGGCTTCACGCGAAGCTGAACTCTCAAGGCGACATCGAATTTCAAGGCGACAGTGATGCTTTGTTGGTCAAGGGGCTGGTCGCATTGCTTTTGCAAATTTATTCGGGAGTGACGCCGGAAGAAATTCTGTCGACGCCACCTGATTTTTTAAAAGCCATTGGTTTTGAGGGGAATCTATCCCCCAGTCGGGCCAATGGGCTTTTTGCAATGATTAAGCAGATTCGTTATTTTGCCACGGCCTTTGCAATGCTAAAAAAACAAAACCAAGCCTGAGGCTGTTCCAAATAAACCGACGTGCTCAGTTTATTTGGCCCTTATTTGATAGTCGCATGAACACGGTGAGTATCATCATGCTCGTCCATCTCGTTGAGGAACTCAACCACGTCTTTCATTTGCTCCTCTGTGAGCTCCGTAATGTTTTTCGCCTTGTAAGAGGGCTCTGCGGTGGTGATTTGCCAACCCCGGGCCAAGAGGGCCTTGCGGATGTTTTCCATATTTTCCATATCGCCGTAGAAAGAATAACCATCCTCGGATTTTTCAACTTCGTTGGCGCCGGCTTCAATGGCTTCCTCTTCGGGGTCAAAGTCTCCGTCCTTATGGCCTTCTAAAAGAGCCACTCGTTCAAACATCCATGCCACCGAGCCATTTTCACCCATATTGCCTTCATGGGATTTAAAGATAGTGCGAATCTCGGGCACGGTGCGATTGCGGTTGTCGGTTTGACATTCAACCAAAACGCCAATCCCATGGGGTCCATAGCCCTCGTACATCAACTCTTCGATGATGCTGCCGTCATCCAGAAGGCCCGCACCTTTTTTGATGGCTCGGTCAATGGTGTCGTTGGGGCATTGCTGTTTTTTGGCAACGTCGATCGCCAAACGAAGTCGAGAGTTCATGACCGGGTCAGGTCCACCCATTTTTGCTGCCACCTGAATTTCTCTGGCGAGTTTTGTGAACACAGCGCCCTTTTTCTGAGCATTTGCGACTTTGATGGGGTTTTTCCAACCTTTACCCATGATCTCTCCTTTTCTTAGAACTGATTTTCATCCTATCGAATGGCATCAAATGTTGTAAAGTCGCCTTAACTTTGGCTTAAAGTGTTAGACTCTCTCTTTAACAAGGAAACCCCCGATGACCTCCCATTCAAAAAGCCGCAGAAATAGCTCCAAGGACCTCTTTGACGACGAAATCGAGGCGAAACCCAAGGGGCAGGAGCCCGGAGATTTTGCGTCGATGTTCGAGAACTCCCTGAGCTCCGCCACGCGACGGCTGTCTGTTGGAGATCGTCTTCGTGGTGAAATTTTAAGCATCGGCAAGGAAGACGTCTTTGTTTCCACCGGCACAGCTCAAGATGCCCTGATGGCGCGTCAAGATCTGAACGAGCCCGGCAAGGACTACAAGGTCGGGGATCAGATCGATATCGTCGTGACCAAAACTAAGGGCGATCAAATTCGTGTGGTGCGAGCGGGCTCAAAATCCGCTCCGGCGGACATCGAAAGCCTGGAGGATGCCTTTGATATGGAACTTCCGGTCGAGGGTAAGGTGACAGAAGTGGTGAATGGAGGTTACCGAGTCAGTGTTCACGGGCAGTCGGCATTTTGTCCTTTCAGTCAAATTGACGCCAGACCCACTCAAGACACGGCTCAGTTCGTGGGTAAAAAAATGGAATTTCTGATCACTCAGTATGACGCCAAAAAAAGAAACGTGGTTGTCTCCAGACGGCGACTTTTGGATCTGCAAAAGGTCGAAAATGAAGGGGCTTGGTTGCAAAGTCACAAAGTGGGGGATCTTTTGCATGGAACCATCACTCGATTGGAAAGCTTTGGGGCTTTCGTCAGCCTCGAGGACGGTGTCGAGGGCTTGGCGCATATTTCTGAGCTAGCCTTTCATCGCTTGAAACATCCCTCCGAGGTGGTTCATCCCGGGGACCCCGTACAAGTGAAGATCTTAAAGATCGATGAAGAGGGGGATCGTTTGAAGATCTCTCTTTCGGTGAAACAGGCGGGCGGCATTGATGATCCATGGATGCAAATCCCGCAAAAATTTCCTGTGGGCACCTTGGTGGATGGCGTGGTCGAGAAGAAAGAGGTCTTTGGTCTTTTTATTTCTATCGACAAAGGTCTTCAGGGGCTTTTGCCAAAATCAAAGTGGAGAGACTCAACTGATGCCGCTCAATTTGAAAACAAGAAAAAAGGCGACGTGATCAAAGTTCGAATCGATGAGATTAAATTTGAGGAAAGAAAAATTTCCTTGGGTCTTCCGACCGAGGCTGAAGATCTGTCTTGGAAAGAGCACCAAAGCACCAGCAAGATGGGCGCGATGGCAGCCGCATTTGCTCAGGCCGGCAACAAACCCCGTAAATGATGATCAGGGCCCAAAATGTTTCAAATTGCTGACGTTTGGGAAAAAATAAAAAAAATAGACAGCGCTTGCGAGGAAACTTTGGCAGGCCGGCCTCCGTTGATTCCGGAAATCCCCGCCAGAGATATTCTGGTGATGATCCCCGAAAAACATCCCGACAAAAAGGGCCTGAGTTATCGAGAGGGGCAAGCGAGACTTTTGCATGATCTGGCCAATATTGAGTTGCAGGCCATGGAGTTGGCTTTGCGAACTCTGGTCGAGTTTCCCGAGGCTCCAGCTGGGTTTCGGGAAGAACTGGCGGCGTTGACTGTTTCAGAGAGCCAGCATTTGCGGATGTGTCTGCAGGGACTTGAAAAATTAGAGCATGCATGGGGTTTTTGGCCAATTCATACCGTTCTTTGGCGAGCAGTTTCCAGTAACGACAGTTTGTTGGATCGAATTTTGATTGTGCACCGTTATTTGGAGGGCAGTGGTCTGGATGCCGGAGATACTCTTTTGCGCCGACTGGACGCTGTCGCGGAGAGTGCCATTCACCCTATTTTGAAAACTATTTTTTCAGAAGAGGTTGGGCATGTCGAATTTGGCTCCAGATGGTACCGAGAAATTTGCCGAATGGAGGGGATCGATCCGCAGGAAGATTTCCCGCTGCGGATGCAGAGACTCAAGTCTCAATTGCCCAAAAGAATTGAAAAAATCTGCAGGCCTTCTCGTTTAAGAGCAGGGTTCACATTGTCTGAGATTGAATTTTTAGAAGATTGGCGTGAGCGCAGTCGTCAGCAGCACTAGATATGTTCGTGGCGGGGGTCGAGAATCCGCCACTGACCTTCTGGCAATTTGCCCAAACGCAGCTTCCCAACGCGGACTCTTTTGAGTCCATTTATTTGCAAGCCAACCATTTCGCACATTCGGCGGATCTGCCGTTTTTTTCCTTCTCGCAACACAAAACGGAGCTGGTCTTCATTGACCCATTCGACCTCAGCTCGTTTTAATTTTTTGCCGTCTAACTCAAGCCCAAAACGGAGCAGTTCCAGTTTTTCTTTCGGTAAAACTCCTGCCACTCGAACCAGATATTCTTTTTCCACCTGGCTATTTTCGCCGATGATTTGTTTCGCAATTCGGCCGTCTTGAGTGAAAATTAAGAGCCCTTGAGAGTCAATGTCCAGGCGACCAGCGACAGCCAGACCTTTGAGCCCCTGGGGATTCACGGGGGGCTCGCTAGAGCCCTCAAAGTTTTCTGGAATCAACAGACGAATGGCGGGCTCATATTGGGGTTCGGGCTGAGCAGAGACATAACCAATGGGTTTGTTGAGGATGATTGTTACCAGGCTATCTTGTTTATTTTGCGCCTTCACGGCCAACTCAATTTGTACATCTCTTGAAACTTTGGTGCCAAGCTCCTGAACTCGCTCGCCATTCACGAAGACTAGACCTTGAGCAATGTATTCATCGGCTTCACGTCGAGAGCAAAGGCCTCGTTCCGCCATCAGTTTGGAAAGACGCAGGATTTCTTGTTGAGGGGGTTTCTCAGATTGCATAGAATGACAGATACATCGAAGTGAGGATTTATGAAAACGAAATTATTTTTGATTCTATTTTCTGCGTTTTTTTCAGGCCTGGCCTTCGCCGCCCATACCGGAACCCTTTATGAGATAAACTCAAAGAGAAGCAAAGTGCTCTTTCACTCAGAAGCTACTTTAATTCCTCCATCTGACCCGGCAAAGTCCCTCAGGGAAAAGCTCACGATCACCTACAAGGACCCCGAGGGGAATCTGGCCTTTGAACAGCAGGCCACGCTCGAGGGCAGTCGTTTAATTCAAGAAGAGATTCAGCAAAAACAGTTGGGGCAGACGGCCCTGATCGAAGTGAAGGACGGGAAGGTCTTTTTTACAAAAGTGGTGGATGGCAAAGAGTCCACCAGCTCTGAAAAGTTAGGGGGCACTCTGGTGACCACCGGAAACTTTCAGCGTTTTGTTCAGGATCATTGGAAGGAAATCGCTGCCGGCGACACGGTGGATTTTCGTTTTGGGGTCTGGGATCGGCAAGAAACCGTGGGTTTTAAAATCTTTAAAATTGGCGAAGAAAAGATCGGCGCCGATCAGGCCCTGGTTCTGAAAATGAAACCCACCAGCTTTTTAATCGCGGCTCTGGTGGATCCTTTGATTTTCAAATACAAGGCGGATGGGTCAGAGTTGCTCGAAATGAAGGGGCGAGTGGCCCCAAAGCAAAAAGTCGGTAGCAAATGGAAGGATCTGGACGCCGAAGTGGTTTACGCCAATTGATTGCGGATTTTAATTCGGGTCGGTGGCTTCTCAATGGCCTCAAGTCAGATTGATGCCGCCATCCACAGAAAGAATCGCGCCGGTGGTCCATGAAGACTGCTGGGAACCCAAGAAATAAATCGACTGGGCAATTTCCTCGGGATGGCCAATGCGTCCAAGAGGTTGCAGGTTTTTCATATTGTCCAAAGCCGCTTCTTTGGCTTTGCTATTAAGGCTATGAAAGGCGTGGATAGGGGTGTCGACCAAACCCGGGCAGACACAATTCACCCGGATTTTTTGGGGTCCCAGCTCCAAGGCCAGGCTTTGGGTCCAATTGATCATAGCGGCCTTGCTGGCAGAGTAGGCTGCGGTTTGTGCTGTTGGCCGTAGACCAAGAGTGGAAGAGACGTTCACGATGGAACCCTGATGATGCCTGGCCAAAAGTGGGAGAACCCGTTGAGTCAGGTTGATGCTGCCGAAAAAGTTTGTTTCAAACATTTTTCTCCAGATATCAAGGCCTTCGTCCTTCTGAGAGGTGTGCTGTTCAAAGACCCCTGCATTATTGACCAGGACCTCAAGTTGAGTATCAGCTCTTTCAAAGAGATGTTTCGTGTATTTATCCAGTTGGGCCTCGTTGTTGAGATCGCACTTAAGCAGGGAGGCTCCGCCTGGGCAGCTCAAAGCGACCTCTTGAAGTCGCTCTTCGTTTCTTCCCAACAGATAAACAAAGTACCCCTGGTTCGCAAACAGCTTCGCTGTCGCAGCCCCAATCCCAGAACTAGCCCCAGTTACCAACACCGCTTTTTTCATCCCAACAATCTAAAGGTGAGTGTCACCTTTTGGTAGCAAGGCTGCGTTAAAAAGAGAAAACCCAAGAGGGGAAACTCTTGGGTTTTCAGGGATTTACACATGAAAAATCGGCCTCGGCTTGAGGCCGATTGGGAAATAAATTAAGCGGCGTTCCGGCGAAGCCAAGCGTGGTACTTTTTGTCAAAGTCTTTTGCTTTATGGCCTTCCAAGGTCAAAAGACCTTCTTTGAACCACATATAGTGCTCATCACAAAAGCTGGCGCGATGAGGTTTGGCTTTGCAGCCTTCAGCGGTGCATTTATTCGCGACCAGAGAGACCACATTGTTGATGGGCATCTGTTTTTCTGGGGCGGGATTGTTTTTCTTCTCTGCCATTGACTCCTCCGAGCTCTGATCACCGGTTCTTAGATCCAGTGAAGGTAATTGCGGCACTGACATAGGTCTTATCGGCTAGTCTTTCAGGGAGTCGAGGGGTCTCCTGTAAAAAAGTTCAGATTCTTGTTTTGGGGCTAGAGGCGATGCAGAAAGGCCAGACTCCTGACCAGGTCACAGCACTTAGCAAAAGCCACCAGAAAGTAAAACTGGGAAAAAGATTCAGGAAGTGTCAAAAAGTCAGTCAATTTTTGTCATCTCTGGTAAAGAGAGCTCATGAAATACGTTTTAAACCCCGTGATCCTCGGCACAGTTATTTTCAGCTTGTTTTTGTCTGTTTTCGCCGCGAAAGCCCTGGCGACAAATTGTCAGCCGAATCACCATAGCTGTGACTTTTACCAATGCCTCGAGAATCAAGTTCAGTGCGGAAAATCCGGATACCCATTAGCCTTTGGCAAAAGATATTGTCAGGCCTATATGAACCGCGAGGCCGGAGTCTCCGTCCGTTTGGGGCGATGGTATCAAAAGGTCAGGTACTGTTTGCAAGAAAGTCTCATCGATGCCGATCATGAGTTCAATAGCTGCCAGGAATTGCGAGCGGGTTCATTGCACAAACATGTGCAGTGTTATCTTGAGTCCGGATACTGCGATTTATCGATGGGCGAAAAAATGCAGATCGCGGAGGTCGTTGGGCTGAACTTATTTAAAAAAGCCATCATTTCCGTGGCCATTCAAGTCGAAGCCGTCTGTCGATACTCTCAAGATGGCGCCCGCTAAGGTTTTGAATAGCGAAGCTCGCTGAGATCCAACTGATTCAGTTCATTGAGCTTCCAGCCTTTCCATTCTGGTTTAACTAACAAGGTAAAATGAATCGGCCCCGTGGGAATGATCCAGGCTTCGTCCATCAGTAAATGAAGTCCCCGCATACAGAGCTTTTGTTTCTGTTGGTTTTCGAGGGAAGCCCTCATCAACGCAAGAACCTGATCGAATTCTTTGTTTTTAAAACGGATATAGTTTTCCGAGTTTGTGGATTCGAAATTTTCAAGAGCGGACAAGCAGGTGGGTCGGTCGGGCGCCACTCCTTTGCGAAAAATGTCAGACGGTTTTTTTTGAAGCTGATCAACGAATATTTTATTCTCCATCCCATTCAGCAGGATTTTTAAATTTAAATTTTTCTTCCATTCGCTTTGAATCCACTCCATGGATCTTTGATGATCGTCTCCGCCCTGCTTTGAGTAGGTCAGGGTCATTTGAGAGGGCGGTTGGAGGACTGCGGCCCAGAGTTTTTGAGCTTTTTTTAAGCTGAATTCGTGGCAAAGAGTTTCAGTCCCACGCACAAACCCTGGGCATCCTGGGGGTGCGTGTGCATGAAAAAGTTCCTGCAAATCTTTGTAGCGAAGGCCATCGGCCAGGGCCTTTCGAAGCTGTGGTTGTTGGGCCCACGTTGGCGAAAAGCCAAGGTAATCGAAGCGCCATTGATCGATCTCAAAGTAATCTGGTTGATTTTTGTATTTGGGAATATAAAGAGTGGGCAGTCGTCGCAGAAAGCTCAACTCGTTTTTTTCATAGAGATGAAGGGCAACACTGTCTTCGGAAACAAACAGGATCTCTAGGTTTGGAACTGCGGCCTTTTGTTCAGCAGTGAAGTTGAGATATCGCCAGAAATACCAATTGGGCTTGAGTCGAATTTTTTTTTGACCGACCCAACTTTCCAACAAAAAAGGGCCAGAACTGAGCCACAGCTCTGGGGATTCCTTGAGCTGTGTCACTGTTGGAAGGGTCGAGTCAGGCAAAGGAGCCAAGACAGGACTCGTCAGCGTATAAATAAACTCACTGTCGGGACGTTCGAGTTCAATAATCAAATTTTGCTTTTGGGCTTTGATGCCCAATTTTTCCGGGGTCATTTTTCCAGCAAACACGGCTCGGGCATGTTTGATTGGGAAAAGAAGATCAGCTCTGAATGCATGGTTTTTGGGCGAAAGAAATTCTCGAAAAGATCTGACAAAGTCCTCGGTTTTGATGGGAGATCCCGAACTCCAGCGAAGATTCTTTCTCAGGGTACATTGGATGATCGATGGATTCAGATAGCGGCACTGGCTTGCCAGGTTGCCACTGAGCTGTCGGTCTTGATACCTGAGAAGACTGCCTTGAAGTTGTGAAAGCAAATAACCAGACGATGAGTTCTTCTGCTCCCACGGCTTGAGTGCCGTGGGTTCATTCAAAAGATGAAAACGAAAGGCCGGGGTTTGAGCCCGCGCCAGGGAGGACCACAGAACCAAGATTGGGAAGAAACGAATCATCCCTTGGCGTCGAGTTCCATCTTGGCAATGGTTTGCAACTGCATATTGCTGGTACCCTCATAGATCTGTCCAATTTTGGCATCTCGCCAAAATTTTTCAGCGGGGTATTCTTTGGTAAAGCCATTTCCCCCAAAAAGATCGACCGCGCGGGAAGTGATTCGTTCCGCTGCTTGAGAAGAATAAAGTTTAGCCATCGCTGCCGATTCGATGAAGTCCTTGCCTGCATCTTTTAAGCGGGCAGCATTGTAGACCATCAATCTTGCAGCTTCAAGATCTGTTCTCATCTCGGCCAGCTGAAACTGCACGCCTTGAAAATGAGCCAAAGACTTCCCGAACTGTTCGCGGCTCTGTACATACTGAAGAGCGGCCTTGTAAGCGCCGGCGGCGATACCAACCATCTGTGCGCCAATGCCGATGCGCCCTTCATTCAGTGTTTCAATGGCAATTTTATAGCCCTTGCCAACTTCGCCCAAAACATTGCCGGCGGGGACTTCGCAATTTTCGAATAAAAGTTCACAGGTTGAGCTGGCGCGAATGCCCAGCTTGTCTTCTTTTTTGCCAACTTTGAATCCAGGAAATGTTTTTTCCACTAAAAAGGCCGTGATGCCCTTGTAGCCCTTGTCCACATCAATATTTGCGAACACGATGAAAATTCCAGCTTCATTTCCATTGGTAATCCAGAGTTTCGAACCATTGAGAATAAATTTGTCGCCTTTTTGTTCTGCCCTTAATTTCAGGGCAAAAGCGTCAGAACCCGAAGAGCTCTCGGAAAGCGCATAGGCGCCAACCCACTCTTTGGCCATCTGCGGGAGATACTTTTCTTTTTGCGCTTCAGTGCCCCACTTCAAAATAGCATTGGTGACCAAGGTGTTCTGGACATCTAGAAGAACACTGACCGAACCGTCGACCTTTGCCAGCTCTTCGACCGCCAAGCAGGCCATGGTAAAAGTCGCGCCAGCGCCGCCGTATTTTTCCGGAGTTTCAATGCCCATGAGTCCCATTTCAAAAAGTTTTTTAATGAGCTCAGGGTTCATTTGAGCTTTTTCGTCCATGTGTTGAACATGGGGTTTGATTTCGTTTTCTGCGAAATCCCGGACGGCCTCTTGGAAAGCGATTTCTTCTTCGCTGAGCATCGTCAGAGCAGGTCGAGAGTTTTCCATTTTGTTCCTTTCGCTAAGCCTTCCAAGATTAGCTTGAGAGGGGCAGAGCTTCAAGTTTTTAGCGGGGACTTTTGAAATAGAAAAACAATGACAAGAAGCACAAATGAGCACTGGACTTTTGTCTGCAAACGGATACCATTCTTCTATGAGTATGGATCTTTACGAAATTGGTTATCGAGCCGTCATTTATTTTATTCCGTTTCTTTTTGCTCTTTGTTTTCATGAGTACGCGCATGGCTGGGTCGCCAAAATGCGCGGGGACAATACGGCGGAAAAAATGGGACGCTTAACCATGAACCCCATTGTTCACATGGATCCCATTGGAACTTTGGTTTTGCCCTTGATGGCGATCATTTTCCCCACCGGAATCTTTTTTGGTTGGGCCAAACCTGTGCCGGTGAATGAACGCAATCTCAGAAACCCCCGCACAGATATGTTTTGGATCGCGTTGGCGGGGCCGGGAGCCAATCTTTTGCTGGCGGTTATTGCAACCCTCGGAATGTGGACCATGAAGCATTTTTTCATTGGTTCAGATTATTTTCGGCCGATCATTCGTGGGCTTGATTTATTTGTCGGGATCAATCTCTTTCTGGCATTTTTTAATATGATCCCCTTGCATCCCCTGGACGGCGGAAAAATTGCCGCGCGTTTTTTGCCGGCAGATGTGAACTTTAAACTGGAACAAAATCAACATATCACCAGCGTGATTTTGCTCGCTCTGATCCTGATGGGCGCCGTACGATTCTTGGTGATCCCTGTGGATTTTACGCAAAATTTGCTGCGAATTTTATCTCTGGGGTAAAAAATGGCACGACTGATGAGTGGTGTTCGCACCACCGGACAACTTCATTTTGGAAACTATTTTGGCGCCATCAAAACATGGGTGGAGCTGCAAAATCAGTACGAGTGTTTTTTTGGGGCGATGGATTGGCACGGGATGACCTCAAATTATAAAAACTCTTCCGAAGTCATGCCTTGGAATCGAGACATCATCGCCGAGCTCCTGGCTTGGGGGATTGATCCTGAAAAAAATGTGCTGTTCATTCAAAGCTTTGTTCCTGAGCATTTGGAGCTATTTTTAATTTTTGCCAATCTCACTCCGATGGGCTGGTTGGAACGCGTGCCCACTTGGAAGGATGCTGAAGAAGAGAACAAAGCTAACGACACCCACAACTTGGGACGTTTTGCATATCCGGTTTTGCAGGCGGCGGACATCGCCATTTACCAGGCCCAAAAAGTTCCTGTTGGCCAAGACCAGGTTGCTCACTTGGAGCTTTCTCGAGAAATCATTCGTCGATTCAATCATCTCTACAAAGCCCAGCTTCCTGAGCCTCAGCCGGTGCTGACCAAGATGCCCGTGGTGACGGGGCTGGATGGCCGAAAGATGTCCAAGTCTTACGGCAACACCCTATTGATGACCGAGGACGAGAAGTCTCTGCTCAAAAAAGTGCGGGCCATGCCGACGGATCCACAGCGCGTTAGACGCGAAGATCCAGGAGATCCAGATCAGTGCAATGTTTATACATTCCACAAGCTATTCTCCACTGAAAAAGACCTTGAGTGGGTGAATGTTGGTTGTCGTTCTGCGGGCATTGGTTGTGGCGACTGCAAAGGAAGATTAGCTGAAAATATCAACAGTTTATGCGCAGAACCTCGAGAAAAGAAAAAACAGTTGTTGAATCAACCAGAAAGGCTTGATTCAATCATTCGCGACGGTTGTGAGCGGGCGCGCAAAGAGGCCCAGCTGACGCTCCGAATGGTGAAGGAACGCATGAAGTTATGAGTTTGACGATTCAACTGCAAAAATTCGAAGGTCCCCTGGCTCTTTTGCTCTATCTGATCCGCAAAGAAGAGATGGACATCTTTGATATCAAGATCAATGAGATTACCAATCAATACCTTGAATACATCAAGCTGATGAAAGAGCTGGATCTAGAGCTTGCCGGCGAGTTTATCGCGATGGCGGCGACCTTGATTCACATCAAAAGTCGAATGCTTCTTCCTCAGTACGATGAACACGGCGAAGTTGTCGAGCAAGAGGATCCTCGCAAAGAATTGGTTCAGCGGCTTTTAGAATATCAAAAATATCAAGAGGCTGGCCGGGCTTTGTATGAAAGACCTTTATTGGGCCGAGATCTTTTTGCCAGAGGAGTTCGTGAAAAACTGGAATCTCCGGAGGAAGAGATTGTTCTTGAGGACAATGCATTGTTTTCATTGATATCGGCCTATCGTCTGGCTTTGCGGACGATGAAAAAGAAGGTTCACCAGGTGGCCGCCAAGACTCAGTCGATTGCGAGTCGAATTCTTGAAATCAAGGATCGTTTGATTGTCGGAGTTCAGGTGACACTGAGTGAACTCTTAGGCGCGGCAGAAGATCGCCGTCGCGAACTGCTGATCACCTTTCTGAGCTTGCTGGAGCTGGGCAAAATGGAGCTGGTTTCCGTTTATCAAACCGAGACCTATGGTGAAATTTACATTCAAGCAAAAAAGAATATTGATGCTAGCATGTTAGGTCGAGTTGAAGAGTATGATTCCATGCGAGCCGATGAAATCGCCGCTGCCATGATGGTGGAAGCGCAAAAGGTTGAAGGCGATATTTTGATGGAGGATGACCACGAACAGCATACTCAGCTTAATTTGACTGAGCAGTCGGCCACAGAGTTTGCGTTGACTGAAGAGCAACTGGATCACGATCTCCTAGAGAAGCAAGTTGATGCCGGCATATCTCCGGCCAGCGATGAGGAAATTTTAGCGGCAGAACTTGAGCTTGAGCAGGCTCTGCCGGGCAGAGACATTGAAGGGTAAAATATGGCAAAACAGAAAAAGACTTCAAAAATCAAAGAAGAAATCATCGAAGACGTTACCGAAGAACAAAATATGGACGTTGCTGATGAAAACAGTGATGAGGCAGATTCCGAGCTCCTTGAATTTGGGGTTACAAATATTTTTACCGAAGAAGAAACTGAAACTTTTTTGCCAGAGGTTTCTGATGATGAAGTCTATCAAATGGAAGAAGACGCTGCGGAAGAGCTAGACTCTGTTGAAGGTACGGAACTGGATGCCTATGAGTCCGCTCAAATCGACGAGAGTGAATTTGTCGAGGAAGAAAGACTGGATTCCATTTTGGAAAGCATCTTGTTTGCCTCTGATCGTCCGGTGAGTCTGAATTCTTTGAAGCTTGTTTTTAAAGGCACGAATATCAAAGGTGATAAAATCCGGAGAGCTCTAGATCGTTTTGCTGTGGAGTTGGCGGGAGCAAAACGAGGAGTCACCTTGGAAGAAGTTCCCGGGGGTTTTCAGTTAAGGACCAAGGTAGACAACCTTAACTTTCTCAGCCGAACATTAAAGGCTCGGCAGTTTCGTCTGTCTGGACCTGCGTTGGAAGTTCTGTCGATTACGGCCTATAAGCAGCCGATTATTAAGTCTGAAATCGATGAGATTCGCGGGGTAGAGAGTGGACATTTGCTTCGTGCGCTGATGGAAAAAGGACTTGTGTCTTTCGAGGGGAAAAGTGAGCTCCCAGGAAAACCCATGCTTTATGGGACGACAAAGAAGTTTCTGGAAATCTTCGGGTTGAGAAACTTAAAAGAGTTGCCGACTTTGTCGCAAATTGATGAGCTTTTGCCTGAAGGAATGACCGAGGAAGAGGCTAAGCCAAGTCTCAGCCAACTGACAGACAAGCTCTCTCAGACGATTGGTGGAACTTACTCTGATGGGGAAGAGGAACTCGGAAAGATCACCGATCAATTGAGTGAGATCAATACGAGTTCTGAGTTCTTTGAAAAAGAAAAATTGCGTCAAAAACAAATGAAAGATCGTGATCGAGCAGAAGGCTTGCGCGAAGCTCTTTTGATGAATGAAGAGATAGGTACTCGAGACCGGAATTGGTTAACCAAGTACGATGAAGCTTTGGCGGCAGGGGAAGACTTGGCGACGAGAGAGTGGAATGCCGAAAAAGAACGGGTTCGACAATTGACCCAGGTCTCCGAGCAAAAAGCAGAATCAGTCGACGAAGAAGCCTTAACCGAAGAGTCTTCAGTGGATGAGGACCTTAATAGCCCATTGATGGATGATGATGAAATCGAGGCCCATACTTAAGGGGTTTATTTCCCTTTTTGTACTTTTTCAGCTTTTGGTGATTTTTATTGCCCCGAATGCCAGTTCCTATTTGGGGAGGAGTCTGCTTCCCTTTGTTTTTTCTTACGCAAACCAAATCGGCCTGAATACAACTTGGAACTTTTTTTCCCCGGACCCTGCGCACACAATGTTTACGAAATACATTGTGTGGTTCGAAGATGCAGAGGGAAATGAGCTCAAAGAGGCAGAACATGGGTATATTCCCCCAGAAAAAGAAAACATTGTAACCGACAGTTCAAAACGTCGCTTCTTGTACATGATGAGGTTTTTAATCCTGGATACCCAGCGGATGAAAAGCATCTTGGGGCCTTGGATTTGTCGAAGCCATCCCGGGGCGAGTCTGGTCAAGATGGAGCATATTCTTGAATCAATTCCCACCCTTGAGAGAGCTCAACTGGGGGAAGAACGTCCCGACGAGGGCCGAGTGATGATGGAGATGAGTTATCACTGCAAGCAAGATAAGGATTCGAGCGAGCAAAAAAATCAAAACGAGGAGAGCTTGTGAAAATAACTTCTTGTTTGAGTCGAGGGCTTGCGCTGTGGAATGAATTTTGGTTTGCGCCCCGGCCGTTGCTGAACCTGGCTCTTTTTCGAGTTCTTCTTTGCGGAACAATGTTTGTTCTTTATCTGTCTCGTCAGAGCGACTTGACTCTGTTTTTCACCGACATTGGAATTTTACCAAAGAGTTTGGCTTTTGAGGTCATGCCGCAGTTCTATCGCCCTCCTTGGATGCTGGCGTTTTGGCCGGATGGTTTTGTGCCGTGGGTACATGGTGGGCTGCTGCTTTGTTTATTCCTTGGGATGATCGGCATGGGAGGGCGGGTCGTTCTGTGGGTAGCGACGTATCTCCATTTGGCATTTATCCAGCGCAACTATGGGGTCGTGTTTGGTGCCGATCAGATCGGTGGGATTTTTCTGATGTATCTGTCCTTCGCGCGAGTCAATGATGTGGTCTCAGTGAAGTCCTGGATTCGCGGGGCCCGACAGCGAGAAACTTTTTTTGACGACAAAAAAATGAGCCAGGATTTATTGACCTCGGTAGCATATCGCCTGATTCAGATTCAGGTGTGTGCGATTTATGCCTACTCCGGATTTGAAAAGCTAAAGGGGGCGAGTTGGTGGGATGGCACGGCCCTGTGGAGTGTATTGGCAAATCCGCAGTTTGTGATTACGGATATGACTTGGGTTAAACACTTTGGGCTCGTCATTCCAGTCCTGTCATTTTCGACCATATTCTTTGAAATCTATTTCCCCATTTTGATATGGGTAAAAAAAATAAGGCCCTATTTTCTGGCTGCAGGTGTTTTATTTCATGCCGGCATTGCCGTGTTGATGGCCCTGTATGGGTTTGCATTGGTAATGATTTGTCCTTACATCCTGTGGTTGCAGCCTCAGTGGATTAAAACCTGTCTCAGTTCGAGACGGTAATCTCAGAGTGCTGAGATTAATTGGCTTGAACCTCGATCTTTGTCCTTAAGTGAGACGCTAAACTTTCCGATAAAGTGGCATGGGAAAAGCTTCTGATTTTGAACTGGCATTGAGAGTCTTTTTTCAGTTGTTAAAACGACCATTGATCTTGGTGTTCTGTTTGGGTTTCCTCGTGCTTCCTTATCAAAACTGCTCTGGTTACAATGATCCGTCACCCTTTGGGCTCAATACCACGGATATCAGCTCAATTTCTGGGGATGTCACCCAGCCAAAGCTGAATTCTCCGTTGGGGGCTTTTGATGTCACTATCTATGACAGCATGGTTTCCATTGGTGGAGAGTGCAGTGTGGGGACCTCTGCGAAACACTATATTGAATTGACCGTTCAAGATGACGCCAACAAGTACATAGCTTTGAAAAGTTCAGTAAGCTGTCCTGAATGTTACCGGATGACCAATGCTCGATGTGAACATGGTCGGTATTACGCCACAGTCCCCATCGGTTGTTCTGCCTATCGTGGCACCACCGCCAGTCTCTATCGACTGTCCGGGCAATTGGTAACCTACGATGACAAAAATCAAGAGGTTCGAGCTCCAACAGCCAAGTTTGATCGATTCTTCCAGATTGCTTGGGTGCAGGGATCCTGTTTGTAATGTGAGTGAAGAGTGCAGCTTTTTCTGCTGAGTTCGGTGCTACTGCAATCTCTGCAAAGAGTAATCTCTGATGTGAATCGCCCTTAAATTTTCAGCAAGACCTTCAATAGAGTTTGAGATCTCCAGCGTCGAGGCAAGGCCGGTGTGTTCAATCCACTTTTTGAGATGGTCTGGGTTTTTCAACAAAAACTCGAGCAATTTAGAGGTGTCTTTGCCTTGGCGAAAACTGGTGATTCCCCAGATGGTCAGGGTCTCTTTTTGGCTTTTGGTATCGACTTTCCAAAAAAGAGGAAAAAAATGTGAGGAGCTCAATTTTTCTGTTCGAAAGTCGGCTGAGAGTAAGTTGGGAGAAAGAGTCAGCGGCTGGCTCAGTTCTTTGATCTCAGAAAGCCATTGCGTGGGAGCAATCAACAGATCTGAAGTTTGAGCTTCGGCTTGAAAAAGGTGAAAGTTTTCAACAGATTTGGCATCTGTCAAAAGACCAAAGGAGTCTTCAAATTGACTTAAAAGCGAGTCCGGGATGAGGGCTTTTTCAGAGGTTAGAATCGTAATTGTTGGATTGGCTGGGCCAAAAACCTTTTCCCACAACTTGGGGAAGGCTCCTCGGCTATAGCCAATGCCAAAGCCGAGGCTCAGAGTCAGAAAAAAAAGAACGATGTATTTCTTCCGCACTCAGTACAGAGGTCTCCTTAAAAAGACTCGTCAAAGGAAACAGATCCTGAGACGCCTGTTTGGTAGGCCGAAACGCGTCTTTCAAAAAAGTTAGCAAGCTCTTGCATGTCCTGCAATTCCATAAATGGAAAGGGATTTTTCACATTGAATCTGGGCTCAATGTGCAAGCTTTCCAATCGTTGATCAGCGACAAACTCCAGATACTGACGCATATCTTTCAGCGAGAGGCCTGCAACGCCATGATCCAAGATATCTTTTGCAAAAGCCATCTCACAATCAATGGCATCTTCTATCATTTGCAGAATCATTTCGTTCATTTGTTCGTTGAACAAGTTGGGTTCCTCTTTGCGAACGGTTTGAATCACTTCATTGGCAAAAGCAATGTGCATGCTTTCATCGCGAAAGACCCAATTGGTTCCAGTAGCGAGGCCTTGCAGCAAACCTTTTGAACGCAAGAAATAAACATAGGCAAAGGCAGCAAAGAAAAACAGACCTTCAATGCAAGTCGCAAAACAGATCAAATTCATGACAAATTTACGACGATCTTCCAGGGTTTTTAAAGAGTCCAGATCGTTGATGGAATCAATCCACTTAAAGCAAAAGTCAGCTTTAGCTTTGATCGACGGAATGTTGTCCACTGCAGAAAAGGCCTTCGCTCTTTCGTCAGGATGTGGAATATAGGTATCGAGCAGTGTCAGGTAAAACTGGACATGCAGGGCTTCTTCGTAAAGCTGTCTGGACAAATACAAACGCGCCTCAGGTGAGTTGATGTGTTTGTACAGATTGAGCACCAGATTGTTGCCGACAATGGAATCGCCCGTGGCAAAAAAAGCCACCAATCGGCCGATCAAATGTTTTTCAGCCGGAGTCATTTTCTGGTGTAAATCCACCAGGTCGGTTGAAAAGTCCACTTCATCCACAGTCCAAGTGTTTTTAATCCCATTTCGGTACATTTCATAAAAGGTGGGATATTTCATGGGTCTTAATGTGAGGTTAAATCCGGGATCGAGAATCATTTTAAGCTCCTTTATTGACAAGCTTCGCAGGCTTCGGGGTTTTCAAGAGAACAGGCAATCACTTCAGAGTCTGAATAGGATTTTCCCATTTCAGTTGCTGGAGCCTCTGCTTGGGCTTGGGCTGTTAAAGAGATACTGGGAGTGCTTACGTTTGTTGATTTTTTAACAGTGGTTTTCGCAATCCCAGTCGCGGGACGAGAGCGAAGATAATAAGTTGTCTTCAGGCCTCTTTTCCAAGCGTACATATACATGGAAGAAAGTTTTCCAATCGTTGGCGCATCGGTAAAGAGATTTAAAGACTGGCTTTGGTCAATGTAGGCTCCACGCTCGGCGCCCATATCAATCAAAGACTTCATGGGAACTTCCCAAACAGTGCGGTAAATTTCTTTGAGTTCCTGAGGAATGACTTGGAGGTCTTGGACGGAACCTTCGGACAATTTAATCTCATTGCGAAGTTCTTCGTTCCAGAGCCCCAGAGCTTTGAGCTCAGAGACTAAGTACCGATTGACCTGCATAAACTCACCAGAAAGAGTTTCTCTTTTAAAGAGATTTGAAATCTGTGGTTCTGTGGCTTCATAGCAGCCAACAATCGAAGCAATTGTTGCGGTGGGCGCAATGGCAATGAGCAAAGAGTTTCTCAATCCAGTAACTTTGATTTTTGCGCGCAGCTCGTCCCAACGAGCTGAATCCGTTGGTTCAACACCCCAAAGATCAAATTGAAGCAATCCTTGAGCCGCTTTGGTTTCAGAAAAGGAACTGTGAGGGCCATGCTGCTCAGCCAATTCATTGGAAGTGACCAGTGCATTGTAATAGATCTCTTCTTGAATGCGCCTTGAAAGTTCGCGGGCTTTGTCGCTGTCAAAAGGCCATCGAAGTTGGAAAAAGACGTCTTGAAGGCCCATGATTCCAAGGCCGACGGGTCTCCATCGATGATTGGAGCCTTCCGCCTGAGGAATTGGATAGAAATTGATATCGATCACACGGTCCAGATATTTGACGGCTGTGCGAACAGTTTTTGCCAACTTTTCAAAGTCAAACTGACCATTAACAACGTGGCGACTCAGATTGACTGATCCCAGATTGCAGACGGCAGTCTCTTTATTGGAAGTCACTTCTAAAATTTCAGTGCAAAGATTAGATAGGTGGATCACATTTTCAGGCAGGCCCGTTTGATTGGACTTTAGATTGGAAGCATCTTTAAACGTCATCCAGCCATTGCCAGTTTGAGCCAGGGTTTTCATCATACGAACATAGAGATCTCGGGCTTTGAGCTGACGCATGAAAAGGCCTTGAGATTCGGCCTCGACATAAGCTTTCTCAAAAGCTTCGCCGGTGAGATCAACCAAGTGCGGAACAATGCGTGGGTCAAACAGGGACCAAGTCTCATCTTTTTCCACGCGTTTCATGAATAGGTCGGGGACCCAGTTGGCCAAATTTAAGTTATGGGTTCTTTTGGCTTCGTCGCCCGTGTTATCACGAAGTTCTAAAAACTCTTCAATGTCTGCGTGCCAAGTTTCCAAATAGACACAGGCAGCCCCTTTGCGTTTTCCGCCTTGGTTCACAGCAGAAACGGAGCTGTCCATTGTTTTAAGCCAAGGGATGACTCCGTTAGAATGACCATTGGTGCCTTTGATCAAAGAGCCGCGAGCTCTTACTCGGTGATAAGCAACGCCAATGCCGCCGGCAAACTTGGATAACAAGGCCATGTCTGTGTATTTGTCATAGATTGAGCGCAGATCATCTTCTGGAGAGTCGCAAAGATAACAAGAAGACATCTGAGGTCGAACTGTTCCTGAGTTAAACAAAGTCGGCGTCGAGGCCAAATAGTCATGGGATGAGATTAAACGATAAAATTCGGAAGCCTCTTCCACGGACTGAGCTAAACCACAGGCGACACGCATGAAAAAGTATTGTGGAGTTTCGAAGACCTGGCGGCTTTTGGGATTTTTCAAAAGATAACGATCGTAGATTGTGCGAAGACCAAAGTATTCAAATCGATCCGTGCGAAAGGGCTCTATCGAAGCGGATAGGGCGGCCTTGTTTTTTTCCACAAAGCGGAAGGTAGATTCCCCAATCAGGCCGGCGTTGTAGCCTGCGGTCACCGAGTCTGCAAAAGACTGAATTTTTTGTGAACGAACTTCTTCGTCCACGTAGATGGCCAGTAGGCGTGCGGCCAGACGAGAGTACTCAGGATCTTCGCTGATCAATAGAGACGCGGTCTGAATACAGAGATTATCCAGCTCGTTGGTGGTCGCGCCATCATAAAGACCACTGATAGCTTTGGTGGCAACCCGAAGCGGGTCGACAGTGGGGATTCCGTAGCAGCAGCCGGTAACTCGTTCGACGATTTTTGTTACGTCCACCGGTTCAAGGGAACCATCTCTCTTTTTAACCCTCATGACATGGGGTTGTGAGAGCTCATTTGTCTCTCGGTTTGCCTCGTGGTTTGATTGACGTGATGCTGGGCCCTGTCCAATGGACTCATTCTGAAACATAATTTTCCCCTCTTTCGAACTTTCTTTAGGATTTTCCAGATCATTAAGAGCGCTCCTTGAGCAGCTATTCGATCACTGAAATCCCGATAATCCTTCAATTCGTGCGCAACTGAACCAGCCCTTCTTCGGTGGAACATTTCAAGCTTGTGGCTGTTAGGTCGTTAAACCCGAAGCAACTAGATCTAGTGTTCTTGCTGGGATCAGCTGCAGATCAATCCCTATCTCTTGTACTCACGGTAATGGAACAAAACTCGCTCCTGCAACATTTTTTTCAGCGCAAAACTTAAAAAAAATTTGCCGGTGCTCATCAAACGTGCAAGGTTTTGAAATCATTTGACATAGATTGACTGATGATAAAAAGGGCGGCCTTGAGTAATAACTGAGCAATAGACCATGGTCCAGCCTCTTGCTTGAAGCCAGACTGCATTTCCTCGATGAAAAAATCTGTCACATCTTACATGAAATGAAATTGTGCTTCTTTTTTGAGCGTATAAAAAAGAAGTGCGGCTCATTTGAAGTCTTGCTAGAGATCAAAACATGCCGTCATCAAAGGGGACTCCCTTTTTATTTTCAGTTTTGTTTCATCTCGGGGTTTTGGGATTTACTTATTGGGAGTTTGGTCATGATCCCAAAAGTTTTCGTCAGAACCCTCCGAGCTTTTGGCAAGACTTCGATGTTATTCTGTCTCCGCCGAAGCACAAGCTTACTCCAAAAAAAGCAATGAAAAGCAGTCCGACGGAGATTCTTCCAAAAGAAACCCTGACAAAAACAAAACAGAACAATGAAGATATTTTGAATCTTGCGAACAGGACATTGGCTCCTGTGAGTTTCGAGTCGCTGACCAAAGCTCCGCATCTTTTGCATGAAGTAAAGGCCGCCTACCCCGAAGAGGCTCGGCTTCAGCATATCGAGGGGGTTGTGGTAATGGCGATTTTGATTGATCAGCAGGGGAAGGTGGCTCGCGCACGTATACAGAGTGGGCCAGGTGGCGGCTTGAATGAAGCGGCCTTGGCTGCGATTGAAAACTTTCTTTTCTCTCCAGCGTGGCGCGGTGACGAAAGAGTGCCCGTTGAGATTATTTATAAGTATCGTTTTCAGCTGGCAAGGTGACGGCTAAATTTTTCGATGAAAGGTTTGCGGAATGGCAAGATGGAGCAGGATTTTGGTGTTCGGAGTGGTCAGCATCTTAGGATGCGGAAATGGCTGGGCGGCCTCTGAGTATGAGACCGTCGTTCGAGAGAGCTCTTTTGCTTCGAGTTCGAGAGTCGTGATCACTGGAAATGACATTGAAAAGAGCAAGGCGACCAATTTGACCTCGGTATTGAAAGTCATGGCCAACATCAATATTTCAAGCACGAGCTTTCAGCCCAACGGTTTTTTTATCCGCGGAGGCGACTCGGGACATGTTTTGATTGTGGTGGATGGGATTCCCTTTTATGACGCCTCCAGCGCCCAGAGGACGGTCAACCTGGACAATATGGATGTCCACAAGATCAAACGCATCGAAGTTCTCAAAGGGTCCCAATCCGTCCTTTATGGAGGCCAGGCGCTCAGCGGTGTGATTATTATTGATACTCTTCCGGGTGAAATAAAAGACCAAGCTCGGGGGGCGTTGGAGCTCGGGCGCTTTGAATACCGGAAAGCCTCTTTGGCGGGAGCCAAGAAGGTTCAGGACAGTTCTGTGGTCGTTGGCCACGCCTTTGCGACTGATAAAAATCTACTTTCTCTGGTAAAATCATCAGACATTCGTTATCAACAGGCGAAAAACTCTTTAGATTTAGCCTGGATTCAAAAGGGAGAATTTGATTTTTTTGCGAAAACATTTTTGATTCATCAGCGAGCAGAAAGCCCAACTGCAAATCGTACGACCTACGAAGCGGCTGACACCAAGGACTATGTGCAGACAGATGACATTGCTGGGGCGCAAGTGGGTTTGCAAAATCTGTCAGCTAATTGGCGACCACAGATGTGGGCTGGGTATCAGCAGGGCCGACGGTCCTATGAGCAGCCAATTAATTCATATGCAAACACGGCAACCAATGAGCTTTACAAGAGTCAACTGACCCAAGCTCGGATTGAAATTCGGCCCGTCGAAAACAATGACTGGAAATCCCAGGTGGGGTTTAGCTATTTGAAGGAAGACTTTGGTTATGACAAGTTTGGCATAGAACAGTCCAAAGCTTTTGGTGAGCAGAGGGGGATTTTTGTGAAAGCAGACTCGCCCGTCGATCAGATCTTGCGGTGGGAGATTGGTGGTCGTTCAGAGTTTATCGATGCTCGAGACAGAGAAGACGCTTATCAGTTGGGGCTGACCTTTCTCCGTCAAGTGAAACTGGAGTATTCAACCGGGATAAAAATGCCCTCGCTTTTTCAGTTGTACTCTTCTTATGGCAATCCTCAGCTGAGTTTAGAGAAGTCTCGCTCGATGTCCTTGACCTACACCAATGAGGTCAGTCAGGAGGGGACTTTTTCGGCAACGATTTTTGAAACTCATTTTGACAACTTGGTGGTCTATGACACTGGAACCTTGAAATATCAGAATTTGTCTCGGGCCATGTCCCGTGGAATTGAGGGACAATATGGAATTCCTGTTTCTGACTGGTCCTTATCTTTGGGAGCTAGCTATGAGGAACCTCGGGATGTCAGTAATGCCAGATGGCTTTTACGTCGGCCTCTCCAGACGGCTTCGTTAAGGGCTGAAAAAAAATGGAATCAGGAGATGTTTCAAACGGATCTGCAGTGGATTGGTTCGCGCTGGGATCAGACGGGTGCAAACACCACTCAACAGCTGGCGCCGGTGCTGACCGTCAATGGGAGCTTTAGCCATAACTTTTCTGAACAATGGCAGGCTTATGTTCGAGCGCAGAATATTTTTGATCAAAGATATCAGCAATCTACAGGATACTATGACGAGGGTCTATTTGCTCTTGTAGGACTTCAATATCAGGAATAAGCCGGCGTCTCGGAATGAGGGAAACCTCTTTTTTGCATTTGTCGCCAGAGCGCCAGGGAGTTTTCATCCAGCGAGTTCTGCTCTAAAAGTTTTCCCTGAAAGGAACGACGTTTTCGCAGGAATTCGATCATAAACTGATGGGTGCCCATTTTATCGGATGTCCAAGATGGAGCAACCAGTTCGTTCCAGCGCGATGCAAACGCCGCCAGCCGATGAACATAAATTCGAGGGGATAGGTGTTCTAAAAATAACTGGACTCGCTCTGCATAAGGCTCTCGTTCAATCGGTGTAAATTCCCCAGCATGATAGATTTTTTCTAACGGAGTTTCTGTCAAGACGTGCAGGTTATGAAGCTTGACGTTGGTGATCGGAAGTTCATTGCACAGTCTAGCTGTTTCGATCATCTGAGCATCGGTTTCCCCGGGTTGCCCAAACATTAAGTGAATCCCAAGGTCGACCGAAGTTTCCTTGGCAATTTTTTCGATGGCCGCCAAAGATTGTTCGCGAGTGTGGCCCCTGCGCATGAATTCCAATTGCTGATTGTCAAAACTTTGCACGCCCAATTCAACGGCGACGAAAGACCGTTCATGGTATTCCTTCCAGAAATCCAAAACTCCTTTGGATAGACAATCAGGCCGGGTGCCAACAACCAGGCCCTTGACGAAGGGATACGACAGGGCTGTTTCAAAGTTGGCGCGAAGGGCATCGAGCTTGGTAAAGGTGTTCGTGTATGCCTGAAAGTAGACCAGATATTTTTCTGCTTTGTATTTCTGAAAGATCATTTGTTGGTACTTTTCAATCTGATCTCGAAGGCCCATCGTCGCGCTTTCAGATTTAGCAGCAGAGCCCCAGACGTCACAAAAAACACAGGTTTGCATGCCCTTTAGGCCACGGCGGTTGGGACAATCATCGACGACGGAAACGGGGATCTTATAGACCTTGCCGCCAAACTTTTCTTGGTAAAATTCTGAAATGGGTCTGTAGGGGAGACCAGTCCAACCTTTTTCGCTCACCCCTTGTGGATGGCATGAGCTTGGAGAAGAGTCAACTTCCGTGCTAGAAGAGCTCCATGGGATGGAAAAACGACCTTTTTGAAATTGTTCTCACCAGAGACCAGAGTCCAACACTTCGACGAAGGGGGCAGGATTCAGGCGAAACTATGCACCATTCTGGTGGCGCTTACGCGGAGACTCAGCTGATCTATGGGGCGCCGATTCGTCAGGTATTGAATCATGGTGGTCGGTCTTTTCTGTCCGTGGGGCTTGGCTGTGGCTACAATGAAATGCTGGTGGCCACTGAATGCTTAAAAAAAGAACTGCCCCCAGAGCAGATTTTTTTGCTGAGTTTTGAGTCTGAGGAGTCTCTTCGTCAAAGTTTTTTGGATTGGCTCCGAGGCGACAACAACAGCCTCTATGAATCGATCGCTGTTTTTTTTCAAGAGGACTCAGGCATTTCCACCCAAGCTTTGCGGGCTTGGTTGCTTCGAGCTTCGCAGGTTTCGACCTGGGTGATTGAGTCCACCTTGACGAGAGCTTCAAAAATACCACGACCCGTAGAGTGCATTTTGTATGATGCTTTTAGCTCAAAAACATGTCCAGACCTGTGGCAAGAGGATTTTCTGATGGAATTTCTAGCGCAGACCAGTGCGCCAAATTGTTGCTTAAGTACCTATGCCTGCACAGGGGCTCTTTGCCGGGGTTTAAAAACCACCGGCTTTCGATTGGTCCTGCGGCCGGGATTTCATGGCAAACGAAACAGCACCCTGGCTTTAAAGGGGGCCTTTCAGGCTATTCCGGATTTTTTAAATCTGTGAATTTTTTAACGTACTCGATCAAGGCGCTCTTGGATTCTGAGTGCAGTCCGATAAAACGCAAACCAGCATAACCGTCGCCGCCGACATAGACAACTTCGGCGGTGGCGTGAATCGGGCCGAAAAGATTTGGGCTTTTTAAAACTGTTTTGAATTTTTCGCCGATTTTAACCTGAGGAGCTTCGGTGATTCCTAAGCCACCCTCGCTCACGGACAGAACCCGAGCATTGAATGACCCTGTCGTGCCCTCGCAGTTGAGAGTTCCCATGATGGGGACTCGAGGGTGTTGGCGCCGAGAAACACCGAGCTCATCCATAATCTTATGAATTTGATAAACGTCTTTCCATTCTGAATAACCTTCGGTCCATATCTGGATATCGCTATAGTCTGTCTGAGTTTTCAGGTGTTCAATCATCTGGTCGTGACTCATGGGCTGAAGCTGTTGCCCCGCCACGCGGAGCTTCCATAGTCGCCCAGTTTCAGTTTTCCCTTGGCTTTGAGATTGGGTTTCCAGTTCTTGGACAAGGCGAGCCCAGCGGTCTTTATTGACCCAGTCACTTTGTCCTCGTCCCCAAATCAAAGCATTGGGGGTCTGGTTAACGCGACCTTCCAGGTCTTCTTTTGAGAAGGGACCTGAAACATGACCATCCGTGAGTACAAACCATTTTGTTTCCAACATATAATCAAGGCTAACAAAAAAAGTCTTGGAGAATCAATTGAAATACATCATCAGTGGAACGAATAGACCAGGAGCCCGAAGTCTTCAGATATCAGAGCTGATTCAGAAAATTTATTCTGAAAATGGTGAGCAAGTGGAGATCATTGATCTGGCAGTTTTGCCCTATCATGAGCTAAATGGCCAACAGTATGGAGGCGGTCTTCATGAGAAATGGGCTGAGGCTGTCGGTAAGGTTAATCAAGCCGATGCCTTAATTTTTGTGGTTCCGGAATACAATGGCTCCGCCCCAGGGGCTTTAAAGTACTTTATCGACCATTGGAAATATCCAGAGTCTTTTGAGCACCGCCCTGTTTGTTATGTGGGTTTGGGCGGCATTTTTGGAGGGCTGAGGGCGGTGGAACATCTTCAGCAGGTGATGGGGTACCGAAATGCGTTTCAATACCCCTTGCGAGTTTTCTTAATGAATATCTTTAAGACCTTAAAAGATGGTAAACTCGAAGACGCAGTGGCTTTGCAGCTGCTCAAAGACCAGGTGGCCGGGTTTAAAAAATTCGTCGCCGGTCTTCAGTCACAAGCTATTGACGCCAACTCTTTATTGGCGAGAAAATAGACAGAGCGCCACTGATGGCGCTGAATGGAAGGTGCCCATGGAAACCCGAGTTTTGACGGATTCATGGAAAAAAGACTTGGCCCAGTTTCAGGTCCCATCTTTGGGACGAAGTCTTTGGCAGTTGGCGAACACGTTGATCCCTTATGTGCTTTTGTGGTGGATGATTGATCAAGCGCTGAATGTGTCGTTCTGGCTGGCTTTGCCGCTAATTTTTCTGGCCAGCGGTTTTTTAGTTCGAGCTTTTATTATTTTTCACGACTGTGGACACGGCTCATTTTTTAAAAATAAAAAAGCCAACGATGTGCTCGGTGTTCTATTGGGCCTTTTGGTCTTTACTCCGTATCATCATTGGAGATGGGAACACGCCCTTCATCACGCAACCTCTGGAGATTTGGATCGACGGGGATTGGGGGATATGTGGATGCTGACCGTCGACGAATATCAGAAACTGCCGGTGCGGGATCAATGGGTTTATCGCATGGCCCGTAATCCTTGGGTTTTGTTTATGATAGCGCCTGTTCTGCTATTTACCTTCAAACAAAGGTTTCATTCCGCTCAAGCAAAAAGAAAAGAGCGGTGGTCGGTTTATCTGACCACGCCCGCATCCATACTGATGGCGGTAATTTTGAGTTTTATTTTTGGATTTGAGCGGTATCTTGTTATTCAGTTTTCGATTTTGGCGGTGGCGACCTCGTTTGGAGTTTGGCTATTTTATCTTCAGCATCAGTACGAGGGCGTGTATTGGGCTCGTCATGAACAGTGGGATTTTACGAAGGCGGCCCTTGAGGGAAGCTCTTTTTATCAGTTGCCGAAAGTGTTGCAGTTTTTTTCGGGCAATATTGGCTTTCACCATTTGCACCACCTGAATTCAAAGATCCCTAATTATTATTTAGAAGAGTGTCACCGTAAGACTTCATTTCTTCAGACCGTGAAGCCACTCAGTCTTCGCGTGAGTTTTCGAGCTGCGCGATTGGCTCTCTGGGATGAAAAAAACCAACAGCTGATTCGCTTTGATCAAATGACATCTGGCTAGGCGCAGGATTTAACTTAGCTTGCTTGTTTGTCTGACTTTTTTGCAGGACTCAGTGGGGCAGAGTTTTGGGGGGCTTCGGTTTTTTGAGATGCCGAGTGATAGACATTGATTTTGTCATTGAGAAAATTCTGAGCCTGATATTTTGCCAAAGTCTGTACGGCTTCTTTTTTTAGATGCATATGGCCGACACCTTTGGTTTTTAGCCTTTTCTTCTGGTCCCCATAGAAAACGCCATCTTTGGGAGTGTAGAGAATATATTTTTGATTCTCAGGCATATAGATATAAAGATCAAACTCCACAGGAGCATCGTCTTTCAGGTCGTCAACCGAAAGACGAATCATCTTAGCGTCATCCGAAAGTTCAAATTCAGTTTTGAGCTCTTTGTGAGGGAAGAAGGCCATGACCACTTCTTTGTTGTTGTGGATCGACTTTCTTAGAAACTGAGCTTGATCAATTGACCAGTCGACGAAGTCCACCAGCTGAACTTTGATGTCCATCGAGTCTTGATTTTTGACATCCTCGCCATGCTCCCGCAGAAACAAAAACAAGCGCTTTCGAATCATTTGAATCAAGGACGCATCGATTTTTGTGTCTTTACCCATGGTTGATAAAAGATATCCTGAAAACTTTGGACTCTGTACAGTGATGCAGGCCAGATGTGACGCTTCTTCAACTTCTTCAGGCTGGTTGGATCCAACCAGATTGACCGAGTCCTCAAGCGCTTGCTGAGTTCCGCGCACGATGATTGTTTCATCCTTAGCTTTTGCAGTTTGTTCCGAAAAGTATCGAATGCGTTTCGCTTTTTTGGCGACTCTGTCGGCTTCTATTCTCGGATCTTTTTTTCCAAGTTCTTTTTTCTGGTCTGTATCATAAGACTTGTTTGAAGACCCCTTTTCAGACGTTGAATATTCATCGCCCGCCCCAGGTTTTGACGAAGATGTCCCTAGTGAAGAGGCTGTCCCTTGGGGAGAGGTCTCGTTCGAGTGGGGTGATGAAGTTTTATTTTTAGCGTTCTGTTCAGGACTAGAACCCGTCTTTGTCAAGGCCTCCGAGGTTGGTGCGGCGGCAGACGAGGATTTTGACTGTTCTTCTTGGTCGGGGAAGTACGCTCCAGCTTGTTTTTTGGATTCTTCATTCCAGTTCTGATAGCCGTTGCTGGTCGACTCGGAGCCCTCTTGTTTTGTCGAGTGGAGAAGCTGATCTCCACCTTTTTGAATGATGACACCAGAATTCGAGTCCTGCTCGTCAGCGTCTGAAGACATCATGCTGGCGAGGGCGGCTCGGGCCTGTTCGAAAGAAGACGCGGCATCGCCGTTTTCGCCGGTCCCGCCTCCGCGGAGGGTGATGGCATCAGAGTTGGCCCCGCCATTCTCGGTCGAAAATTGTTGTCTGTTCTCCGATTGATTTTGTTTTTTGAGTTCATCATCCCGGAGAATTTTTAGAACCATTCTTTCGATAGATGGACCAGAGACCGCTGGATACAGGTTGTACTCGAGATTCATCGAGTTCAGATTCTTTGCGGAATTGCTGGATCCTTTTTCCGCAAAACCAATCACTCGCAACGGAAAGGCTTGGGCCAGCATTTTTGGCAGAATTCGAACTTTTTTATGGGGGTGGTCAGCGCTGATCAGAACATATTGGGGCGTTTTTTGAATAATGTAGGCCAGGGCTTCTTTGAGGTTCGTGGAGCTTCGAACCTCCCATTTGCGATTGCGCAAAAATGTTTCGGCCTGGGTGAGGCTGTTGGCCTGGGATTTCAGGATAAAGACCGAGTAGCCTTCCGTCTTTTCAGGGGCGGTCTCTTCAGATTTAGCAGAAGGGTTTTTGGCTGTTTTGCTAATACGGTAGTTCCTCATTTTTATATCTGTTTTTCGGCACTTCAATGGAAACAATTGAGGTAAAATTAAGCTTGGCCAGTCGCGGTGAGGGGTTTAGTTGTGCTGAAGCGCGCTAATTTCAGAGAGAGAATGAGTAATGGCTGGGCAAAAGTCGAGGGCAGGCGAACATTCATCTTTTGTTAAGACTGAATCGCTGACAAGAGCTAGATATCACTTTAGTCTCTATGTCTGTACTTACAGCGAGGTTAACATCTAGTGTCTGACAGTCCAAATCCGAACTCGACGCCAAAGGAATCTATTCGAGCGTCAAGACCCCATCATAACTCTCATATGCAAGACGGCCTCGGAGTTCTTGCTCTTGGGGCTCTCGGAGTGGTGTTTGGGGACATCGGAACAAGTCCTCTTTATGCCTTGCGGGAATGCTTTGGGGCGGAGCATGCGCTACCTGTAACGGCAGACAATATCCTTGGTGTTTTGTCGTTGATTTTTTGGACCCTTTTTTTGGTGATCAGTGTCAAGTACATGGCTTTTGTCATGCGCGCGGACAACAAGGGCGAGGGTGGAATTCTTTCTCTGATGGCGTTGGCTTCTTCGGCTTTTCGGGATCAGAACGGAAAACAACGGCGATGGATGATTGTTATCCTCGGACTGTTTGGGACCGCTTTGCTCTACGGAGACGGGGTGATCACTCCAGCGATTTCTGTTCTATCAGCGGTTGAAGGCTTAGCTATCGTCACTCCAATATTTGAGCCCTTTATTCTGCCAATCACCGTCGTGCTGATTGTGCTTTTGTTTTTGTTTCAATATTTTGGAACGGGTCGCATCGGAGTTGTTTTTGGTCCAATCATTATGGTTTGGTTTATTACAATTGGACTGCTGGGTTGGCATTGGATTGCTCAAAATCCTTCGGTTCTATTTGCACTCAACCCTTTTTATGCGGCCGAGTTCTTGCTGAGCAATGGGCAAATTGGATTTTTTGTTTTAGGCGCTGTCTTTCTGGTGGTCATTGGCGGCGAAGCTCTTTATGCTGACATGGGGCATTTCGGAAGAAAGCCGATTCGATTGGCTTGGTTCACGGTCGCTCTGCCTGGACTTGTACTTAATTACTTCGGTCAGGGAGCGATGCTCCTAAACAATCCGGAAACGATCTCCAATCCCTTTTATCTGATGGCTCCGCAGTGGGCTCTGTGGCCTTTGGTTCTTCTTGCTACGGTCGCGACGATCATTGCTTCTCAAGCTCTTATCTCTGGCGTGTTCTCGATCACCAAACAGGCTGTTCAGTTGGGCTATTGTCCACGCTTGTCTATTGTTCATACCTCCAGCCGAGAGATCGGTCAGATCTATATTCCGTTTATCAATTGGACCTTGATGGTTGGAGTGGTGTGGCTGGTAATCGCATTTAAAACATCTAGCGAATTGGCGTCGGCCTATGGAATTGCGGTGACCGGCACGATGGTGATTACGACTATCTTGGCGTATGAAGTGGCTCGAAAAATATGGAAGTGGCCTTTTTGGAAAGCCGGATCTTTGTTTGGATTTTTTCTGATTATCGACCTTTCGTTCTTCGGAACAAATATTGTCAAAATTTCTCACGGTGGATGGGTGCCGATGATGATCGGTGCTGGCATTTATTTGTTGATGTCCACCTGGGATAAGGGTCGAAAGATTTTGGCGGAACGCTTGAAGTCCAGATCTTTACCCATGGCCGAGTTTATTAAAATACTGGAGGTCTCTCCGCCTAAAAAAGTTGAGGGCTCAGCGATCTACATGAGCAGTGATACCTGGGGCGTGCCGGTGCCACTTTTACACAATTTGAAACACAACAAAGTGATTCATTCTCAGATTGCAATCCTCACCATCAAGACCAAAGAAGTCCCAACAGTGCACAAGCGAGACCGTGTGGTCATTGAAACCCTGGCTCCGCAGTTCTATCGAATTATTGCCTATTATGGTTTTATGGAGATTCCAAAAATAAAACATATCTTAGAGGCCTGTCGGGAGCATGGAATGCCATTCCCCATTCAAGAAACCACCTTTGTTCTTGGTCGTGAAACAATTTTGCCAACAGGCGATCACGAGTTAAGCATCTGGAGAGAACACTTGTTCGCGTTTATGGCGAGAAATGCCGAGCGGCCGACGACCTATTTTAAAATCCCTCCCAATCAAGTGATTGAGGTCGGGATTCAAGTAGAAATCTAGTGATCTCTTTTTTCTTCGCCATGCCGTCGCCAAAACCAAGATCGATCAGCTGATTCATGAACTCTTTTTCAAACAGCAGGTAGCTGATAATCTCACTCGCATCTTCTAGGGGGCCAAGGCCCTTCAATAAATATCGGATGACTCGAGGAAGGCGAGAGCCCAGCTGAGACGCCATTTTTCCAATATCTCCCGACGGAGAAATGAAAAGTGATTGCAGCGGCTTAAAATTTAAGTTCGATTGGTGTTCGGCAGGAACTCGTCGTAAAAACTCATTGATACGACTCAATCTGTCTAGGTCGACCTCGATCCCATCGAGTAGAACCGAATTGAGAAGCACGTTTGTTACCTTGGCAACGCTGGGTGGCGGTGGGTTGGTAAGATTTTGGGGCACTGGGAAAATCTCAGTTTCCCGTCGAACCCCGACCACCAAAAGCTGATCCGCGCCCAAGTGAATGGCAGGACTCAACGGACTCATATTTCGAATGCAGCCATCGCCAAAGTGTCGATTGCCCACGGGAGTCGGAGGAAAAAGGATCGGAATAGCACTGCTGGCCATAATGTGTTCCGGCTGAATAAAAGCGCGCTCGGATCTTTTGCGTGGTTTTTCCCAGCTGGACAGTTCAGGGTCCCCCTGAACAAATGTGATTGTTTCTGAAGTTCGATAATCTAAAGCTGTGATGGCAAGACCTTTGAAATGTTGATTGCTTAAGTTTTCTTGGATCTTCGAGTAATTCAAATTACTTGAAAGCAATTGATAAAGAGGACTCGTATCCAACAACGAACGTCCGGGAGTTGAGCCGGCTATCGCCCCCAGAGAGAGCTCTTCGATCCACTTAAAACCAATCCGCCCCAAAGATAGAACGTCAGTACGAAAAACCTGTTCGGAGGTGAGGCCTCCCCACAGTTGGACTAAGCTCTCAGCTCCTTCGAAGAAACGATCGCAAGTGCTCGCCATGTAGGCCGAGTTGATGGAGCCTGCGCTCACGCCACAAAAAAATTCAAAAGGATTTTTGAGATGATTTTCTTTGGCGATCTCGGCGATAGCTTGGATGACGCCAACCTGATAGGCTCCGCGAGCTCCTCCGCCAGATAAGACAAGTGCTTTCATAAGATTCATTGTACAGAAAAATAAAGCTAGCTGTCTATTTTTCATTTGGTATACTGCTTGCCAACTCAAGGAGGCAAAAAATGAAGATGCTTTTTCGTGCGACTTTGGTACTGGGTTTATTTTTATCTGCGGTGGTGGATGCCGCTAGCTACAGCTTAGATACGGCTCATTCGGTCGTCGGCTTTTCGGTGAAGCACATGGTTGTTTCCAAGGTCAAAGGACGTTTTAACAAATTTGAAGGCAGCTTTGATTTTGATGAAAAGAAAAACGAAGTTTCAAAAATCAATGTCAAAGTTGAGGTGGGCTCTATTGATACGAACAATAAAAAGCGAGATGACCATCTTTCTTCGCCAGACTTTTTCGATGCCAAAAAATTTCCAACAATGACCTTTACCGCGAATAAGGTCGTGGTTAAAAAAGATCAGACGGTAAAAGTCAGTGGAGATCTTACTCTCCGAGGGGTAACAAAGCCTGTTACTTTGGATTTAACTTACGGCGGAAGTGTTGTAGATCCCTCTGGAAATGAAAAAGTTGGATTCTCGTTGGCCGGCAAGATCAATCGGAAAGATTGGGGCGTCAGCTGGAACAAGACCTTGGACAAAGGTGGCCTTGCTGTCAGCGAAGATGTCATGATTGAAGTCGAAGGCGAAGCCAACAAAGCAAAAAAATAAGAAAAATTAGAATATTCAAGTGGATCAATCAAAAGGCTCCCTAAGCGTAGGGAGCCTTTTGATTTTCAGGGGAGGGGGACTGTGTGTAGCTAACCCCTTGGAGCCAAGTTTCAATTCCCAATGCTTTTGATAGCAGCTCACTGATATTTTCAATGAAGTGAAATTGAAGACTCTGGCGAACTTCCTGAGGGATGTCCTTTAAATCCTTCTCGTTTTTCTTCGGCAAGAAAACAACTTCAATGCCGGCCCGATGGGCTGCGATGACTTTCTCTTTAACGCCGCCAATCGGCGTAACCGCTCCTCGCAAAGTCACTTCGCCAGTCATTGCTAGACGGGGATTGACAGCTCGACCCGACACCAAAGAAGCCAATGCCGTCAGCAGAGTGACTCCGGCAGACGGTCCGTCCTTGGGCACAGCACCGGCTGGAACATGAATATGAAAGTCCGTTTTGCTCAGGTCTAGTTTGCATCGTAGGTCTGCTTGGTGGGAGCGAATTAAACTCAGAGCAATTTGCGCAGACTCTTTCATAACCTCGCCCAGTTGTCCCGTGATCAAGAGTTCACCCTTTCCTGGCATCGCAGTGGCTTCGACAAATAAAATGTCCCCACCCACGGGCGTCCAAGCAAGACCTGTTACAACCCCTGGAGGATGCATCGATTCCGCAATTTCATAGGTGAATTTTTCTGAACCCAGAATTTCATCTAAATGAGGGACGGACACCGAGATCGGTTTTGGCTCCGAACTCAGAATTCTTTCACTCGAAGCTCGAATCACCGTCGAAATTCTTCGCTGTAAATCTCGAACTCCAGCCTCGCGGGTATAGCTAGTGATGATTCGAAGAAGCGTCTCATCACTCAAAGTCAACTGTTGGGAATCAATGCCATGCTCTTTCAATTGCTGAGGAATTAAATGTTTCTTCGCAATATGCAGCTTCTCGGCGGTTGTGTATCCCGAGAGATCAATAATCTCCATTCGATCCAACAGCGGGCCTGGGATGCTGTCGAGACTGTTTGCAGTTGCAATGAAAAACACCTTGGATAGATCAAAAGGAACATCCAGGTAATGATCTAGGAATGTTGCATTTTGTTCGGGATCCAAAACCTCGAGCAGGGCGGACGCGGGGTCGCCACTGAAAGCTCTCGACATCTTGTCAATTTCATCAAGTAAAAAAACTGGATTGTTTTCGCCGGCGCGTTTAAGACCTTGAATAATACGACCAGGCATCGCGCCGACATAAGTCCGACGGTGACCGCGCACCTCGGCGTCATCGCGCACTCCGCCCAGACTGACTCTTGCAAATTTTCGATCCAAGGACCGTGCTATGCTTTGCCCCAAGGAAGTTTTACCCACTCCCGGAGGGCCCACCAGCAATAGAATTGAACCTTTATTTTGTTTTTTGAGTTTCAAAACCGCAAGGTGTTGAATGATTCTCTTTTTTACTTTTTCTAAACCATAATGATCCTCTTCCAGAATATTTCGAGCAGAATCAAGGTCAATTTCCTTTTCAACCGAAGACTTGCTCCAGGGAAGTGCGGTCAAAAGCTCCAGATAATTGCGAATAATATGAGACTCTGGGGATTGGGCACCGAGCTCTCCGAGGCGTTTGAGTTCTTGTTCCGCCACTTTTTGTGTTTCTTCGGGCATTCCAGCAGCTTCAATTTTTCTGCGAAGTTTGTCCTCGAGACTGGATTCATCACCTTCGCCCAGTTCTTCGCGAATGGCTTTGAGTTGTTCTCGTAAGATCGTTTGTCTTTGAGCTTCTCCAAATTTCTGATGCAATTTTCCGCGAATCTCTGCCTGAACGGTGAGGCCCTCTTTGAAGTCCTGCATAATCTGCAAAAGATAAAGAACACGCTCTTGAACATTCCTAGCTTCAAGAATTTTTTGTTTTTTCTCGAGGTCTATGTCGATATTTCCGGCACACAAAGAACTCAAATAGGACAAGTCATCAATGGAGTTCACCAATTCTTCCATCTGGTCCGTATTGGTTGGAACCAGGTGTAAGATCTCTTTGGAAAGAGTTTTCAAGCTATCCAGCAGAGCCTGCTCAGTCGGTTTGCTCATTTCGTTGATGTCTTCCAGGCTGGTGCAGTTTCCTTGAAGATAAGCCTCGTCTTCGATATGAATCTGATCGATATAGGCTCGGCTCATGCCACGTAGAACGACCTGGTAGCCAGACTCCGCGGTTCCTTTCATCGAGTCGATACGGCAAATCGTCCCGGTGTTGTAAAGGTCTTGGGGTTCAGCTCCTTGGTCCTTCGCGGCGTCTACACTTTTAGGCTTTTGCTGAATTGCCAAAATCCAAAAACCATTCTTTTCGGCTTTTTTGAGCGCAGCGACGCTGCGATCTCGCCCGACCTTGATCACTTGGGTCAAGCCTGGATAAATCACGGTATTTTTTAAAGCAATAATTGGCAACAATCCCTGAGGTAACGGCATATTCACTCCATCGTTTTCAGCGACAAAGTCTTCATGACTTTGTCTGTTGAGGTTTACATGGGTGAATTTGGCAATGAATCAGCGACTGTCAAGCCAAGTAGAATTGATCTAAAAACGAATGAAACCAGCTCTGAAGTTGAGTCTGCAGCTGAATTTGCTCAAGAAGCTCTTCTGGTTTCTGCACAAATTGGCCCTGAAGTTTTTCTTCGCGAAGACTGTCTGCGCAATAATGAATCCAGGGGACGGTGGATTCCGGATGAAATTGAAAGCCAGCCACATGATTTTCAAATGCAAAGCCCTGCTCAGAGCAGGCTTCATTGCTGGCGAGACGCACGCAGAGAGGAGGCAGGTGAAAGCGGTAGCCATGGTACTGGAACACGGGGACCGACGGGGCAGAGTTCCGCAAAAAAGGATGTTCATTGTTGATTTTAACAGAATGCCAGCCCACTTCCCAATGGTCATGGCGATGAACAGGAGATCCCAAAACTTCCGCGATCAATTGCCCACCAAGACAGAGACCCAAAGTTTTTTTCTTGAGCGCAATGCTTTGGCGAAGCAGTTCCTTTTCTTCACGAAGCCACGGAAACCTGTCTTCCTGATCCACGTTCATCACGCCACCCAGTGCGATTACCAAATCGTAGTCTTCAACTTTGGGCCAGACCTTGCCAAGGTAAGTTTCAAACACCACCGGAGTGATCGCCTGCTTTTCAAACCATGGAAGCAAAGTCCCAGGTGGGTCTTCGGGGGCATGTTGTAAAATAAGAGCTTTTTTGCTGGGATTTCCTTGTGTCTTCATGGGTCCGTTCAGTAGCATGAAGTTTATGGAAGTACTAGTGGTCTTCACCAGTTTTATCTCTGAAATTATGCACCTCATTCTGCACCTTGATCAGACCTTGACGGTTTGGGTGGAGTGGATGGGACCTTGGCTTTACCTGGTCATGTTTCTCATTATCTTTGCAGAGACGGGCTTGGTTGTGACTCCCTTTTTACCGGGGGATTCTCTGCTTTTTGCACTGGGAGCTCTGGCGGCTTTGGGAAATGGAATCCAGGTCGAGGTCATGTTGCCCTTGCTGATCGTGGCCGCCATTATCGGAGATAGCTTAAACTATTGGATCGGTTCAAAAATGGGGC
>Ga0210057_1001218_pt1 | contig 39791 bp, 33 predicted proteins | sample CryGeyCG2114_010_2_FD_183968 | JGI IMG/M metagenome (GOLD analysis project Ga0210057, IMG submission 183968) | Groundwater microbial communities from aquifer - Crystal Geyser CG10_big_fil_rev_8/21/14_0.10 (SPAdes) (version 2) | ecosystem: Environmental > Aquatic > Deep subsurface > Groundwater ... | reverse complement strand
TGAGTGCCTTTTTAGCTCTAAAGCTATCTCTTTGACCGATTTTCTGTCCACACAGTATCGATTTTCAATGATAACCCTATCTCTGTACACAATTCGGCTGAATGTTCCGCGCCGTTCGGATTTTTTTGATGATTTTGCCATATCTCTATATTACTAGAGATGTTGCAATTATTTCTTGAACTCGGGAGCTGATTTTTGACCCCTCCCCTATTTCATAGTATAATAGGCGACTATGGAAATGGAACAGGTCAATCCCCCATCGGTAAAAATATATGATATTCTGAAATCCTTTTGGAAAGGAGCAAGACTCTACAAAGGGTCACTTTTTTTGCTTCTTCTTACTGTAGCGATTGTAAATGTCATAGAAATAATCGTTCCGCTATACTACAAGCGTTTTTTCGACCTGATTGCCAACACTTCTGATCCAGAACTTACCGCTCCTGTTTTGACATCGATAATACTTAGCATATTCGCTTTACATGGGATTTTTTGGCTTTTGCACAGGGTCGCTGCCTACAATGATATAAATTTTATTACAAAGACTTCCGCGACTTTAAAAACACAGTCGTTTGAATACCTACTTGGCCATTCTCATTCATTTTTCAGTAACAATTTCACGGGATCACTTGTACAGAAAGTAAATCGCTTTGCCAGAGCTTTCGACCGCTTGGCGGATAGGATAATCTGGAACTTAATTCCGATACTGATAAGAATGGTTGGTGTCGGTATAATCTTATGGCTTGTACAACCGATTATCGCTTATATCATACTCGGTTGGGCCATATTTTTCCTATTGTTCAATTACATATTCTCGAGATGGAAATTAAAATACGATATAAGGGTCGCCGAAGCGGATTCTCGAACGACCGCGGTCTTGGCAGATACCGTAACCAACCATAACAACGTCGAACTATTCTCAAAAAAGAAAGCCGAGAGTGCCAACTTCAAGAATACCGCTGAAATTCAGGCCAAAACTCACGCCACAGCACTACATCTTGGTACTATAGCCGAAGCCATACAAGGAGCTCTTATACTATCGATAGAATTCTTCATTTTCTACTTCTCTATACAGTTTTGGAAGGAAGGCGACATAACAATCGGCTTTTTCGTGCTTATACAGGCTTATATTCTTGCTCTTGCCTACCGATTATGGGATTTTGGTCGTGTAGTCCGTGATATATATGAAAGTTACGCCGATGCGAAGGAAATGGTTGAAATAATGAAAACTCCTCACGGAATCCGAGACATCCCTAACGCAAAGGACATAAAGGTGTCGGCCGGAGAAGTGGTCTTTGACAACGTTCTATTTAGTTTCAATGCCACAAGACAAGTATTGCACGACCTCAATCTAAACATAAAGCCCGGAGAGAAAGTAGCACTTGTCGGTCATTCTGGCGCTGGTAAGTCGACAATCGTAAAACTTTTGCTCCGCCTTCACGAACCCACAAGCGGTCATATAATCATAGACGGACAAGATATCCAGAAAGTGAGTCAGGATAGCCTACGAGAAAATATAGCATTGGTTCCTCAAGATCCAGTCCTCTTCCATAGAACAATCAGGGAAAATATCAGGTATGGCAATCCAAAAGCGTCCGACATGGATGTCGAAGAGGCAGCTAAGCTCGCTCATTGTGATGAGTTTATAAGAGAGCTATCCCATGGCTACGATACTTTCGTCGGCGAAAGAGGGATAAAACTCTCCGGAGGAGAAAGGCAAAGAATAGCCATTGCAAGGGCAATTCTCAAAAACCCCCCAATCTTGGTATTGGATGAAGCGACTTCAAGTCTTGATTCCCACTCTGAACTTTTGATTCAGGATGCTCTTGATAAACTTATGGAAGGTAAAACTGTCATCGCCATAGCTCATAGACTTTCAACGATAAGAAAAATGAACCGGATAATTGTGCTTGAAGACGGACGCGTGGTTGAAGACGGTACTCATAATGAGCTTATAGAAAATACAAGTAGCGTGTACGGTAATCTTTGGAGTCTGCAGGCCGGAGGCTTTCTCAAAGATAATGATTCGGAAGAAGAGGACAAAGATGAGCAGAAAGAATAATCACGCAACTCAAGTTTACAATGAAAATCTTAAGTATTGAAACTTCGTGTGACGAAACTGCTGTGAGCATCATAGAGGCGAAAGGAGATATTCCTTCTGTCAGCTTTAAAGTACTTGCCGATACCCTACTGTCACAAGTGGACATCCACAAAGAATACGGAGGCGTTTACCCCAATCTTGCAAAGCGAGAACACAGCAGAAACCTTATTCCGTTGCTTAAAAAGACATTGGATCAAGGGAGCGTAATTTCTAATTCACCTAATTCTCTAATTTCTAATAAAATCCCCGATACGAAATTAAAGAAAATAGGCACGTTACTCTCGAGAGAACCGGAGCTTTTGAAACAATTCCTCGAGTATATTCCAACGATATCGAGACCCGATATTGACGCTATCGCCGTAACATACGGTCCAGGACTTGAACCAGCTTTATGGGTCGGAATTAACTTTGCCAAGGCTCTAAACTTGATATGGGATCTGCCTTTAATAGCGGTAAACCATATGGAAGGTCATATTACCTCTTCAATATTGAGCACTATCGAAAAAGGACCCGAAAATCCGATCGAATTTAAGCTTGAAAGTCCGACTTTTCCTGCTCTTTCTATACTGATATCAGGAGGTCATACGGAGTTTGTTCTTATGGAAGACTGGCTATCCTACAAAATAGTCGGGGAGACTCGAGACGATGCCGTAGGAGAGGCATTTGATAAGATAGCGAGGATTATGGGGATTGCCTATCCAGGAGGCCCAGAAATAGCACGACGAGCCGAAATTGCACGAAAAAAGCCCGACTTAAATAATCCAATCAAATTGCCAAGACCAATGATAAATTCGGGCGATCTCGATATGTCATTTTCGGGTCTTAAAACCGCAGCCCTTTATCTCTTAAGAGACAAGGAGGAACTATCTGATGATTATAAAAATAAGGTATCAATGGAGACTGAAAATGCCATTGCCGATGTTTTGGCAAAGAAGTCTAAAATCGCAATAGATGAGTACGGCATAAAATCCCTACTTGTAGGAGGAGGAGTATCAGCAAATAAGGAGATCAGGCGTCGACTTTCCCAACTTTCAGATGAACAAGGTATTACAGTATATTATCCTCACAATTCAATGCAAACAGACAATTCTTTAATGATAGGATGTGCCGGAATACTTAGATTTATACACGAAAAACAAAAAGCATTTACTGATCCAAGCGAAATATCTGCCGAAGGTTCTTTGTCTTTCGATAGAAGGTCAGTATAATTTCTACGATTTTTTCTCTTGGTTATTTACCATTATCGCGTGTACTATCGCTATAATTATTATTATAAGCAAAGGTAGCCACAGACACAGTTCCCCGAAAATCAAAGATACTATGATCGCTATGGCACACCAGCAAATTATAAAAATATTTCTGATGATTTGCTGATTCTTTTTTGGGAAACGCTTTTTCACATAAGACTCTCCCCAATATATCCATACAAGATAAGCAATTAGGATAATCAAAAGGAGTATCGAAAGGCAGATAAAGAATTCCGTCCAGCTTTCCGGCAATCCAAAAATCGATGCTGCCAAATTTCTATCATCAAACAGATCTTCGTCGTCATGTTCTGTTATCGTACCCGGTTCACCAAATATTGGAGCACCACCACCGCCACTAACAACAGGAGGAGTCACTGTCCCTCCGCCAGTCTGAGGTGGGACAGCGACAGTCAAAACAAATACCTTTTCATCACTTATTGTAGGCAGAGAATTTACCCTTTGACTTGATGACACTCTGTATCTATAGACCTCACCTACGACAAGTCCTGACAAATCTACACTATGAGACCTCGTTAAATTAGTACTTATAGATGTTCCGTTACTATATCCAAAATTAGGAGAGTATACATTTAAGCTATATGGACCATTGTTGGAAAGACCGTAGACAACTCGACTTGTCGAATCTAAATTAGTTTCCCAAAGTACGGTCGCTGTACCAGCACCAGGATTTAGGTTTACCACTCGCACATTGTATATTGAAAGAGTCGGCAAGGGATTTATAGGTCCACCGCCTCCACCGCCACCACCTCCTCCCCCTGGTGGAGTACCTGAGCCACCACCGCCTCCACCGCCTGGTTCCTCTGGTTCCTCCGGTTCCTCTGGTTCATCAGTAGGTCCATCCAATTCCCCCCTTACGTGCAGTAGCATATTAAAACCAGTAGATTGGTTTTGGTAGATATTGGAAGAACTCGGCTCAAAGAAAACACTAAACGTATACCTGACGCTATTTTCAGAACCCTTGTCTATTTCACCCAATGAAACCTCGGATGCATTGTAAAAAGAAGATAAGCTGTCGTTGAAGTAAATGTTTCCTCCACTTTCAATCCTTAGAATGAGTTTATCCGATATACACACAGGACTTCCAAAACAACCGATTATATTTATTGGTCTTACAAGGACCTCTCTATCATCTTTATCTGAGTTATTGGTTACGACTATATCTTTCTCGAGATTCTGTCCAGGACTTAGATTCAAATTAAGAAACATCGGTCGGGTTTCAAATTGAACGTCAATGGTCGAACCGCCCTCCTGTGAAAAAGCCGTGTTAAACGGAATTAAAATTCCGACACAAAAAATCGCAATAGTGAAGTAAAGGGATTTTCTCTTGTTTATTATTTGTTTTGTCATAGGTTTAACTCTAAGCACTGTAGAAAATCACAGTAATATGTCCTTTATAATGTCCTTTATGTTTTTTCTGCCACTATTAACGGACTGGACCCCCTCTTCTCTCCCGAGTCACGATTTTCAGAATTCGTACCTTTTGAGGTTTCTATCCTTCTTTCATCTATGAGATTTTCTGAATCACCCTCACTGGCGCCACTTTCGAGACCCAAATCGGGTTCTGTTACGGTCTGAGACTTAGGAAGTCTCTCACTCTTCGTTTCTTTACTTCCGTACTTACTCCATGAGACACCTATATCCGAGTTATGAGTATTATCAACAGCTTGCACACTTTCTACTGTAGATTCAGTACTTTTATCATCTAAGGAAATATCATTATCGTTGATTTCACCACTATTACCAACATCAATTTTACTTAGGTCACTTCCGACACTACTCTCTTCACCACTTTCTTCAGATTTATCTTCTACCTTAGTTTCTTCCGAATTGACTTCGAATTTACCTTCATCTTTTTGCGACAGATCATCCGATAGTTGACTACTTGAATCTACGGAAACATCTGACTTAGATATTGAATTGGTTACAGGTGCATCTGGAGTACTTAGTGTCACATTTATAGATTTGTGATCACGAAATCCCCCATTAATTTGGTAGTAAGTTTCAAAATTGTCTTGCCATGCCTTAAACGCCAGGGAAAAAGAACATGACTCCCCAAAACTTGTATCAGGAGCAATAAGTCTAAAATCCCACGTATCCGAAGAATTATATAATGCACTTACATTACTACCAGACAACGAACCTCTGTAAATTTCTTGTCCGTTTTTAACCATAACAATCCTCATCCTGTCACAGAGTCCGCCGTCACCCGCAATATTATCCACAAAAACTCCATACCTAAAATCCAATGTTCCGGTTTTTGAGATAACTGACTGCCAATTACCATCACGAGTCTCAGTAAAGGTTTGGCTACTTGCCCCCGATTCAGATTCGATTGAAAATCCAAGCTTACCAGTGTTAAATACCGCCTCAATATTATTCCTCTCTCCAAAGAAAGCGTATGCCTGAGGTGCAGGATAAAGTAGGAATGCAAATATTCCCAAACATAGAACAAATATTGATTTTTTGTAAGTTTTACGAGTCATAAATAATTTTGTCCTTTATTTTTGTCTTTTATAATCCTTCACCCTCATCATCCGATTCCTTTACCGCCTGTCTCCTATTTCTTATAAAATCCGCAATTATGAATATTGTTGGTAAAACTATCAGCAACGATATTCCTATGGGCTTTTTAATGAATTCCAGGACCGAATGGGCGTATGGGATATGGAAGAGAACCTTCCCTTTTACATTTTCTCCGACAATACTATCGAAATCTGAGTATTCATTGGCATCACCGCGAGTCGTATACTGCTTTTCACCACTATTTACAGTAGTCCTTACAATTCTATGAGTAACGTACGTATCATTTCCTCCTTTTAAGTCGTTTGAGAATGTTACTATATCACCTATTTCGTAATCATCTTTCTGATATATTAGTATTACAGATCCTTGAGGTATAGTTGGTTCCATTGAACCGGCTGTTACCAACTTTAGATCATATATATCTTCAAATGGTAAGACCGGAAATAGTACGAACGCCACAACAAGGGTGAATAGGATATATGCTACCAGATTTTTTATTTTGAATTTCAACCTCATTTACTCATTTTCACCGGACTCATATTGTCTGAAATCCGTATCAAATAATCTATCCTCCACCAAAGCCTTATTGTGTTTAATTCGTTATGTTAAACACACCGCTTTCTGCTCTACTGTAACATGTTGTTCCTAAAGAATCACAATCCCAACCGATAATAGCTGTGTACTGACCTGATTTAAACGATACTGGTATTCCAAAGGTTAGACCGTGATTCGACATTCTGTAACCGACAATTATCTCTTGCATTTCGCCTGTAGAAGCATTCTTGAGGAATATGTTTACTTTACCATCTGCAGGTTGATTTTCGGTTTGCCAAGATATTGTTAGAGATTTACCTTTTTGAAAGGTGTTTCCTTGGAAAGGATTAGTCAATGAAAGTGTTGAGCTTTTGGATTCCTTAATCGTAACATTTGGACCACTAACACTTACACATCCAGAACCTGTATTGGCAGATGAGCAATTATTTATGATAAGTTGATATTTACCTGCTCCAAAATCACTTGGTACTGTCCAGCCAATTTTACCGACTCCGTTTCTAACTCCTGTAAGCAAATTGACATAACTACCGTCCGATTTCTTTAAATTAATCGATATTTTTTCATCCAGACCGATATTTTCTGAGGTCCATCGAATCACGGTGTACTCACCTTGAGTATAAGAAACATCACTACTTGGGAATAGAAAAGATAGGGTTTTATCCCCAACTGGGTCTGTTGTCTTCGAGATTATCTTGAATTCTGGACCTTCAGAGCTTACACAAGTCGAAGAGTTGCTCGAAATACAATTGTTAACAGTAAATTTGTAAGTTCCTGGAGTAGTATTTGTAGGTACTACCCAAGATTCCGATCCATCATTTGATATTGCTGTAAAAATCGAAGTGAAACTGCCTGAAGTTACGTTGCGAAGCTGTATAGCAATCAAATCACCTGAAGGCATATTATTGCTGTTCCAGTTTATATTTACAGTGTTTCCAACTGTTATTGAAGAATTTGCTGCTGGAGATGTAATACTAATCGAAGGAGTTCCAGATACAACATCATCTTTCTTCTTTACCTCAAACGTCGCGCCCTCAACACTTGTACACTCTGAAGGGTTTGAATTGAAGGAATGACAATTGTTTATTGCAACTCTGTACTGCCCGACTTCAAGACCTGAAGGGACAGACCAAGAATATGATCCACTATTACCAATCGCCGTTGCGATACTTGTGTATGAACCAGTCTTCTCATTCTTAAGCTGTAGAGTAACCTTATCATTACTGTCTATATTGGTAGTTTGCCATTTTAAGTTAAGTTTCCCTCCTTGAACCACAGTCTCACCATTTGCAGGACTGCTTATAGTTATTCTTGCAGCTTCGCTGTCTATAGGAGAAAGTCTGAAGAATCCAGACGCACTATTGTTTGTTTGACTTACAACATAGCAATTTTCAACAATAGAAGGAGTTACCCCAACAGGGCTCCAAGGTCCAGTAATGGAAGATGCTGATTCAAGCACTCTGTTTCCATTTGTAGAAGTAGGCCAAGTAACGATTATCTTTCCTTCACCTGCTATTATTCTAACCTCTTCATTTGCCGAACATCCAATAGCTACATGAGAAGAATCAGGCCATGTCGCACCCTCGTTAACCTGCTTTGCATCAACAGTTATATTTGCTGTATATGTCCTTCCTTGAAACTCATTACCTGCTTGAGAATCAAAAAGTACAACCTGTCTTAAACGTACAATCTCTCCAGGCGATACCGAATACAAACTTGCCTCAGCACCAGTAGGACTTACATATACCTGTGAACCGGTACCAATTCCGTTCGTACTTTGCGCAAGAGTAGCCCAAGTTGAGTTACTTTCATTAAAGCGTTCAATCTTAGTTACCTTAAAGTAGCCAGGGTCTCCAGCAAAATTCCAAGAACCGTTATACGATGTTCTTAGGTTTAATGGTAAAGTCCCGGTATTCTCGACATCAAATCTCACCGTCGCAGTCTCACCCGGAGCCCAATTATCAACAATTATAGGCAAAGAACCTTGAGAACTTTGATCTATATCGATAGAAAGGGTTCCAGCCTGAAACCTGTTATCTCCCGTCGTTTCGCTATCAGTGAAGAAAGCACCGGTCGTACCTACCACAACTGCCGCTACGAATGCCACAACACCGAATCCAAGTACAATCTTTTTCATAAATTAATGAATATAAATAATAAATATAATAAAACCACCCTCTGCTCAATTAAAACTCTACATAAGCTATAAGCCGAACCAAATTCAAATTTATTGCAAAAATTGCAAGAAAATTGAATAAATACTTAAGATAATGAACAGAGATTACTAAAACATAGTATAGTAGGGCAACTAGTACCCACATCAACTAAAAGTGATTCTACACGTTCTACAATAAAATGCAAGAGAAATTCAACTTTAGCAAGGGTCTGCAAAAAATCGACTCTGCTAAAAATCTGTTTTAAGCAAAAATAAATCGGAATTTATCAAAAATTTAAATTATATAGGTCATTTTTAGATCATCCAGCTTCAATATAGAGTTTTAGGATAGTCCAGAAAGTACATATTTCACAACATATTACAGCTTGAATCAAGTTCTTTGAATCTTCCCTAAAAGGACAAAATTGACTTACTCCCTGAATTTGGATTTAAATGTCTTTTATGCTAAATAAATGTCCTTTATAGTTTGAACCAAGTTTTAATATTTATTTAAATTTATTTTTTTATTTTGCAAAAAAAATTCACCGCTGTTTCTAAGATCCTATTCCGACCTCAGCGCGACAAGCATTAAGGCATACCCCGTGCATAGTTTCGTATTTAAAAAGGTTTTTGAGCGATGAGATTGGGGACATGTTCTAAAATTTCTGATAATATATACCCATATATTCATAATAAGCTCGAACTTAGCGCTCCACTGAGAGTCGGAGTGAGTCAAAGCTTAGCTTAAGAGTGTTTAAAGATACCTTTTAAAATGGACGAATCATTTCTTAAACCATACGACCCGAAATCCGAGGAATCTAAAGTGTACACTCTATGGGAGAAGAGTGGTTATTTTAACCCTGACAATCTCCCCGGAAACCGACCAGAAAAGTATTGCATAGTTATGCCCCCTCCAAATGCTAACGGACGATTGCACTCAGGTCATGGTGCTGATATTACCCTAAAGGATATCCTCATAAGATTTAATAGAATGAGAGGCAAAAAAACACTACTTTTGCCCGGCTCAGACCACGCGGGATTTGAAACACAAGGCGTTTACGAGAAAAAACTTCAAAAAGAAGGTCGGTCACGATTTGGTATGAATCGCGATGATCTTTACAAAGAGATATACGACTTCGTAATGGATAACAAGCACATTATGGAAGACGATGTAAAAAAGCTTGGGACATCCTGTGACTGGTCTCGCAACACATTTACACTGGAGCCAGAAATAGTTTCGAAGGTTCAAGATACGTTTAGAAAGATGTACGAAGATGGTTTAATCTATCGCGGAAAACGTAGCATACATTGGAATCCCAAATACCAAACATCTCTGTCAGATATTGAAACAGACTTTGAAGAGCGCAAAGATCCTTTTTATTACTTTAAATACGGACCTTTTACCATAGGCACAGCGAGACCCGAAACAAAATTCGGTGATAAATATGTGGTTGTTCACCCTGATGACAAAAGATATAAAGATTACGACAATGGTCAAAAATTTGAAATAGAATGGATAAACGGACCGCTAACTGCGACTCTTATAAAAGATGAGGCCGCCGATCCGGAAATGGGCTCCGGTGCAATGACCATTACTCCTTGGCATAGTGCTGTGGATTTTGAAATAGCAAAAAGGCATAACCTTGATATGGAGCAGATAATTGATTGGCAAGGGAAACTGTTACCGATAGCGGAAGAATTTACGGGTATGCGTATAGCCGAAGCTAGGCCAAAAATAGTGGAGAAACTCGAAAAAAAGGGACTTCTTGTAAAAATAGATGAGGAGTACACACACGCTGTCCGTATATGTGAAAGGACGGGAGTAGTAGTAGAGCCTCAGGTAAAGGACCAGTGGTTTGTCAAAATGGAGCCTCTTACAAAAATGGCACTCGAGTCATTGGATAGAGGAGAATATCGTTTTTTAACAGAACATCATGAAAAGATATTCAGACACTGGATGAATAGACCTTTAGACTGGAATATATCGAGACAGATCGTTTGGGGTATAAGAATACCCGCCTGGTTTAGAAACAAAGATTCAGAACAAGAGGAAATAATCGTATCCAAGCAAAAACCTGGAGACGATTGGGAACAAGATCCTGACACATTTGACACTTGGTTTTCTTCAGGACAATGGCCGCTTATGACCCTTGGATACCCTGACGGAAAAGATATGGAGTATTACCCTACCGATGTTATGGAAACGGGATCAGATCTTGTGTTTAAGTGGGTTCCAAGAATGATAATGTTCGGCTTGTATCTAAACAAAAAAGTACCTTTTAGGGACGTCTACTTCCACGGAATGATTCTTGATGAGAAAGGAAAGAAGATGAGTAAATCAAAGGGCAACGTACTATCGCCTATAGACCTCGCAGACGAGTTTGGAACCGATGCTACCAGAATGTCTTTTGTTGTAGCTAACCCTCCAGGGGCAAATATGTCATTGTCAAAAGATAAAGTCAGAGCTTACAAAAAATTTGCAAATAAAATCTGGAACATTTCCCGCTTTATACTTGAAAACGTTGGCTCAGAAACGCCCGATGGCAATACCAACCTCACAGATAGCGACAAAAAACTTTTGGAAAAATTAGACGAAGAGACTAAATTTGTAACGGAACATATTGAAAAATATCGGATGGACCTTGCCGCTGAACGGTTATACCACTATGTCTGGCATGAAGTGGCTGATATAATATTGGAAGACTCGAAGGAGATTCTAAACGGTCCGGACGGAGTAGAAAAAAAATCCAAACAAAGAACTCTGTATGTCATACTCGCTACTTCACTTAAGCTACTTCATCCTTTTATGCCTTTCGTCACAGAATCAATCTGGCAAAAAATGGGAAATGAAAAAATGCTAATGGTGGAAGAGTGGCCTCAACACACTAATTAGAACTTGGTTATTGTATGGATATATTACCCATAATACTCTCGGCAATAGGAGGGATAGTGCCTGCAATTTTTTGGCTTATATTCTGGTTACAAGAAGATAGGATTCATCCGGAACCTAAAAAGGTTATAGCGATTGCTTTCGTGTTGGGAATGTTTGCAGTTGTAACATCTTATCATGCCGAGAAATTGGCAGAGAGTATTATTCCAGCTTCAATTGTATTGTATACAATAATTGTTTATGCAGGAATTGAAGAATTTTTTAAATATGTTGCTGCTTATATAGGAGCCTTTAAGCGAAAGGCTTTTGATGAGCCCATAGACGCCGTTATTTATATGATTACCGCAGCTCTCGGATTTGCGGCACTTGAAAATTCTTTTTTTATAATAACCGACCTATTAAACGGAGACGTCGTAGGAGGAGTGATAACCGGCAATTTAAGGTTTATAGGGGCGTCTTTGCTTCATGTCCTTGCGTCAGGAGTTGTAGGAGTATTTATTGCTATTACTTTTTATAAGTCTCGCGCGATAAAAATATTATCTACAATTGCTGGTCTTTTCGTGGCGACAGTACTTCATACTTTGTTTAATTACGCTCTTCTCGAGGATCTATTTAGAAACATGACTCAATACGGAATCTTTGTTGTATTTGGAATAGTCTGGCTTTCAATATTGCTTCTCTTAGTTATTTTTGAAAAAGTTAAGCGTTTTAAAAATCCGAAAGGTTTGGATGTTATTTAGAACATATCTCTAATCTCATTACGAAAGAATCTGTTCAAAGTCTTAATCGTGTAAGATTAGATATGGATCTTAACAGATAGTTTTCCACAAAAAAATACTTTACACACTACCTTATACAAAACCTTGTGATATAATTAAGTTTCAAATAAGGACATCAAACTAATAAAAGTGTCCGCTACAAAAAACACTATGCCAAAAAACAAACGATCTTTTTTTGAAAGACTAACCGGTGTAATACACGAGGAAGACGGGGCCGTAATGGAAGAGACAGGAAATGATTCTGAAGAACGAGAGGAAGGTCTTTTCGACGAGGAAAAGGAAGATGGTCAACTTACCGTAGATGTTTACCAGACTCCAGACAATATAGTAATTAAAACTATCGTTGCAGGAGTTCGACCAGAAAATCTTGATATTTCAATAACTCGAGATATGGTTACAGTAAGGGGATCAAGAGAAGAAACAAAAGAAGCTGAAGAAGAAGATTACTATCACAAAGAATTGTACTGGGGGTCATTCTCACGAAGCATAGTTCTGCCACAAGAAGTTGACATAGAAGAAGCAGAAGCTATTGAGAAAAATGGGCTACTCATCATAAAATTGCCGAAGTTGGATAAGGGTAAGCAGACAAAGCTAAAAGTAAAATCGAATTAGATAGGACCTACGTAAGCGGTAAGCTTCTTTGTTGCACTGCGGTATTTTATCCTTCGCTCTATAAGCAATAGCACTCAGGATAAAATCCTTGTGCGCCTCGAATCTCATCCATTTGCGTAGGTCCTACACTTTGAATTACGAAATAGGTTTCTTGGGGAAAAATTCATATTTCGTAATTCAAAGTTCTACAAAAAACCCTTTCAAATGAAAGGGTTTTTTAACTTACCAACCTCTAACTTCCAACTTACAAACTATCCTGGTGCTGAGACCCGGGCTCGAACCGGGGACCCTTCCCTCTTCAGGGGAATGCTCTACCAACTGAGCTATCTCAGCTTATTGTAATTCCCTTAACTCCTGTATCTTCTGTCCCGCTTCGCCATATAAATCTATTCCTGTTCTTACATACGGCTCTACATAGTAGTAAACCGCAACAGAGAGACCTATAATAACAACCCAATAGAAAAGGTGCAACAATTTACCAAAGAAAGCTGACCTCCTCATCTTTTTTAGCATTTGATTGTTTTCCTGCGCCAATTTCGCCGTTCGACGCAACAACTCTCTTTCTTCTTGATCCATATTGGGAATATTATAACATTTTTTAAAATTATTATATCAACATAAATCAAGTTTTGAGTGAATATCGTTTGAACCACAGACAAACCCCCAACGGCTCAACGGCGTTGAGCCGTTGGGAAACTGTTTACCTCCCCGCTTTGCTCGGGTGCCATCGACAGGACCGCGAGTACGCTTATCGGTCGTTACACGACCAGTATGCCTTTTGGCTTCTTTGTTCGCCCTTCGGGACTCCAAAGAAGACTCAAAAGCCCTTCGATTCCTGACGAAAGCTCTCCCAGAGCTTTCTTCGATGTCACTATCTCGCTTTGCTCGTGTGTATTTATTGTACCAAGCTCGAACCTATTTCCAAAATCACTGATGTACCACGCGCGGAGCGCGTGGTGGCTTGAAACTAAATCGTACGCTCGTATCGTTCCGCCACTGCCTCGCAGAGCCTCGGCAACCCCAAAGAAAAATGTCTCTTGCTTTTTTGATTTGGCGGGGGTGAAATTTTTCTTGAAAATGGAAAGGACATTTTTCTTTGGGGTTCTGCCTTCCAAGTATTCAGGTAGGTGGCGGAACAATGCGGACGAAGTTTTGGCAAAACTATTTTTTGGGGAAAGGATTTGCCAAAACTTCGGCTCATTTGTTTTTGAATTCGGAAGTCGCAAGCGGAGGAGGAGGGGTTTGGGGAGGAATCCTCCGCTTGCTCCGCTGTTTTCTTTTTGGGGAATTCGGGCGGGGGTTTCGGCGGGCTATGTTCTAGTAGATGTGGGGCGAATAATAATTGGGTGCATCACATCTTCTCCAACTTCGTATGTCGGTAATTCAACCAATTCAAAATTAAATCCAGCGTCTTTTCCAAGTTTATTTAATTGTTGTTTTACTATTTGATACGAGGTTGCTTCCCGTGCTTGTGCGAAAATCGGAACGGCATTTCCCTTATCAAGATAATTCCTTTTGTACAATTCCGCAAATCCTTGTATTAATCTGCCACCGGCCATGCGATTTTCTTTATCGGAAGCAACATCAATGATATACACGCATGGCTGACCAAAAAATTCCTCAGCGTTATTTTCAACATTCTCGTCGGCCAGTTTCCCTTCCCATGAGAGAAGGTAACCTCTCATTTGGCCATTACCATCTGTATACTTAAGACTCATGTTTGGACGATCCTTTGCAGAGTTGTTAATGTCTTTAGCAATCAATCCGTTTTCCACATTGAATAGAAATTGCATCAACGATTGATTGTCAGAATAAGCTTTACCTTCAATATATCCGACTTTTAGAGTATCTTCGAAAGTCAAATATCCTAATCCTTTGATTTTTGGCAAAGCTACTTCTGTTCGTTTTCTAACTTCTGATTCCTTGATATCTTTTTGCCAAATCAGATCCAGACCTTTTTCGCTTGTAAGATCAAGCATATATACATTCGGTCCCGTCTTATCCGAGTAACTTACAGGAGCCTGTGGGGCAAAAGTGTTCATCTCGATAGGCAACTGAGAAAGCGCGTCCGTATACCCCTGACCAATCGGCATCTTTTTTGTATCTAGCCCTTCCTTTGTAGCGTAACGACTCATGTATTCGCGGAAAAAATCTCGAAATATTGTTTCTATAATCTGTTGGTGTTTTTCATCCGAATAATTTGGGGTAACTTCCACATTGTCGCAGGCGACATAGACTGGAGCAGTAGATAAAATATCCGCGGGCAGAATATCTTCAAGGTGCCCACCTTCCTGTTGTAATTTTGTGATAAGATCAGGAATAGGAACTTTTACATTCATATCTTTGGTTAGTACACTTTGTGCGATTGTTCGTTCTTTTCCGTCACCCTTCACGAGTCTTATAACAAACTGTGCAGTATTTGGATTAAATGTGTATACTGTATTTTTTCCATCTCCAAACGGCATACAATTTACAGTATCGTCTCCAGCGATAGCTCCTTCCGGATCACTCTTTCTACTAATTCGAGCCACAAACTCTCTTGTTTTAACAAGAGGTCTTTCCATGCCAAAATCACGATCATACAAGAGGGTTTCAATCTGGTGCGAAAGATCAATCCCTTCTGGCAAGACCTTACCTTGTATGTAATCAACTACGCTTAAACCATGCGGTTTTAACAATTTTCCAAGTTCACTAAATAGTTTCTTTGAATTTCTCGCCACTCCCTCAATTCCTTTTTTATTTGACCCCAATGCTTTGTTTACTAAATCAGGCAACGGCTCTTGTTTAATTTCCTCCATCGGTATTATGTAGTGTATTTCGAGGGGGGTAAAGGCAGATAATCCGTCCATCTTACCCTCAACCAAAGCATCTCTTAACTCAGATGCAGTGAGATCCAAATTCGGCATATTTATATAATTTGAAGGTTTTTTTCGATTGTGGACTTCATAAGGAGTATGAGATGCTTCAGCGGCCAAAAATGATTCCGGTTCGCGCCAAAATTGTATAACAGCGCTCATGTTGACTTTGCTGTCAGGGTGAAAAGCAAGTGTTTCTATGTACTTATACAACGCTTCTTTGCCCTCTGCCTTCAATTTTTTTAATTCGTCAAATACTTCGGTCTGTCCGAGTAGCTGCTCTAATTCGCTGTATCTTTTTAGATTTATCCAAGAAGCGAAAACTGCTTGCGGCGAGCTAAATGTCTTTGCCAGTTCTTGCAGTCTTTCAATTTCTTTATATTCTTGCACCTTTCCAATTACTTCGGCTACATTTTTATTGGCTGTTTGCGCAATTGCGTTTAAGTGGTGATGAGCAGTACCTTCTGAATATTCACGATCATCCATTCTGACTTGCTGTAGCACTTGCCCGTAAAATTCTGATTCACCAAGGCCAGATGCCCTAAATAATTCCAAGACATCACGAAAAGTATGTACGGCATCGTGAAGACTCAAGTTATCTCGCTTTATATACTCAAGCATCCGTTTATAACCGAAAGTTTCTGCCCCTGCCTGAAAGGGACCGGCAATTGTCTGCTCATCTTGCCATTCAGGAGATTTCTCTTGAACCAATACAAACAATCTTTTCAAATCAAGCTCCGTTAAATCATTTGAGATTAACTCTGAAATAACAGGGTCATTTATCTCTACTCTGCAAAAAAGAGTGGCTGCAGTGAAAATATCTTTGAATTCTGGTTGCTGAATATCGATTTCAAACCGTTCGGTAATTTTAAGAAAATCCTCCAGAGAACCTCCTAATAATTGTTTTTCTGCTACTTGTTTAGCCATCTCCCGAAATTCAGCAATATCGATTTCAAACCGTTCGGTAATTTTAAGAAAATCCTCCAGAGAACCGCTTGATAATATTTTTTGTGCTTTTACTTTAGCCATCTCCCGAAATTCAGCAATATCGATTTCAAACCGTTCGGTAATTTTAAGAAAATCCTCCAGAGAACCGCTTGATAATATTTTTTGTGCTTTTACTTTAGCCATACCCTGAACTTCTCCAAAATCAACCTTAAACTTTTCCTGAAATGTAACAGCTTCATCAAAATTGCCACTACTAATACGTTTCGCAATTATTTTTATGACGACACCTTTTAATTCTTGAGAAGCAAAAAAGTTCTCGGATGGATTAAGATTGTCTACTAGCTCAATGGCCTTTGATTCCTCATTTTCTAATAGTCTGATAACTATTTCCAAGAAAATATCTTTTATAACTTCACCAGATAAACTAAAATCATGTGATAATTTAATCGCTGAATTAATATCACTTTTATTCCCTAAAAAGAATTTCACCTCTTCAGCAACAAAAGATTGCATCGAGTCAGAGTTTATAGACTCCTCTGTTAAAAAGAGTTCTTTCAAACGAATCCAGTAGTCTATACTTCGATTACTTCGCCAAAAATGACCGCCATGGCTTACAACATCTTTTATTATTCTCTCTTGCATTTCAGAAGAATGTAGTAATTCCGGTCCAAAGGAAAATAATCTTGAGAGTCCAATACTTTCAAGTTCCTCTTTGCTTGATTTATCTGATATATCGCCACTTATGTAATCCGACATCCTTTTAAATAACGCGTCACGAATTTCAGGGGTATTAAAATCCTCGTCCGTCATACCAATAAAATTCTTAATCATCATTATTTGTTCAGAATAATTTCCATACATGAATGCTTTTTTTACCCTATACCTTAAAGCTTCCTTGAGCTCTTCTGAGCTTCTAAGTAAACCAGACAAATTAAAGGCATTTTTGATCTCCTCCAAAATAGTTATTTCATTAGAATAAGCAGTCTCGGACTTGAGATAGTTGATTATTCCTTGCATTACCGAATTTTGAAATACATCGTCAGGTAAATGGGCTAAATTTTTCAGAAACAAAATATTATCGGATCTTAATGTTAATTTGCCAATCCCTCTTGTAATTTTTTTAACAACTCTCTCCTTAACCTCACTGGAAGTTAGAAACGACTCTGGTAGATTAAATAATTTTTGGATATCAATAATAAAAGACAAACTATCATAATCCACCTCGTCAATAAATTTCAAGAATTCTCCTTTTATCATAGCTACATTTTCTGGAGATTTAATTACAGCATCGTCTACCCCCAAAGCTTCTTTTAACTTGATTAATTTATTATAGGAATGGTTAATTAAGTATTCCTTAATTTTTTTAAGTATTGCCTCTTGAAGATAATGTTTTGGTAATCCATATGAATCCCTAATTCTTATAACTTCCTCATATTCCTCAGAGTCAAGTCTACTAATCAGAATGTAACAAATTGCATTCTCAAATAAATTATCATCTAAATTGAAGCAGTCCTTTACCCTCAAGCAATATTCATAGCTTTTTTTAGAATATACAGAATTTTTAACAATCAGAGCAACTTTTTCTTGGATTTCCTTAGGAGAGAACTCGTCCTTACTCATAACTGCAGCTTTCTCCATCGCCGCCTCGTCCCCCCCTTTTTTCCAAAAGAGTTCCAACAAGTTTAAAATATTCTCATTCCTTTCATTCTTGTCACCATTAACATCGCCCACTTTATCATCTGGCTTCGCCTCAGACTGAGACAAATCAATATTTTTTGGGTCGCTTGCCCTTTGTGATAATGGTTTTGGTTGTTCAAAATTTTCTGGCATATATTTAAATTAAGTTCTCAACGGATACACCTAACGCTTTGGCTACTTTCTTCAGTGTATCAATCGTCGGGTTATCCTGCTTTCCCGCTTCAATGTTGATTATCGTGTTATTTGAAACATCAGCCAGCCGAGCCAGTTTTTCCTGCGACAAACCCAGCTTCTCACGAAGCTGTTTCACTTTCCTTGCTAAATTTGTTTTACTTGACTCTGCCATAATTTGTTAGTAACATTATATTGTGGTACACTTATCTATATGAGCATACTAATCATCAACAATATAATGTTACCAAATTATTTGAAAATTGTGAAGTCTTTAATGTCTGCATTTTTGAATTTGCCCGCCGAAACCCCCGCCCGAATTCCCCAAAAAGAAAACAGCGGAGCAAGCGGAGGATTCCTCCCCAAACCCCTCCTCCTCCGCTTGCGACTTCCGAATTCAAAAACAAATGAGCCGAAGTTTTGGCAAATCCTTTCCCCAAAAAATAGTTTTGCCAAAACTTCGTCCGCATTGTTCCGCCACCTACCTGAATACTTGGAAGGCAGAACCCCAAAGAAAAATGTCCTTTCCATTTTCAAGAAAAATTTCACCCCCGCCAAATCAAAAAAGCAAGAGACATTTTTCTTTGGGGTTGCCGAGGCTCTGCGAGGCAGTGGCGGAACGATACGAGCGTACGATTTAGTTTCAAGCCACCACGCGCTCCGCGCGTGGTACATCAGTGATTTTGGAAATAGGTTCGAGCTTGGTACAATAAATACACCAAAACAGAACAGAGCGGCTTTTTCAAAGCCAGAAAGTGGGACGCGCGAAGCGCGTCCCACTGATTTCCCCCCATTTTTCCAAACGAATTCAGAATTTTTGGCGCGCTGGCGCGCACTGTTTTTTCGCCGAGGAGGAGGTTCGAAATCAGGAGTAATTTTGACTACATTTGCTTTGCCCGAAATACAAAAAGAATTTTTATTACTATGATAAATAATATGGAAAATAAAAAATTCTTTTTGTATGCTCGCAAGTCCACTGATGTCGAGGACAAGCAAGTTTTGAGTATTGAGGCACAGCTTACTGAATTGCGAGACTATGCCAAGAGAGAAAATCTGAACATCACCCTTGAGTTCATAGAAAAACAATCGGCAAAGATTCCAGGTCGTCCGATATTTAATGAAATGATGAGGTGTATAGAAAAGGGCGATGCAGATTCTATTCTCTCTTGGCATCCGGATCGTCTTGCAAGAAATAGTATTGATGGTGGAAAGATAATTTACCTCCTCGACACGGGGAAACTTGCGAGCTTGAAGTTCCCGACCTTTTGGTGTGATTCCACCTCACAAGGTAAGTTCATGTTGAATATGGCCTTCGGGCAAAGCAAATACTATGTCGATTCTCTTTCCGAAAATACCAAAAGAGGACTTCGCCAAAAAGTTCGTAATGGAGATTACCCAACGCTTGCCCCTGTTGGGTATATCAACGACTCACGAACAAAAACTGTGGTCGTTGATAGAAAAAAAGCCAAAGTTATCAAGCAAGCGTTTGAGTTCTATGTGAAAGGTGGCAATAGACTGGAAGATGTCTCAAACTTTTTGGCGAAGCACAATCTTTTTTCAAAGACCGGAAAGAGAATCCACAAATCCCGTGCGACTTCTATTCTTTCAAATCCTTTTTACACCGGACTATTTCGCTATGGTGGCGAACTCCACGAAGGAAAGTACGAGCCAATCATTTCAAAGAAACTTTTTGATCAGGCGCAGGAAATGTTGAAATTTCGCGGTAAGCCAGATAGAAAGCCCCTAAACGACCCTCAACCTTTCTGTGGGCTCATTTCCTGCGCCTCATGCGGAATGATGATAACTGGCGAATACAAGGTTAAGAAACAGAAGAATGGTAATGTCCACGAATATGTCTATTATCACTGCACCAAGAAAAACAAAAGTGTGAAATGTGAAGAACCTTGTATTCGCCAAGAAGAATTAAATCGCCAGTTATCATCACTGATTCAAAAAGTTTCTTTGCCCAAAGACTGGGCGGAGGAACTCAATCGTCTTGCTTTGCAAGACCACGGAAAATCCGCCCAGTCTTTGACTGCTTGTGTGGAAGAGAAACAAGAAAAGATTTCTTCAATTTCAGTTAGACTGGAGCGACTTCTTAATGGCTACCTTGACCAAGATATTGAAAAAGAAATTTATCGTGCTGAAAAAGGAAAACTACTTTTGCAAAAGAAGTCGCTCGAAGAAGAAATCTTTACTTTTTCACATAAGCAGAATGATTGGCTCGAACCTTTCCAAAACTGGCTAAAAGTCGCACAGAATATAGACAAAATTGCTTCTGATTCAGACCTTTTTGCAAAAAAGGTCTGTGCCAAAGAAATCTTTGGCTCGAACCTCCTCCTCGGCGAAAAAACAGTGCGCGCCAGCGCGCCAAAAATTCTGAATTCGTTTGGAAAAATGGGGGGAAATCAGTGGGACGCGCTTCGCGCGTCCCACTTTCTGGCTTTGAAAAAGCCGCTCTGTTCTGTTTTGGTGCCATCGACAGGAATCGAACCTGTATTTAGACGTTAGGAGTGTCTTGTTCTATCCATTGAACTACGACGGCGATATGCTTTGAAAATATAGCATAAAAAACATAAATTCTGAAGCAGTTAGCCGCTTCAGAATTTCTGTTTGTTTTTTATCTTTTTTGATTAGATACTCAAAAGAAACGGGCGGGGGTTGTCTTTATCAAAACCCACATACTATTTGCTCCTGACCTCAATGTGCTGAATTTTATCATCAAATACGATAACATACTCAGTCCCAGGATTCTCTACTGTCTGCCCTGCTTTGGTAATGCCTCGGAACACAAAATCAATCTCGGCAACCCCTGGACGCAATTCCTTGATACCCTTCACAATCCAACTTAACTTACTGAAACTGGCATGGAAATTGGACATCATATTAATAATTTGATCAATTCCAAGATATACACCGGTATCGGCAGAACTGTAGGTTGATCTATCGGAAAACATTTTACCAATCTCTCCCATGTTGCTTTGATTGGAGAGTTCAAAATATTTTTCTGCAATTTTAATCGTGTTACTCATAGCAATATATTATAAAGGATAGCCAAGCTTTACCGCTTGACCCTATCACGAACCGACCATAATAGCACCCGGGAGCACTATAGTGTAGTGCTGCTACGTGCATTGTTACAAGGTAACATAATCTAATATAAGCTGTACAGTACAGGTAGGTCTTTTGCCTACTCTACCCGCAAATATAGTCACTTCGTTCCTTTTTGTGCGGCTACGGAGAATCGAATCGTTGGTCCCAGAAGTAAATTTTGCTACCTTTTGGTGCGGATAGGGAGAATCGAACTCCCATCTGATGCTTGGGAAGCACCCGTTTTACCACTAAACTATACCCGCTTACTTATTTAAAAAATGCCCAATAACTTCTTCCACCACGTTTTCTTCTCTTCCGGTTTTTCTTCGACTTCCTCGCTACCTAAGAGAACCATCATCTTCTCACCTTCCTTTGCAACTCTAAATTTTTCTCTAATCTCTTCTTCTATCCCTCTGTCAGTGCTTAACTTTTCAATCTCCTTTTCCAGTCTGGCTTGCCTTTTCTCAATCTCTACAAGCGAGGCCTCCGCCCTCCTGTAATTTTCTTCGCTTTCCTGTTTTTTAACATAAGCATTATAAGATACTTTTGCAAAGAAAACACATAAGATAACTAAAAGTACACTTACCATCCGAAAGATAATTTTAGTTTTCCTTTTTTTCTTTATGTTTATATCGTACATATGGTGCTGGACGAAATATCGACAATGCGTTATTATCGCTATTATCTCATATTATTTAATCTTGACGCAATAAATTGCTATGTTTCAAAAAAAGCATCAAAAAGTCATAAAGTGGATCTGGATTTGTCTCTCGATTTTTATAATCATAAGCATGGTAATGCTATATAGCCCATTGGGACTGTAGGAAGCTAAGAATTTTTAATTTCCAATTTTTAATTTTTAAATAATTTTATAATTCTATAATTTCCAAACCAAGCACTAAAATCACCTTTTATTTCTTCCGTTTGAAAATTAAAAATTTGAACATTATTTACAAAAATTTAAAAATTACAAATTTAAAAATAATCTTGTCTCTCGTGTTAAATGTTACACGCTACATGATAAATGCTATTCTCCCGACCTCATCATTTTAAGAAAAACCTCGTGAGGAATATTTGCCTTACCTCTTTCCTTCATCTTTTTCTTACCTTTTTTCTGTTTTTCCCACAACTTTTTCTTTCGGGTTATATCGCCACCGTATAAATGACCCGTTACGTCCTTTTTAAGTGCCGATAGGGTTTTTGAAGATATGATTCTCCCAACAGCTTTTGCTTGAATCTTGGTAACAAACTGTTGTTTTGGCAAAAGGTTGAAGAGCTTCTCCACCGCTTCTTCTGCCTCTTCTTCTACGCGCCTGCGGGAAACAACTCGAGAGAAAGCCGGCACAAGCTCTTCTGCAACTAAGATATCAAGACGAACGACGTCGGCCTCCTTCATTTCGCCCATAACATATGAAAGCGATGCGAAACCAGAAGAGGCACTTTTTAGTTCGTCAAAAAAACCTCTCATAAGTTCTCGTAGTGGTATATCGGCACAAATTGAAGTTCTATTGTCCCCGAACGTCTCCGATGTCCCAACTATCGCCTCATGTTTAAACAATATCTGCATTATATCTCCCAGATAATCGGAAGGGCTTATTATCTGAATAGAAGTCCAAGGTTCTTTAATCTTCAAAATATCGCCGAGTTCAGGAAATTGTAGAGGTGAATAAGCAGTAATGGTTTTTTGATTTTTTGTTGTAACTTCATAGGTTATTGAAGGAGTAGTTACAATTATCTCAAGAGAAAATTCCCTCCTAAGTCTCTCCGTTATTATTTCAAGATGGAGCATTCCCAAAAAACCCACTCTAAATCCCCTACCTAAAAGCCCTGAGGATTCTTCTTCAAAAGTAAAAGATGAATCCGAAAGTCTAAGACGCATTAGAGCTTGCCGGAGTGATACAAAATCATCCTGACTCTCTGGATATATACTCGCCCAAACCACAGGCCAAGGATTTTGATATCCCGAAAGCGCGGGCAAAGGTTTCCTTTCGAAAACTACAGTATCACCGACAGATGCAATGCCAGGTTCTTTTATACCTGTGACTATATATCCTATCTCTCCAGATTCCAGTGAATCTTTGGGGCTTTTTGCTGGTGAAAAAGTTCCAATTTCAATCGGTGAAAAGTCTTTTTTGGCAATCGAAAATCTTAACTTTTCCTTCTTTGACACCTCTCCATTTACGACTCGAACATAAATTATAACTCCCGTATGAGTCGAGTATTCAAAATCAAAAATAAGACCTCTAAAGCCGGAAGTGTCTCCTTCAAGCAGTTCCTCATCTTGTGGCGGCGGCACAATCCTCACTATTTCATCCAAAAGCTCTACAACTCCCTGCCCTGTTTTACCAGAAACTTCCAAAATCCGATCCAACCCACACCCTAAGATTTTAGATATTTCCAGTTTAACATCATCGACTCTCGCGAAGGGAGAGTCGATTTTGCTTACAGCCGGTATAATCTCAAGACCTGCTTCTTTCGCCATTTCAAGCACCGACAAAGTCTGAGCTTGCACACCTTGTGTAGCATCCACCAAAAGTATCGCTCCTTCAACAGCCTTAAGCGCCCGAGAAACCTCGTAAGAAAAATCGATGTGTCCCGGCGTATCTATTAAATTCAAAATATACTGTTGGGGGTTCTCAGTATTTAAATTCTGCCCATTGTCTGAGATTTCCGAAGGTTTTGCCTCATAAAGCATTCGGACCGGCTGCATCTTTATCGTAATCCCTCTTTCCCTTTCAAGTTCCATAACATCCAAAACTTGCTCTTTCATCTTCCTTTTTTCAACAGTTTTAGTAACTTCAAGCATCCTATCGGCAAGCGTAGACTTACCGTGATCAATATGAGCTATAATGCTGAAATTTCTAATTTTGTTTGACTTCATAAAAATATCGTGAGATTCCATATCTTAACAGAAAATCACCCATTGTGGAATTTTATAACGCGATTACTTCTGAACAGTGCTATCTTCAGTCGAGTCTGGACCCACGACTTTGACTTTCCAAAACTTTTTATGAAGGGTCCTTATTACCTCCTTAATCTCCTTGTTGCTTAAAGCGATCAAGATAATCACCCCTGAAAATATTCCTACAATGCCCGAACAAAATCCCTGTAAAAATATACCAATTGCAGTATCGATGTCGAATACGTTATCAAAAATATTAAGTGCGACAAAAGTTACAGCTCCCATAATAACCGAAGCAGCAAAACTTTGATATATAGTATCGAAGATGTTTTTACCAAAGCGACCAAAATCACGCGCGAAATGTCTCCAATACAAAAATATACTCACAAACAATCCTATTGAATATGCAAGAGGGAGCATAAGAACTTCGGTGCCGGCGACATCACTTACCCTAAGTAAAGACTCGATAAAGTACCTAAATATCAGGACTTCATTGAAAATTTTTATAAGCACATAAGACCCTAATACAACAACCACACCGGTGAAAATATTTATAAAAAGAGGTTTTTTGGTATTACCTCTCGCATAGTATGCCCGGATAAAAAGAGCAGATAGTGATTGAGCCACTACCGAAAGTGAAAAAACTGCAAGTGCTGCCGCCGTCAAACGGGTATCGCTCCAGCTAAATTCTCCAAAACCGAGTATCGTACGGACAATCTGCGCCCTAAGGACTATAAACAACACGAGAGCAGGAAAAGACCAAAATACTATATGCCTTATGGCTTGGCTTATCTGGTCACCGTAACCCTTCATATCACCTCGCGCAAAGAGTCGAGACAGTGTTGGGAAAGCAGCAATGGAATAACTTGATCCAATTATAAAGAAAGGCACAGTTTGTAAATTCCAAGAAAGATTGAATATAGCAATTGATCCCGCCTTCATAAATGAAGCTAAGGAAACCAAAACTAATACTGAAATGTTGTTTATTCCAAGTGCAAAAGTCCGTGGCAAAGATATCAACATCACTTCTTTTACATCCCTCCAGCAGATGTTTAAAGTTAAAGAAGGAAACAGTCCCTTACTTACTATGACAGGCACTTGCACCAGCATATGAAAAGCCGCACCGAGCACGACTCCCCAAGCAAGGCCCGCAATACCCATTTTAGGATAGAAGAAAAGCGCTCCGATTATTATACCCAAGTTGTAAAGTATAGGACTGGTCGCATAAACAAAAAATTTCTTATAGACCTGAGTAACGCTTGCAAACAGATTTGAAATGCCGAGAAGTATCGACTGAAGCATCATTATCCTCGAAAGTAGTATTAGCTGCTCGCCCGACTCTCCTCCCGCAAGCCCTGGAAATATAATTTCGACAAGAGAAGGGATAAGAAAATAAACAACTATACAAACCACAACTATGCTACCGAAAAACACAGTAAACAACGCATCTATAAACTTCCTTCCTTTTTCTTTATCCTTTTCGAGACGTTCAACTAAAAATGGAATCAGAATCGAGACTGAAACTATCGATGCGGCTGAAATTAAAATAATGTCAGGAATCCTAAAGGCAGCGTAATATATATCCAGAGTTTCGCCCGCTCCAAAAGAACCTGCAAATATTCGATCTCTTACGAGCGCTAAAATTTGTGACAGAAAGGCAAAAAATCCGAGCAAATATGCCGCTTTGTGAATATCATTCGTTTCTTGATTTAATAAGTTAAATATTTTTTTCACCATATACAAAAAACAGAATCTGTATTAACACACTTATATCTTTCCAACGATCTTTTTACTAACAAATTTAAATTACAACCAATTCTTAATTTTCAACATCCTCAAACACTGGAGCTTCTCCAGCATCGGAATTTGTCGCTCCAAACACTGGATCTCTTCCGGATTCCAAATCGGATACAATCCCCCCGATCTCTTCATTTTGAGGAACCAAGTCTCTTAACTTTTTAAATTCAGACAAACTTTTGTCCATATCTCCAAGTTTGTAGTAACTAAGACCGAGGAAATAGTAGGCATTGGCATATCTTGGAGAAATCGAAATTGCCCTTTCAAGCTCATTTACTGCAGATGAGTAGTCTTCATCGTTAAAATAAATAGTTCCAAGATTATAAAATACTTCCGGATTTTGCGGCAATAAAACTGCTGCGATAACAAGATCTTCTTTGGCTTTAATCAAATCACTTGAAGCTGCCCAAATTTTGGATCTTAGGAAGTACGCCTCTCCATAATTTGGTCTGATAGAAAGAGCCTTACTTATATTCCCTTCTGCACCCTCAAAATCTCCACGTAATAGAAGTAGCCTACTCAACACAAAATGTATTGAAGGATTATTTGGACTCAGGGAAAGAGCGTTGTTATACGCCTCAAGCGCACCTTTATACGCCCCATCATCGGAAGACAGTGGCACAGCAGCTTCATTTACCCTACCAACAGAGAGCCAAAATTGAAAATTTCGATTGTCGTAAGTGACAGCTTCTCCAGCATACATTCTGGCATTATCAAAATGCTCCTGTATAGCATCTCTTTCATTTGTCGCAACCGCCTGGTTTAGTCTGAGCAATGATATTTCCGACAAGGCGGTAAAATACGACCCTCTTGGAACCCACTCACTCGCTCTGATCACATAACGCTCACCTGCTTCGATATCTCCTTGTTCGAGTGCCTTTTTAATTCCCTTTTCAAAAAAGACTGAGGCCACAGCCCTTTTCCCATATGATATTCCAATACTGATACTTCCTATAAAAAGAGCTACGCAGACAATAGAAATTACAAAACCTACCTTAGGGTCACTTCCTAAAGGCAGGGTGTAAAAACTCAACAACTTCTCACTATACAGTAGTGATACAAGTAAAGCAGACAGGGCAAAAATAAAGACAAAAATTACGACACTCGTGGTGGTACTAAAAAACATAAACCAAAAGTATAATCCGATAAAAAATACCGTTGCGATCATGTATTTGGAAAGAAACGATATATGACCTCGAAACAAATTCTTTATCCCGTATAAGAGAAACGCTATAAAGAACGCGAGAAACGAGAGCATTGTCAAAACTCCAGAAGTTGAAAGCATTGTAAGAAAGGAGCTCCAACCAAGATTATAAACCATATTCCAAGAAGACGACTGGATTACATCAATCGGTCTATACTTTGACCAAGTTTCAAAGAATCTATTAGGTCCGGTCCCGAGTAAAGGTCTCTCTGCCACAGCTCCCTTCACAGTCTTCAAAGTATCTGAAAGTGTTGGCAAATTAGTACTTACCGGATTGATTTCAGAAAAAGGTTTGGACAGAGCACCCCCTAAAGTACTACTCCCAAGGAAAAACACCACTGATATAACAATAAGGGAAAATAGGTGTATAGGTGCGATACGCTTGGATTTTATTTTTTTATTATTTTCCGATCCCCAATCTGAAGATGAATCCTTATCTTCTACAGGGAAAAATAGGAAACCATAAACACAGAATATAAGAGAGAGCACTCCGACAGTAGCCCATATAAAAGTATCATTTAACACCCCGAGGACAAAAATCGATACTATTCCCATAAAGTATAGTAGGAGTCGAACCAAAAATGACACTCTTAGGATATCTGCAGTTGCCATAACCCAAATTAAAAACGCACCGCATAGTATAGACAAAGTTTCGATTGATCCGGCGATTGTAGAGCTGGAAAGACTCGGTATATATTTCTCAACAAATCCGTTAAGACCAAACAAAAAAGCAACATAGAAGATCATCATCAAAAACAGCGACAACATGAGAGAAACCATCAGAATCACAATCTCATCTTTAGTTTTTACATTAAGAGATATAGTAAAAAATATAAGACAAAGAACAATAAAAAAACCAAGTGTCCAAACTGAAGAACCGCTTCCCATAAAAGAAACATCGAACGAAGGTGAGTTAAACGCCGATATAAATAAAAAAATCAGAGTCGCAATCAAAGATACCGACATTAAATTTAAAGGAATTGGCAGTTCCCTTCGCAACATCTTACCGATTAGAAATGCAGAAAAGCCGAGTATGGCAAAAAAAGCAGTGATCAATATCTTCGAAAAATTTAAAGAAATCAGTTCAGTTGGTAAAAAAAACAAAGGGACCAAAAAAACCAACGCAATCATCGAGAAGAAAGATATTTTTTCCCACAGATTTCTTTTTTGTGGTGACATAGATAAAGAGTTGTTCTCTTCTTGCATAAGTAACATTATATACCAATCACAAAACTCATCCAACGGAAATGTCGGCTACTTTCCCTTGATTTTCAGGCATTTTGTAGTATAATAATAATAGTCTTATGTTGGACAATTGCGGTTCGCCTCGGCGAACTGAGGAAAGTCCGAACACTCCCCGATATTTTTATTGGGAGCAGAGTAGCGGGTAATACCCGTCGTGTGCAAACACAGGGATGCGAGCAGTGACGCCCGAGTCGAGAGACGAGGGGTCCCTTTGGGGATATTCTTTTGGAAACAAAAGAGTGAAACGGCAAAATTCCTACTTGGGTGCAAGGCCGTACTGTCAGTGCTTCGCATTGACAGGGTGCCGCTTGACCTTACAAGCAATTGCAAGGCTAGATAAATAATTGTCGCCCGCTTTTAAAGGCGAGTACAGAATTCGGCTTATAGACATAAGACGTAATACCAAAAAAACCGGACCCGTGTCCGGTTTTTTTGTTTTTTTCTAAGAACCTGTCACTAATCTCACTACGGCGGATAAAAATTAATTATCCCCCTAAGGGGACATTCTCCCCATTATTCAGTTATTTGTTGTTTATATTTTCTTCCCTAAAAGCTAAAGCCTAACAACCAACAGCTACTCTTATATTATCTCGCAAACCCCCGCAACACACGCAAGTTCTTTCTTTAGATCGGTCTCGTTTTGCTTCTCGTAAGTTAAAATCTTTGAGTAATCTATATTTTCAAACCGCTTCGCAAGTTCAAAGTACCTTTTTTCATCAATAGCTTCGTACGGAGCGAGCTGATAAACATGATTATCTCTCGGTAGAAATGACAAACCTCCGACTATCTCCCAATTCTCATAAAGCCAATTGGCGACCCCTATCCATTCGTTTTCACCTATCGAAACTGTTGTTGAAGGATTATGTTCGGTATAATTTTCTTTTACAACCTTCCAATGCTCAAGCTGATCTTTTGCTGTGAGGTCATCTTTAAATATTGCAGATTTCGGAGCTTTAACAGGAAATTCGAGCACATAAGTGTTAGCATTCTCCATTGTCTGTCCGACTTCTGGATGAAAAGGCACCCCTTGATCGCGAAGCATTTTAAACAATGAATCCGTCGATGAAATCCTGACTCGCCTTATATAGTATTTTGAGTGTCGAGGATGCATACCCGAAGCACAATCAACCATTTGAGATAATGTTCCCGACGGTTTTACACAAGTGATACTGGTTGATTCATTTACACCAAATCTCTTCGCGTACATTTTGTTTATTTTTATTGCCTCATTTTTGAGCTTAGCAAGCACTTCAGGTGTACGAGAAACTGGAGAATCCCATTGTCCAGTTATAGAAACCCCTAGAAGTCTTTCTTTTTCACAATTCTCCTTCCATTCCTTCGATAAGTATGGGAAATCTGTAAGAGTCGATTGATATGTCCCAAGTATCGAAGCAATTCTCATTTTCTTAATCAGAGTGGCTTCTGTATCTTCGGTTCGAGCTACAATTTCAGAAAGGTTACAAAATTGCTTTGACTGCAATATAATTTCTCCGCAAGGATTAGTTCCTATAAGACCAGTAACATTGCCGTTTTGATCAAGATAACCTTTATACTCTCTTAAGACCTTGAGTCTCCTCTCTGGCAAACTATTTGCAAGTCCTCCCCTGTTAAAAATACCCCTCTCTCCTGTCCCTGATTTCATAAGAGCTATCCACTCATCCACAAATTCTACGCTATTCGGTTTTTTAAGATAAACTGCGGAATTGTTGGCGAGACTTCTTTGTGGTTCGGTGAGATAAAATTGACCCTTTTTGGAATCTCGTATAAGTTCATCATCGAAATCAGACAACGAAATCATAGCACTTCGTCTGACTCCTCCAGCAACAACCCCTTGTCCTATCATACAAATAATATCGTGAGCATCGATATTACGGAGCCTCTTTCCCTGCCTTGCTAAAATCTTTTCTCTGGTGAAATTCAAGATATTTCTTATCGGATCAGGACCGGAACTTTTACCTCCCATAGTTTTGAGTCGGGCGCCGGCAGGTCGAAGAGTTGAATAATCAAATTCTATATCGTCTCCGGAAAACCAAGTTTTCATCCCCAACGTAAGAGCGTCGCACCACCCCTCCTTGCTATCTTCGATTGTGTGAGTAGGTTGTTTTTTACCTGTCTGAATCTTAATTTGAGGTAATTGTTGGACGTTTTGACTCTCAGCTGACCATCCGACTCCAGTACCACACATAGAAATGTACATAATCTCCGCAAAATCTTCTAATTTTGTTGGAGCGATATACGAACAGTTATAAGCGCAGACATTTGTAACATTTGCAGCTTTACCGGAAAATTGGAGCAACCTCATAGATGGCATAGCTTCATGTTTCAATATCGCTTCTCTCACTTCTTTATATTCGCTATCCTTGAGCTTTTTACCCAAGTTTTCTCGCATAAAATTCATATACCTGTCCACTGTTTCTATCCAGGTTTCCCGACGCGATTCACCATCTATCCACCTTGAGTAAGTTCTGTAGTAAACAAACTCACCCAGAGAGTTCCTAAAATACTGTTTACTGTCTGTCGCAAATTTTCTAACATGCTCCGGGACATGCATCCCTTTCTCTCTTAGCTTTGAACGCTTCTCTCTAAAAAGAATATATGATTTGGCAGTCTTTACATACTCACTCAAAATCAACTCTTTCTCCACGGTATCTTGTATACCTTCGACTGTCGGTACAAAATTCTTATGTTTTTTGATTATAGATATTAGATCCGCCAAAACTTTATTGGCAACCAGCTTTGCCTCCTCTTCAGAACCCTCACCTGTTTGTAGCATCGCCTTATTTATAACGTTATGGATTCTCATAACATCAAAAGGAACAACTGAACCATCTCGTTTCAAGACATTCTTTATAATCGGCATTTTTGGCGCGACAACCGTTTTTCCCTTTGCTTTTTTTGTGGTAACCATAAGAGTTAGAATTAAGTTAAATGTAATAATTTTTTAATCGTCTTAACATTTTACTTTGCAAAACCGATATCTCTTTGTGGATAAATTGGATAAATCACTTATACGAAACAAAAAGAAAAATGTGTAAACGCAAGGGCTCTCAAAAACCTTAAGTAGCAAGGCTTTTGAGAGCAGTTTTCAATTGTTTTTCAAAATTAATAAAATTAAATTCAAAAGAGGTAGAAAATTCATTTTTTCCGACTTTCACCACAAAAACTTGTATCTCAAAACGCTTCCTATATAAGTTTAAAGGACAAACCCATAACCACTAAACAAACAGAGTTTGTTACTTAAACAGCCCAATCTATAACATTTTCCACCTGTCAAAATATGTCCTTTAACTACTCCAATAGACTGAGGACACCTTGCACAACATTAATGCATTGATTTGTCTTTTATTGATGCAGATGACAACTCGCTTACTTTTTAAAAGACAGGTACCGTTATCTACCCTAACTAAATATGTCTTATATAAAAATTATATGATCATCGTCCTTCCGAACCATTACTATCTTAAGACTCGAAACACAGAGAAGCAGAGTTCAAACAATATCTTTGACCCGTAGCAGGTTTTCCGGACGGAAGAGTTGACGGACCATCATCAAAAACATGACCGAGATGTGCTCCACATTTTTTGCAAACCACCTCGGTTCTTTCCTGGATAATTGAATTATCTTCTCTTTTATCTACAGAATCTGACCTCACGGGTTTCGTAAAAGATGGCCAACCGGTTCCGGAATCATATTTGTCCCCTGAAGAAAAAAGTGGCTCATTGCAAACCACACACCTATATGTACCTTTATCTTTATGATCCCAATAAACATTATCGAAGGGTTTTTCTGTGGCCTTATTTTGAGTGACTTCATATTGTTCATCAGTAAGACGTTTTTTCAGATCTTCTTTTGAGTTTTCCATATCTCTATTATGAGCTTAATGTTTTAGAAATCAAGTAAGTATTTCAAAGATTTTGATCAATTTATCTTAGATCCTATTCACGATCTAACCGCAAAATTATGAAACAAAATCAAATCTTACCTGCCGAAATGTTCGAAATTCTGCTACAAATTGCACTTTTTTCGTCAACGTACTTCAGTATGTTTCCTCAAAAACTGCAATTTTCGCAACGAATTTTGAACATTTCGATCAGGCATTAGATCGTGGATAGGATCTTATTTTCTCCTCAAAACCGTCATCGAAAATCCTAATCAAAGAAGATGGTTTATTGTCCTCTATCTGCCCCCCATCGATATAAAAATCGACATTCTTACCAAAATACCGCCTTGCTTCTTCTATATTTTCTGCCGGTTGCTCCCCCTCCAGGTTGGCACTCGGTGCCACAATCGGACCCGATTTTGCAAGAAAATCTCTAAGTTTAGAGTTATTTGGCAATCTAAAAGCCAACTCTCCCGTACCACGATGCAAATATTGCAGTTTATCGATCATACCTTCTTTTATCTTCAATATTATGCTCATAGGACCCGGCCACAACGTATTTAGCTTTGCCTCGACACTTTCTGAGACTCTGACACCAAAATCATCCAGACACTTGATATCTGGTATGAGTATAATCAATGGCTTATTTGGATTCCTTTTTTTTATTTTATAAATCTTCTCAACCGCACTACGAGACCCAGCAGAGCCGACAAGACCGTATAAGGTATCAGTCCTCAAAATGCCGATTTTTCCTACTTTTAGAGCTTCCGTGGCTTGAGTATAGATTTCGCCTTTTTCCTCTTCTCTATTCATAAAAAATATGTAATTATTAAAATTATTACTAACTATAACTCAAATTAGCTATTATGAAAGAATTTTTATTTGAGGATTGTTCACCAAGATGGAAAAATGTCACGAGTCTTATACTTCGAGTAATAGCCGGTGTCATATTCTTTGCCCACGGATATCAAAAGATGTTCGAAGGATCCGGTGTAACAGGAGTCGGTGGTTTTTTTGATTCACTCGGCATACCGGCACCAATATTCTTTGCCTGGGTTGTAACCCTGGTTGAACTTGTTGGAGGAGCGTTTCTAATCTTAGGATTTCTGACAAAAATATCTGGAACATTGCTCTCGATCGATATGTTGGTGGCAACCCTCTTGGTTCACGCCGATAATGGCATATTTGTATCAGACGGAGGATACGAATTTACCTTGATCCTCTTTGCAGTTGCTGCTTCCCTCACAATGACAGGGCCGGGTAAATTGGCGATAGATAATATTCTTTTCAAGAAGAGAGAAATCGACACAGTTGGTATGTCAGGAGAAGCGGAACAGATATAGGTTCTTAGGACTTTCTTGATGAAGAATAACTTTTAACATTTTAATTATTCCAAATCTGCCATAATTTTTCGAGCGATATGTTTTGCAAAATTAACTGGCACAGCGTTACCAATCATTTTATAGCCGTCAGCGACATCTCGATATTTGAAAATAAAATCATCGGGAAATGTTTGAATTCTTGCGCATTCGCGTACGGATAATCGGCGATACTTTTCCTCATGATCCGGTACAAAAATTCTTTTGTTATGTTCAATAAATTTCATTTTTGGAGCCATGGGATGAATTGGTGCATGACGACCTCCAGCTTGAATGGTGAAAGAAGGTTCATCCCAAGCTCGTACACGATTTCTCGACATATAAATAGTTGAAAATCCACCATTCATATATTCATGGTTCGGAATTTTTAAAGTATCACCATTTGTTTTATTTTTATCTTTGGCAGGTTTTGCTAAACGCAAATCATAGATTGCATCTTTCAAAACTGGTTTATATTTCTGCGGTTCAGGAAATTCAAATTTCTTTCCTAAGTCTTTATGGTATCCAATAATGATTACGCGCAATCTATCTTGCGGAACATCATAATCATTTGCGTTTAGTAATTTTTGAGATACAACATAACCTGCATTTTCAAATTCGTTAATGATATTCGCAAAAGCCTTTGAATGTTTTGGGTGAAGAATACCCGAAACATTTTCAGCTAGAAAAAATTTTGGCTGTTTGTCTTTTAGTAGACGAATATAATCGTGGAAAAGTTGCCCGCGCTTGTCGTTTATTCCACGACCCGCACCCGCCTCACTCCAGCTTTGACAAGGTGGTCCGCCGATAAATCCGTCCGCGTCAGGCACTTCATGAGATTGAACTTCTGTAATACTTCTTTTGTCTAATTTTGTATGCGAGAAATTGTGCTCAAATGTTTCCCATATTGATTTATCATATTCGTTAGCCCAGATAACACTAAACCCGGCTTTTTCAAAACCTAGATCAAGTCCACCTGCACCTGTAAATAATGATACTAATTTCATAGTTAGTTGTGACTAATGTTAAGAGTATTCTTAAATAACTTTTTGGGAGATTTCAAAAGATTGATGTCAAATTTCAATGAAGATTCCACTCTTGAACTTGCATTGTGGATTCTAAACGATAGAGTCCAATCGTTGTTCATTGTAATGATTGCCGTTGTACTGCTGTTCAGCTTCAAATCAATATCAACAATCTCTGTTGGAAGTGGTACTCTCGGAGTTTTATATTTCGGAAGGATTTTTTCAAACGGCAGGTTTAATGTGCCATTCATGTTATATGCGTGTATTTCTACTGAATTTTTACCTTTGATGACTTTATAAAAATCCTTATTACCCACAAGATATGCAACAAGGTTTGAAGCCACCTTTTCAGGATCTTGTTTGTAAAGGTTTGTGAGCTCTTTTATAAATGCTTTCAAGATCGGAACATAAACGGTTGAATGATAGTCGCCTAATTCACTCCACTTTTTCGTTGCTCCGCTGTCTTTTCTAATTTTTTCAAGGTTAGCAAAAATTGGAGTTACGGTATCAAAATATTCTTTTGATACATTCATTCCCAACCATTTCTCGCCAAAATCAATATTTGAAGATAATCGAGAATGTTTTACTGCTTTGTGGTTATTTTTTGCGGAAACACCAATTTCCCATTTTTGAAGCAAGCGAATGGCAAGCACATCACGAACATCGCCAGATTTGCCGTGATGATCAGATAATATTTCAAGTTGTAAAATATCTTCCTTCCCGATGTCGTTTGAAAGTCTTGGTTCTATATCCATCAAGAAATTCACGGCAAAGCTCGCTGACAAAAGGTATTCACTCTTTTCGTTTTCGGAAACACTATCAAAACAACTTTTTGCAACATCAAAAGCCGAGTTTTTGATAACTTCGAGATTTGTCTTATCCTTTAACTTCTCCTCAAACGAAATAAGGAGAGCGTACTCAAAGGATTTTCCTGTTGTCATTTGTATTGAATTTGTGCTTGCCATAATTATTTCAAAAGTGTATCAATACTTACTCCCAGCCTTTAGCGACCTTTTCCATTGTGCTGATTGTGAGATTTTGCTTCCCATTCTCAACGTTACTAATATACGCCATGTCTAAACCTAACGATCGACAGATGTCGCCTTTGCGACATGCCCTTTTCAAGGCGAAATTTCTTCATATTTTCGCCAAATTTCTGGGCTGTGGTTTTCGCCATATATTGAAAAGTCATCAACACAGGTATTGTATCACTTTTTAGAACGTTCTTTTGTGCGTACGAGATTAGTTTTCGAACCACCACACTCGCCACGACACCAATGCGAGGGTACGAGATTCGAACTCGTGATACATCTCGACACACTCGCTTTCTCCTGTACATGGCGGAGGAGAAGGGATTCGAACCCTTGATGCCGTTTCCGACATACATCCTTTCCAGGGATGCCGATTCAACCACTCTCGCACTCCTCCTCCGCCATATACGGGATTGCGACTTTCATCCAATCGCTTCGCTCTTGGGAAAGTCGAGAACAATCTCACACACTATACCACTATGCGAACCCTCCGCATTGGTGTAGGGATATTCTTTCCAAGTTTACCCCGTACCAATTTTATTTTTCTCTTTGTGCCATCATCTCCTCCAACTCTCTTCTGCCAACTTGGATGGCAAGCTTATTTTTTAAGAACGCAATAAAATTTTTACCTGACTCATTGAGGTCGTTATTTTCCAGGTATTCATTTATTTCATCAGATGTCAGTTCTTCCCTTTTCAATTTATCATATAAACCAAGGTCGCCTTCCGTGAGATCATCGACATTTATATCCATAAAATGTCCTGAAGTCACTTCCCCATCATCCTCTTTTCTCTTTAATTCCTCGACTTCGTCTCGCAGGTCTTCAAGAGAATTGTCATCCGGTAATTTTTTAGATTCGAATTCTATTTTTTCCATAAATGATTTTAGTACTTTGTGTTACGAAACCTGCTTCGTAACTCAAAGTTTGATACTTATAAAGTTAAATTATATCGAACGATACACAAAAAGACTAAGTAACGCAAATAATATCGAAGCGTACAGTATATAAGCTGAGATTGGCAAAAGTATTGGAACAGGCCAAGCCATATAAAGAAGAAGAAATCCTACTCCAAGTGATTGTAATACCATCTTTATTTTACCGACTTTTTTGGCTGAAATGTCAGCACCGAGAAAACGTCGCCTGTAAAAGGCGTACACCATTATAACAACTTCAAGCAATATGATTGCAAAAGCGAGCTCCTTTCCTAAAAATTTAGACACCGCAATAGCTGCCACTGTACCAATAAGCATCTTATCAGCAACAGGATCGTACATCTTGCCCCACTCTGTTACCTGATCTCTCGTACGCGCCATCGCGCCATCAATCGCGTCTGACAGCGCTGCGATTACAAATGCCACAAGACCCAGCTTAAATTGTCCTGTAGAAAGAAAATATATAACAAAAGGTAATGACCCAAATCTGAAAGCGGTTATGTGATTGGGAGTTATAAAACTCGGTATAAGATGAAGTATAGTAGCCGACATCATCTTATCGATTATGGTTATCTTGCTTTCGGTTTCTACAAACGGATGAGTCATAGTACTTATATTAAACTTAAAAACTACCCACGCAAAGCTTTCAGCCGTTCTTCGACTGGAGGATGAGTCATAAATAGTCTTGACATAAAACCGACAGTTTTGCCGTGTTCCGAAAGAGGATTTGATATATACATATGTGCAGTCGCGTTGTTTGCCCTTCTAAGAGGTCTGCTATGTCCGCTTATTTTCTCAAGCGCACTGGCAAGCCCTTCTGGGTAACGGGTAAGAAGTGCTCCGCTTGCATCCGCCAAAAACTCACGCTTTCTCGATATTGCAAGCTGGATAATAGTCGCAATAATCGGAGAAAGTACAGCGAGTACTATTCCTATTATTATCAATATGAGTTGCAATCTGCCGTCACGATTATCGCTTCTGCCTCCTCCAAAAATTGTCATGCGCAAGAAAAAATCCGACAAAAGTGCCAAAAATCCGACAAGGACGACTACAATTGTCGAAATCAAAATATCCCTGTTACCAATATGGGAAAGTTCGTGAGCGATAACCCCTTCGAGTTCGGACCGATCGAGAATGTGTAGTAAGCCAGTAGTAACAGCAACAGCCGAATTTTCCTTATTACGTCCTGTGGCAAAAGCGTTTGGGGACATATCATCTATGATATAAAGCTTTGGCATTGGAAGCCCTGCTGCTATACATAAATTTTCCGTGATATTCCAAAGCTCTCTGTGAGTTTCTCGATTTATCGGCTTGGCTCCCGATATTGCAAGAGCGATTTTGTCGCTATACCAATAGCTGAAAACGTTCATAAACACACTAAAGACGACAGCAATAAAAAGAATTTCCGGTGCATCGTAAATATAACTGAAAGCCCAACCGACACCTATCACGAACAGCAAAAACCCGATCATAATAAACCAGGTTTTCCTGACGTTGCTGTCTTGGTTGTGGTAAAGGGAAGACATAATAATGTTAAAGCACCAAATTACAAATCACAAACTACAAACAAATTGCAAATTCTAAATAATTAATTTTCTAAACTTTTGCTAAGTATTGAACTAAATATCTTTCTTAATTCCACCACTTCATTAAGAAGTTCGTCTCTCATTTCATTTAATTTAGTACTATCACCAGTGTTACACAATTCAAGCCATAAAGTAGTCTCCTTGGCTTCCTTTCTACAAATTTTTATTCTATAGGCAAAATCTTTTTTACTTAATGCCTCATTTGCTTCAATATAGTTGGCCGCTTGGGACCCCGAAGACCTTATAAGCTGTTTCCCGTCTTCAATATTTTGGACACTCCCAGGTAATTTTTTATAAATTCTCTGCATTTTAAGAGCGAACTCCTTAGTTCTTTCTTCCAAATCATATCTGCTATTGGAATTTCGATCTTTAGACATTGTTTGTAATTTGTTGCTTGTGATTTGGGATTTAGTTATTGAGTTAGAAATTAACCTTCACCGGTTCTCTTGCGACCTCTTCTTCAAGTTCGAAAAAGTCTTTCTGTTCAAATTTGAATACTCCAGCGATTATATTACCAGGGAAAGAATCTACCGCAATGTTGAGGTCTCGGACATTGGTATTGTAAAATCGGCGAGCAGCTTGAATTTTATTTTCCGTATCGGATAGCTCACGCTGAAGCTCTTGAAAGTTTTGACTTGCCTTCAAATCGGGATATGCTTCAGCAACCGCAAAAATAGACTTCAAAGCACTCGACAATTCACCCTCGGTCTTGGCTATTTCTTTTGGATCACCTCTTTGCCCTGCTCCCAAAGCTCTGGCTCTCGCTTCCGTAACGCTTTCAAATGCTTCTTTTTCGTGAGTTGCATAACCTTTTACGGTCTCAACGAGGTTAGGGATAAGGTCATAGCGACGCTTGAGCTGGACATCAATATCCGCCCACGCCTCTTTTGTGCGGTTGATGAGCCGGATAAAGCTGTTGTAAGAGAATACTACCCACAAAACAACGATAACCGCGACCGCAATAATAATGTAAATTAATATATCCATAATTTTTTCCTATATTTTAATACTTGCTATTATGGATGACATTATACCACATCGTATCGAAAAACAGAAAACGTCGTTCCAGCTAATAATAAATGATACCCAACTTCTACTGGATATCTAGTAATTAAGGTACCGTATTTCCATATGAAAATGGAAACAAAAAAGGAAGTTTTTGAAAGGTACCAAGAAGAATATTGGGCA
>Ga0210057_1001217_pt1 | contig 39804 bp, 40 predicted proteins | sample CryGeyCG2114_010_2_FD_183968 | JGI IMG/M metagenome (GOLD analysis project Ga0210057, IMG submission 183968) | Groundwater microbial communities from aquifer - Crystal Geyser CG10_big_fil_rev_8/21/14_0.10 (SPAdes) (version 2) | ecosystem: Environmental > Aquatic > Deep subsurface > Groundwater ... | reverse complement strand
TCTGGTTAACGGAGAACTTGGAGGTGGAAGCCACCTTCAGATCTATCAGGTTCTTGGCAAAGCCGGTCTTGGCGTCAACCACGATCATCGGGGCGCTGCCTCCGGCCACGGATAGTCTGGCTGCCGGAGTGGAAGTGCCGATGCCTACATTACCGGTTAAATAATAAAGGTCATTACCGCTCTGTGTCCAATAACTGGAACCAGAAGTAAATGCCACTCCATCCTGATACAGTGTACCGGTGAAATTGATATCGCCGGCAACGTCTAAATTATAATTAGGAGAAGAAGTGGCAATACCCACCCTCCTACTTCCTGTATTGACAACTAAAGTGGTGGTGGTGCCGTCGCCGACGGAAAATGCCAGAGTAGACGATGATTCAATCCCCAATTCATCGGAAAAAACAAAAGCATCAGTAGTTGAGCCAACTGAATTGAAAGTAGTTTTGCCTGATGAATTGGTGGTCGCGGTCCAATAATTGGCAGTATTGTAACCAATCAATATTTGGGGCATGGCAGAGGTGTAAATCGTTAGCGGGCCGTTTAATTGAATTGAATCGTTAACAGTGATTGAAGCATTAAAGGTGGAACTGCCTTCAAAAGTTAGATCATCCCCAGCCGAATCACCTAAAATAACATTGCCGGCTACCTCTAAATTACCGCCAACGCCTAACCCGCCGCGCACTGCCAAATCGTCTATTACTGACAAACTTTGAATGACGATAGTATCGCCGCCATAAACAATGGTATTACCGTAATTGTAAGTATTACCGCTAAACGCTAATCCATCTTGTCCGGCTTCACCCGGCAAACCTTTCTCTCCTGATTCACCTTTTTCTCCTTGAGGCCCAACAGCACCAATCGGCCCGGCCGGTCCTCGAGGTCCCTGAAGATAAACCGGCGCTCCGGCCAATCCTTGTCGGGCCAGATCAGATGATTCAACCGTCTGATCATACTTAACCAATCTGGTATCTGCACCGAGCCATATATTTTTATAAATTCTGGCGCTGGCGCTGGCTAATTGTTTAACCTGCTGTTTAAATTCAGTTACCGATTCTTCAGTCAGCAAAGCTAAACCGTCACCAAATCCAGTGAAAACATAACCAACAACTTTTGAATTATTATTTATCCTTTCGCCTAAATTACTGATCTCCAGAGGCAACTGAGCTAATTGACTGCCTAGCCGACTGCCAATTTTAAGTAAATCGCCGATATCTTCAGTAAATGTCCTAGTCACGGATCTTATTAAACTTTCTTTTGGTGAAGTAGATTCCACTGCCTCACTTACCGGACTGCTAGCATCTTCATAAACACCAGCAATCTGCGGTTGAACTGTGGTAGTTTGGCGTTTGCCTAATGACGACCTGGCAGGCAGTGACTGCCAAACTAAATTTTTATAATAGACTAACCGCTCTTCTGCCAATTGACCGGTACTTGCCTTAAGCGCCTTGACTGTTTTTGCCAAAGCAACCAAAAAAGAACTTTGTCTATGACTAATTTGTTGAGCCAACTTCCCAGCTAAATCACGCAGTTCATTTTTTTGATTAAACAATCCTTGACCAGCAACGGCTGGTATCTTTGCCAATAATGGCTTAGCGGTATTGGATAGCCCTTGCCAATTATTAACCATGCCAGCTAAAAATTCTTCTGTGACTTTACCTGAAAGTTTTAAGGTGCTAGATATTGTTTGTAATCCTAATTTTTTAAACCCCTGACCCAGCAGTTTAAAGCCTTGCGCAAAATCAAAATCGGCTGGGTTTTGTACATAGGCCAGTGTATCACTATAGATATCTCGGGTTAGTTCAAAACTTTGCTCTGCCGCCCGATATGACTTACCAATGGTAAGATTGGCAATTTGTTTGATCAACTTTAAGTTGCCTTGATAATGCTTTGCCACGACTGACGAAATCAATAACGAACTAGACAGCAAAACAAGAACACACACTGACAGAGCAGTTCGTTGCAAGACAGGTGATTTAATAATTCTGCCAGTAACGGCAAAAGCAGAACTTAATCCTGAATTTAACCGATTAGCTTTTCTGGCAAAATTAAACTGTGCCCGGGAAAATTCATTTTTAAAAGCGCCTGCTATCTTAAAGTAGATGATTTTAAGCGCTTGATTCAGCTCTTTGGTCAAAATACTATCCTTGAGGTAGTAAATACTCTTAACTTCGTCAACAATTTTACCCTTTCTGTTGCCTTTTTTTTCTTCAGAATTTTGTTCAATATAACTAAAAAGGACCCTCCTGGTTATCTTCCAGTTGCGTCCTATTTTTTTGGCACCGATTAATCCCTTACGGGAGAGTAAGCTTATGTACTCTTGAGAGTACGAACAAAGATCAGCCGCTTCGGTTAAGGAAATGTATTCATCTAAGTTGGCATTGGTACTGAAAATATCCTTTTTTTGAGCAGTATGACTAATATCGGATAAAGAATTATCGTTGTCTTTCTTTGTTTTTAGCATGGGGACTAATAACTATTAAACCAAAAAGGGTTATAAGCAAAATAATATCTTAGGCAGGTGCTGTCTAAAATATCTAATGCTAAAGGCTATCCGATATTAATTATATCATATTTCCCAATATTTTGGGACGTTTTTAAAATAGAGTCCGTTTATCCGATATATTGATTTTCTTGATTTTTTAACAGCAAAATAGCTCTATTTGCCAAACCTCATTTATGGCATATTTAGATTATCCACAACCAATAATTTTTAGAGTCTATTTAAGTTTATAAAAATATTAGTTATCCACTATTTTTGACTTTTTATCAAGCCCCAAGGACACATTTTAACGAACAATGACTCTCAAAAAAACATACACAACACCAGGTGCCACTGTCTACCTAATTTATCCCGTCCCCAATTGCTTATCAGCGGCTGGGTGTGGGATTTATTCTTGCCAGCTACTGGATCTGTTTTGACTTTGCTTAAAGAGCGCCCACCCTAAGTCAGGATAGCTGGGCGCAATTGTGAAAATACCGAATTAGTTATACTTTATAAATGCTAATATATTCTTCCAATTATAGTCTTTTTGTTTTAGGTATGTTATTACTTACTTGCGGTTATTTTGTATAAATAAAGGGATATTTGCATAAAAAAAGGCTTATGCCAGGTAAAACCTAACTAACCGATATTACTCAAAAACATAACTCAACCTGAATCCTTAGCTTTAGGTAGGTAATTTCTGCATAAAACCGACTATGTATTTAAGAAATTTATTCAGCCCCGCAAGCGGGCTGAATTTGTTGCCTCGCAAGATTGATCATTTATTCATTGAAACGCCCATTCTTAGGTATGGCGGGTTATCTTGAAAGGCAACAGCCTTAAGTTTTCCTGCTCCAACCTCATAACCTCTATACCTCTATCTCGCTTCGCTGTTGTTCAGTAGAAGAAAAAGCCAACGGTTCTGATTAACAACCATCCACTTATCGTTTAACTAAGGAAAAAGATTTAATCATGAAAAAATATATTATTACTTTCAGAAAGTAAATGATTATCAACATATTATGATGATTTTCCAGCACTCATGTCTATCCGATATTGTATAGGTTATTGGAAATTAGGTTTTTCAAACGTTTACTGGTTATTGACGGTTATCCGATATTATAAATTATATGAAAAACCAATCAAAATCGTTTCATCGTGTTAAAATACCGGGAGAATATTCACGATATATTTTTTTATCCGATATTACTATAATTTGGGATGATTTTCTAACCTCGGGCTTACCTCGCCGATTTAGCAGTCTGACCTGCCTGCGGCTCGATTTAGCTCGCTGAAATCAGGCAGGCAAGGCGCCCGCAGCTCTGTGGAGCTAAAAATCATTATTAACATATTATGTGATCTTGTTGTATTTATGTCTATCCGATATTGCATAAATTATTATAATTCATCATCTTCTATTAAAGAACTAACGCTATCTGATATTATGAATTTGAAGGTAAAATCGATTAAAATCATATCATTACAGACAAATATAAATTCATCTATTAACTAGATATTTCTTATCCGATATTACTATAATCAGAGAAAAAACAGTCACAATTAATGGATTTTGATTCAGGCAACTAATAAAAAACTTATTTCTTTCCTAAATAGACTTTTTGTTTTATAATGATATCCATGAAGACTATAAAAGAAGAGATTCGATCCATCGTACATAAAGCACTGGGTCAATCCATTGAATGTGACCAAATTGGAGTTGATTATCCCAAAAACCCCAAATTCGGGGATTACGCCACCAGCGTATGTTTAACAATGGGTAAACAGTCTAGGGTCTTAGCCGAAAAGACCGTTCAGAAAATCAAAGCACTTGGCTCTCCCCTGTTTTCAAAAATCGAAGTGGCCGGACCGGGTTTTATTAATTTTTTTCTGACAGAAAAGTTTCTATTAGAACAGGTTAACAAAATAAACAAAGAGAAGGAAAAATACCTCAGGACTAATATCGGTAAAGGGAAAAAGGTTCAAATTGAATTCATCTCAGCTAACCCCACAGGACCTTTGACGGTAGGCAATGGCCGGGGCGGCTATTTGGGTGATGTTTTAGGCAATGTAATGAAACTCTGTGGTTTTAACATCACTAGAGAGTATCTAATTAACGATGCGGGCAGTCAAATTACAATCCTTGGCCACTCTGTTCTAAAAGATGAGCAAGCAGCCTATCAAGGAGAATACATTGACAAATTGCATCAATCGATAAAAAAAGGTGACCCCAATGCCATTGGACAAAGGGCAGCGAAAATAATTCTCAATCAATATATCAAAAAGACGGTTGAGAAAAATATGAATATTAAATTTGACGTTTGGTTTTCTGAACAACAAAAGCTAAGAAGCACTAAGGCGATTGAAAAAATAACCAAGTGGCTTAAACAAAAAAAGTTTACCTACGAAAAAGATGGCGCTGTTTGGTTTAAGTCCTCCGCTTACGGCGATGATAAAGATCGAGTACTTATTAGAAAAAGCAACGAACCAACCTATTTTGCCCAGGACTTTGCCTATCACAAAAATAAATTTGACAGAAAATTTGATCGGGTAATTAACATCTGGGGCGCCGATCATCACGGCGACGTTAAACGTTTGCTGGCCGCCGCTGAAGTTCTAGGTCATCGGGGAAAACTAAAGATCATCCTTACCCAATTCATCAGATTAATCAAAAATGGCAAGGAAGTCAGAATGTCCAAACGCGCCGGTAACTTAGTTTACATGGATGACTTAATCAAAGAGGTGGGGAAAGACGTGACTCGCTTTTACTTTCTAAAATATAGCCCCGACAGCCATATTGACTTCGATTTGAATCAAGCCAAAGAATGGTCGGAAAAAAACCCGGTATTCTACGTCCAATATGCCTATGCCAGAGCATGCAATGTTTTGAAACAAATAGAAGTTTCAAAACTGCCAAAAACTCTGCCGCTAAAACTGGCAACGACTTATGAATTGGACTTGATCAAAGAATTCACAAAATTGCCAGATGTGCTGCAGGGCATCTGCGAAAATTACCAAGTCCAGAATCTCGCCTTATTTGCCACTAATATGGCTGAAAAATTTCATCAATTTTACACCAACTGCCGTGTAATTAATGAACACGAGGTGGATTGGTCAAGGGTCCGCCTGATGCAAGCTACTAAAATCATTCTAAAAGAATTGTTTGAAACGCTGGGCATTGACTCCCCAGAAAAAATGTAATCACGGTACTACTCTCACCGGCGCTAGGTGGACATTTTTGCCTGGCTAATTCAATCAAAATATGATCATTGCCGAAAACAAACGATCTCTTTATAACTATAAAATACTAGAAAAATGGTCGGCTGGCATAAAACTCACTGGTAACGAGGTTAAAACGGTGAAAATGGGTAAAATTGACCTGAAAGGAAGTTATATTGAAGTTATAAAAGACCTGGAGCACAAACCAGAAATTTGGCTTCAAAACACCCATATATCAAAGTACTCTAAGAGCGGCTACAGTCAAAAAAACTATAACCCTTTACGAAGCAGGAAATTACTTTTAAGGCAAAAGGAGATTAACTCAATTTACGGCAAAATAAAACAAAAAGGCTTGACAATGATACCGGTTTTGGTGTATATTTCACAAAGATTGATAAAGGTAGAAATTGCTTTAGTGCAAGGACAGAAGAAATTTGAAAAAAGAGAACAGATAAAAAAACGCGATTTTGAAAAACAAAAGAGGCAGTTGTTAAAATAGCTCACCAGGGGATGTTTTAATTTGCCAGTACACTTAAAATTTATTGCGGCTAAGAGAAGTTAATAGAACTTCTTTAAAAAACTATTACTTGGATAAATGCCAAGAACTTATTGACTAAAGTCAGGGAAGCTTTGCGCTTTCCAGCTTTAGCGACTGTTGCCGTTTAATAACGGCGACCATCCAATCTTGCGACTCCTGATGGCAAGCGAGGGTGTCAAATTATCAGGATAGTTTGATTAATGCCTCAATTAACCAAACGAAACCAATTTGAGGCTAATTAGGAAGAAAATTTTGTTCTTTTTCATTTTCTCCTTGAAACAAAAAAAGAACTATCTTAGTAGAAGTTATAAATTTTTCGTTACTACACGTGGGTGCAATACCCACCATCTCCACCAATTTAGAAAAAAAACAATAAACTCAAAATGCTCAGATCTATTAGAAAAAAAATCTTTGAAAAAAACACAAAATTTTTTCGGGTTAACGAAAGGATAAGAGTTCCGGAAGTCGTAGTTATAGACGAGAACGGCCAAAATTTGGGCATCATTCCAACAACTCAAGCTTTAACCCTGGCCAGAGAACGGGATCTGGATTTGGTAGAAGTGTCACCAGTTGACCGGCCTCCCGTCTGCAAAATTCAGGATTACGGACAGTTTCAGTATCAGCAATCACGCAAACTCCAGGCGCAAAAGGCCGGCGGAAAAAAACTGGACAATAAATCAATCAGGATTTCTTTTAAAATCGGCAGACATGATCTGGAGTTAAAGAAAAACCAAACCCAAAAATTTCTGGAAAAAGGCCATAAAGTTATGGTTGAAATGATTTTAAAAGGCAGGGAAAAGCAACACCGAGGCAGAGCCATCGAGATGATGCGCGAATTCACCAACTCCATCACTGAAAATATAGTTATAGAGCAACCGGTAAAGGCCCTAGGTTCAAAAATATCAACTTTAATTTATTTACCAAAAAAATAATCACATGAAACTAAAGACTAATAAATCCGTCAGCAAAAGGATGAGGTTTACCAAAAGAAAAAAAATTAAAATCAGAACCGGCGGTCAAAACCATTTTAACGCCAGAGAATCGGGCAAAACCAAAAGAAACAAACGGCGGGATAAAAATCTTTCAAAAGCCAATATAAAAAATATAAGAGAACTTCTTCCGTATTCATAAACTTTCACCCGTGCCCGGCAAAATGGCGCGGGTCAACTAAAATACTAATCTATCATCTATGGCACGAGTAAAAAGAGGCAGAGTCAGAACAAAAAAAAGAAGAAATATTTTAAAACAGGCCAAGGGTTATAAATGGGGCCGTAAGAAAAAAGTGAAGCTGGCCAAAACAGCTATTAAAAAAGCCGGTGTTTATGCCTATCGCGATCGTAGGGTAAAAAAACGAGATAAAAGAGCGCTTTGGCAAAATATTATTAACGCGGCGGTGAGACCAAACGGCCTAAGCTACAGTGTTTTTATCAATAAACTCAAAACCAATAACATTGAGCTCGATAGAAAAATACTGGCCGAAATCGCTGAAAAAGAACCGAAAGTATTTCAATTGATTGTTGAAAAAGTAAAATAACAAAAACAATAAAAAACGTCTTTATCTAGGCGTTTTTTATTAAATATTGTGGCTCAGTTTTCCAAAGTCTTTTAGAATAATTCGTAACGCATTTGATTCTAAAGAAAATTGATTCCATTTCAGGTAAAAAATATGTCTGGCGGGACGGACGGGACTCGAACCCGCGACCTCCGCCGTGACAGGGCGGCATTCTAACCAACTGAACTACCGTCCCAACAAACAAATTTTTGCCTAAATTTACTTTAAACTTCAAAAAATCCGTGACCGGTCGGCATTCTAACCAACTGAACTACCGTCGCAGAATGCTGATAATTATCAAATCCGTCAAACCTGATGTATTATAATTCATTATAATAAAATTGGCAAGGCCAAGAAACCGGACAAACCAACACTTAAGTTGAAGTTAATAGAAACGGCTAAATACCATAATGTCAAATTTATCTAAATATCTTCCTGATCAGACTTTTAAGACTCCCCTACTGAAAAGGGTTTTTGATGCATTAATCTCCTTTGTTTTTTCCTTAACTTTATTGCCGATCATGCTGATTATATATTTTATGATGAAGGCTGAAGGATTAATCAGACCGGACACCCGAGGCCCCCTGTTCTACAGCGAAATCAGAATTTCCCAGGGCCGACCTTTCAAATTATCAAAATTTAGAATCTTTAAAACATCAATTATAGACAAGACCCTGATAGAAAAAGGATTTATCCACACTAAACCTTTAGAGCAAAACCTCGATAATTTGACTTTTACCGGGCAGTTCTTAAAAAAAGTATATTTGGACGAATTACCGCAGATTTTTAGCGTTTTACTCGGGAAAATGAGCTTGGTTGGACCAAGACCCTGGAACCTAGTCGACTATAATAATGAAATCGCTCAAGGTATTTACCGAAAAAGAATAATAAAGGCCGGCTTAACCGGTTTGGTGCAAATATCCAAAGGTGATAATGACAGCCATAAAAACGGAGTAAAATTGGATAACCAGTATATTACTTTCTGCCAAAGCAACCCGCCATGGAAAATTCTGCTGTTAGATTTGAAAATACTGGCCAAATCTATATTGGTGATATTAAAAGCCAGGGGTTTATAATTGTCCGGATTTTTTTCGCCAGAAGAAAAAAAAGTAAAAACAACAGACGCCAATCACCAGCAAACAGAGCCATTGCACCCACTTCAATCCCCAATGGGTCTGGATAACATCAATCCTCAAAAACTCCGTCAAAAACCTGATAACTGAATAGCCAATCAAATAAATAATAATGGCACTGCCTGGACGCCATTTTTTTATTTTATACCCCCAAAAAAGTAAACAAAAAAGACCAAGATTCAATAATGACTCATACAAAAAAACCGGATGAAAATACTGAAAACTTTGATAAACGGCCGGCCGATGGTCCAAGTCAATGGCAATGCACCAAGGCAGTTGGCAAGGTTTGCCGAATAACTCCTGATTAAAATAATTACCCCAGCGGCCAATGGCTTGACCTAAAGGCAAAGCGACGGCAAGAATATCCAAATATTTTGCTAAAACAAGATTATTTTTTTTAATAAAAAAATACCCGGTTAATAATCCGGCCGCCACCCCGCCATGGATAGCTAATCCGCCTTGCCAAATTTTCAAAATATCTAACGGGTGGCCGAGGTAATAATCCAGATTATAAAAAAACACATAATATAATCTGGCGCCCAGCACGCCAAAAATGACCAGATAAAAAAACAGGTCCAAAATTTTTGTTTTATCAAGGTTATTAATCCTGGCTAGATAACTGATAACTAGCAGACAAGAGGCCATAGCTAAAACTATCAAAAAACCGTACCAATAAATAGACCAGCCGGCAAATTGCAGTAATTCCGGGCTGGGCAAAAAATCGCGAAACCAATAAAACATAATTATTATTTTGATGTAGAGGTAGCTGACGGCTGATCGGCGGCGGCAGACGCCGGGTCAGCCAACAGCTGCAGAACTTCAGGCAACTTTTGCCAATCTTCCACCAGCTGGCCATTGATAAAGATACTGGGGGTAAAACTAAGATTTAAACGCTTGGCTTCCTGCAAATCATCATCAACGACTTTTTCCTTAACTTCAGAATCCAGACAATCGTTAAATAATTCCTGGTCAAACCCCGCCAGATCGGCGTATTTTTTCAAGTCATTGTTGGTTAAATTTTTTTGATTTTGGAAAAGCTGATTATAATAGTCCCAAAACTTTCCCTGATCCTGCGCGCATTCGCTGGCGACAGCCGCTTGATACGCATAACGGTGATACGGCAGTGGAAAATGACGGTAGACGAACTTAACTTTACCTTGGTACTGCTCAAATATTTTTTCTATAAGCGCATAAGCCTCGCCACAAGCCGGGCATTCAAAATCCGACCATTCCTCTATCACAATGCTTGACTCTAAATTGCCCCGCATTGCCCTTTTTTCGGTAAAAGCGGCATAGTCTGATTTCTGGCTCAAAACTTTTATCAAAATCAATACAGCCATGACGGCAACGATAATAATGATGTAATACCTCTTATTCATATTTATTGAGATAATAATTCTTCCATCAATTGCTCAAAGATATTCCGAGGTATTGCGCCGCTGATCCGATAGCCGTTGATAAAAAAAGTCGGCGTGCCCTTAACTCCTAAACTTTGACCATCGGCCATGTCCTGAACCACTTCTTGCTGTGATTCAACGCTGGCCGTGCAATCGGTAAACTGCTCCTGATTTAAACCTATTTCTTTGGCATACTGGGGAAAAGAATCGGCCGTTAACGAATCTTGATTAATGAAGATTTTATCGTGCATCAACCAAAATTTATCCTGCTGGTTGGCACAGTGAGCCGCTACGGCCGCGTCCAGCGCCAGTGGATGAGTGCTGATGACAGGAAAATCGCGATAAAGGTAATTTATTTGATCCCCGTATTTTGAAATCATTTCCCTGACCACACTGAACGCTTCTTTAGAAAACGGACACTGAAAATCGCCAAACTCAACAATTTTCACTTTAGCTTCTTTATCACCAACCGCCGGGTCATCTTCGGTATGATAATATAACACTTCCTCATTAACAAAATTGTCCGTGGTTGAATAAGCGTTGACATTAACGCCGGATTGATTATCGGCACCGGTAATCAAAAAAATCATCATCAGCAACAAATACAAAACTAATCCGGCCAGCAGAATGAACCACCACCTTTTATAAAAAGATTTTTTCTGTCCGGCCACAGCTGCCGTTGGATCAGGCAGGCCGATGGACAGATTATTTTTCTCAATCTCTGCCATAAATTACTTCATTAATTTAAAATTAAATTTTATCTGCGGAATCGCGAAAATTGTTATTTTTAAAAAGCAGACGCCTGACCTTAAGCCTTTCTAATATTAAAATGATAACAATCAGAGCAATGGCCACGATGCCAAATCCTTTAATAACACCATTCAAATAAGTGTAGCTGTTGCCTAAAAGATAGCCAATAACAGAAAAAATTATCATGGACAACAAACAACCAATTACTTCGCTCTTAATCATATTTTTAAAAGGCCGGCCCAATAAACCGGCCACGATCAAAATATTCCTGCCTAGGCCGTAGATAAATTTAGAAAAGAAAATTACTTTATTGTTATGCCGGCTGAAAAATTGTTCCAACTTTTCTATCATATTAAGGGACAGAAGCAGAAAACGATGGTATTTAAGCAAAATCCTTCTACCGCCCTTTAAAGCAATCTGATGAAAAATAAAATCGCCGATAAATAAAGCCGGCCAACCAATTAAAATAACCCATTCCAGCTTTAAATAACCTTGAGCGGCCAAAAAACCGCCAAAGATGATAAAAGGCTGGCCTTCTATCAATAAAATGACAAAGAGGGCTAAATAGCCGTAAGTTGTAAAAAATGTCTGCCAATCCATAATTATGCTCAAGGATGCTGATTATGCCAATCGGTGGCTTGTTCGTAAAGGTAAGCGAAATTTAAAACATTATTTTCTGCAAACGGACCGCCAAGAATTTGTAAACCAATGGTTAAATTATCTTTGGTCAAACCGCAAGGCACGGAAACCCCGCATAAGCCGGCAATATTGGCGGCGACGGTGTAGATATCGGAAAGATACATCGTCAATGGATCTTGAAATTTTTCAGCCAGCTTAAAAGCCGGAGTGGGCGCAGTCGGCGTCAATAAAACATCAACCTGTTTAAAAACGTCGCGATACTCTTTTTGTATCAGTAATTGGACCGCTTTAGCCTGTTTATAATAAGCGTCTTGATAACCGGCAGACAGAACGTAAGTGCCTAACATCACCCGGCGCTTTACTTCTGCGCCAAAGCCGGCGGACCTGGACTGGCAATATAATTCCCACAAATCCCTGGCTTGCTCGCTCCGGCGGCCATAACGGACGCCATCATAACGGGCTAGATTACTGCTGACTTCCGCAGGCATAATAATATAATAAACGGCTAAAGAATATACGGTATGAGGCAGACTAACGGTTTTGATTCTGGCGCCCAATTCTTGAAACTTTTTTATAGCTTGTTGCACGCTTGACTCGATTTCTTTGTCTAATCCGCCAAGAAAATACTCTTTGGGAACGCCGATTGTTTTACCCGTAATGTCTGATGTTAAGTATGAAAGATTTTCCGAAACAGGTTCCCGGACGGTCGTAAAATCACGCTCATCCTGGCCGGCCAACACTCTATAAACCATGGCGGCATCGGCAACGCACCTGGTCAAGGGCCCGGCTTGATCCAATGAAGAAGTCATTGAAATCATGCCGCTGCGGCTAACCCGGCCGTAAGTCGGTTTTAAACCCACCACGCCGGTAAAGGAGGCCGGTTGCCTAATGGAACCGCCGGTATCGGTCCCGATAGCAAAAGTACACTGATCGGCGGCCACGGCCACGGCCGAACCTCCCGACGAACCGCCAGGCACCCTCTCTTTATTCCAAGGATTCACAGCTGCTCCAAAGACGCTGGTTTCTGTTGAAGAGCCCATGGCAAACTCATCGCAATTATTTTTTCCCAGTATAATCGCGCCGCTTTCCTTAAGCTTGGTAATCAAGCTGGCGTCATAGGTCGCTATATAATTGCTTAAAATTTTTGAAGCGGCGGTAGTTTTAGTTCCTTTAACTAAAATTATGTCTTTAATCGCTACCGGCACCCCGGCTAGCTGGTCCAACGGCTCACCAGCGTTAATTTTTACGTCCACTGCCTTGGCCTCTGCCAGAGCACCTTCATTAAAAACAGTAATAAAAGAGTTCAACTCCGGCTGACTTTCTATCTTATCCAAATAGTGCTTAACCAACTCCTGACAAGTAAAATCTTTTGCTTTCAGTCCCTCTGTAACTTGGCTGATAGTTAGGTATTCTAAAAACATCAGTTATGATCAATTAGATGTTAATTCAAAATCATTATTTAAATCGCAAAAAATATCAGAGCAGGGCTCTTTTAGTTTTAACTAAATTATTTTGAATTTCCGGCGCCTGACTGATTAACTGTTTTTGTGATTCATCCCTGGTATCTATCACTGAATCGCCCCGCGAATTATCTTGATAATTGACGGGAAGCAAATCCTCTCTTATCTCGGACAATCGAATCTCCTGCAATTTATTAACATACCGTATAATTGAAGAAATATCGTTGGCAAATTTGCTTTCTTCTTCCCTGCCAATTTGCAAACGCGCCAACTTGGCTAAATGCTGGATTTCTTTTTTGGTAAGAGACATAATATTACCTTTATTCTAACAAATTTTTGACTAAAGAACAAAAAAACTTCAATTAACTTCAGTTTCTCTGACCCCGCCACTTGCTGTAGTATTTTAACCAGCTTTTTAAATGGATCCGGCCGGATTTTTTTAATAATCCTCTTAAACCGGCCCCCAGAGCCGAATCACGCTGATGGTAATGGATCACTTTGGCTTCAGCCAAATACCAAACTTCCCATTTTTTCTGCCAAAACCTGCGGCACCAATCTAAATCCTCCATATACATAAAGTATCGTTCGTCCAGCAGCCCGACCTGGTCAATTGCTTCTTTTCTTACCATTAAACAGGCGCCATAAAGCCAATCAACTTTTCGGTTGGCCAAATGATCCCAATCTTTCATTAGATAGCGATCGGCCCAGGCCAACCCTTTTTTTGTCTTGCTTAAAAAGGTTCGCCGGTAAAACGGCAACTGCCAATCGGGCCAGCGACTGCAGCTATACTGCAGGCTGCCGTCGGGATTAATTAATTTAGGACCGCAGATGCCGACCGACGGATTGCTTTCCAAAAAATTATACATTTTTTCTACGGCATCGTTTAAAATCAGAATATCGGGATTTAAAATTAAAAGATATTTGCCTTGCGCCTGTTTTATGCCTAAGTTATTACCGCCGGAAAAACCGACATTCTTCTTGGATTCAATTATTTTAATGCCAAAGAAATTGTCTCTTAAAAATTCTACCGAGCCATCGGCTGAATTGTTATCAACGACTATTATCTCATGCGGCCAGGGTAATTTTAAATCCCTGATGGCCTTTAAACAGTTTTTGACCAACCCCAGGGTTTTGTAATTTAATATAATAATTGATAGATCCATATAATTATCGGTACCATTGAGCAAGATCATCAGCCCCTATTTTTCTTATATGTTTGATAATATAGCCTCTTTTCTTTAGAATCTTAGACTTTTGTTGTAAAAATAACCCGATGCCATTGAGCGAAGTTCTCTCAAAGAGCAGGATGAAAACCAGCTTCTTTAATTCATACAATAGGATAAACGGAAAATATTTCAAAAAATTAATGAAAAATTCGTTCTTTAATAATAACAACAGATGATTCTTATAAGAATATGCCTTGACAACCGCATCCTTGGCTTTGCGGCTTTGCCGGGTGGCTTTATCGTTAAGTTGGCGCGCCCGTTTAACGCTGCGATCGTGATAAGCCACGGCATCAGGAAAATAAACCGACTTGAGTCCAGCTAATCTTAATCTGAATGACAAATCAACATCTTCTTTGTAAGAAAAAAAATCTTCATCAAAATACTCCTGATGCTGCAAGGCCGACTTAAATTGAATTTTTACCTGCTCTAAAGCTGTTCGGCGATAAATCGGTAAACTGCCTGAAATGCCGAATACTTCCTGAATTTGGTCATATTGGCTCTGATCCGGTTCGCCTTGCCCAATGTCAACCACCCGATGATTTTTGTAAACTTTTAAACCGATGCTGTCGATAAAATTGGTTTTAAAATTATTGTAAAAGTCCCAGACTTTTGTTTTACCGCCCAAAACCGCAATATCGGCATGGTTATCTAAATAATCCAGCGCTTTTTCTAAATAATCTTCTTCCAAAATCACGTCTTGATTCAAGAGCATGACGTACTGACTGTCGGTCCAAGAAATACCCTGATTGTGCGCTTTGGCAAAACCAATGTTTTGCTGATGTTCAACTAATTTGATTTGGGGGAAATTCTCCTTTAAATATCCAACGGTCCGATCCTGCGAGCAGTTATCCACTATTAAAAGAAAAAAATCCTGAAATGTCTGCTTGGCTAAGGAATTCAAACAAAAGGGCAGATATTTTACGCCGTTAAATGTTACCAAACTAATTGCTAGTTTTATCTGGTTCGTTGACATGCTGATTGACGAAAAAACTTATTACAGCAGAGGTTAAAAGCAAATAACCAATGCCCAAAGGATGGTTCAAATACGGGCTAAACATACTGGTAAGCATTATGCCAATTAATCCTAGAATCAGGGCCAAAACAAAAATTGACCATTGAGAAGAAGATTTAATGATCATCCATCCTTGCCGAAAAATCTTGTAATATAAAAGGAGGTAACTAACTAAACCCAAAAGTCCTATTTTCAGCCAAATATCCAAATAACCCCACTCAAAAGCAAAAGTGGTATACCGGCCGGACGGCGCCTTGGCTAAAATTCTCGGATCGTCGCTAAAATAAGTCACAGTTTGACCGAAGCCGGAACCAATAAAAAAGTTCTGGCTGGTAGTCTGCCACAAAGGCCCAAGTTGCGCCAGCCGCGACATGCCCGCCGCTTCTGTGGTGGGATTGTCCAGTCTGCCTTTAAGCCAGTTATTGGTTAAATTGCCGGTAATGATAAACAAAAAGCCGACTTCTAAAATAGCTACCACAGCCACTTTTGCCGCCAATCTGGCGATCTTGGCAATTTTAAATTTATACTGCCTCATCAATAAAATAAAGCCAATCAGCAGGGCAAAAAGCAATCCCAGCCAAAAACTTCTGGATAAGCAGGCAATAATGGCAGTGCTGGAAACGATCGCCGACCACTTTAACCATTTAACGGTTACGGCATTAAGCTGCAACCGGTCTTTGAAGATTAAAAAAATAAAACTGACAAGAAAACTCACTAATAAGTAAATCTGCGCCTGAAAAAAAATCCGATAATAACTGCCGCTGACGTGAGTTATTTCACCAATGCGGCTGTCTCTTAGCCAAGTGTAAAAAACTGAAATATTTATCGGCCACGGGTAAGCAAAAATCACCAAAACTGCTAAGGTCTTGAGTGAGATAAAAAAAGCGGCCGCCAGCAAAATTGAAAAGATTTTTTTGATCACGACGGAAGAACGAATTTGGCTGAAAAAAACGGGCGCCAGGCCAAAAAACAACCAGCCGTTGACATCCAAAAATACATTTTTCAATTGATTGTTTAATAACCCGTTCAAGGTTCCTAAAAATAAAAAAATCAACAAAATCAAATAAGGATACAAAAAAATGTTTTCTTCCGAAAAAAACTCTTTCCCCCCACCTTTAAACAGCTGACTCAGCCAAACCAGCCCGACAATTAAAAAAATAGACATGCGGATAGAATAATCAAAATAAGGAGTGGCTAAACTGAACCAATGCCCTTGTGAACCCACAAACAGCTCGGCCAGGACAATATACAATCCGTATTCCAGTTTTTTCAGCGACGCCCAAAGCACCAGCAACGAAATCAGCACAAAGGTAATCAGCTGCCACCAAAAATTCTGATAAGCCAGATAAGAAAAACAATCGGCAATCACCAGGACTATCAAACTAAACTTGAAATATTTTCCAAATAAATCATTAAACATTCTTGGGCGAGATAATGCTAAATAGCAAACTAAATAACAAACTGAAAGGTGTTAAAAACAATATGATCAAAAAAGCCAAAGTTCCCTGATTTTTTCTGATATAGCGCAAGCGGCTGCGGCAGAAAATCCACTGACCATGAGTGCGGTAAAGTTGCCTAAAGCTTTGGCCGCGCCAATGGATAATTTCTGCTTGCGGCGTATAAACCACCTTAAGACCGGCTTTTTTTGCCCGCCAGCAAAAATCTACTTCTTCAAACCAGTTCAAATACCCTTCATCAAAATGGCCGACCCGTTTAACGACATTGCTGTTAATCATAAAGAAAGCGCCCATAACCTGATCCACCTCCTGTTCTTTGTGCTCGTCAAATTCAAGCTGACGATAGTCTTTAAGCTGGAAAAAATGATGAAGTTTAAACATCATCATTAAATGATCCAATAAAGTCGGAAATTTTCTGACCGATGGCTGCCAGGTTTTATCCGGATTCAAAATACGGCAACCGGCCACACCCACTTCGGGGTGCCTGTCCATAAAACTAACCATATCGGCTAAGGCGTTATCAACTATAATGGTGTCGGGATTCAAAAGCAGCAGCTGACGTCCTCTGGCCTGACCGATGGCCTGATTATTGGCTCTGGCAAAGCCGCGATTGCGCAAATTAGATATTAGCTTCACTTGCGGAAAATATCCGATCACCATTTCTACCGATCCGTCACATGAAGCATTGTCCACGACAATGACCTCAAAATTAATATTAGTCGTGTTGGTATAAATAGAGCTTAAACAGTTTTTAAGCAAATCTTTCACTCGCCAACTGACAATAATGACGGTTAAATCTAAATTATTCATAATTTACTGTTAACTAAATCAAGCATCTCGTCTACTCTCTTAAGCCAGCTGTGCTCTTTAACCTTGGCTAATCTTTTTTTTCTTAAAATATCATTATCTTCGGCCAAGGCTTTTTGAATAAAATCATTAAACTGCGAATAATCGTTGGTAATTTGGACCAGCTCTTTAAAAATCTCAATATCGCCTCCGGCCGTGGCCACGACCGGTTTTTGGCAAGCCAGATACTCATACATCTTCATCGGGTTGGTGGATTTGATAAACCGATCGGTTTTATGAGGGATAATGCCTACGTTAAACTGCTGAATGTACATTGGCACTTCATCATAAGACTTCCGGCCTAAAAAGTAAACGTTGCTGAATTTGCCGAATCTGGCTTTAATTTCCGAATACCAAACCGGCCCGACCAGGACAAATGATTTATCGGTGTTGCTCTTTACCAGATACTCAAGCAAGTCCTGGTCTAAACGATCCTGAATGGTGCCAACGTAACCGATGATCGGCTTGGGAATATCGCCGATATCGCGGTTGATAATCTGGTATTTTTTTTGGTAATGCTTGACATCCACCCCGTTGGCGATCCAATAGACTTTTTTAGTGTTGTCAAAAAGTTTTTGTAAATCAGAAGAAACGGTGAAAATCAGATCGGCTTTTTGGTCTATCAATTTATAGTTTTCTATCAGCCGGTTTTTCTGCTTAAGATACGAGGGGTGTTCCGACCAGTTGTCAACCGTATCAAAAATAAACAGTTTGGCCGAAAGCTCATCAAAATAACGGACAGCCAGAGGATAATACGACCAGACCAAAAAATCCTTGAAGTTTTGATTTTTTAAATAGTTGCTCAATTCCTGGTAGAATTTCTTTGGCGATATCTTAGACAGGACGCTGGCATAAACAGAAAGTTTATCATTGACTTTATAGACTCTGGTAAACAACCCGGAACGCACTTTGACCAAGTCATTTTTTTTACGCAAATTTCTCCAGTTTTTAAAAAATCTTTTCCAGGTATGGGGCAGATAATCAATGGTGACGATTTTTTCTACCCGCTCATCTTTAAGCAAATTCTGCAAAACGTGAAAATTCCTGTTTTGCACCCCGGCTTGCCACTCCGCATAGGCCGACATGGAAAACATAACAATGTTGATTTTTTTATCTTGAGGCATGGTGTTTGATTAAACTGATTAATTTACTGGCCTGCTTTTGCCAGTTGAATCCCCTGTTTAGTTGATAAGCGTTGCTGGACAACCGTTCTCTTAATTTTTGATCGGTCAAAAATTTAATTAGCGCCGCTTTAATTTCGGCCGGGCTCTTGGGATTGACCAGAATTCCTGTTTGACCGTCAAGCACGGCCTCGGGGATGCCGCCCGATCTGCCGGCAATGACCGGCAGGCCAAAACCGGCCGCTTCCAGATAAACTATGCCAAAGCCCTCTACATCACCGCCAATGTCTCTGGACGGCATAATAAACAGGTCGGCCAGCTGATAATAAACAGCCAGTTCTTCATCGCTGATTTCATCCAATATTTTCACTCTGTTTTGCAACTGATATTTTGTAATCAGTCCCTTAATGTTCCCTTTTTCCGGACCGTCGCCGATGATCAGGTAATTCAAATCAGGAAATTCTTTAGTTAATGTGCTTATAGCTTCCAGTACAATATCATGCCCCTTTCTTTTTACCAGACGGCCGACGCTCAACAATGTTTTTTTATCCAAAAAGCCGTATTGCTCTTTACGCTCTTTGATTTGAGCGGCGGTGCTCCTGTTTTGCAGAATATGAGCGCAAGGGTAAACGACCTCAATCCGCTCACCGGGCAGGCCCAGCTTTAACAGCCGGTCCCTGGTAAAGTTGCTGTTGGCGGTAATAAAGGCGGCCGAACGCAGAACCTTAAGCATCAGCTTTTTTTTACGGGCGGATTGCTGCGGCAGCATTACATCCATGCCATGAGTGGAGACAAAATAAGGAATTTTAAAAATCTTATTTATCAGATAACAAACGGTGCCGACGGGTAAAACCTGACCGACCCAAATTAAATCAAACGATTCTTGCTTAATAATTTTTTTGATTTGAAAAAATAACCGCAGCCATTTAGGCCAAAGACTCTGATAAAATAAAATTCTTCTGATTATTTTAAAAGATTGATTGCTGTCAAATGTATCTGACTGGCGGTGATGAGCAGTCAATACCGTAAATTCAAAGCCAGTCGTGACTTTGATTAAATTATAATAATAGTTCCCTACCCCGCCCTTAAATGGCGGAAATTCCATGGTCACCAGCAGGATTTTCATACGGATTTATTGCTTATGCTCTTAAGCAGATCTTTTAGTTCGTGAATGGTAAAGCCCTTGGTCACAAATAAAATTATAAAAAACACGCATGCACCAAAAGGGATCAGCAACAAATAGTGTACAGTGGTTTTAAAAAACAAGAGAGTCAGGTACATAGCAACGCCGGCCAAAATAACCTTACACAGCTGCCGCAGCAAAGGGCGGTCGCCCAGCTTAATTATTTGCCGAGCCGCGTAAATCTGCAAACTAAACATCAGCAAAGTGCTGAAAGTTGAGGCAGTCGCTGCGCCGACTACTCCCAGCTTCGGAATTAAAATCAAGTTTAAAACAACATTGATCAGCATCACCACTCCGATATTTACGGTATTCCTAATTTGACGATTACAGGCATTCAGCAACGCGCCCAAAGGGAAATTGATGAACAGGAAGGGCAAGCTGATCATTAAAATCTTTAGCGGCAAGATTGATGGTAAATACTCCTCCGAATAAATATTCACGATTACTTTATCGGCCAAAGAAATCACGCCCAAGGCAATCGGCACGGCAATGATAGAAAGGTAAATCACCGACCTTTGAAAAGCAAATTTAAGCATTTCTCTTGACTCATTAAAAAAAGCGGTAAAAGCCGGATACAGGGCGGCGATAAAGGCCAACGGAATAAACTGCAAGGCAAAAGTGATTTTGTACGGAATACTGTAATGGCCGACGGCAACATCACTGATAAATTGATGCAAAAAAACGGAATCTATATAACCGTAAACCCGGGTGAAAATCCCGGCCAAAGCAAATGGTATGGTTATCAGCAATAAAGACTTAAGTATGGCCTTGTCTAGCTTAAAAGATAAGTGGATCTTCAACTTCTTAAAGAGAAGCGCCATTGAATAAAACAGATTAAAGGTGCTGCCAAGTAAAACGGCTAAAATCAAAATTCTCACGTCATGTGTAATTTGCACCAAAATAATCCCTGAACCGGCCACTAGAATTTGAAAAATGATCGTGCCCAAACTTTCCACTTTTAAATTATGAAATCCCCTGAAGATGGCGTAGAAAGTCAAAGTAAACGAGTCAACCACCATAATCAGGCCGGAGATATAAACCAGCTGACGAGTGATAACCGGATTGCCTAATAAATTGATTAATCCGATAACGATTAAATAAGTGATGACGGCCAAAGGCAGTTTAATTGCCAAAACAGCGGCTAGATACTGACCGGCTTTATCTTGAAATTTAGCCACCTCTCTGGTAATAACATTAGCCAGACCAATATCTATCAGGACGGCAAAAATGGTGGTGAATGATAAAGCAAAAGTATATTTGCCCAAATTACCGGCCCCGATCTGTACGGCTAGATACGAAAAATATCCAAAAGAGATGATTTTTTGGATAATAAGCGCCACCGTATAATAGCTGGTGTTTTTCGCAACTTTTTGCGTAAGTTCCATAGAAAATTCAGCTGTATTATACTAATTTTTGAAGAAAAATGCAATTAATCCAAATTAGTGGCATTTATTCAGAAAAAAAAGAGGCAACTGCTGCTGCCTCTTTAAGCATCAAAAATGGGCTTATCTTCTGGCCATTTGCTTGGCTTCATCGGCGGCTTTAGTCATACAACGGGGGTTATTGCAACAAAAAAGATTGACTGGCTTTCCCTTAACCAACGCCTGATGCGTTGCAATTCCTGAGCAGCCAATGTTGCCGATACCGGTTTTGCCAACGCATGTCTGACTGCCAAAATCCTCTAATAATCTGAACGTCACATCTATAGTCATTATTTCCTCCTTAAAATGGGCTTAACGAACGTTTTTGAGTTACAGACAATAATAACTCTTTTACAAAATTTGTTAATGGTTGAGTAATAACAAAAACCCTCAAAATATGAGGGGTAGTTGTTTTATAGATAAGCAGGGTTGAAATTTTTTTTGGAAAGTCAATCTAGCGCTTTTGTCACCTTCCAAATTAGCTAAAAGTGATAAAAGTTACCGTTTCGAGAACTGCGGTGCCCGTCGCGCTCTTTTGAGCCCGGGCTTCTTTCTTTCTTTTTTGCGCGAATCCCTGGTTAAAGCACCTATTGCTCTTAATGACTTTCTAAAATCTTCATCATATTTTAAAAGCAGCCGGCCTAAGCCATGTTTGATGGCTTCGGCCTGACCCCGGGTGCCGCCGCCCAGCACCTTGATGGTGATGAGATGCTTGCCCAAAAGATTGGTCTGCTTCAACGGCTGTTCAATAATTTTTTGAAATTCAAAACTGGGGAAGTATTCCTTATAATCCTTGTTGTTCACCTGAATAAGTCCGCGATTGTCTTTTTTATATAAACGGACCCTGGCCACGGCTGACTTTCTTTTACCCACGGCATACATATAAGTCAGCTTTACCGCCGGTTTTTTGAAAACCGGGGGTTTGATTTTTGAAGCCGCCGGCGATTGGACTTTCTTCGCCGTTCTTATTCTTGGTTTTTTTTCGGTAATTTTACCCGTCATATTATTTCTTAAAAATTAACCGCTTCATTCTGCCGGGTTTTAAATAATTCCTAGGCAGCATATTTTTCACCACTTTAGCGAAAAGTGCTTCCGGCTTTTCCTTGAAAAATTTCTTTAACGATTCAGTCTTTAAATTGCCGATATAGCCGCTGGTGCGATAATAAAGCTTTTGCTCCATTTTATTTCCAGAAAACTTTAATTGGCCGACGTTGCTGATTTCTACAAAATCTCCCGAATCCACGTTAGGGCGATAGCTGGTCTTATGCTTACCCATCAACAAAATTGCCACTTGGGAAGCTAACCGACCGGCAATTTGACCGCTGGCATCAATATGGTGAATAATTCTTTTGACGTTTTTAGTCTGTTTCATTTTTGGTAAACTCAATTACGGCCATATTGGCGCCATCGCCCTTTCTGGGGCCTAATTTGACTATCCTTAAATAGCCGCCCGGCCTGGACTTATATCTCGGCCCAATGACTTCAAAAAGCTTTTTAACGGCCTTTTTAATGGGTAGGCGCGCTATCAGCAAGCGACGATTGGCCAAGCTGTCATTCTTTGACCGGGTAATCATTTTTTCCAAGAACGGCCTTAAGACTTTTGCCTTGCCTTCGCTGGTAACAATCTTCTCGTAAAGAACCAGCTGGCAGGCCAATCCTTTTAGCAATGCCTGGCGCGGGGCCTTTTTTCTGTCTAATATTTTAGTGGTGTTGCGATGTCTCATAAAACTCCAATATTTCTATTTATCCGTTTTTCTGGGACGGCCTCTCTTTTTAACGGGCTTAGCCTCAAGGTCTGCCGCCGCCGTTTCGGCGGTTGCTGTAACTTCTGGAGCAACGGCTTTACCGGACTCTTTCTCTTCTTTCTCGGCCAGGGCATCAGCGGCGGCGCTTTCCCCGCTGACAATATTAAAATGACTGACCAGAATTTCCGCCGCCTTGGTCAGCGCCTCCCTAGGCGTGAGCGAACCGTCTGTTTCAAGCCGCATCACCAGCTTATCATAATCGGTTCGGCCGCCCACCCGCACCTGTTCAACCTCAAAACCCACATTAACCACCGGCGTATATAAAGCATCAATCATAATGATGCCCAGCTCCACCTTTTCTTTGGAACGCTCTTCCACCGTAACGTAACCCCGGCCCTTTTGCACTTTAAGTTCCATTTCCAGTTCGGCTGACTTATCGGTCAAAGTGGCGATAACCTGGTCGGGATTACTGATTTCCACATCGGAATTCTTTTCAATATCACCGGCTTTAACCACTTTCTCGCCTTTAACCTTTAAATTCAAGGTAATCACCTCTTCACTGTATGTTTTTAATCTGATTCTTTTTAAATTCAGGATCATTTCCACCAGATCTTCTTTGACGTTAGGCAGAGAAGAAAATTCGTGCATCACGCCATTGACTTTAAAGGCGATTATAGCCGCGCCTTCTAAAGAAGAAAGTAACACTCTTCTTAGAGCGTTGCCTAAAGTAACACCATAACCGGGATAACACGGTTCTAAAATAATTTCGGCCCGATTATTTTTAGCATCCTTAATCTCTAATTTGCTGGGTAAGGTAATCTCCATAGATCCTCCTTAATAAATTAGTAATTAATTATCTTGAGTAAAATTCAATAATCTGAGCAGGATCAAAGAGTAAGCTAAGCTGATCCTTTTTGGGTGGCGTAACCATTTGACCGCTGACTTTTTCCAGGTCTAAATTGAGCCAGCCGGGGACTTCCACCTTTTTTATATTAGCCAAATTTTCCTGAATGGTGGGACTGGCTAAACTGGATTTTTTAATCGATATCGCTTCGCCCACTTTAACCTGATAACTGGGTATAGTTATTTTTTTGCCATTGACCATTACATGACCATGATTCACTAACTGCCTACTGGCATCACGAGAAACAGCCAGGCCCAGGCGGAAAACGATATTGTCCAGCCTGGTTTCTAAAAATCTTAAGAAATTTTCCGAAGTGTCGCCCGTTTGCTTTAACGCCTTAAGATAATAATTTTTAAACTGCCGTTCTAAAAGCCGATAGGTTCTTTTGGCCTTTTGCTTTTCTCGCAGCTGACGGCCGTAAGGAGACATGCGCCTGAAAGTTTTACCGGCACCATGGGCGCCCGGAGCGTAATTTCTTTTAATTAAAGGACAACTGGGCGAAAAACATTTATCTGCCTTTAAAAAAAGTTTTACGCCCTCGCGGCGGCATTGTTTGCATTTGGGATCTAAACTTCGGGCCATATATTATTTAAAATTCGGATATTAAAATTTTCAATAGCTTTAAACTCTTCTGATTTTAGGCGGCCGGCAACCGTTATGAGGAATCGGCGTGACGTCTTTTATGGAAAGAACCTGCAGCCCGTTGGCGTGCAACGCCCTGATGGCGGCTTCGCGTCCGGAGCCGACGCCTTTAACAAAAACATCAATTTCCTGCATGCCGCTGTCACTGATTTTTGCCGTAACATCGCGCACAATTATACCGGCGGCGTAAGGAGTGGATTTTTTAGGCCCTTTAAAGCCGCAAATGCCGGCCGATGACCAGCCCAAAGCATTACCGTTTTGGTCGGTGATGGTTACAATGGTGTTATTATAGGTCGCCTGGATATGAGCCTGGCCGCGCTTGACATTCTTCTTAACTTTTTTTCTTCTTTTTTTAACTACCGGTGTTACTTCTGTCATACATAATTTATTTATATAAATCAGTCAAATTTGTTTGATAAATTAGGTTTTTTGCGCCGATACTTTTTTACCGCTGGAGGCGGTTTTACGCACATTGCCCCTGACCGTCCGGGAATTAGTTTTGGTCCGCTGCCCTCTGACCGGCAAATTCTTTTGATGTCTGATGCCCCGGTATGATTTGATTTCTTTCAATCTTTTTATATTCATTAATACCTCTTTTTTTAAATCACCCTCAACTTTATAATTTTTTTCTATAAACTCGCGCAGCCGGTTAGCTTCGTCTTCGGTAATGTCTTTAACCCGGGTGTCCGGATTAACCTTGGTCGCTTCCAGAATCTTTTTGGCAGTAACAAAACCGAGGCCGTAAATAAACCGCAAGCCGGCCTCAATGCGCTTTTCGTTTGGTAATGTTATGCCTTTAATTCTTACTGCCATACCTCAATTGAAATTCGAATTTTGAATTCTGAATTTCGAAACTTTACGAAATTTTTCGAAATCAGAAATTAGAAATTAAAAATTGTATATTATCCTTGTCTTTGTTTATGTTTAGCAATGGAACAAATACAAACCACCCGACCTTTGCGTCGGATTATTTTACAGTTTTTGCAGATTTTTTTTACTGAAGCCCTGACTTTCATATTTAAACTCAAAACTTATTACTCAAAACCTTGTCCCGATGACTTTAGACCGAGTGATCAAATAGTCAGAAAAATTAACTAAAAACGGTAAGTGATCCTGCCTTTGGTTAAATCGTAAGGCGTCATTTCCACCCTGACCCGGTCGCCCGGCAATAACCTTATTTTGAACATCCGCATCTTGCCCGAAAGATGAGCTAAAATTTCATGCCCATTTTCCAACTTGACCTTAAACGAGGCCGAAGGCAATAACTCTTCAATTTGGCCAATCACTTCAATAAAACCTTTTTTGTTTATTTGCGGTGAATTCTCCATTTGATGGATTTTTGTATTTTTTTACATTAAAAAAGAAACTCTACGGCAAAACCCTGTCACTGGTTTAACTTTTGCTCGAATTTTGCGAGAATTTTCCTTAAAATAAGGCGTTTTCTGATTTTTAACTGCGATTAAAGATAATTTTACACTATTGGTAAAATCTGTCAAGAACAAAACGTGAATTATGTATCTAAGAATATTTGAGTAATCCCCCGTTTCACCTCAACGCCTTAGCGGTAATACTCCGGCGGTCCGATGTTCTCAATTTTGATTGCATCGGCCAAGATCATGCCGTTGGAGCCGTCATCGGTCAATAAGACGCCTCGTTGCATATTCAGGTTGTCAAAGGTGTATTCCCCGAGGGTAATCCATCCGTCTCCCGGCGATGCTTGATTTACATAAACCGTGTCAACGCCGTTGGCGTGATATATCTGATACTGGGCGCTTCTGGCCATATAATTGGAATAGGGATGGTCAAATTTCCAGACAGATACCCGGTACTTATTGGGCAGAGTGTAAACCCTCCAGGCGAAACTGTCTCTGCCTTGCGGAGCGCTTAACTCAAAATCACCTTCAACGGCATCGCTGTATAAATACTCGCTCCAGCCAGGGCCGTTGGGCAGCCGGTTCCAGGTGAAGATATTGTCAAAATTATCAACCATCGGGTTCTGTTTGCCTCCGGAGTAGCCCCACTGACCGTTGTTATTGAGGATTTCGCTGCAATCGGGAATAATGCAGTCTCCCTGGCAGTTTTCGTCAATTTCAAAGTTATAGAAATTGCCTTCTCCGTCAAAGCAGTACAGGTTGTTTTCTACATCCCAGATATTATTCTGGTCATAGAGGTTATTGAGCCACATGATGTTATTGTGGGAGTAAGTCAATTCCACTCCCCATTCCATTGTCAGTTCCGTACCGTCTTTCAGGGTTATCGGTGAATAGTCCCCTTTTAATGCTCTTAATTCATATAGTTCAGGGAGGTTGGAATCAATGTAATTATTGGATATGGTATTCAAATCGCCTTCTCCTATGGCCATACCAACTCCATTGTTGATAAAAGTATTGCCAGTGATTACATTGCCGCCGCAGGTTTCTTCCCCGTAGGTGTCGCATATCTGCAAACCAGTTACAAATCCCTGGATTGTGTTATTAATAAAGGTATTGTTTTGGGAACTCGATGGATTGTAAATCCCATAATCATATCCTTGTCCATTAAATATATTATTCAATAAATTATTATTATTACCAGGCATAAGAATTATCGGATTTCCTGTATTAACCTGATTAAAAGTATTTGAATCAAAAGTGTTAAAGTTACCATCAATCCAAATTCTTGTATTAAAAACATTTTGTGAAATTGTATTTTGTGTAGAATCTGGGGATATAGCAAAATAAGAATTTAGTATATTGTTTTGGATAATATCATTATTAGATGTTCCTTCAAATCCTGCAAATATACTAAATTGAAAGTTTCCCATATTACAATTTTTAATTGTAATCCCATTTTTATTATTTAGATAAACTCCATAAGCACCCCCTCCTCCTTGTAAAGAGTGTCCATTACAATCCAATACTATATTATCTGCTCCAATTGTTAAACAGTTTCCTGTTGAGTATAAATCATCTGTTAAAAGCGTGTTTTCATAGATTGTCCCGTTGTTGCCAATGGTGCTGCAATTAACTGCAGCGGGAGCGCTTAAAGATGAGCCGGCTGGCTGGAAAAATAAAGCAAAAAACAAGACCGGCGCGATTAATAATAATTTTTTCATAATGCGATAAATTAATGTTTAGAAGTTGAAATAAAATCGATTTTTTCCTTTTTTTTAAACCAACCGATAAGAAACAATATCCCTGTTAAAAAAGAAATTCCGGAAATTTGTAAAGCCCAGGCTAACATATACCATTCAAACGGATTTCTCATTAGCAGAGCGATGAAAACCAGTCCGGCCACAATAAATCCCACTCCGCCAACAATTTCGTATTTCCAGGAGATTATCAGGATAATAAGCAAAAAGAGCGCCGGCAAGCTATGGATAAAAAAAGCCACAACGGTTTGCCAAAAGTTCAATCCCGAATCAAAAACATCCAGCGACATTAAAGCCAGAAAACTGATGAATATAATTGATAAGATTCTCGGCGCCCAGTATAAACTTTTACTGATATTGTTTTCCATGTTTTCACTTCATTACTCCTCGGCACATTATTCTATTTTCATAAGCTTATCAGGGTGGATTTTGTATGCGGGACTGGCAGTGCCGGGCTTGTCTATATTCATTACAACATAAAGACCCAGGTCCTTCAGATAATCAATAATAACTATTTTTTCTCTCGACGTTGTTTGCATCACCTGCCGGTTTTCATAGACAGGGTCTTCCCCCGCATACTCTGACTTTTCTGTGTCATAATTTGATGGCATTTCAAATTTTCTCATAGTTTTGTAGTTAATAAAGAATAATTTTGATTATTTTGTAAGGCAAAGCATTTTGACAAATCACCTATTTGAGCATAAGGTTTGTTAATTCTGGTTCAATTCCATTCAATTATCCAAAATCAGTTAGGAGGAGGAAATGTATGTGTATGATGGATGTAAAAACATCAGTCATGATGCACACAGCGAGGTAACTCGGAGTTAGTGAAGATCAAGTAACGCCAGACACGGTAGTCCCCGATATTATCGAATTGGCCAATGCTGTAGTCTATGACACTGGCAAGGCAATAAATATAAGGGATAGTCTGCTCAGTATACTGTCAAGCAGGCAATCACTGAGTTTGAGAAATAACTAACTTTGCTTTTGTCTTCCTGATCACATGCGGGGTCTTAAAAACAAAACCTCGCTTTATTTTAATTACAAGAAAATGTTATATAACGTGCGTGGCTGAAATTTGCGTTCGAGAAAACTTGCCTTATTTCCTTAATTTTTCGTACTCCTCTACAGGGAGTTTAATATCGTTTAGTATCTTTTTCAATAATCCTTTACTGATTTATTCGGCATGAACAGGTATTACCGTTGTCCGGCCATCCGGATTATAAAAAAAGACGTGAGACCCTTCAGCATCACGTTCCATAAAACCAAGTCCCAAGAGGATTTTAATTAATTTCTTGGGTGTAATTGGTACTAATTTAGGCATAAGAAATTTCTAAATTCTGTATGCCAACAAATTTAGTGTTCTCCAAATAGTCGCGTTTAGTATTCCTCAAGCAAAGACGTACAACTTCCTCAAGATTTTTAAGCATTTCTTCTTGGGTTTTGCCTTGTGCATAACATGAAGGAATAGTAGGAATAGAGCCGATAAATACACCGTCTTCATCTCTTTCTATATATACTGTAAAATATAGATTTTTCATAATTTTATACTATCAAAAGGTGAAAAATAAGGCAAGTTTTCTCACCGCCTAAGCAACAAGCAATTTGGGTGGAGTGCCCTAGCAAGGGCACGAAACCGCATATGGGGTGTTGTGTGATGTTTTATCTGATATATACCTTGAATTAAAAGCCCCTTTGGGATTTATCTTGTAAAAAAGTAGAGCGGTATCATTTCAACCGCTCTTTATTAGCGTACATGTTTACAATTTTAATCTTTTGCTTGGCTGATAAAAAACTGAAAGTGAGGCATGATGTCAGCTTTTGGAAATGCTTCGGCGGTTTTCTCTACGATTTCCGCAAGATGATCGTACACAATCGAAACAAAACTAGCTGGTATCCTTGCGGCGCGTTCTGTGGTTCCCCACCACATAGTATATTCACCCTTGTAATGGATCCTACCACTTACTGAATCTTTGTTAGCCTCCCAAACGAATTCTAGATCGCCAAGGGGGATGCTTAAATCCTCTGATTACACTCCCATCCATAATCCTTTCTCTTGATTTTCCACACCATCTGATCGACCGTTGAGAGAATTAATGTTATAACCTTTCTTTTACGGTCAATTTCCTGTGAACCACGAACAAAGCGTTCGCAATCGATCTGTTGCGTTTCCATATTAATCTCCTTTCCATCTCTGGATTAGCCTCTTGGCTTTGTTTTTTTGCCTCTCGGCATTGGCAATGAGCAATGATATACAACCCTTGTGCTATTTACATTTAAACAAATAATGTAATTTAAGTCAATAAAACCCCAAAAGGGCTTAATTAAAAATAGTATTTGTTGAGTAAAATTTCACCTAACGAACGTGGCTTGCCAAAGTTACTCGCTAATCGGCAATCTGTTGTTAGATGCAGTATGACGCAGCCCAACATTTATAATTTCATTGATTTTATTTTTTTATTAAGTATCTCCGCTAATTTAATATGACTTTCCTCGGTAATATGAACACCGTCTGAACCAACTTCTAGCTTACTTGCATCAACAAAATGACAACTATTTGTTTTAGCGATTTTTGAATAAATCTTACTCAATTCTTTAGATTTTTTTGTTCCGCCGACATACCTTGGAGATGCAGATTGATCATCGATTATTGGCGGGGCAATTATCAATAATTTTGGATAAGTGTTTCTAGCTTGGGATTTAATTTTTGGTATCACTTTTGCATAATGTTCGTCCAATAATTTTCCGATAGTTTCGGGAGCATGATGAAATTCTTCTTTTAATTCGGTTGTTCCAAGCATCAGAATTACTAGGTCCAGAGGATCATGAGAAAACAGACAGGGAATCAGATATGTACTTCCATTCTTGCCTTCCTTGTTGGGCCGTTGATATTCAGAAGTTAAAGTCCTGCTATTCAATCCTTCTTCAATGATTTCATAATTACTGCCTAATAATTTTTGCAGATATTTTGGAAATCTAATCTCTTCGGAAAATCTTTTAAACGTCGTTCCTGGAATACATCCCCGGGTATTGGAATCGCCAAAACAGAGTATTCTTTTTTTGGTTGTTTTATTCATAGTAGAAAAATTAATTCCCTTGACTTAATGTTGGGCGAGTAATATGGCACACAACGTGAGTGCGTATCTGAAGTCCCGAAGTGAGCGGCGTGGTAAAATTGCGAGCGGTAGCGAGCTACCACGCAAGCGAACGAGAAATTTGCGTGAAGCCCGCCGAAGCTGAAAGCGTAGGCAGGGAAACCGCATATAGGGTGTTAGGTGCTGTATTTGGCGTGTATGTATTATTTATTTTTCTCAAGACCTTTCTTTATTATTTTCGCCATTGGTTCATGATTACCGTTCACGCCTTGAATACAAGCTTTAAGATAATCTTTGTTTGGCTTTTTGCTCCAGTCAATCGGATCATAACCAAAATAAACGGCGATTAAGTCAAGAAATAAACGAATTGTCCTGCCATTTCCTTCTCTAAAAGGGTGAATTACATTAAATTCATTATGAATGATTGCCAATTTTTGAGAAACTTCATTATTAGTGTTAGATTGTTTTGGTAATATTGTTTTGAGAAGCTTGTTGAACTCTGTTAAAGTTTTGTCTATATATTTGACTGGAGCAAAAAGCATCTCATCTTTTGAGATGTTTACGGTTCTTATTTTACCAGCCCAGTCATATAGATGACTTAAGAAATATTCATGAATAGAAAATAATAAAGAAAGGTCAAATTTTACTTTGCCTTTTCTTAATAATTCAAAAAAATGTGTGTAGGTGTCAGCGAGTAGTAAGGTTTCAGCTTCGCTTAACTTTTTCCTGCTTTTAATGCCTAGCTTGTTTTTAAGGATTACTTTGCTGACGCTGGCATCATTATCGCTGACGTAATATCGCGAATGCTCTGCCATAAGATTTTAAGGTTTGAATAAGCTTTTTATTTTTTTTAGCGTCATTAAAACTTAACCCTTCCATTTTTGAAGATTGGGCGATTGCTTTGTGTATTTTTTCAGCATTTATAGAGATATTTTTCATAGAAAATAGGTTGTTTACCTATCAATATTAACACATTTTTTTGAATATTTCAAGGTTACTTTTAGTCAAATATGGCGCCTAACGTGCGTGGATTGCCGAAGTTGCCTGCCTGCCGGCAGGCGAAGTGACCCCGAGCGAGCGAAGGTGCTAAAATTGGCCGGCTTGCCCGCCGTAGCTTTAGCGTAGGCGGGAGGCCTAGCACCGTAGCGACGAGGGGGAATGAGCAATTTGCGTGAATAAATTAAATAAAAATATTTTTTAATCTTGTTATTAGTTCTTGATAAGGGTTCAAGATATATTTTTTATGATTTTTTAATTCAGCCCTAATCGAATCTGATATTTCTTGAGGGTTTTTGCCTAATTTTAAACTAGCATCATTGAAAGTTTGGCTTTCACTTTCCCAATTTATTTGCCAACCATTTTCAATTTTTATTTTTAATTGTAAAGTTATAGTAAACATAGTAGACATACAGTCCATGCAGAAATTCCATTGTTTTCCAGTATCATTAAAATAAATTTCTATCAGAGTAGCTATTTCCAAACTTTCTTTGTCAAAGTCTTCTTTATTAAAAGTATTGTTCAAGTCAAGATAAATTTTGTTTTTTTGTTCCGCCTCGAATGATTTTTGAAAGAATATTGTTAATTTTTCACGATGACTTTCTATAAACAATAACTTAGATATAATTTTTTCAGCAGTTTGTTGTAATTTAAAATATTCTTGTTTGGCAAAGTCTTGTTTTCTATTTCGCCATGATATATATACATTTATGGCAACGGCAAAAACCGACACGATCAAAGCTATATATTCTGGTTGACTTATAAGCTGTTTAAAATCCATGAAAAATATTTTTATTTAATTTATGAACCGGCAATCCTGTGTTAGCCGATGTAAATTTTTCTTCATTATCTGCCTTATCAGTTTAATGATTGAGTTATAAAATTTTGCTTTTTCCGTATTTGGCGCCTGTTCGCCTCTGGCGGGAGGAGGCAGAGGGGGATTAAAGGGGTGAATTGCCCCTCCCCAAACACTTTGCTAAAATTATTATTGATAATTACTTATTGATTCCAATTTTTTGCATACGTTTTTTTAATGCCTCTTGTCCACCTTCAAGAATATTTATAATATCATCTTGAATTTTTTTGTCTTCAATACCACCATTGCAATAATGTATAGTGTTATTTTCATTTTCGGCTATTATTACATTCTCAGAATCAATTAAGAGTAACAGATTTGGGCTGTGGGTTGCTATTATCACTTGACGTCTTTCTTTTTGATCTAGTATGAGCCTCCTTAAATCATTCGAAATTCCAGATACATCAATATCATTTTCTGGCTGATCAATAATTATTGGATATCCACTTTTAGACAAATTGAAGATAAGATCCAATAGTGCCATCGCTTTTTGTCCACCAGTCATATTTTCAAAATCTACTAGTCCCTCCACATTTTTATATTTAACGGATTTTGTAAAATCAATATCGTATCTGCAATTTAATAGTGCAACTAGTGCGCTCTCTTTATCACCGCCCGTAGTTTTAAGTTTTGCAGTATCTGCATCGTCAATAATTTCTTTAATAATTTCAATCAGCTCAACCTTTTCAAAATCTCTACTCTCATTAATAAACTTTTTAAACCGATCGCCAGATCGTCCGTCAATGTACACATCAAAAAATCTACTCTTGTATGCGCTCACATCATAGCTAACCGTAAAGTCAAACGTTATAAAAGTGAAGTTACTAAATACATCTTTAAGAGTTTGGATTATTCCTTCTATTTTATCTTTAAAGGATAAGTACAAATCAGTAACTTCACCAATTAATTCCATTTTTTTCTTGTTAGATTCTTGAACAAATTTATTTAGTTTTTCTATCTCATTTTTCTCACCATCAAGCTTAGTAATTTCCTTTAGAATTTTTTCTATAGTCTTATTTTGTTGCAACTTCTCATTTATCGGGCTTAGTTTCTTTTTAGTATCACTTTTTGCTTCTTTTTTAACTTTGATCTTATTAGTCAAATCGGCTAGTAAGCTGTCTAAATACGCTTTAATCTCTTGGCTAGAGAGTTTCTTTATGTTTTTTTCTATTAACTCTAATGTTGTCTGTGACAACCCAAGGAAAACTCCATTATCAATAGTGATAAAATTTACATCTTTATTGTTGTTGATGTTCTCTATAATTTGAGCATCTTGCTCTAACAATTTAATTTCCCTACTGAGTAACTCTATTTCCGATGAATACTTTGTTTGATTTTTGATGTCATCGTCGGTTATATTAATCTTTCCAAGCCTGTTGATTTCTTCCTGCTTGATTTTTATTGCCTTTTCTTTATCCCCAACCTTTCCGAGCGGTTTTAGTTGATTCGTGGTATCTATAATCTGTCGGTGTGTACTTAGGGTTTCTTTAATTTTCGCATTAATTTTTAGTTCTATCGAATCAACAGCCTCCGATTTGCTAGTGTCGGCATTTTTAAATAAATCATTATTAAATAAACGTGCCTTAAGCATCTCATCTCGTTTGTTATATTCTTCACCATCTTCATAAGTAATGGTTGATAAATAGTTTTGTGGTATATACTCAATAAATTTATTTTCAGACGAATTATCGCACCAATGAATTTTAAATTCATTTAGTTTCTTTATTTCCTTAACATCTTCTCCAAATACATCAAAAACAATATGTTTAAGTAATACGGTCTTTCCGGCTCCTCGCTTACCAATAACAGAATTTATATCTTTATTAAAATATGTAGTGCAAGTTATACCATCTTGCTTATATTCCATTCTATCGATAAAAAGTTCTGGGGAAGAACCCTTATTTTCAGAAGGATTTCTTTTTTGTATTAAAACCCTGTTTTCATAATCCACCACTACTTGTCGTAATGTCTCAAAACTAGTATTCCCCTTAATCCATGTAAAACAATGTCCTAAATCTTTAGGGCTGGTATTAGAGAAATCAAATTTTACATTCCCCCCATCTTCGATTTGTTTAATAGTGTGCGCATCACTACAATGTAGTAAACGACTATTTGCTGATTGATTTTTTAAAGCAACTATATTTTTATTTGCTTGATCTGCATTTGGTGAAGCAGAAAAGACAATATGAGCATTATTGATTATATCCTTTTTATCCGCAGGAGACCCTGCCCGTCTAAAATCTTCCCATTCTGACTTTCCAATAGCTTTTATGTATTTACCTTTCAGGTATGTGTTCGGCTCTTTTATTTCTCCTAAACACTCTTTAAGTTTGTCGAGACTGTAACTGATGTTTTTAAAGCCTATTTCGAAATGATTGTTACTTTCTCTTTTATCTTCGGGGGTAGTTTCATATATATGCCTACCAAGATCAATTAAACTTTCTTTTGTGACAGCCCCGCCCCAGGTAGTACCACTCGCATCGTCTACCTCAAGATTACACGATGATCTAAAACAAGATAAAAACTGTGCTTCTATAGTATCAGTGTCGAGAATGCTCTGTTCTGCAAAAATGACGTGGTAGTTAATCTTTTTTAATTGTTCATTTCCCACAAACTCTTTTAATCTAAATTCTACAACAGGTAATATTAAGTCTACGTTTTTTAATCGACCATTATTTTTATATTTCAATACTTTCTTATAACCATCCAAAAAAAGATAATCATTAATGCCAATAACTTTTATGTCTTCTGGTAAAGCCTCTAACCCTTTAATAAAGTTCTCCCACTTTTCTTCCTCTGTCGCCCCAGCATATTCTGATGTATGAGAAAATGGCGTGTGGACATGTAAATCCCACTTTTTCCATTCAGACCCTCGATTGTGTTTTTGATCCTCTTCCATAATTCGTTTTTCAGATTTGTTAGAATACTTGATTATCGATTTCCTTTTGCTCGATTATGTGTCTTACATAACATCTCGCAATTTTTGGCCGCTGTTTTACCGCCCTTACTCCACGCTGATACATGATCTGCTTCCATTTCACCAAAACTCCAAATCTTTTCCTTATTAGCGTCGTGTCCAACTGCACACAGTGAACAATTTGATTTCTTTTTAGTTTCAGCTTCGCGAGTCTGTTTTTCATAAACAGCTCTTTTAGTTGGTTCGTCAAAAATACGAATATTAAGCAATTTTGTGTCGTTATTGCCTCCCAAAATATATTCAAAGATCCCTTTTTTATCCTTAACAAGAAAGTCGCCATAGAGCTTGTGTGCCTCGGCTGATACTTTTGCCGGATTGAATTTCTTTATGTGATATTCCTCGTAAAGTCGTCCCCATTCAAGCCCGCACATTTCGCTTTCTACGTCAGTAAATACGCTAGATATCCAATCAATGACGGTGTTAAAATATTTTTTCAACTCATCAATATTTTTGTCTTTGCGATGTTTGCTCATGTAATCGCCAATATTGCCTTTGCTTACCCAATTAAGAGCACATTCCAAAAATTTCTGTCGGTTCGCACTACCGGAAACATACGCACTCCATTTTTGAATATTGGCGTTTTGGCTATTGCTGAATTCCTCTTTAGCCTTAGTTACGAATGGGCCAGAATACACAGCGTTAAGTAATTCCTGATTATTGAGCGGAACTCCGGCAATATTTATGGTCTTGAACCATTCTTTTATTTGGCTTTCTGCCCCTTCGCATTCGTAAATGAGTAATTTTGTTTCTAAAATCTTGTTTTGTTTATCCTTTGCCATGTTACCAAAAATCTGCGGCATCCCATTTTCATCTTTAATGGCAAATTTGTCGGTGATGAATCGTCCGAGACTGGTGACGCGTTGTTGCCCATCTAAAACTTCAAATGTGTCTTTGCCAACCTTATTGAAATAAATCAAGCCAATTGGATATTCTTTGAGAACAGACTCGATTACGCCTGCTTCTCTGTTTTCTTCGGCGTAGATATAGTTACGCTGGTATTCAGGCTGAATGGTGAGTTTGCCAGACAAGCCAAACAGACCCTTACCTTCAAGCTCGTTATAAATAAATCCATCGCAGATTTCTTGAACAGTTATGTTGGTTTTTAAAATTGTTTTCATATTATTTTTTCTTAATCAAAATTCTTGCATATATTTTTTCACCATTTATATATGGGTAGCCATGATTAAATTCATCTACTTTTGTGGTCACCATTTGCCCAATAAGTTTAAATTGATTTGGATTGTATTTATCAAGAAAGGTTATAGGCACGCCCATTACACCACTATAATCACTTGGGATGGCGTTAGTAAACGGCACCTCGATGGCATCATAATTGTCATATTTGTCATATGTTGTTTTGCCTTTAATTTCTTTGTGTTTACTATACTTTAAATTTTCCACCATTGTCATAAGTGGCAATGGTTGATGACGTCGCCCATGGTCAAGATTAGTAAGCCACAAACAACTATTGGTCGCAACGATCCTGTTGCCATGTTCATCTAGCCGAGCTTCTGTTCCATACAAATCGTAGGATTTAGGTACAATAAATCCAGAAATCCATCTGCCCATCCCATTCCCAAGCCATATTTCATTGTTTTTAATTTTTTGAAATACTTCTTTATAAGATATGCAATTAATATTACCAATAATCAAAAACTTTTTATTATAATCAAAGAGTTGCCTCACATATTCACGAAACAGACTGAACGGTGGATTAGTCACTACAATATCGGATTGTTTTAGTAATTCTATACATTCGTCACTACGAAAATCCCCATCATCTTTTAGCGGAGCCCATTCATTATTTTTGTTTTCCTTTAATTGTTTGGCGACATCTTTCAAGTTAAATTCGCCGTCGCCGTCTATATCGAGTACTTCGTTGATAATAAATTTGTTGGCGGTTATCTTCGGACGGCCTTTTGATTTTATAAGTGTTTTATCATTACCAAATAATCCTAGTTGCGTGTTGGCTACTGGTGATGGCTTATAGCTGGTAGTGATAAGCTGTTTCAGCCCAAGCTTATCAAAATTAAGCACGAAATAGCGAAAGAAATTGCTTTCGAACGGATCGTCGCAGTTGCAATACACTACTTTAGCTCGGAATGTATTAGGGTTGTATTCTAAATACTTTTCAATTTCTTTTTGAATATCGCCATATTGAGTATAAAACTCATCGTTCTTTGCCCGTTTCGCATTTGTAAGATTTCTGATTGATGATTTTCTAGCCATAAATTTATTTCAAATAAGTGATCATATTATATCCGTTTTTCCCTTATAAATAAAGCGTTTTTGCCCCCTCTTTGTCGGGGGCAAAAACACCTATATCCCCCTAAAATAAAAAAGAAAAAGCAAAATTTTATTCGTTATTTTAAAAGGCTTGTCGTTCAATTTGCCTCTAAAAGAAAATTTATTTTGGGCAACACCGGTTATCCGCACTCTCCAAACTTCACTCCAAAACGGCCTTGATTCTTCTGACGCCGCTGGAACATGCCTCTTCTTTGATTACTTTGAATCTACCCAAAACGCCGGTGGAGGCCACATGCGGCCCGCCGCATATTTCCATAGAAAAGTCATCAATAGTATAAACCTTGACCTGGTCGCCGTATTTGTCGCCGAACAAGCCGATGGCGCCGGACTTTTTGGCCTGTTCTAGCGGCATTTCTTTGAATATAACGGGTAAATCAGCTTTGATTTTCTGATTAATCAATTCTTCAACTTGCCGTTTTTCGGCCTCGGTCATTTTCTGATTGTGGGAAAAATCAAAGCGCAGGCGCTGCTGGGTGATATTGCTCCCCTTTTGCCTAACATGACTGCCTAAAACCTGCCTTAAGGCCTGATGCAATAAATGCGTGGCGGTGTGGTATTTAATGACCTGTTCGGAATGTTCAGCCAGGCCGCCTTTGAATTTTCCAACCGTGGCGGTGCGGGAAAGCTGCTGATGCTGGTGCATTTCTTCGGCAAATCCGGTTTTATCCACTGCAACATTATGTTCTTTGGCCAGCTCTTCCGTCATCTCTAAAGGAAAGCCGTAGGTTGAATACAAATCAAAGGCCTGACTGCCGGAAATAATTTTGTCCGCAGACATTTTTTTGAATTCTTTCAGACCTTTTTCCAAAGTTCTTTCAAAACTATCTTCTTCCAAGTTTAATCCTGCTATGACCCGTTGCTGGTTTTTTAATAGTTCAGGGTAAATATCTTTGAATTGCCTGACAACGATTTCCACTAATGGAGTGGTTATGGCCACTGCCAGAGGAATGCCGATTTTTTTGGCATGCCTGATGGCCCGGCGGATTAACTTGCGCGCCACATATCCCTGGTCAAGGTTGGAAGGCGCAATGCCGGCATCATCGGCCAGAATAAAAATGGCGGCGCGCAGATGGTCGGCAATTATCCGGCCGGACTTTTCCTGATAATCCCTGGCCACTGATTTGATGCAAGTCATCAGCTCTTTTAGATTTTCAGTCTCGTAAACCGATTGCCTGCCCTGCAAAGCAACGGCGGTTCTTTCCAGCCCCAGACCGGTGTCAACGTTCTTTTGTTTTAAAAACTGGTATTGGCCCGATGGCGTTCTGTAGTATTCCATAAAAACATCGTTCCAAATCTCAAACCAGCGCTGATCTTTTGGGTCAAACTTCTCTGGCGCCGGGCCCTGGCCGGTCCAATAAAACATCTCCGTATCCGGACCCTGCGGCCCGCTGCTCTGGCCGCCTGCCGGCCACCAGTTATCAGACTTGCCCAATCTGGCGATTCTGTCTTCTTTAACGCCCAAGGCGCGCCAGGCATCAAATGACTCCTGATCAAACGGGCAATCATTGTCGCCGGCAAAAACAGAAACGGCCATATTTTCAGCAGACAGATTCAACCATTTTCTATCCGTTAAAAACTCCCAGCTTAAATTAATGGCTTCTTTTTTCCAGTAGTCGCCCAGAGACCAGTTGCCCAGCATCTCAAAAAATGTCAGATGATGATTATCGCCCACTTCGTCTATGTCGCCGGTTCTTAAGCATTTCTGGCAGCTGGCCAGGC